>Ga0209454_1000014_pt1 | contig 168743 bp, 139 predicted proteins | sample WorMetHERISLAND1_2_FD_187400 | JGI IMG/M metagenome (GOLD analysis project Ga0209454, IMG submission 187400) | Marine gutless worms symbiont microbial communities from Max Planck institute for Marine Microbiology, Germany - Olavius geniculatus... | ecosystem: Host-associated > Annelida >... | reverse complement strand
CCCTATTTTAGGGCAATCTGCTTTAAAATTTAAGTGTTTAGTAGTATTTATAGCAAAAAAAATCAAGTAGTATTTTAATTTATCACACTGTTTTTATTGAAAATTTTATGTTTGTGCGCTTGCTCTATAGTGATGGGCAAGGTAGGCGGTCATCGGTTCAAAATCGGTAAGCACGCAATCCGGCTGGAATATTTTGAAAATGTTTTTCCGCAGCGCTTGCAGCTTTTGTTGCCCCCGGGGCAAACGCTGCAAATTCTCGGTAAATGTTTTTACTTTTGAGACCCGGTTATTTGAGCTGGCGATATGAAGCCCCGTGGTTTCAAAGACATCGAATTCGTCTTTTAAGTTACGATATCCCCGGTCATAGCTCACCACTTTAATCTTATGCCCCAGCTTTTCCAGATAGGTAATCATCTCCCGGGCCCGCGAGGAGTGCCCGGAGCCCTCGCCCGATACGCCATACACGATTTTTGCCAAAGCATGCTCCTTTAATTGGATTTGTTGGTGGCCATGTTCTAAAATAGTCTATCACAGAAACCAAATCAAAGGTATTGGATTGAGTCTTGAAGTATAATAACGTGACTTCCTACAGGTCAATATCGTTTTGTCGATCCAGGCCTGCCGTTATATGCCATTCTGTTTGCATAATTTCCTGCAATACTATATTAGTGCGATAGTATGCACTAGACAAAATCCAAAGGAGCTAATCATGAATACCGCCGAGGATATTGTTAAGGATAAACAACAAGAGATTGTTTCCATTGTATGGGATCAGACGGTTCAAGAGGCTTGTACAAAAATGGTCGATCATAAAATCGGTGCCATTCTAGTTGAAAAGAACGGCCGGTTCGTCGGCATATGGACCGAACGGGATCTGCTGCGCAAAATGACCGAGGAAAAATTTGATCTTGAAACTGAGCTGATTGGCGACCATATGTCCGCGCCGCTTAGAACCGCATCCCATAGCACCCGCCTCCACAGGCTGAAAGAGATGTTTTTGGGATTGTATCTGCGACATCTTCCCATCGAAAAAGACGGCCAATTCATCGGTCTGCTATCTATCGGCGACGTCCTCAGGGCCAGCCTGATTGATATGGATCACCAGTTGAAACAAATAAATGCATTCGTGACCTGGGACTACTACGAGAACTGGCGCGAGGGCAGAAAGAGACCGGAGTAACATTAGGTAATTTTTGGGTTCTATAGCCCATAAGAAGGTAATCAATGATCCCAAAAACAGAAATCCTGATTATCGGCGGCGGTGCGATTGGCGTTTGTTGCGCATTCTATCTCAATGCCATCGGCAAAGATGTCTTGCTGGTCGAAAAAGATGATATCTGTTCCGGCAGCTCTTACGGCAACGCCGGACTTATTGTTCCCAGCCACAGTATGCCTCTGGCGGCACCCGGGGTTATCGGCCAGGGCCTTAAATGGATGTTTAAGCCATATAGCCCTTTTTATATTAAACCACGCTTTGATCGAGATTTTTTAGCCTGGCTATGGCAGTTTCGGGGGGCTTGCAATATCCAACACGTGCGGCGATCCATACCGGTACTGCACGATCTTCATGCCGCCAGCCTCGGTTTGTTTCAAGACCTGGCAAATCTTGACGGTTTGGAGTTCGGACTGGCAACAAAGGGAATGCTGGAGCTTTTCAATACCCGGCAAGGGTATGACAAAGGGATCAAGAACATCCGTTTGGTAGAAGAATTCGGGATTGAAAACATGATCGTTCCCCCAAATGAGTTCGCGGAATTCTTAGACGGCATTCACACCGCCGCGGTCGGTGGTGCCTATCTGGCGCACGATGCCCATATTATTCCCGACCGGTTCGTTCAACAAATGGCCGGATATGTCGAAAAAAAAGGAGTCCGCTTGCTGACTTCATGTGAAGTACTCGATTTCGAAACTTCCGGCCGTCATGTCAGTCGGGTTAAAACCACCCGGGGGGATATCCTGGCAGAGGAAATAGTTCTTGCAGGCGGAGCCTGGTCCATCGATCTTGCCCGCCTTCTGCAGTTCAACCTTTCAATGCAGGCGGCGAAGGGCTACAGCATCACCTTCCGGCGTCCCTCCCAATGCCCAGCCCTGCCGGTAATCCTGGCCGAATCGAAAGTCGTGCTCACACCGATGGATGACATGCTGCGGTTCGCCGGCACCCTCGAATTGACCGGATTCGATCAATCAGTCAACCTGGGTCGGGTACGGGCAATCCTGGACGCCGTTCGCGCCTATTTTCCCGATATGGACCCCGCCTCCCTCGAGCTGCTCGAAATCTGGCGGGGTTTGAGGCCGTGCAGCCCGGACGGGCTGCCCTATATCGGACGCACACCACGCTTCGACAATGTCATCATTGCCACCGGCCACGGTATGCTGGGCATTTCGCTGGCGCCCATCACCGGCAAAATCATATCACAACTGTGCAATCATGATATTCCCGACTTCGACATGGCGACCCTGAGCGTAGAACGCTTTCATTGATTTTGAGCTATTGGTTATACGTTATGGGTTAATCGTTTTAGCGGATTAAGATCAGATTTAAGTAACGACCATTGGAATAATGGGTACATTAGATATCCCAATAACGTATAACTATTAACTAATAACTTCTATTGGAGCAGCAGAGCTGCGGCTCTGGTCAGTTCAATAAGATGGTGCGGATAAATACCGGCCACCACCATAACCAACACCAGGGCAGCGGTCAGCATTTTCATGGGGCCGGACAGCTGAATCCCGTCCTGGGCTTCGCCGGGTTCCAACAGATAGGCCGCTTTGAGGACCAGCAGGTAGTAGTACAGGGAGATAACCACATTGATCATGGCAATCAGAACCAGGGTAAAGTAGCCCTTTTCCAGTGCGGCAATGAAAACCAGAAATTTACCGGTAAAACCGATGGTCGGTGGGATTCCCGCCAGACTGAAAATTGCCACCATCAACGCCATGGCCAACAGTGGGGCGCGCCGGTATAACCCCGCCAGATGTGATATCTCCAGGTTGCCGCCGTCGTCGGCCACTTTCACAACCACCAGGAATACGGTAAATTTCATAAACAACAGGGCGCAGACATAAAATATAGCACTCATGTACCCCGTCGAATTCATGCTCAGAATACCGATCAGGACATATCCGGCATGGGCCACAGTGGAATAGGCCAGCAGCCTTTTGAAGTCTTTCTGTACCAGGGCGGCCAGGTTTCCCACCGTCATTGAAACAATGGCCAGGATGACCAGCACATGGACCAGATAGACGCTGCCGTCGCCGACAGCCACCATGCGCGTTAAAATGGCAACCGCCGCCACTTTCGAGGCGGTGGCAATATAGGCGGTTACCTGGTTGGCCGCACCCTGGTAGACATCCGGCGCCCAGAAATGAAAAGGAAAGACCGCCAGTTTGAAAAAGAAACCACACAGCGTCAGCAACAGTCCGCTCACCACCAGCGGTGAGTCAATCACGCCGGGCAATACCCGAATCATTTCCGTCACATAAGTCGCCTGGCTGGCGCTGTAAAGCAGAGCAACTCCGAAAAGCATCACCGCCGACGCAACTATACCTACCAGAAAATATTTTAGTCCGGCCTCGAGCCCGATCTGTTCATTTTTTCGCAAGGCCACCAGGATATACAGCGAATAGCTGCTGAGCTCCAAGGCCACATAGATTGTCAGCAGGTGCACGCTGCTGACCAGTAGCATCATTGCCAGGGTACACACAAAAAGCAGCAAATAAAATTCCGCATGATAGCGATCGGCCACACCATTGAGATTCGAACAAATGGAAATGATCAAAAAAAGTCCGATTGACAGCATGACCTTGAAAACCTGGGAGAAAAGATCTATCCGATAAGCCTCGAAAAAAAGAAGACCTTGCTGACGGATGGATACCAGACAGATCACCACCCCGACGATCGCCAAAAATAAAGCCGCCAGGTAATCCCGTTTGGGATTGCTTTGCTTCGCCATGGACATAAACAGAAAAACAATGCCGGCGGCAAAGTAGTAAAGCTCAGGGTAGAAGAGAAACCATTTCATCGGGGCAGTCCATTTATAAACGGTATTGATGCGGTTTCGATCATGTCAAACATCAACGACGGAAAAAGTCCGAATAGTACCAGCACAGCCAGCAGAATCATACGGGGCAGCCCCTGGCTGAAAGAGACATCCGGTATATGCTCGTATTTTTTATTTTTGGGTCCATAAAAGGTGCGCTGCACCACCCGCAGCATAAACAGCGCACTGACCACCAGGGCACACACGGCCAGCGTCCCCCAGAGCGGATAGGTTTTGAATGCCGCAATAAAAACCATCAGCTCACCCCAGAAGCTGGCCAGGCAGGGAACACCGATGCCGGCCAGGGCCGCCACAATAAAATAGGTTGAGGCCACGGGCATGATCCGGCTCAACCCGCCCAGCTCATCGATTAATTTGGTGTGGGTCCGGTCATAGATATATCCGATCGCCGAAAAGAAAAGGGCTGTCATGATCCCGTGGGCAAACATCTGAAACACCGCACCGTTTAAGCCATCCACCGAAACGGTGGCCAGCCCGAGGCCGACAATCCCCATGTGAGAGACGCTCGAGTAACCGATACAATATTTGAGATCGGTCTGACTCAACCCTACAAAGGCACCATAGACAATGCCGACGGCCGCCAGAGCCGCCATGAGCGGCGCCCAGTACTGCCACCCTTCCGGACACAGGAACATGCCCACGCGCAGGACACCGAATGCGCCGATTTTCATGAGCACCCCGGCATGCACCATGCTCACGGGGGTGGGGGCGGCCACATGCCCCACGGGGGACCAGGTGTGGAAAGGCCAGACGGCCGCCAGAATGCCGAATCCGATAAACAAAAAGATGAAGGCAAATTTCTGTTCAAAAGGCGAAAATGTGCCGGGCTGCATCAGACGGGTCAGATCGAATGTGTTCAATCCGGCTTGAACATGGAGATAAATGATCGCCGGCAAGATCAGGGCACTGCCCGCCAGCAGATAAAGGGTCAGCTTCATAGCCCCGTATTCTTTGCGGGTGGAGCCCCAGATGGCGATGAGCAGGTACATCGGGAAAAGTGAGACGTCATACCAGACAAAAATGAAAAACAAGTCCATGCTCATGAAGAGTCCGAAAACACCGGCGACAAGCAGAAAATACAGTGCGAAGAACTCCTTGACCCGATATTCCAGCTCCCACATGGTGAGCACACCCGTAAAAAACACGATGCCTGTCAAAAGCAGCATTGGCAGGTTAAACCCATCGGCCGCGTTCAGGTAGGTAATGCCGATGGATTCCACCCACACAAATTTTTCAACAAACTGCAGCCCTCCCAGTTCTTTGTCGTAGGCAACGAACAGGTAAAGGGAGAGGATCAACGTAAGGCCGGAAAAAACCGCACTCACCCATTTGATTTGGGACTTGCGCTCCTCGGGGATAGCGAGGATAACGAAAAGTCCCACCACACAGGACAACAAAATCGCAGTCAGATAAGGAAAGCCGGTTAATTCCATAAAAATAAATGCCTAAAATGAACTAAAATGTCTAAAGTGCCTAAAATTGAGGTATTCTATCTAGTAAATATTAGCTCGCTATACTCCATGCTTTTTCGATATACCTTCTTGCCCTGACTTATTCTGAAACCTGAAACCTGAAACCAGACACCTGAAACCTTCCGTTACCTATCAGTATGTCGATAGATAAATGACTCTGATATCTTAGAAGAAAAAGTAAATCCCCAGCAGGACCAGGACCACAAAAATAGTCAACAACCGGTACTGTACCATCCCCAGGTGCAGCAATGAAATCCACCGTCCAGTTTCCACGGTTGCCTTGCCCATTCCGTCTATGCCACCGTCGATTACCTTTTGGTCATTGCTGGTAAACAATTTGGAGACCGTACCATAGATGAAAATATCCAAAAAACCCCGATAAAATCTGTCGATGTACCACCGTTCGGCAAATAGATCATTTAGTGGGGTAATTTTTTCAACAAACCCCACTTGATCGGCTCCCTTGCGGCCGAATTCCAACCAGGCCAGTCCAACCCCCAACAGCGCCGAACCGATTGCCACAAAGGGCAGCCAGCCATGGTGACCGGCCTGGGCCGCCGATATACCCGGCTGCCCGCTGAAAAATGTTTCCAGAGCTCCCTGGCAGAAACCCAGCACCACGGTAACGGTCGCCAGAATTATCAAGGGCCACCCCATAACCCAATATCCGCCATGCTCGTGATCGTGGTCGGATTGCCGCTCGGTTCCGGATCCTTTTGGGAAAACAATGATGAAAATCAGCCTGAAGGTGTAGTAGGCCGTCAAGAATGCTCCCAGCAATCCGGCCGTCAGCCAGACAGGATTCCTTAATTCGGCCAGGGCCCCGAGGATGATCTCCTTGCTGAAAAAGCCGGATAAGGGCGGCAGACCCGCCAGGGCGGCAGCGCCGATAATGGTGCATATAGTGGGGATTTTCAGCCGCCGTCCCCCATGGCGGCCGATGTCGAACATGTCGTTGCTGTCGAAGCTATGAATAAAAACCCCGGCGCACAGAAATAAAAGGGCTTTGAATCCCGCGTGAGTAGTCAGGTGGAACATACCGGCAAAATAACTGCCGGCAGCCAATCCCATAATCATGAATCCCAGCTGGCTGATGGTGGAGTAGGCCCAGACTTGCTTGATATCCCGGGTAACCATGGCCATGGTGGATGCCAGCAGCATGCTGATGGTACCGATGGCCAGGAATATCGCCATGGCGCTGCCCGAAAGGCTGAAAAACGGGAACAGGCGTCCGAACAGATACACGCCGGCCGCCACCATGGTGGCCGAGTGCAGCAGGGCGCTGACCGGGGTCGGACCTTCCATGGCATCCGGCAGCCAGGTCAGCAACGGGAACTGGGCGCTCTTGCCGACGATGCCCCCGAAAATCAGCAGGGCCGAAAGCGTGATGTAGGTGGCCGACATGCTGCTCGTCACCTGGGGACCGTTGATTTCCATTATATTGAGATTTCCCAGATGGGCCAGAACCAGCAACAGTCCCAGGAAAAACGCCACATCTCCGAACCGGGTCATGACGAAGGCTTTTTTGCCGGCCTCCGTGGCGCTGAATTTTTCGTACCAAAAACCGATCAGAAGATAGGAGGCCAGCCCGACCAGCTCCCAGAATATATACAATTGAAGCATGGTAGGCGATAAAGTCATGTTCATCATGGCCCAGGCAAAAAGAGACATGCAGGCGTAGTATCTGGCAAACCCCTCATCCCCGGCCATATAGCCCAGCGAATAAATCTGGACTAGAAAACTGATAGCCGCCACCACGCTGAGCATCAGCAGGCTGGTTTGATCCAGCAGATAGCCGAATGGAACACTGATGTCACCGGACAACAGCCAACGACCGGTAAATTCGAGGGGCGTTTCCAACTGCCAATGGCGGATAAGCAGGAAGAAGGCGCAGACAAGCGATATGCTGACCGCTGCAATCGACAACCCGGCCGACAGCTTCGGATACCTCCTGGTAAAGACCATAATTAAAAGAAAAGCGATAAATGGCAGCATGGTTGCCAGTATCGCAGCAGTTAATGATGGTTCCGACAGCCAGGTGGTCGTCATCGCAAGTTCTACCCTAAAAGGTTGTAGTTTTCCGGATCCACCGAACCTGATGTCCGATAGGCCCAGACAATTAGCGCCAGCCCCACGGAAACTTCCGCTGCAGCGATGGCAAAAACAAACAGCACCATCGCCTGGCCATCAAGATTTTGCCATAGCAGCGAGGCACCGACTAAGACAATGGCGCCCGCATTCAGCATAATCTCGACCCCCAGCAGAATCATGATCAAACTCCGGCGCACGACTACGCAAAAAATTCCCATCAAAAAAAGCAGGCCGGCCAGAATCAGCACATGGTTAAACGGGACAATCATAATTCACCTTCGATGGTATCGCGAGTCGGCAATTTTTTCGCGCGCCTTGCCAGCAATAGGGCGCCGATAACGGCAACCAGCAACAACAGGGAAATAATTTCGATGGACAGCCAGTGTTTCTGAAATATGTAATGTCCAAATTCAGCGGGTTCGACGCGGGCTGTTTCCAATACAGAACGCCCCTTGGGATCAGCGGCAATCAGACCCACGCCCAGGGCCAGGTACAAAACCCCGCAGACAGCTGCCGGCAGCCACTGCTTCAGCGGGAAAAGGCGTTCGCCGACGGTTTCAACTTTGAGCATGATGACGATAAACAGAAAAAGGACCATGATGGCGCCGGCATATATAATCACTTCCAGGACCGCCAGAAAAGGCGCACCGAACAGGTAAAAAAGCATGGCACTGCCGAAAAACGAAAAGATCAGATAAACCACCGCATGCACCAGATCGCGGCGGCTGATGGCCAAGGCAGTAGTGACCAGGATCAATATCGCCAACAGGTAGAATATGATTGCATAAATGGTCATAGTAAAAATGCTTGGATGCCAGGAGGCTGGAAAGCTGTGAGGCGCCATTCAACGAAAGCGGGCCTCGTATAGCGACTTTCCTCAGCATCTATATCCTGACGTTTTAGTTTCAGAATTCTAATACCTCCACCGTCCTAGTTTCCCGGTACAATCTTCTCGGCCTCATCGACTGCCAGCTTTCCGGCTTCCGAGCCTCCCAGCCGTTATGGCATATTACTTTTAATATTAACCGGCTTGTCTTCCTTGATGTGCTCCCCCTTGTTGCCGACATCCGTGACGATACCGGCATACTTGTAGAAGCAATATTCCTTATCTTTGCCCCCGTGGTCAACCAAAAGATCTTCTTTTTCATAAACCAGCTTCAATATATCTTTCTCACAGGTCTCGAAATTCGGTGTCAACTGGATCGCTGAGGTCGGGCAGGCCTCTTCGCACAGACCACAGTATATGCACCGGGCAAAATTGATCCGAAACCAGGCGGCATAGCGCCGGCCGCCTTCTTTTTCATTTGACTGCATGGATATGCAGCTCACCGGGCAGGCTGCTGAACAAAGGTAACAGGCCACACAACGCTCTTCGCCGTCCGGATCTCGGGTTAAAATTATTCTGGCCCGGGTGCGTTCCGGCAAGGTTCGCTTGAATTCCGGGTACTGTTCGGTAATGGGTTTGCGAAATAAGTGTCTAAAGGTTGTCGCAAAGCCGGTTGCTAAAGCTTTGACTGCTTCAAGTGCAGAAGACATAATATTAACTTAACTTGTAAGAATTATAATAAAAGCAAAATGGCACCGGTAGCCATTATATTAATCAAGGCCGCCGGGATCAGGACTTTCCAGCCCAATGCCATCAGTTGGTCATACCTCAGCCGCGGCAACGTACCGCGGATCCATATCATAATCAGGGCCACCAGGACAATTTTAATAAGAAACCATACCGTCGGAGGCAGAAACGGACCACGCCAACCTCCGAGGAAAAAAACCGCAGTGAGGGCGCCCAACACCTGCATGTGGACATATTCACCTAAAAAGAAAAGTCCGAAGCGCATACCGCTGTATTCGGTGTGGTAGCCGGCCCCCAATTCATTTTCGGCTTCGGGCAGATCGAAAGGAATACGTTTGCTTTCGGCCATGGCGCTGAGGACAAATATCACGAACGAAACCGGTTGAACCAGAATAAAGGGATATCCGGCTTGCGCGTTGACAATATCCACCAGGCTGAAGGAGCCTGCCAGCATGACAATCGGCACCAGTGACAGACCCAGCGATAGCTCGTAGCTGATCATTTGGGCGGCCCCACGGATTCCGCCCAGTAGGCTGTACTTTGAGTTGGAGGCCCAGCCGCCCAGGGCCACGCCGTAGACGCCCAGGGCCGACATGGCAAAAACAAAAAGCAGTCCCACATTAAGATCTGAAATAACCATGGGAATTTTTTTGCCCCAAAGCACCAGGTCATCGCCGAAGGGAACGACGGCAAACATCAATAGCGCGGTGAATGCCACCACAGCTGGCGCCAGTAAAAATATCACGCGGTCGGCGGCTTCCGGGACGATGTCTTCTTTGATCATCATCTTAACCGTGTCGGCCAAGGGCTGAAGCAGGCCGAATTTCCCGGCCCGGTTGGGGCCATAACGAATCTGCAGCCGCGCCAGAAATTTGCGTTCCACCAGCACCAGATAGGCCGCCACCATCAGCAGTGCGATCAGGACTACGCCCAGTTTAATAATCAATACTATGAAGCCGATCAGCCAATCCATAATTATTTGTCAGTTGTCAATGGTCCGTTGTATGTTGGTGGTTATTTATCTACTGGTGGGCGGTGCCCACCAACCCATTTTCATTCTACCGTTTTCCTAATTTGCTCCCGGCCGATAGTTGACGTGCCGGGTTTAAATATTTGCCACTTAAGCTTCCGGTGACGGGGAACGATCAGCACCCCGGCGGCCATGTTTTCAACCGCCCTGAGCTTGGCTTTAAGCTCACCGCTTTCGGTTTGGATAGAGACTAGATCACCGTCAATCAATCCCATGCTTTTGGCATTGCCGCTGTGCATGACAACAACGGGTTCAGACTCCAATTCCGCCAAACATGCGGAGTGGGCGGAAAGCTCCTCTGTGCCGAAGGTTAAATCCGTAACAATTAGGCTGAAATCTTCAGAAATCTCCTGAGGTACTTGACTCCGGCTGCCCGCGTTCGCGGTAAAACGCAATTCGGGATTCACTGCCGAATGGAGCCGCAGACCTTCAGCCGGAATCCCGTCGGCAGCACGGGCTTGGGCCAACTCCGGCAGAATTTCTGTCAGATTTTTGTAAACAACGGCCGGCAACCCTTCCTCCGCCGAATTTATCTTCTCGTCGGCCAAGTGCGCCAGGTTCATCCAGGCCGGCCGGGAATCTGCGCCGGGAATCCCGGTTCCGTAAAATCTGGGCGGATGGTCTCCGCCCCCGCTTTGAACGATCGGGGTACCGCTGCTTAAGGCCTGCCGCACCATCTGAGCCCGGCCTTCCTGGTTGACGTAGATTCCGTCCGCCTCGTAAAGTGTGGTTGTAGGGATAAAAATATGCGCCTTTTGGGCAGACTCGGAATTGAGACAATCCAATACAATCAATAAATCAAGCTTATCGAAGGCTCGCGCCAATCGACCGCGGTCCGCAAAATGGAAAAAGGGATCGGATTCCACCAGAATGAGAGACTTGATATCGCCGTTTTCAATGGCATCGATGAGGGGTGCCAACGATGCCTCGCCCTCCGAAAAAAGTCCGGCGCCAAAGGCATTGGCGCCCGGCAGCAGGTAGAACAGACCGGCCTTTTTGCCGGCCGCTTGCAGCAGCAGGGTCAAATCCGCTGCAAAACCCGGCGTCTGGGCCGGGACAATGTCGGTACCACAGACAATTACAGGACGTTTGCTATCATTAAGCGCATCAGTTGCCGTTGCAATCGATCCCGGCGGTTCGCCGGCAGTCTGATTTTGATCTGCCAGACTTTCCAAAAAAGTTGCGGCCTCTGGCCCGCAGGATACGGCCGCCTCGCGGTCCACCACCGATTTTATCAACGATCCGGCTATCGCGCTCATCTCGTACGGGGTCGCTGCCAGATGGTCAAAATTCATGGGTAAGAAAATGGGCCTGGGATCAAGCACGACAATTTTGGCGCCGTTTCTTTGGGCCTGGCGCATCGCCACCGTCAGCATGGGCGCTTCGTTGATCGGATCGGCACCCAGGCAAAGGATAAAATCCGCGCCTTCCACCTCCCGCATCGAAACTGCAAGATCGGGTTCCAATCTGGTAATGGCGGTTCTGACCCTCGATGTGGCAGCCGGATCCATAAAATAGGCGGGGTTGCGCCAGCCCCTTGACCGGCACAGCAGCCTGAGCATGGACTGGGTTTCCAGACTGCTGCGGACGGATCCCACGGCAGCAACCGCAGAAGATCCGGAAGCAGGACCCATTTCACCGAGCTTGGCGACGGCGGCTTGCAACGCCTGATCGCGGGAAACCGTTTCGCCGTCGATCCGGGCCTGCCTGGGCCTGGATTCGAGGCCGGCATAAAAAAATCCGTAGCGCCCGCGGTCGCAGATAAAGTGGCCGTTAACCGCCTCGCTGAAGCGGGCTTCCTGACGCTTGACCTCACGATAGCGAACACTGGCTGTTGTGTGGCATCCGAGGCTGCAGTTGATACAAAGCGATGAGTTGCGCTGGTAATCCCAACGTCGGCCGAAAAAACGTGAGGGCTTATCCGTATAAACCCCGGTGGGACAGATATCGCTTAAATTACCCGTAAAGGGACTTTCCAGGGTTCCGTCCTGAAAACGCCCGAAAAAGGTGCGATCCGCGTTGCGCATGACGCCCAGATCGCGATAACCGGTAAATTCCTGGTAATAACGGGCGCAGCGATAACAGTGAATGCAGCGATTCATCTCATGCTGCACCAGGGGTCCCAGGTGCTGATCGATATAGGTGCGCTTGTTCCCGGCATACCGCCTGATGCCGTGGCCGCCGGAAACGGTCATATCCTGGAGCAGACAATGCCCCCCTTCGTCACAAACCGGGCAGTCATGGGGATGGTTGAGCATCAGCCATTCAATGACATGCTTGCGAAAATCAACGGCTTCCGCATCCGTGGTGGAAACCACCATGCCGTCCTGGGCCTCGACCATGCAGCTCATCTGAAGGCCCTTCAGCGGCCCATCCAGAAATTTTACGGCACATACTCGGCAAGCGCCCACCGGGCCCAGAGCCGGATGATAGCAAAACCGGGGGATCATGATACCCAGCTGTGCTGCCGCCTCAATCACCATGGTCTTGGGCGCAATTTCTATCTCTCTGTCATCGATAATCAGTTTGGGCATGCATTTATCCGTTGCTTGTTGTCCGTTGTCAGTTGCTTCCGGTGCTACTCGAAATACGCTTCAGACAGTGTTTTAGAGCAACGGACAACGGACCACTGACAACTCACTGCTTCTATTTGAACGGGCATTTCTTTTGGCTGATATGCTCCTGAATCTCATCCTCAAAATGTTTGAGCAGACTTTCCACCGGTGCCACGGCTCCGGGGGCAAAGGCACAGTAGGCATTCCAAAGATATTTGCACATGCGATCGAGCATGGGCACAAACTCAGGCTGACCGTCACCTTGTTCAATTCGGTTAAGCAAATCCAGAATATAGGGCAGCCCTTCGCGGCAGGGGGTGCACCAGCCGCAAGACTCCCGCGCAAAGAATTCAATCAAATTGACCGTGGCGCCCACCAGGCAGGTCTTGTGGTCAAAGACCATGATGGCGCCGGTACCAAGCCGGTTGCCGACATTGCGCAACGGATCGAAATCCATTTCGATGTCATAATGCTCCCGGGGTAAAAACCCGGTGGAAGCGCCGCCCGGCAGGCACGCTTTATACTCCGAACCCGTTAGCATGCCGCCGGCATACTCTTCAATAATTTCACTCAGACGCACGCCCATCGGCAGTTCGTAACACCCCGGTTTATTGACTTTGCCGCTGATACCGAAAAGCTTCGTACCGGCACCGTTTTCGGTTATGGCAAGATCCTTAAACCATTGCCCGCCGTTTCTGATGATATGGGGCAGGCAGGCAAACGTTTCAACATTGGACAGCACGGTCGGCCGATCCCAGAGCCCCTTTTCAGTCGGGTAGGGCGGCGGTTTCATGGGATTGGGCCGCTTGCCCATCAGGGCATTCAACTGGGCCGTTACCTCGCCGCAGATGTAGCGGCCGGCACTGCGATGAACGACAAGTTCAAGCGAATAGTCGCTGCCCAAAATATTTTTTCCCAGGAAGCCCTCACCCTGGGCTATCTTGATTTCTCTTTCCAGTATTTTGGCTGCATTTTCGTATTCCGGCCGGATAAAAATAATGCCTTTTTCGGCCAGTGAGGCATAGCCGGCAATAATAATGCCTTCGATCAGCATATGCGGGTCGGCATGGATCAGCACCCGATCTTTAAACGTTCCCGGCTCCATTTCGTCGGCGTTGCAGACGATGTAGCGAGGGAAACTCGCATCATCGGCTACCGACATCAGCTTCATTCCGGTTGGGAAGGCCGCACCGCCCCGGCCGAGCAAATTGGCATTCATAACCGCTTGTTGGACATCTTTGTGGGAAAAATCCTTGAGCACGTTGTTCAACGCCTGATAGCCAGCGCTTGCGCGATATTCATCCAGCGTGGCGATCCGATCCGGTTTGCGATTTTGCAAAAGAACTTGTGGGTATTTAGAAGACATATTTTGAAAAAGAAATTTGAGTTTTGACCGTCTCGTAAAAAGTCGAAAAACGACCTGTTGACGAGAGTGTTTAGTATTTGGTGTTTAGTGTTCAGTGGTATAACATCTTGATATGACGCGCGAAGGGTTTCACCAAATACCGAACACGAAACACCAAACACATGATGAATTGGACTTTTTGCGAATTCATCAAATTTGTGCTTCAGCTTTCAATTTCTCTATAATTTGGTCGATCTTTTCCGTCGTCAGATTGCCGTAGGCTTTGCGGTTAATCAGCATAGCCGGGGAGCGATCGCAATAGCCGATACAGCACACCGCCAAAAGCGTAAACAAACCGTCCGCCGTGGTTTCGCCGGGTCGAATGTCGAGTTTTTGGATGAGATAGTCCCGCACGGTTTCGTAGCCGTCCATCCAACAGACCACACTGTCGCAGACATGAATGACGTATTTTCCGACCGGTTCCCGGTAGATAAAGGTATAGAAAGTGGCCAGCTCCTCGACCTCCAGATCCGACATGCCAAGCAGTTCGGCGGTTTCCCGCAGCCCCTCGTCGGTCAGATACCCGTAGTGTTCCTGAATTGCGAACATGACATCCACCACCAATTCCTGGGGGTGTTCGACGTGATCAAGTTCTTTTGACAATGATTTCTTAAGCTCATCGGGTATCATAAAAACAATCACCTACACGGTGTTATCAACTATCCAAAATCCATCTTCGGACTGAATGCGCCAACGGTCCGAATTCCCACATCCAATGTCCTAATTCCGACTTCCGCATTCCCACTTCCACCTTCCGCATTCCTACTTCCGACTTCACCTACCTGTCTATATCCGGCAATATGTAGTCGAAGGAACCGATAATCGTAATTAAATCAGCAACGGTCTCACCCACCGATATCAACGGCATCACCTGCACATTGGCAAATCCGGGCCCCCGGATGCGGGTCCTGTATGAGTAGCCAACGCCGTCGCTGACCACGTAATAGCCCTGCTCTCCGCGCGGAATCTCACACGATGCATAGGCCTCCCCCACCGGCATTTTGGGGCCGCGCGTAACATTGATAAAGTGATGGATCAGACTTTCGATATCCGTCAGCATATCCTTGCGCTGGGGGATTACGTAGCGGTAGTCATCGGTGACATGGCGACCGGCCGGCATGTTGTCGGCGGCCTGCTTAATGATGTCCAGGCTCTGGCGCATTTCTTCCACCCGCACCAGATAACGGGCATAACAATCGCCCCCATTAGCGGTGGGTACTTCAAAATCGAAGTTTTCATAGCCCGAATAGGGAAATGACTTGCGTAAATCCCACTGCAGACCGCAGGAACGCAAGTTCGGACCGCTCACCCCCCAGCTCATGGCATCATCAAGAGTCAATCGGCCGATTCCCTGGGTTCGCGCTTTAAATATGGGATTATGGCGAATCAGGCTCTCATACTCGGCCAGGGCCCGGGGGAAAACCTTGACGAAATTGTCAACAGCCTGTTTCCAGCCCTCAGGCAAATCGGCAGCCACACCGCCCAGTCTGAACCAGGATGGGTGCAGTCGTCCGCCGGTTATCAGCTCCACGATGTCCATGATCATTTCCCGTTCGCGGAAAACATAGAAATTGGGCGCCATCGCGCCCACATCATGGGCATAGGTCCCCAGCCACACCAGATGGTTGCTCAGGCGGAAGAGTTCGCTCAGCATCACCCGGATGACCTGGGCCCGCTCGGGGACTTTGATGCCGGCCAGGGTTTCCACGGCCATGACATAGGGCAGATTATTGGCGGCACCGGCCAGATAGTCGATGCGGTCGGTGTATGGGATGAACTGATGCCAGGTTTGCCGTTCGGCAATTTTTTCGGCCGCTCGGTGGTGATAGCCGATATCCATATCCATGGAAGTGATTTCTTCACCATCGAGGGTTACAATGTAGCGTATCAAACCATGGGTGCTGACATGGTGCGGGCCAATATTCAAGACCAGCTGATGCTGCCCGTCGGCATCGTTGACGAAGACGCCGCCGTCCAGGGGTTGATTTTTTTGGGCATCGGCCAGGGTATAAGGCGGCATCTGCGTCGCCCGCCCCGGATGGTCTTTGCGCAGCGGGTGGCCTTCCCATTCCGGAGGCATAATCAGCCGCCGCAAATTCGGGTGGCCTTCAAAGCGCACGCCTAACAGATCGAAGGCCTCACGTTCATACCAGTTGGCCGACGGCCAGATATCCGTCACCGTCTCCGCTGCCGGATTGGGGCCGTCCAGAGGGACTTTCAACCGCAGGCGGGCGGGTGGGTCAAAAGACAGCAAATTGTACACGAGGGTGTAGTCCGGGTAAGATTCCCGCTGGCGGCGGGCGGACTCGTCGACGGCGGTCAAATCTTCCAGTCGCTGATAGCGGATGTCGGCTTCTGAATTCAGAAAGCGCAGCACGTCTTTTACATGGCTTTGATTCACCACAAACGACGGCATGTCGCAGGATTGCGGTTCCTGTTGAACGGCCTCTCCGAAGCGTTCCTGCATTTGGCGGGCAAGCTGCTGTGCTTTGGAATCCGGCTCGATATGCGGCGACGGTGGCGTCCACATTAAATCGGCCCGGCTGTCTTCGAAGCGGGTCGGCATCACCGAGTTGCCCCGGATAACCGTACCCTCCATGCCCGGTCCGCGGGGATCTCTGGATTTGGTCTGCCCGTCCACCAGAATCGGCTTTTGGGTGCCCTGACTGCCGCCTTTCAGGTGCAGGATCGAACGGGTGGGTTTTTCTTCGGCAACTATTTTTTCCTGCAGCATGACAAGGCCCTGGAACACAGCTTCAGGCCTGGGCGGACATCCCGGGATATACACATCCACCGGCAGGATCTGATCAACTCCCTGAACCACACTGTAGGCGTCGTACATGCCGCCGCAATTGGAGCAGGATCCCATGGAGATGACCCAACGCGGTTCCGCCATCTGCTCATAGAGCCTCAATACGACCGGTGCGATCTTTTTAAAGACCGTCCCGGCAATAATCAACAGGTCGGCCTGCCGCGGTGAAGCCCGCAAGACTTCGGCCCCGAATCGGGCCATATCGTAGCGGGGCGTAAAGGCGGTCGCCTCTTCGACAAAACAGCAGGACAGTCCGAAAAACATGGGCCAGAGACTGTACTTGCGGGCCCAATTAATTACAAGATCAGCATTGTTAAGGAGTCGCTCGTTTAATTTTTGGCGCGCGTCGGCCCCCACTCAAGTCCTCCCTTTTTCCATATATACGCAAGTCCCAGGATCAATACCACGATAAAAAACGAAATCTGCAGCCAACCCGCCCAACCGAGCTTTTCCCAGGCAATGGCCCATGCAAAGATATAGGCCCCTTCCACATCGAAGAGCAGAAAAAAAATGGCGACCAGATAAAAAGGCACCGGATACCGCAAGCGCGCGCTGCCTGTGGGAATGACACCGCTCTCATAGGGTCTCGATTTTTCGCGATTGGGCTTTTTTTCCCCGAGCCAGGAAGCAATGAATAGAAGCAAGGCGATTAGTGCCGTGATCAAAAGGCCGAATACGACCAGGCTAAATACGCCGGGCTCCCAGGGAGATAAAGATCCGCTGTTCGCAACAGGTTGCATGGTTCGCTCCGCAGGTACCTAACCGTTCAACGAATGTTCGTTGGAGAGTTTAAGATAAGATAAAACAATATAAAAACAACAGCTAAAAATTTATGCAGGATAAACTCGATTTATGCAAGGACAAATTTGGCTAAACGATCAAATTTTGGCGACTTTCACCATGGCGCCGCTGGAAACTCCCTTAAACTGCTTTGCATCACCCAATACCCTGCCGAAAACATTTACGGGGCTATATGCTCGGGGCTGGTCATCCGTGCTGACCGGGGTTCGGCCGAAAAATATGCAAAACGCAGGGCCGGCCGGCCAGTAGGCCAGATCACCGACTGCGACGTCTGTCCTGGCATCCGGCTCCAGGTCGAGGTTCAGGGGAACGTCAAAATAAATCTCATCGCCCCAGACACTTGCTGCACTTTCGAAGGGCAGCGCTGCGAGAATACTGCCGGCGGTCGGTGTATCAAACATCTCGGCCTCAACCTCGATGTTTTCCGCAGATATCCTGATTTTCTGCATGGCATCACCCTTTCTTTTGGCGGAACACAAAAATAAAAAAATGCGAAGAATAACGCAATTAATCCGCTATCGTTTAAATCGCCTGGCTTTTTCATTTTTGAAATAACCACACACAATTCCAGCAATTCTGATTTCAGAAAGGATTAATTAGCTATACCCTTTTTTCACCGACCAGCCTGGCAAAATGCTCAAAAGATCGATCCCAGGTTTTTTCAGCGTCGGCCGGGAAACAACACCCGGGAAGCTGACGGCTTTTTAAGTGATAACTGATGCAGTCACAGCATATCCCTTTACGCGCACAGGGCTCGTAGCTGCAGTTACAGGATGCAAGATTTTTGTCTTTTTTACACTCCATGTATAGTTCCTTTCAAAATTAGGATTCAAAAAATTGTTTGTAAATTACTCATAAGACGGCCCTTGTCTTTATCATGAAATTACGCGTTGATCAAAAAAGTTTTATGGAATAAAATTGACAGCGGTTGCTTTGAAATGCATTATATGCCCGAGGTCGTCGCACTGCCGTATCGCCATTATATGGGTTTTTAAGGAACATGATAAAAGGTTTTTATAATAATTTTTCCGGATTTTGTCCGATAATCTCAGAACTGTCGGCCGGGCTGACAATTTCCGGATTAAATCACGCAGGGCTATGCAAACCGGAAAAATTTTCGATATAAAAAAATATGCCATCCATGATGGACCGGGTATCCGCACAACAATTTTTTTTAAAGGATGCCCGCTGTCATGCGTGTGGTGCCATAACCCCGAGGGTATCGCCGGTTCAAACCATCGCCTCTACCGCCGGGAGCGCTGTATCGGCTGCTTTGAATGTGCTGCGGTTTGCCCCGAAGGGGCCATTCAAGTCGACGCTTTAGGTCTCGGTTGGAATGCGTCCGACTGTGATTTTTGCGGAACCTGCGCCGGTGTATGTCCGGCGGAATCTGTGGAGCTTATCGGCAAAACGATGTCGGTCGAGGAGGTTTTAGCTGAAATAGCCAAAGACACGGTGTTCTATGACACATCCTGCGGTGGTGTGACCATATCCGGCGGCGAGCCGTTGATGCAACCGTCTTTTTTAATGGATCTGCTGGAGGCCTGCGGCAAAATGGGTTTTCATCGCACCGTGGATACTTGCGGCTATGCGGAAAGGCAAGTTTTGCTTGAGACGGCATGCCGTACGGATCTTTTTCTTTACGATATAAAGCACATGGACCCAGCGAAGCACACCGAATTTACGGGCGTCTCCAATGAAAGGATTTTGGCTAACCTGGCGTTTCTCAGCCGGCGGGATGTTGAAATCATCATACGCTTTCCGGTGATTCCCGGGCTCAACAGTGATGTGGAGAATGTGGATCAAACCGGCGCCTTCGTCTCCTCACTGCCGGGGGTCACCCGCATAAATATTTTGCCCTATCACGCTGCGGCAACGGCCAAGTATAAAAACCTCGGCCTGAAATGTAATACGGCCATTGTGGCGCCGTCTTCTCCTGAGTTTTTTGAATCTATCGCCAAACGGTTGGAAACTTACAATTTGACAGTTAAGATAGGAGGTTGAACATTGACCCCCAGAGTCGCAAAACTACGCCAGGAAAGTTTCAATGCCCAACCCAGCATATCGGTGGAACGGGCAGTGCTGGTGACTCGGTTTTACAAAAAAAACCATGGAAAATTTTCCGTCCCGGTGCTTCGTGCCCTGAACTTTAAGAATTTATGCCAAAAGAAAACGATCTATATCGGCGACGATGAGCTGATTGTGGGGGAGCGCGGCCCATACCCGAAAGCGGTTTCCACCTTCCCGGAGTTGACGTGCCATTCGACGGACGATCTCAAAATACTAAATTCCCGCGCAATGACCCGATATCTGGTCTCCGATGAAGACATCGCTACTTACCGAAGCGAAGTCATACCCTACTGGCAGGGCCGTACCATGCGCGAACGAGTGTTCAGCCGGGTCCCCCAGGCATGGCAGTCAGCTTATGAGGCCGGCCTGTTTACCGAGTTCATGGAGCAGCGGGCTCCCGGCCACACAGCGCTGGATGGAATTATTTATCGCAAGGGCATGCTCGATTTCAAAAAGCAAATTGCAGAAGGTCTGGACACCCTCGACTATTTGAAAGATCCTGAAGCTGCGGATAAAGCCGAGCAACTGCGGGCCATGGATATTGCCTGTGATGCCGCGGTTATTTTTGCCGAACGGCATGCAGAACTGGCGGAAAAAATGGCGGCCGATACTCCGGAATCCCTTCGCAGGGCTGAACTGAAAAAAATCGCCGCAACCTGCCGTCGGGTACCGGCCCGGGCACCCCGAGACTTATGGGAAGCCCTGCAAATGTATTGGTTTGTGCACCTGGGAACCATCACCGAATTAAACGGCTGGGACGCCATGAGCCCGGGACACCTGGATCAGCATCTGGCCCCTTTTTATCAGAAAGACTTGGCTGACGGCAATTTGGACCGGGAATCCGCCAAAGAACTCATCGAGTGTTTTTGGATCAAGGTCAACAATCAGACGGCTCCGCCCAAGGTCGGGGTTACCGCCCTGGAAAGCGGAACATACAACGACTTTACCAATATCAATATCGGCGGCCTAACCCGCAATGGCACAGACGCTGTCAATGATGTTTCCTATATTATGCTGGAAGCGATCGATGAGATCCATCTGCTCCAGCCCCAGGCCAATGTTCAAATCAGTCACAGAACCCCCGATCGGTTTTTAAAGGAAGCCTGCCGCGTGATTCGCAAAGGGTACGGGTACCCATCAGTGTTTAATGCCGACGAAGTCATCATGCAGCAAGTGCGCACCGGCAAATCCATCGAGGACGCCCGGCAGGGCGGTTGCAGCGGCTGCATTGAAACCGGCAGCTTTGGCAAGGAAGCCTATGTTTTGACCGGCTATCTCAATGTTCCCAAGATCTTGGAATTAGCCCTCAACAACGGTGTCGATCCCTTAACCGGCGACCGGATCGGCCCGCAAACCGGTGATCCTGTGTTGTTTAAAGATTTCGATGAGCTTTACGAAGCCTTCGAGCGACAGCTGCAATATATTGTCGACTTAAAGATCAGGGTCAACAATTACATCGAACGCATGTACGCGACCTATGCCCCTGCCCCCTTCCTTTCCGTAGTAATCAGGGACTGCATTGCCAAGGGTCGCGATTACTATAATGCCGGGCCGCGCTACAACACCAATTACATCCAGTGCTGCGGCATCGGCACCATCACCGACAGCTTGAGCGCCATCAAAAATCACGTGTTCGAAGAAAATCAAATCAGCATGCAGCAGTTGACGGCAGCCCTGCATGACAACTTCAAAAAGCAGGAAGCGCTGCGCCTGCGACTGTTCAACAAAACCCCCTTTTTCGGCAATGATGAAGATTCGGCCGATGCGATTATGCAGCGGGTGTACGACTCCCTGTTCAATGCCATCGACGGCAAGCCCAATACCAAAGGCTCATTTTATCACCTGAACATGTTGTCAACCACGTGCCACATCTATTTCGGAAAAAAGCTGGGTGCTTCAGCCAACGGCCGTCTGGCGGCAACCCCTATTTCCGATGGGACATCGCCCTCCCATGGGGCCGACCGCAATGGTCCGACAGCTGTCATTAAATCCTTAAGTAAAATGGATCAGATTCGATCCGGCGGCACCCTGCTCAATCAAAGGTTTTTACCCAGTGTGCTTCAAGGCAATGAGGGGATCGAAAATCTGGCCCACCTCATTCGGGCCTACTTTAGACTCAATGGACATCACATACAATTTAATGTCGTTGATTCCACCACGCTGCGCAAAGCCCAGGCCGCACCGGATGACTATCGAGACCTGCTGGTTCGGGTCGCCGGATATAGCGACTATTTCGTTGACCTCGATCGACATCATCAGGAAGAAATTATTGCCCGAACCCAACAAGAAGCTTTTTGATCCTAAAGTTTTTTCGATGAAAGACGATAACAATTTCAACGGCGCGAATGTTCGCGCAGTTATCCCAATGCTCGGAGGGTGATTCTTCGCGAATCACCCTCTACATTGGCTTTGATCCTGCCAACCTATCGGATCGCCCCGAAACCTGCCGCAACATCAGATTAATATGCAGAAAATTCAAGACAATGCATTATAAGCGATTGAGTCGCCTACAGAGAAATTGTGAAAAAAATTCACAATTATTATGGTCCCCATTTCACAAGTAGACATGGCAAACCAAAGCGAATTTAGGTTGACCAATCCCATTACTTTATGAAATTATTATATTTTATAGTCGAATTAAAAAAAAGGCATAATTTGTGCTGGAAGCAGGTGGTGTTCTAATGCCGAAAAATCTACCGGATTCCGCCAAATCCGGTATCCCAAACTTTCCATAATTTAGTGCCTAACGAGATTGGAACAGGAAAGTGCCGCTGGTCGGGAAACTGTTCGGCAGTTATTTTCGACAATCAACCATAGAACAGTATGTTTCAATAACCCAAAAAAAGGTGATCCATCGTGGGACATTTAATTATTTAGATTTCGGAGTATTGGAGTACTGGAGTGTTGAAGTATTGGCTGAAGACTTGATGCTTTTTTTTCCAGTACTCCAGCACGCCAATACTCCAAGATCGAGACTTTGCAATATCTTCTCGTAATCTTAGAACTACCTTTTAATTGGTTACAGGTCCGAAACGGCGTCCTGAGGAAGGTCTTATCACAATGCAATCCGGCCCGGAGCAGCGAGCTGACACGCGCCACCACCATGAAGCCGCAATTATGTACGAGCATTATAGCTCCGGCAGGTATTATGAAGGTAAAATGCTTAATTTCAGCCGGGGAGGAATGTATTTCGAATCCAATTATGCGCCGGAAGTCGGTTCTGAGATCTTTATAGGTGTTGAGAACTCCCCTTTTACCTCCGGTCATGATGTGTATCGCGCCAAAGTAGTCTGGCACGCAGCCTTGGAGGGCGCCGAGTCATTCTTTTTCTATGGAATCGGCGCGAAGTTTTTTTAAAAAGAGTGACTCCGGCCCTCAGCTTTTTATGGATTGGGCCAGATCATTGATCCGTTCTCTGATCGAAATCAAATACCTTGCCACTTTGCCGCGATGATCGGCCATGATGGAATCATGATCCCCCCTAAGAACGATCAGCGGATCAAAAGTACAGATTTGATCCATATCTTTTAACGCAATGCTTATATTTTCCTTTCCCCCTTTTTCTTTGACCTCGGGATAAAGATGAACAAAGGTACGCAACGCGTCCCTGAGCACCAGGATGATTCCCTGGGTATAATAAATATGGTCGTCCAGTTCGGTGTAGGGTACTTGATCATTGGACTGCACCAGCAGTCCCAACGGCTCGTCTAAAAACTGTTTACCGATGATAAAATCAAGCATATTATACATATCATCGGTACGCAGATTATACACGGCTCCGGCATCGCTATTGAGAAGATCGGCCTCATATTGCTTAAGTTCAGCGATACCTTTTTCATATTGATTTTCGCTGGAGGGAAACCACCAACTGTCGGACGTAAAAGCAAAATATTTTTCGCGGGTTTCTTTTAAATTTTCGTTTTCCTTGTCCACTTTGCCGTATTTGGCCAGATTGGTGGAATAAAAAGTTGTCATCATACGGGTGGCAAAAATAGTGCCGCGTTGCCGATTGGCCCGATTGTCCAACCAGCGGGTGGGTGAAATGATCAAATCATTGATGGACCAGCCAAAGGTGGAGTCCATTTCCTGCTCCAGCCTGTTTCTGATGGACGCCAAAAGGGCGGCGCCCTTCTGCGCTGCCTCGGATTCCGGTGTCGTCGATTTCAGGAGCGCCTCGACATGGGCATCCAAGTCAGGGAATCGGGTTGGGTCCACCAACGTGTAGGCCCTGTAAACCGTCCAGTACAATCCTGCGGAAAGAGGCCAGATTAAAATAAATGCCAGCAGGATCAAAACGAGCCACTTGCCGAAATTTGTCATTTGGGGTATCAACGATTTTTTCTCAGTTTTATTTTCCATTGATCGGGTTGACCTCGTTTCAGGATTTACGATATTGAAGTTGGATTAACGCCATATTTCCGCAGGAATTTTGAGAGACCTTAAGCACTGCCGTGTCCGGTGTCAACAAAATGGTCTCTGAGCTATTCTCTTGACACCTGCTGTGGCCATGCTACTTATATGAAAGTTAGGTTTAAGGGCTGAGGATTCACGATTTTTTGCTAGAGGACCCTGGCAGGTCCGTCAACCGCCCCTTGGCCCATCCACCAGTTGAAATCCACCCTTCGCGCCTTTGGAGATTAATTATGCTGACATCAAAGATCGAATCCAAAGCTAAAACTCCATTATTAGTCTGCGGTCTGATTCTGGCTGCTGCCATTATTATTGCAGGATGCGCGGTCCCGGTCACAGGCCGCCTTCAAGCAAGCCCGGAGGTTACGGAGGTCTTTAAAAACAGCCGGATCCTAGCCAACCATCAATACTATGTCAGTGGTTTTCAAAGAGTCCCGTATGCCATTATCGCTGTCGACAACAATTTTCAGCTCCGCGCAAGCCGTTGGAAACCGATTGATATGGATTCGACCTCGCTGAGTCAGTTGATCTATCGGATGGAATCCGTATACAGTCTAAATCCCAGAGGGGCTTGGATCCTCGATTCGGAAGGCAACCGGCTGGGCGCCTGGTATTCATCCCAGTATCAGACCACGGTAAAACGGGATAAAAATGACCGAATTACGGTAGTAAATCCCGACCCCCCTGATTTAAGGGGGATCCCCTAAATAATCCACCATGAAATTCAACACGTTTAAAGCTCTGAACTGTTGAACGAATACTAAAACTTGCTGGATGCACATGGGTCTGGTGGATTATTTATTTTATGCTCCGCATTTATAAAAAGGATTCCATTAACTTCAATTGACTATCGAAAGCCATCTGCAAGGAAAAACATGAACGGTCGACAGAAGTTTAAATCCATTCTCCTATTGGTCGGCATCTGCTGGTGGAGCGGATGTGCCGCCGTGATCATTGGTGCCGGAGCCGGAGTGGGCACCTATACTTACATCAAAGGGGAGCTCAAACGATCTTATCCTGCTAAATTTGATAAAACACTGCAAATTTGCATCGATATCTTGGCCGATCTCGACCAGCCGATTGTCGCTAAAACTACAGACGGTGAGAAAACGACCATCCGCAGTAAAAGAAAAGACGGAACCGACCAGACCATCCAGGTCTCAATTGTCAGCGTTGATTTAACCGAGGTGTCCGTCAGAACCGGTGTTATCGGGTATCGGAAAAAAGAAATATCCCAGCAGTTTCATGAGTTTATCGCCGAAAGGATTAAAAAGTAATGACGAATGTCGAGTGTAGATTGACGAATTGTGGAATCGCTTCGCTCAATCTTTTTAAAATAAGCGTTCGACAAAAGACTCACGACGAGCAGAATACATTATTCGATGTTCGATGTTGGGCGTTCGATGCTTACAGTCCGCCTTGGGAAGATTCAGCGTTCAATAGTTTCTATTTTGATTTGAACGGCCGTTTGTTCGACAAGCGGCAACGCTGAACCCTGAACCTTCATACCCCTGAACCTAAAACCTCTGAACCGCCGCAGGCCTTAATTCTTCAACCGCCGGGCAAACGGCAGTTCGTGATTGAGATTGTCGATCTGCTCCTGTTCCAAACGATTGATTTCGTCAATATGGGTTTGCATAACCCGCGCCAGGCGTGGGTCATAGAACCGATGTAGGCTATAACTCGGTACCGCTTCGAAACCCCGCCGAATTTTATGGCCCCCGCCGGCACCCGGGTCAAAGCGACGGATATGATTGTTGATGGCCCACTCGATCGGTACGTAGTAGCATGCATTGAAATGCAGGGCGTTTATTGTTCTGGAGCAGCCCCAGTATCGACCATACAATTGAGCCCCTTTTGTGACCAGCATAGACATCCCCAGCGGAATTGACGAATCTTTTTCGTCAAAAGCCGCCACAATCAGCAGGCGATGACGAAAATGGTGATACAACCCGTCAAAAAACGGTTGGGTAAGGTACCGGCAACCCCAAGGACCGAATTTATCATTGGTGCTTTCATAATACCGATACATCAAAGGGAAGAAGGAGCGAGGTATGTCCTCGCCGGTGAATGTTCTGATCGTGACGCCCTGCTTCTCGATCGCTTTGCGTTCGCGTTTGATGTTGCGCCGCTGGTTTGAATTGAAAACCGCCAGGTACTCATCAAAATTTTCGTAGTCCTGATTATGCCAGGCATAACTCTGATGCCGCCAGCCCAAATAGCCATGCTTTATCATCTCATGCCGCCACTGGGGGTCGGCAAACAAAAAACTGCTACCGGACATTCGGTAGCTGCGGCACAGCCGATCGATCTCTGCCACCATCAAGGCCGTCAATTCCGATTCATTCTCGCCGGCTGCAATTAGAAAACGATATCCGGTCATCGGTGTAAACGGGCTCATCCCGATCAGTTTCGGGTAATATTCAATTCCCAGACGCCCGGCGACATCAGCCCATACATGATCGAATACAAATTCACCGGCACTGTGTCCCTTGATGTACATGGGCGCGAGAGCAACCAATCGTCGTGAAGACCAAACGGACAGATGATACGGCAGCCAGCCCGTTTTGGCAGTGGTGCTCCCCGAAATTTCCATCAACCGCAACCAGTCCCACTCCAGAAAAGGAATCGCCAGCGATTTGGCCAATGAATCCCAGGCAGCGCGATCGATTGAGGAAATATCGTTTGTCCAGGAGGTGGTATATGAAGAAGATTTCTGTTTGTGCATAATATTATTCTAAGAGCAATGACATACTCGAAGCTCACATTGTCGTTAGTGCTTATAGTTTAAAAGTTAAGTCTGATCTTGGACTCTGTCACCTTTTTGAAGCGCCGGCCGCCAAAACACCAATTCCTTGACAATTACAGCCGGATAAATATAATGAGTACCTGATTTTAATAGCAGCAAGCATCCCGTCCAAGGTTAGTAACGTAGATCGAATTCGGACGTTGCTGCGGTATCTTTGCGTGCAATATTCGGATAATATGATAAACTAATACTTACAGGGTAAAGGAAAACAGTATGCCGCTTTATGAATTTAGATGTTTGAAATGTAATGATTGTTTCGAGATTTTGGTGATGAAAAAAGAAGAGCAGGTGGAACTCCGATGTCCCAAGTGCAACTCCGAGGATTTTGAACGGGTTATGAGCGTATCCGGCCATTGCATGGGCGGCGGCAGCGCAAAGGGCGGAAACGCCCAATCCCAGACCCGCAACTGCCCGGGAGGATCCTGCACCACCTATGAAATCCCCGGTCCCAGCCGGTAGCAATTGACGGTTTCAGCTTGAAGATTGAATATTAACTATCCGCCCCAGGCGGATCCGGATCGGGGAGAATTGTTGTCAGATGAAGCAAACCCATGTTCAGGAAAAGCAGCAATTCAAAAAGCTGTTTAAACAGGAACATATTGACAACTTCGAAGATCGATTTAAGGTTCTGGAGGCATTTTTACAGACCGAGAAGCACGTATCGGTCGATGATCTCGTTGAGCGGCTAGTCGACAACGGCTGGCGGTTGAAACCGGAGTTTGTAAGAGAAACCCTCAAATTGATGTGCCGCTTCGGATTTGCGCACAAAAGCCGGTTTGATAATGGTGTGGTTCGCTACGAACACCGGCACCTGGGTCAACATCATGACCACTTGATCTGCACGAAATGCAGAAAGATCCTGGAATTCGAGGAAGAACGAATAGAACAGCTGCAGATAAAGATTGCCGCCGCCCATGGATTTCACATGTTGCAGCATAAGCTGGAGATCTATGGAATATGTAACAATTGCATCCGGGAACGAATTCAACTGATGCCTCTGACCGTGGCCAAACCGGGCGAGCGTCTTGTGATCAAAGAAATCAGCGGCGGCACCGGCGCTAAAATGAGACTAATGTCAATGGGGTTGAGAATAGACGACAAAATTGAGGTAATCACCAATAACAGTCAGGGACAACTGGCGATTGCAGCCGACCTAAAACGCTTTGTGCTGGGTCGCGGTCTGGCAGAAAAAATTATGGTTGAACAGGACAAGCGGTAGTATGTCACCATGGAAGCCGTCATATTTGAGCACGCTTAAAAATGGGCTGCTAAAAGATAAAACAGATAAGGCTTACAATCTGCTGAAAGCCTGTGTCCTGTGTCCCCGAAAATGCGGCGTTGATCGTCTATCCGGTGAAACGGGCCTCTGCAACACCGGCAAATCGGCCTGGGTGTCCAGCTACAATCCCCATTTCGGAGAGGAAGACCCGCTGGTCGGCACTCATGGTTCCGGCACCATATTTTTTACCCATTGCAACCTGCTATGTTTATTCTGTCAGAACTTCGACATCAGCCACTTGGGTGCGGGACAAGAGGTCTCTGATGATCAACTCGCTGGTATGATGCTTGCATTACAAGACCGAGGATGTCACAATATTAATTTTGTCAGTCCGTCACATGTCGTACCCCAAATATTATCTGCGGTTGCGATCGCTGCTTCCAAGGGGCTTTCGGTACCGTTGGTGTTCAACACCGGCGGATACGATCGGGTTGAAACGTTAAAACTTCTCGAAGGTGTATTTGACATCTACATGCCGGATTTTAAATTCTGGGATCCGCAGATTGCCGAGAGCGCCTGCCAGGCCGCCGACTATCCGGAGGTTGTACGCCGGGCACTGTTGGAAATGCACCGACAGGTGGGAGATCTGCGGTTTGACGGACTTGGCATTGCCCGGCGCGGACTGCTGATAAGGCATTTGGTTTTGCCGAATGGACTTGCCGGCACCCGGGAGGTCATGAGATTCATCGCTCAACAATTGTCACCTGACAGTTATGTCAATATTATGTCACAGTACCGGCCCTGCGGCAGGTCGGCGGAGGTCAGCGGTTTGAATTCTTATCTGACTCGAGACGAATACCGTCTGGCCGTGCTAGCGGCCAAAGAGGAAGGCATTAACCAATAAATCTTCAATCAATTGTACTTACATTCATTGAGGAGAAATAAGACGGTTGCTCTTATGGGGAAAATATTTGCTATTGGCGACATACACGGCTCCTATGATCAGTTACGGAACCTGATGCAGAAAATTCCGATTGATTTTTCAACCGACACCCTGGTGTTCATCGGAGACTACATTGACCGCGGTCCGGGTTCAGTTGAAGTTGTCGATTATTTATTGAAATTGCAGAAAAAGGCGCCGAAAACGATCTTTTTAAAGGGCAACCATGAAGACATGCTCGAAAAATACCTGGATGGCTCCGATCGCTTTACCTATCTGTTGAATGGCGGGCAGAAAACCCTTGACTGCTATTTGAGTAGAACCGATCGACCGGACGACTTTCCGATTCCAGCGGCACATATGGACTTCTTTAGGTCCTTGCGGCTCTACTACGAAACCGAGTCCTACATTTTTGTCCATGCCGGCTTGCGGCCGAAAGTTCCCCTGGCATCTCAGGAACCCCAGGATATGTTATGGATTCGGGACAAGTTCATATACAGTAAATATTATTTTGGCAAACCGGTGATATTCGGCCATACACCATTGGAGAAGCCCCTGGTGGAAAGAAACAAAATCGGTATCGACACCGGAGCCGTATACGGCAATGCCCTGACGTGTGTCCAGTTGCCGGACAAGGTATTTATTTCGGTCTGACCGCTATACTGTTTGACTTGACAAACACCCCGGAATTAAACTATCAGTCTCATGATCCGGCGTAGACATAATTGCCCTGGAAGCGTATAATGGGTATCAACACAAATCGAAATGCTAACGGATAATTACATCATCATGAAACGCTATGCCATCCTGATCTTTCTCCTTGTTTTCTGCAATGCCGGTGCAGCAATAGCTGAACGGTTAACCGTTTTTAAACCAGTGGCCAATATCCGCTCGGGTCCCGGCTCCAAGTATGACATTTTATGGAAAGTAGAAAAATACTACCCAATTTTCGTACTCGAAAAAAAAGGTCAGTGGTATCATTTCAAGGACTTTGAAGATGACAAGGGGTGGGTGCATAAGTCCCTGGTCAAAAAAATGGACGCGATCATCACCAAAAAGGACCTTTGCAATATTCGTTCAGGTCCGGGAACGGATAATAAAATCCTGTTTACCGTTGAAAAAGGAATTCCATTTAAAGTCATCAAGCGCAAGGGCCGCTGGTTGCATATTGAGCATGCCGACAAGGACAAAGGCTGGATACACAATTCACTGGTCTGGTGACACCGCCGATGGATTCAAACATTTCCCTCGATTATACCAATTCATCGTTGCATTAAAAATATCTAAAAAAATCAATTCGTGGCCCAATTGGGTTGATTCGGCAACCAAGAACATATAGGCCGTTCGAAATCTCAAATGAATAATTCTAATTACATAACAAGCAACCGGCGGTTGATTGCAGGGATCGGGTCGGCATTGGTCGATATTCTGATTCACGAAAAAGATGAATTACTAACCCAAATAAACGCTTCCAAAGGCAGTATGACACTGGTGGGAAAAAATGATATCGAGCGCATCCGGGCAATGTCTTCGGCCGAATCCAGCCTGGTTCCGGGCGGATCTGCCTGCAATACGATCATCGGTGTCGGCAGCCTGGGCGGCAAGGCTCGATTCGTGGGCAAATGCGGCAGCGGAAAAATGGGCAAACTGATCGAAGATGATTTAAGGCGGCAAAATGTAGAGCCTGTCCTGCTAAAGGCTGATTCGCCGACAGGTTGCTCATTGTCGATAATAACACCGGATGCCCAGCGAACCATGTTTACTTATCTGGGTGCATCGGCGGAAACCCGTCCAGAGGAGATTTCCGCCAATAGTTTTAAAGATGCGGCTGTCGTCCTGGTCGAAGGGTACCTGTTACACAATCCGGATTTAATTCAAGCTGCATTGTCGGCCGCCCGCAAAGCCGGTGCTAAAATCGCACTGGATTTAGCCAGCTATAACGTCGTGGCGGAATCCAAAACGTTGCTTGAGCACCTGGTGGATACCTATGTTGACATCCTGATTGCCAATGAAGATGAAGCCGAGGCCTTTACCGGATACGGCGATGAACACCAGGCTCTCGAAGCACTGGCAGCTAAAGCGGACATCGCCGTGCTCAAAGTCGGTCCGCGCGGAAGCTATGTGGCGCATGCCGACCTCAGGGTTGCCGTCAAGCCCATGGGTGACGGCGCGGCCCTGGACACCACCGGTGCCGGTGATTTGTGGGCCACCGGTTTTCTCTTTGGACTTGTCAACGGCTACGCTTTGGATCACTGCGGTCGCCTGGGCTCGGCCTGCGGCTACGAAGTATGCCAGGTGATGGGCGCCAAAATTCGCGAGGACGGGTGGAACCGGATTAAACGGTTATTGGAATAGAAAAGCGGATTTGTTTGCGGACAACGCAACTTTAAAGGATTATCAACGCCCCGTCGGTCGTTATTCGTTAATGGTTATTGATTGAAAGTTGAGGATAGGAATTATTGCGCTTGCAATTCTATTTACAAATAACTATTAACTGATAGCACAAATTTTCGGGAGGTAATAAAGAGCGCAAATGGCAAAAAAAACCAAAAAAACCCGCAAAGAACTTTTGAAGGAACCCGATGAGTTTATGAACCTGACCGGGAAACTGATCAGGTTCGCCACCGAGCATAAAAATCAAATCACTTATGCGGTTGGAATCATCGTGGCACTTGCCCTGATATTATCCGGCTATCGCTTTTTTTCGATCCGGTCCGAACGCAAGGCGTCGGCCCTGCTGGACCAGGGTTTGGCAAAATATGAAAAATTTAGAAATGATAATAAACCGGTGGAAGCCTACGATCAGGTGTCGGCCGATTTTCAATTGATTTTAGAAAAATACGGCGACAAACAAAACGGCAAAATTGCCAGGCTGACCTATGCCAATATATGCTACAATGCCGGTAAATATGAACAGGCCATCGAGCTTTACAAAAGATCGCTGAAGGACTTTGAAAAACATCAGGCCATTCACAGTCAGGTGGTCGGCAGTCTTGGGTATGCCTACGAACAGCAGGCGGATTATGCCAGTGCCGTCACCTATTTTGAGCAATTATCCGCGGCACCGGACGCGATTACACGCGGTGAAGCCCTGTATCGTCTGGGTTGGCTCTATGACAAGTTGGGGAATACGGAAAAAAGCGAAGCAGCCTATGATAAAATCATCAGCGATCATCAGGATTTTATTTACATCGATCTTGTCAAGGAACGCATGGCGGGCTGATAGTAAATGAATGTCGAATGTAGATTGACGAATGACGAATGATGGAATCGCTCCGCTCTGCCTAATTAAATACTAAAAAGGTTAGCATTCCTTAATTCGCGATCAGCCTGCGACGGGTCATTCGACATTTTTATTCCTTAAGTTGCTATATCGATTAAGCTGGCCGTTTTTCTGGCAAGCGGCGGCGCCAACACCTGATATCTAAAAATTGGATCGGAAAATGACATCAAAGTTACGATCCGGCAAAGTTTCAACGTAACCAACCTAAACAAGCAATTTCGGACTCAATTTTTAGATCCGAGATCCAAATTATATTTTTTGATTTTCTGATTCAATCCGCTTTTGCCGATCCCGAGCATGGCCGCGGCATGAGCCTGAACATTGTCTGCCATTTTTAAGGCGCGTTCAATCATCGCCCGTTCGATCATCGCCAGGGTTTCGTAAAGTTTAGCCTCCTTGGGAATGCCTTCCAGATGCAGCGCATCGTGCACATTATCTTTAAAACCCTGCGGCAGGTCAGCCACCCGAATAATATCATTCGGGCACAGAATCATGACCCTTTCGATTAGATTTTCAAGCTCACGGACATTGCCGGGCCAGCTGTATTCAAATATCAAACGATCGACTTCCTGATCAACACCCTTAACCGGCAGTGCGGATCTGCGCTCGGGTTCGTATTTGTTTATAAAATGATCAACCAGCAGGCGAATATCTTCCCGCCGCTCTCTGAGCGGAGGCAGAACCATGTGAACCACATTCAAGCGGTAAAAAAGGTCTTCGCGAAAACGGCCGTTTGTCATTTCTTCTTTTAAGTTTTTGTTGGTGGCTGCAATTACCCGAATGTCAACTTCAATGCTCCGAATTCCGCCGACCCGTTCAATCGTTTTCTCCTGGAGCACGCGCAGCAATTTCACCTGGAGATTGGCTGACAATTCTCCAATTTCATCCAAAAACAGGGTGCCGCCGTCGGCCAACTCAAACCGTCCTTTTTTCATAGCGGCCGCGCCGGTAAATGCTCCTTTTTCGTGGCCGAATAGTTCACTTTCCAATAAATTTTCGGCCAGAGCCGAACAATTCACTGCAATAAAGGGCTGTTCACGCCGCGAGCTGTTGAAATGAATCGACTTGGCCACCAGTTCCTTGCCCGTTCCACTCTCGCCTTCTACCAGGACGGTCGCATTGGACGGGGCCACCTTCTGGATCGTCTTGAAGACGTCCCGCATGTTCTTGCTCTTGGCGATGATATTGCCAAAGCGGTATTGAGATTCAACTGCATCACGCAGACGGCGATTTTCTTTGACCACCTGATACATGGCAACCGCCTTTTTGACATATATGATCAGCCGGTCATTATCGAAGGGCTTCAGAATATAGCTGTATGCCCCTTTTTGCATGGCTTCCACCGCTTTATCAACGGTACCGTGGGCCGTCATCATGATCACCGGCAAATCCGGATCAATCGACTTGATGCTCTCCAGCAGCTCGATACCATTCATGCCCGGCATTTTCATATCGGTCAAAATTAGATCGAGGTCAGAGCGTTTATGAATTTCAAGCGCCTCAGATCCATTGAGTGCGGTTATAACTTCATAATCCTCATCTTCCAGGACCGCACTGAGCACGCGCAGATAATTTTTCTCATCATCCACGATTAAAATAGTTTCCATGATTACCGCATTTCTCCATTCCGGAATGACGAATGACGAATTTCAAATGAATACGGATTGAATCCATCGTTGTTGGTTATTAGGATGTTCGAATTCGAACGCTATATGCTTGGAGTCCCTTTCTTCAAGAATCAAGGTTCAATTTTTCCGCCCTCAACCGTCTACCCTCAACCATCTACCTTATTCCGATAACTTCTGCCTTCAGCTTTGAGCTTTCAGCCTTGAGCTTTGAGCTATTACCCTTACACCATCCGCTTAGTGCCGAAAGCCGAACACCGATCCGTTACATCCCGCAACCCAATACCAGAGGACAGAGGTCAGAAGACAGATTGTCCCGCACCGCCCCACGCGCCATGCCCTATGCGCTCTGCCCCGCACCCCGCACCTATGTCTGCTCGACCGGCAATTCTACCGTGACGCAGGCCCCTCCCTGGGGTCTGTTAAGAATCTGAATACTGCCCCCATGGGATTCAATAAGATTTTTCACAACGCCCAAGCCCAGACCGGTTCCCATTTCCTTGGTCGTAAAAAAGGGGTCCCAGATCTTGCCGATGACTTCATCCGATATTCCACTGCCTTCATCTTCAAAGTTGATGGTCAGTATTTTATCCGTAGCACTGATGTCAATTCCGATGGTACCGCCGTCGGGCATGGCCTGCATCGCATTGATTAGGATGTTTAAAAATGATTGATACAGCATGGCGGCATCGGCCTGAATTTCAGGCAAAAAATTCTGATAATTCTGTTTGATCGTAAATCCGTTTTCTTCGATTTGCATGGTTAGAAAGGTAATATTTTTATCGAGAACCTCCTCGATGCGGCAAGGGACTAAATTCGGACTTCTGGGTTTGGCAAAGTTTATAAAATCGGTAATGATCTGATTGAGACGATTCGCCTCCTCGACAATGATGTCCGGAATCGTATTGGAGGGGTCAACTTTAGTCACTTTTTTCTTTAGCAGCTCGGCCGAGCTTCGGATGATCCCCAGGGGATTTCGGATTTCATGGGAAATTCCGGCTGCCATCTCCCCGAGAGAGGAAAGGCGCTCGGCCCGACCCAGGCGTTCTTTCAGACGCAGGCGTTCCATCGCACGTTTTTGAATTATTCCTTCACCGCGTTTGACCACAAATATCAAGACGACAAATAGCGCGCCCATAATTAAGGTACAGGTAATCACCACCAATATCTGGGTTCGGAATATAGCCTGATAGTCACCGGATATGTCCTGTACAATCTCAATCACTCCCAAATAGGGGCCGGAAAGTCTGGCAAACTGCGGTTCCCAGCGCAAGGGCGCATAAGTGATCAGCCGAACGACTTTGGGAAAACCAAGGGAAATCTCGAAAAAGTTGCCGCGCTGAACCAGTTTGGAGCTGATTTTTCCCTCCAACGCCTGTTGGAATCCGGTACCGCCAAAATTTTTTCGTCCTATCAGATCCGAATCAAAACTATATAAAATTGTATTATCCATGCCATAGAAATTGAGTGTTTCGACTTCGAAACTGTGCAGCGTGTTGCGGACGACCTTATCCATGAGCTCAAACGTTTTTTTGTTGCTGAACTGGATGTTGCCTTTAAACATCACCCCGATGGGAACGATTACCTGGACAAAAATCTGATTGTTCAAATTTTCGATCAGGCTGCGCGCATAATCTTCGCTATTCTGCCGCTGCATAGATTTGACCCACAGGGTATTGAGCACCGACAGTATGATCGTTACTAGAAAAATGACGATCAAACCGGTAAAAGTAAAGTATTTGACCAATCGAAACGGCTTTATTCTCTCTTCGGGTGGGTTACTGTTCATACTGTTATCGTTTTGCGGCTTGAATCCCCGGCAACCGACACCCGCTGTGGGGCCGGCGCTATATTTGTGCGGGCCTATGACTCTCAACCCTATTAGAGTATACGCTTTTAATGCCAATTTAAAGCTTTTTCTCTAAAGTCTGCCAGGGTCGATTCGATACTGACAATCGGTGCGCAGCATCTTCCAAAATTTTGACGGTTTCATCAAAAAATGCCAGGTCCGCCATGCTTGGGATACCGGAAGCTTCGTTTTTTCGCGCCGGAAGCTCAATTTTAATCATTTTTAACTACCTGTAAACAAAACACTATTTTATTGAGCTGTAAATAAAAGATCAGATTGAAACATTATGGCGGAGGTTTGGCGCGACATTTGCAGAAACTAATTCCGTCAAAAGATCGCCCCCCCACGGGGCATTTTATGCGATCCCCGAACAAACCAAAACCAAATGTTCGAGGCTTAGAGCTCTACTCGGTATTTGGCGCAATCGACCCAAAGCCATTCACTACCGGACAGCCGGTAAAAGTTAACAATCACTTAAGTTACTATATATAGGCGTGCCAACGGAAGATAACACAATATAGCGTAATTATACCTAATTATATGTAATTATATTGACTTGAATTAAATAAAGTGTAATCATTGTATAAGTTATATTCAGGAAAAATATGAAAATCATTTTCAATTTTGGCAAACCTAATCAATACAATTTTAGTGCTCGGCAGGCGGGACGTCTAATTTATGGGTAAGAACAATTTAAAAGAAATCAGAGAATCGATGTTATTGAGTAAGGCCGAACTCGCCAGACAGGCCAATGTATCTCCGATCACCATCAATCGAATTGAAAAGAACATGCCGTGCCGAATGGAAACTCAACGCAAGATTCTTTTGGCTCTGGGCTTGAAACCAGCAGACAAACAAAAAATTTTTAAGGATTAAAAAGCTCTTATGGTTTTTGGAAAGAAAAAAGATAATCTCGTCGGTTTGGATATCGGTTCTAGATCCATAAAAGCGGCTCAGATCGTAGATTCCAAACATGGGAACACGCTCAAAAATTTCGGTATTGTGGACATCGCGCATGGGGCCATCGAGGAAGGCACGATCAACGATCCTGAGTCGGTTGCGCAATCGATCCAGCAGCTCTTTAAATCTTATAATATCAAGCAAAGTAACGTCGCCGTATCTATCGGGGGCTATTCCGTGATCGTTAAAAAGATCAATGTTCAGACCATGGGTGAAGAACAGCTTCAAGAAACCATTCATTTTGAAGCTGAACAATATATCCCGTTTGATATTAGTGATGTAAACCTTGATTTTCAGATACTCGGCGAAAATGAATCCAATCCCAGCCAGATGAACGTATTTTTGGTGGCCGCCAAAAAAGAGATGGTCAATGACTATATCAATCTGGTGAACTTGGCCGGACTCAATCCCTGCATTGTCGATGTTGAAGCCTTTGCCCTGCAAAACACCTTTGAACACAATTACGACATTCTGGATGATAATATTGCCCTCATAGATATCGGTGCCAGCAAAACATCATTGAATATCCTCAAAGGCAATTCATCCGTGTTCATGCGCGATGTATCTTTGGGGTGCGGACAAATAAATCAAAAAATAATGTCCCTGGTGGAGTGTACCTTTGAAGAAGCCGAGCAGCTGAAGTACGGCGACGACTCGGCCAAACTCAGCCCGGAAGACCTGAGGGGGATTGTGTCGTCGGTGGTTGCCGATTGGTGCACCGAGATTCGGCGTGCCCTCGACTTTTTTTATTCGACCTACCCCGAAGATCAAATTAATCGGATCGTCCTGAGCGGCGGCGGTGCCAATATCGGAGAATTCCGTCAACTCCTGGCGACCGAGGCTTCGGCAGAGGTGGAATCCTTTAATCCGTTCCAGAAGTTTCACCTTGATGTAAAGAATTTCGACGACGCCTATATTGAACAAATCGGACCCCAGGCAGCCATCAGTATGGGCCTGGCAATGCGAAAAGTGGACGACAAATGATAAGAATAAATCTGCTGCCTTTCCGCGCAGCCCGCAAAAAAGAAAACATCCGCCGCCAGGTGTCCATCTTTCTACTCTCCCTGGTGTTTTTGCTGATCATTCTATTTTACTACAACTGGAGTCTGGGCGGCAAGGTTGACGGTTTGAAACAGGAGATTAAAAAGACCCAGGCCGAGTTGGACAAATACGAAAAAATAAATAAAGAAATTGCAGATATCAAGCAGAAACTCAGCAATCTGAAGAAAAAAATGGCTGTCATGGAAACCCTTGAAGCCAATCGCTTCGAGCCCACCCGGCTGCTGGATTCAATGACCGAGGCAATTGTGCCCAAACGCATGTGGTTTACTAAATTTGAATCCAAGGACAATAATGTCAAAATAGCCGGCATCGCCCTGGACAATAAGACCGTCGCAGATTTTATGGTCAGGCTGGAAGAAACCGGGCTGTTCAGTGACGTGGACTTAAAAACGCTCAAGCAGAAAAAAGTGAGCAAGTCAAATTTAAAAAGCTTCCAGGTCAGTTGTACCAAGAAACAGCCGGTCATCATAACCAAAACCAATTAGCACCCAGCGAAATTTAAGGCAAAGACAAAATGGCAAACGATCTTGCAACGTCAGTTGAACCATTTTTAGAAAAAGTTGAGAGTTTATCCAAAGTTCAGAGGATAGTCATTTCGGTGGCTATATTCGGCCTGATCACCGGAGGTTTCATTTACTTTCTATACTGGCCAAAGCTAGAGGAACTCAATCGGCTAAATACCAGATTGGATAAAATAGAAAAAAAGCTGACGACCGCCAAGAACAACGCCAAGGATATGAAAAAGTTTCAGACTAAAATGAAAGAAGCCGAAGCACAATTTCGCTTGGCGATGAAAAAACTGCCCGAAAAAGAAGAGATTCCTTCGCTGCTGTCCAGCATTTCCAATTCCGGTCAGTTGGTCGGGCTCGACTTTTTGCTCTTCGAACCCAAGGCTGAAAAGAAAAAAGAATTCTATGCTGAAATCCCCGTTGCCATGAACATCAGGGGGGATTATCACAACCTGGCATTATTCTTTGACGAAGTCGCCCGTCTGTCACGCATCGTCAATATCCAAAACATTCAGATTGCCAAGACCAAGGACAAAAGCAGCCCAGAACTCAACACCAAATGTGTGGCCGTTACCTATAAGTTCATCGAATCATCAAGCAAGAAAAAAGGTAAGAAAAACAAAAAGAAGAACAAAAAGAAGAAAAAGTGACATTAATTACGACTAGCAAAATAAACCAGCAAAAAATAGGGAAGATAGCTTGAGATCATGCGATATTTGATCAGCACCATATGTATTGTTCTGTTGTTGTGGGGATGCGACAATGCCACTGCTGTTCCGGATAAACCCATTGTGGTTCGGAAAAAAATAACCCCCCAAAAAGTCCGTACCGCCAAGGCCCGCACCAAAAAAGTGGTTCGAACCGCCAAAGCGAAACCGGATACCAAACAGCAAACCCGGACGATCGCTGCAAAACCCGACAATGACCGGCCAACACAGCATACCAGGAAGATCAATGCAAAACCCGATAATGCCCGGCCAAAATCGAACACTCAGCCGCCGGTTGAAAAGGGTGCCTCTCCCAAACCCCGGATCGCAAAGAAAACTAAAACTGCGCCGGTCCAAAGCAGCCCGCCCAGCCGGCTAAAGCAAAAAAAACCCGCGATCAGCCCCAAATCGGACGTAACGGATATAAAGCCGGTGCGCTCAAAGGGTGGCGAGGCGGTAGCCAAAAAAAAATCCAAATCTTCCCGGCTGCTGACCGCCTCAATCGACCTGCCCGGCGGCATACCACCGAGGTATAATCCCAAAGGTAAAGTCGATCCCTTCGATCCTCTCATCAAAGATAGAGAGGCTGTCGCCAAGAAAGGGAAAAAAATCAAGCGGGCTCCGCGAACTCCATTAGAGCGTATTGATCTGGGCCAGTTGAAATTAGTCGGCATTATACTGGCTGCCAGCGGCAACCGGGCTCTGGTGGAAGAGTCATCCGGCAAAGGCTATGTCGTTAAAAACGGTACCTACATTGGCACCAATGGCGGTAAAATTATCAATATTCAAAGAGAAAAGATTTTTATTGAGGAAAAATTTGAAGATATTTACGGTAAAATACAAACCCGTAAGAGAGAGCTCAAGCTTCCTAAACCCCCCGGAGAGTTTTAAGATGCGTCAATTAATAACTAAATTCACAAAATGCATTTTTATCGGAACCCTTTTATTAAGCACAGCCGCGCTGTTTGCCGGGTGCGCCTCTCAAAACGCGGCTAAAGGCACTACTGCCGGCGAGAACACGCTGATCACCGACATTCTTACCAGCGAGGACGACGCCGCTACCACCGTCACGATAAAAGGCAGTCAGGCGTTGACTTACACGGCAATTAAACAGGTATTTCCCTTAGGGGTGCTTTTCGACTTTCCTGAAACGTTCCTCGATAATATCAAAACCGTCTATTATCCGCCGGAAAATGATCTCATCAGTTCAATTCGGTCAACCCGGATCGAGGAAAACGGAAAGGCATCCCGTATATTTATTGCCTTAAAAAAAGATCTTCCGTACAACATCCAACCTGAAGCGAACGAGCTCAATATTATATTTCCGAAATCCGGCAAGTTGTCTGCGAAAGCCCGACCCAAGCCCAAGGCGAAACCGGCTGTCAAAGCAGTCCCCAAACCAGCCTCCCCGGCAACACGCATCATATCGGTCTCCGCCACCCCGCACAGAAAAAATGTGGTCGTTGCCGTCAAAGCTGATGGAACCATAACCGATTTTAAATCATTTACCATCGGCGAAACTCCCCCTCGCATTGTATACGACATCTATAAGGTTAAAAGCCCGTTCAAAGGTGAGCAGCGCATGGCAGTCAAGTCTGATCAGGTGAAAAAGGTTCGTCACTTCGGGCACCCGGATAAGATTCGAATTGTCCTTGAAACGAATAAAGCCTATCTGTCCAAATATACCGCGCGGTCGGTCGATGACGGCGTCCTGATTTATGTGGGACAGGCGCCGCCAAGCAAAGAAAAGCCAAAAACCGTCACATCTTGGACAACAAAACCCAAGCAGGCGTCCGCCAACGGCAAAACGGCCTGGCTGAACCGTATCGACTTTAACAGTGATGAAGCCGGCGAGTCGACCGTCATTGTCGGGACCACCCGGCCGGTGAAATACAAAATGATCAAAGTCGACAATAAACGGCTGAATCTTAAGCTGATGCGCACCAACCTGCCCGAATACCGCAAGCAGTCGTTGATTACCACCCGCTTTCAAAGCGCCGTCGATCGCATTACGCCGACCTTCAGGCCCACCTCCAATGACACGGTCATCGACATCGAACTGCGTGAGGGCGTGAGGTATTCTGTCAAACAGACTGATGATGTTATCCGGGTGAACTTTGCCGCTTCCAAGATCCCGCCCAAGCCGTATGAAGATGCCAAACTTCCGGCCTGGAAGCAAACCCAGGGCCAGCCGGCAGCCGCTGACAGCAAAGCGCCGATGGCAGGCGCAGCACCTGCGACTGCGCCAAGCGCCGCTAAACCCATGCTCGTGGCCGCACGCGGTAAACCGGCGACCACGACCGCTGTGACCGCCGCCGCGGCGACTACGACTGCCCCGGCTAAAACAGCGGATAAAGGCGGAAAGCAAGGAACTGCCGAAAAGGCGACTCCCAGCCCCCGTCCCTCCAAGACGTCTGGTGAGGTTATATACACGGAGACCGACCCCGATCGTTTTGATTATGAGAGCCAGATGCGATTGGATCCCTATAGCGGAGAAGAAAAGTCGCTGGATGTTTACGGTGAAAAGGTCGTCAAAAAATACACCGGCGAACCCATCGCGCTGGATTTTTATGAGACCGACATTAAGAACGTCTTTCGCATCTTGAAAGAAATCAGCGGCAAAAACTTCGCGGTCGACAAAGGCGTGACCGGCCGCGTGACCCTGGCCCTCGAACAGCCGGTACCCTGGGACCAGGTATTGGATCTGGTTCTGAAAATGAATCAGCTCGGCCGAAAAATGGAAGGCGGCATTATTCGTATCGCCACTTTATCCACCCTGGCCGCGGAAGAATTGGCGCGCCGCAAAAAATTGGGTGAGGCCCAGCTGGCCAAAAAGCAAGAAGATTTCGTAACCGCATTTATCCGTGTCAATTATGCCAACGCCGTTACGATAAACGACCAGCATGTGGCCGAGCTGTTGACACCCAAGGAAAGCCGCATGGACGAAGTGGGCGGCGAATCCAGCGTCGATGACCGGTTGAACATGATTGTCGTCACCGATGTGCCGTCGGTCATCAAACGCGTCAAAGAAATTGTTCAGCGCCTCGACCAGGTTACCCCCCAGGTGCTCATTGAGGCCCGCATTGTCGAAGTCAATTCCAGCTTTACCAAAGACCTCGGTTTTGATTGGGGAACGGTCAGTGCCGGGCCCTTCGATATCGGGAGTTCAACGCTGACATTGAGCGGATCGGCCAACAATATACCCACCCAGATTAGTGCCAGTGGAAACATCGGCTTCGATTTTCAGAAACTGACCGGAACCCCCTTTTCGATCATCGATGCCTCCTTGCAGGTTAGCGAAACCGAAGGCAAATCCAATATCATTTCTGCGCCGAAAGTCGTCACCCTGGATAACACGAAGGCCAAGATAAAACAGGGGCTGGAGGTACCCTATCTGGAGCGGGATTCATCCGGTAATGCCACCGTCAAATTCAAAAATGTCGACCTGCTGCTGGAGGTCACCCCCAACGTGACGCCGGACGACCGCATCGTTATGAAAATATTTGTCACCAAAAATGATGTCGCCGAGCAGACATCGGATGGTCCGGCCCTGTTCACCAATGAAGCCGAAACCGAACTGCTGATCGATAACGGGGATACGGTCATTATCGGCGGTATCGTTAAATCATCCATGACTTACGGTGAAAAGGGCATTCCGGGCCTGCGGCAAATCGGCGTGCTGGGTTGGCTGTTTAAAGGACAGTCCAAAGAAGATACCAAAAATGAACTGCTGATATTCATCACGCCCCGCATCGTGCGGCTCCAGCAAAAAGGCAACGTGAATATCTAGCCGCTTGGGCTCTGCTTCTCAAGCATATTCAAGCCGAAACACAGATCAGGCGTCCAAACTGGGCGCAAGACAACTAACCTGATCCAATAAAAAAGCCAATGGCGACCGGGTTTCATCACACGAACCCGATCGCCATTCGCATTTTTTATAGAAACGCACGCCCCCTAATCTGCATCCAAAGCAGGATCGAAAAGCTTAAAGGACCAATAAGATTTTCAAATTAGCGAAATACGAGATAAAGAAAGTGAATGCGCAGCATCTAATAATTAATCCGCCGGACCATTGATCTATACACTTCTTCCGGTGCTGAAAGTAAAATATTGTCCCTCTGAAAAAACTGTTTTTAGGGCGGATTAATTATAATAAAGGCTTAATCCGTTGAGCCGAGATCAAGGCCTTGTCCGCCAGCGAGCTGTCCGGATCTATTTGAATAACCCGAATATAAGATCCGTAGGCCTTTTGAAAATCACGGTTGATTTTATAGGCTTCGGCCAGTTCGAAATGCAGGCTGGCATTCTCCGGATGTTTAAGGACGGCAAATTCCAACTGTTTGATCGCCTCGGGAACCCTGCCGGTGGCAATGTAAGTTTTGGCCAAGCCATACAAGGCCCGGTCAAATTCCGGTGTAATCTCCAATGCTTCCTTGAAGTAAACCTCCGAAAGCCTGTATTCTTGTTTGTGGTAGTAGGCATATCCGAGATTGGAATAGGGAAATTGAGGGGTGGCGTACAATAAATTCGAGACTGCAATTTTATATTGTTCGATCGCCTTGTCCCATTGCCTTTTTTCGAGATAGGCATTTCCCAGACTGTTGCGGGCCGGACCGTAGTCATCTTTGATCGCCAGTGATTTTTTAAAATGCTTGATGGCCAAGTCAACTTCCCCCTTGTACAGGTAAGCCAACCCCATGTCAAACTGCAAAAAGTAGTCATCCGGTGTGAGGGCTTCGGCCTTTGACAATTCCCTTAAGGCAGCCGAGTACTTGCCTTCCCGCAGATAAGCTTCGCCAAGATTCCTGGATGCTTCCGCCTGCTCCTTTTTTTGCTGCAGATTTTCTGTAGTGGTACAGGCCTGAAATAGACTTAAAAGCAGAAGACAGCTCGCTAGGGCAAGCCAGATTGTTTTCATTTTGTTATCCTCGCAGTTGGTTGAATTATCAAATGATTATGACACAGTATATAAAAATCGCATGTCATTGTCCACCCATTCACGGCGCTTGGCGCAATTTGATCTGCGAAATAGTGCTACCGGCAACGCCTCATTATCCAGATACGAATTAAATTACGGACCTATATTCCAAAAGAGTGTGATCAATCGTGGGTTTATAGATTTTTACAAATTTCGGAGTATTGGAGTATTGGTTGAAGGTTTGATGTTTTCTTTTAACGCCCCAGTACTCCAGCACTCCAATACTCCAACACTTCTTGCAATCTTAACATTGCCTTTTTATCGGTTATAGAACCAATAAATTATACGGCTGTGTATTATTTAAGATTCAGCCTGGCCGCAATCTCTTGGGCCGTTCGGGTCACGAAACGTTCAAACTCGGCCCCCGTTAAAGGCTTGCCGGGAGCCGGCACGCGCTCGAGGTCCGTTGGATGAACGTAAAACGGCGCATTAATCAAGTCCTGTCTGGGGGAAATATTGTAATCCGCGGGGAAATTCCGCGCAAAATACATTTCTTGAAACCCGGCGAATTTAAGCGCATGGGCCGTGGAATCGAGCACGACAGCATCCTGATCGTCAATTTTGCCCTGGGCTCTGGCGGCTACCAGACCGGCCAGCGACTCACCTCCGTGAGTGCAGGCGATATGGCCGTTGCGATTCGCGACGATTTCCCAATCCATGATATCCTGCTCGCGGACCTCGACAAAATGAGTTTTGCGGCAGCCGGCCATCTCGTTGTATTGCTTAACCAGGTGAATCACCCGCGGCATCGAAACCGGGTTGCCGATCATGGCTGCCTGGGCCACGCTGGATTTGACCGTAACGGGAACAAAGTTGCGCTTGGCGCCATCCGCTTCGAGGTAGTAACGATACACGGGATTGGCATGTTGGGACTGAACGCCGATAATTTTGGGCAGGCAGTCGATAATGCCGGCTTCATAAAACTTCAAAAACCCGCTCATGACTGCAGTAATATTGCCGGCATTTCCAATGGGAACGATCAACGCCGTATGCGACAGATCGTAAGACAGGTCCTGGGCAATTTCATACGAATAGGATTCCTGGCCCAGAATGCGCCAGGCATTTTTTGAGTTCAACAGCGCGACATTGTAGTTTTCCGATAGCGCTTCAACCACTTTCATACAGTCATCGAAAACGCCGGGGATCTCAAATACCGCAGCACCGCTGCCCAGGGGCTGGGAAAGCTGCTGGGGCGTCACCTTCTTGTGCGGCAGCAGCACGGCCGACTTGACCTGCGGCTGTAAGTAGGACGCATAAAGCGCTGCCGCCGCGGACGTATCACCCGTCGAGGCGCAAATTGCCAGAACATCCGCAAGATACCCTTTTTGAACCATAAAATTAATATAGCTCAGGGCGCTGGCCATCCCGCGGTCTTTAAAAGAGGCGCTGGGATTTTGCCCATCGTTTTTGAAGTAAAACCGGACACCAACCTTTTCCTGCAAGGCCTGGTTGGCGGCAATCAACGGGGTATGCCCTTCTCCCAGGTAGATGACGGCGTCCAGCGGTACAACCGGTCCGATGAATTCGTGGTAGCGATAGATACCTTTGAGCGCATCAAGGTTCAACATCTTGCGGTAGTCGAATATTTGCTGCCAGAGCGTGCCTGAAATACTTTTTAAGCGGGCAAAGTTCTGATCATATATCAGCAATACCTGCCGGCACTCAGGACAAACGTAGAGAAGTTTTTCGATTCCATATTCACAGCCGCATCCCAGACAACGATATATCAGCCGTCCTTCATGGGAGGGCATCAGGTAATCACGGATATCACCGGGGAATTGATCGAGTTTCATGGGGAAATTTTCTCCAATCCGCCCATATACGGCCGCAGCCTCTCGGGGATGGTCACCGACCCGTCAGCCTGTTGAAAATTTTCGAGGATCGCGGCCACCGTGCGTCCGACCGCCAGCCCGGAGCCGTTTAGCGTATGAACCAGTTGGGTGCCTTTTTGACCTTTACGTTTGAAACGGATATTGGCCCGGCGGGCCTGGAAATCCTCGAAGTTGCTGCAGGATGATATTTCTCGATAAAGGCCCTGGGCTGGCATCCAGACCTCGATGTCATAGGTTTTGGCGGCCGAAAACCCCAGATCCCCCGTGCAAAGCTCAATCACCTGATACGGGATTTCCAATTTTTTGAGAATCGTCTCCGCATCGCCCAATAAACTTTCAAGCTCATCGTAAGAGGTCTCAGGCAGGCAGAATTTGACCAGTTCAACCTTATTGAATTGGTGCTGTCGGATCAAGCCCCGGGTGTCCTTGCCATAGGAACCGGCCTCCGAACGAAAGCATGGTGTATGGGCCGTATAGTAAACCGGCAGCATATCCTGCTCCAGGATCTCGCCCTGGTGAATATTGGTAATCGGAACTTCAGCGGTCGGTATTAAATAGTAATCCCAGTCTGACAGCTTAAACAGATCCTCTTCGAATTTTGGCAGCTGTCCGGTGTGGGTCATGGTTTGCCGATTAACGATAAATGGCGGCAGCACCTCTCGATAACCATGCTGCCCGGTGTGGGTATCGAGCATAAAATTGATCAGGGCTCGTTCCAATCGGGCTCCTGCACCGAAATAGAGCGGAAACCGTGCCCCGGTGATTTTCGATGCCCGATCGAAGTCAAGCACATTCAACCGCGTGCCGATATCCCAATGAGGCAGGGGGGCAAACGGGAAAGTGGGCAATTCTCCGACTTTGCGGATTACCGGATTGTCGGACTCGTCCTGGCCTACCGGAACCGACGCGTGCGGGATATTGGGCATCCCCAGCAGCAAATCGGCAAGGTTTGCCTGGGTTTCAGCCAGTTTTTTATCCAGCTCCTTGACCTTGGCTGAGACGGCCCGCATCTCAACCACCAGCGATTCGGCATTTTCGCCGGCTTTTTTCATCTCGGCAATCCGGTCGGATACCACGTTGCGCTGATGGCGCAGGGATTCGATCTCCTGCAAAACTGCCCGCCGTTCATCATCGCAGGTTTTAAAAGTTTCAAGTTCGATCTGATGACCCCGCGCATCCAGGGCATCTTTTACCGCTGATAAATTTTGACTGACAAACTTGATTTCTAACATAAAAAACCTTATATTAATCAGTTTAGTTGTGTCATAGTATAAAATGTAGCTCCAGACCATGCCGCAAGTAACACGACCATAGTATTTAGTCAATGGTAAACGTATGTTAGCGGCTGTCGCAAACCAAGTGTAAATGACCAATCAAAATGCATGGGGGAGATATCGCATGGAGGAAATTGGTGCCGCAAAAATTCAAATTCGAGAAGACATTTCCCAATTGGTTTCCGCATTGTCTGAAAGTCAAATTGATGAAAAAACCCGGGCCATTGAAGCCAGGCTTTTTGAATTTGCAAATTTTCTGGAATCTAAAATTGCTTTGCTGTATGTCAACGGCGACTATGAAGTTCGAACAGACAAGATAATCAACAGATCATACGACTATAGTAAGATTGTGGTTCTCCCGGCCTTTGACCCTGAAAAGTTTTCAATGAACCTCATGAAAGTCGACCATTACGCGCAAGATCTGGTGCTCGGTCCACGTAACGTGCTGGAGCCGGATACCAACCGCTGTAAAACAGTGCCAATGGAACGGATTGATATCGCTATCATTCCGGGAATTGCTTTTGATGAAAAAGGCGGGCGGATTGGTTCGGGCAAAGGTTACTACGACCGGTTGATTCCCAAACTTGCAATCACCACCCGTAAAGTCGCCCTGACTTTCGAAGAACAAATTGTCCCTCAGATTCCCATGGAATCCCATGACAAGCATGTCGACATTATCATAACCGACAAACGGATCATATACAAGATATAAGGTTTCAGGTGCCGGGTTTCGGGTGTCAGGATTACGGACACTAGCATGTCCACTTATGCGAAACTTAATTGGAACTTTAGTCGGCCACCAGACCGACAACTTCATATCAGTCACGGAGTGGGCTGCTCCTTTCTTGATAGAACAGACTGTTTCGGTAAAACTGACACCTGACACCTGAAACCTGAAACCATCCACTGACTACCCGTATTGACATCTTTTGCAGCCTGCCAATGTATAGCAATTATGCTCTTAATGGGTTTAGTATTACTTCCAGTTGCTGCAAGTTCTCCAATTCACCAACCGCAATAACGGTATCTTTGGGCATAATTGCAGTCTCGAATGAAGGATTGAACAGCATATCGCCGTCCGGCTTTTTTATCGCGATAATAATCAGATTATAATTTTGCCTGATACCGGAATCTTTGAGCTGAACATTGACCAGGTCCGATGACTCGCTCACGGGAATCTCTTCCATCTGTATGTCTTTGCGCTGGTGGGCAAAGGCCAGATCGAGGAAGTTGGTAACTGTTGGACGGATGATATGATGCGCCATGCTGACGGCGCCCATCTCGTAGGGTGACTCGACGGAATCGGCACCGGCTGCCTGCAATTTGCTTTTGACCGCTTCTTTGCTGGCCCGTGCAATAATGGTCAGCTCCGGCGCCAGCTGCCTTGCCGTCAACACTAAAAAGACGTTGTCCGTGTCGGTCGCCAGGGCGGCAACCAGCCCTCTGGCCCGTTTGATGCCGGCCTTGACCAGGGTGGCTTCATCCGAGGCATCGCCGGCTACATACAAAATACCATCCTCATCCATGAGCGGGATCAAGTTGGGGCTTTTATCAACGGTCACCACATCAAGCGGTTTCCTTCTCAAATTGCGGCAGATAACCCGTCCGATACGCCCGTAGCCACAGACAATATAGTGGTTTTTTAATCGATTAATTTTCTTGTCCAACCTTCTTCTCCCCAATAGGATTCTCATTCGACCTTCAACCATAAACTGCACGACGGCGGCTGCGACATACAGGGTAAAGCCGACACCGATGGCGACCAGAAGAATCGTAAATACACGGCCGGCATCGCCGACCTGGTTGATTTCCCGATAGCCGACCGTGGAAATGGTAATGACGGTCATGTATAAAGCATCCAAAAATCGCCAGTCTTCAATGATTATGTAGCCGGCAGTGCCCACGATAAGAATAACTAGCGACAATATAATTGAAACAATAAGATGTCTATTTTTGTTCATAGCACCGGAATAATTAATCAGCCAAGGCTTCCATTGGAAGAAAAATCGCTGCAGCTGTCAAAACGCTATCCTTAGCCTGGATTGTGCGGTAATTGAAGGCGGATTAATCATAAATTATGTTAATATTTTATAAAAAAATCAAGTGGTTTTTAAAATAGCCCCTTTTTGCAAAGCTATCATCTTGACCTATATCAAGTATCTTGATAAAAACTGGAGCCAACTAGAGATCACAACCATGGAAAATGAATCCTTGAAATATGAGCGCCAACGCGAGGAGATGGTGCGCAACCAAATCGAGGCCCGGGGTATCAAGGACCCACGTGTTCTGGCCGCGTTTCGCAAAGTCCCGCGGCATCAATTTGTCAGCGAAGCTTTGAGGGATCAGGCCTATGGAGACTACCCGCTGCCGATTGGCGAGCAGCAGACCATCTCGCAGCCGTATATAGTGGCGGAAATGACTCAGGCCCTGGAACTCAATCAGGATGATCGGGTTCTTGAAATCGGCACCGGCTCCGGCTACCAGGCGGCAATCCTGGCCTGCATTGTGTATCGTGTGTATACCATCGAACGCATTCGTTCTTTGCACATTCAAGCCCGCAACTTATTTGACAAGCTTCACTATCACAATATTGTCACCCGCTATGCTGATGGGACTAAAGGTTGGCAGAATGAAAGCCCCTTTGATGCGGTTATTGTGACTGCGGGAGCACCTGCAATTCCCGAATTGCTTGTCAATCAGCTGGCTGAAGGAGGTCGGTTGGTGGTTCCGGTCGGCAACCAGCATACCCAAGAACTCATCAAGATCGATCGCGGCAATGACAACATCCACCAAACCAACCTCGGCGGCTGTCGATTCGTTAAACTGGTCGGAGAACATGGTTGGCGGGAAAGGTGACACGAGGCATTGAATATTGTAGATTGACGATTGAAGATTTGTGGATGTCGCTCGCGCAGCGCGGGCGCTTGCGCCACGTGTCGCTCCGTCATTTTGAATTCGAAAAGAATAGCTTAATTGATCCGATACATCTTTTCCACAAAATGAACGAAAACGACACCAAAGGGTCTAAGTTTTCTCCGAGACAAGGCTCGAAAAAATGGCCCCTGCGTGGCAGCCATAGCGAAGTTCATTGGTATTCGGTTTCAGGTGTCCCCGCTTTCGCTTCGCTCCAGACGGGATCGTAGACAGTTTTCGGGTGTCAGAAAAACGAGGTGCTAAGTCCTGACACCTGAACACTGACACCTGACACCTTCAGTTTTTGCCAACATGTTGCCAGAAAAAAGCGGCTGAGGGCCTAAACATCGGCATTGCTCAGTCTCCCTGATCCCCATCACATGAATTTTTCAATTTCAAATTCCGCAGAAACCATTTAACCCAGAACTTAAAAAATTAAAGATCGGTAGAGATAAATTATGAGTGAAAAATTCATTGGTACATGGAGAGAAGCGTTCTTCGCGAGCCCCGGGCCGACAACCGTCAGAAAGGCCGTAAACCTTGCTCTAAAGGGTTTATGCATGGGATCGGCAGATGTCATACCGGGTGTATCGGGTGGAACCATAGCCCTGATAACCGGCATCTATGAAGATTTGATCGGGGCGTTGCGCTCGATCGATACAAAGGTCGTTAAACAGCTGCTGGCTTTTGATATCAAGGGTGTTCTGGCAAATGTTCATGTTCGATTCCTGCTGGCTCTGTTTTCTGGAATCGTTGTCGCAATATTGAGTCTGGCGCGGTTGATGAATTATTTACTGCACCACCACCCGGTTCCAACCTGGAGTCTGTTTTTCGGTCTGATTGCGGCATCCACCCTCATGGTCGGCAAACATGTGCGCAACTGGTTCGGCCAAGCCGGACTTAGCTTCGGGGCTGGAATCATCGCCGCCACAGTGATTGTGAATCTGATTCCCATGCATACGCCCGAAGATCTTTGGTTTATTTTTATTTGCGGCATTGTCGCCATTTGTGCGATGATTCTACCGGGAATCAGCGGTGCCTTTATTTTACTGATATTGGGAAAGTATGAATATGTCACCGGTGCGCTGAAAAATCCATTTCTGCCGCAAAATCTGATTGTTATTCTGGTATTTTGCCTAGGCTGTGTGATCGGACTGTTAGGATTTTCCAGAGTACTCAATTACCTGCTCCGAAAGTACCATAATTTGACCCTGGCGTTTTTGACCGGCTTGATCGCCGGATCGATGCAAAAAATTTGGCCATGGAAAGAAGTCGTTGAGACCCAGGTTATCCGGGGCAAGGCGCATGTGATTTGGGGCGGTCCGATATTGCCGCCGGCGGTTGATCAGGCGTTCTTAATTGCCGCAGGGCTGGCCGTGGCGGGGTTTGTGGCGGTGTTGATGATTGAAAGATTATCCAAAGAATGAGCTAAAATTTTTAAATGACTAAAATGAACAAAAATTATGGAATCCTATCATTAAATATAATAGACAGAATACCTTAATTTTAGTTCATTTTAGTCATTTTAGATCACTTTAGGCATTTGTTCGGTCCTGCATTCAGTTTAAAAAATCAATAGTATTCGTCTAAGTCCAATACATTTCAAGAACTCTGCGCGTATTTCTCTTTGATCTTCTTCTCCACTATCGGTGGAACCATGCCATGAATATCGCCGCCAAACTGGGCGGCTTCCTTGATAATCGAAGAACTCGTATAGATCCATCTCAAACCGGTCATGAGAAAGACCGTCTGAACCTCCCGGTTCAGCCGACGATTCATCAGGGCCAATTGAAATTCATATTCAAAATCAGACATGGCGCGCAAGCCGCGCAAAATTCCCTGAGCATTGCACTGGGCCGCAAAATCAACTGTAAGACCATCAAAGGTATCAATCTCCACATTGTCGAAATCCCTGACGCTTTCCTTCAGCATTTCGATGCGCTGTTCCAGGGTGAAGAGAAAATTTTTCTTGGGGTTGGTTAAAATCGCAAGAATTATTTTGTCGAACAGTTTCAATCCTCTTTCAAGAATGTCCAGATGTCCATTGGTCACGGGATCAAAAGAACCGGGATAAATAGCGACTCTTTGCATGGTTTCATTCCCTTTCGAATTTTCAATCCAAAATCCAAATTCCCCGATTAGCAATCGAGATCCTCATACCATATAATCTAAAAATGTAACAAGCGTTTTTCCGTAGCGGCGCTGATCTGAAATTTCAAAGGGCAACGGCCAAGTTATTGGCGGACCCTGGAGGGAATGCTCGACGATGACCCGCGTCTTGTCCGTCAGGCACTGGCTAAGATGGAGATTTTGCAAGGTGGGTTCAATCATATTCGTGCGGTAGGGCGGATCCATGAATACCAGATCAAAGGGTTCATTTGAAGAATTCAGACAATTTAAATTCTTGATCAAATCCCAACGAATGATCCTGCTCCGCTGCACGAGGCCAAGGTTCTTCACGTTTGTCCGCAGCGCTGCAATGGAATCATTTTCAATATCAATAAAGACCGCTGCTTCGGCTTTGCGGCTGAGGGCCTCGATGCCGAAAGCGCCGGTACCGGCAAACAGATCCAGCACCCGTGAACCGGGAATTTGAGAAGCAATAATATTGAAAATTGCCTCCCGCGTGCGATTGGCGGTCGGCCGGGTTTTCGTACCGCGCACTGAACGAAGTTTTCGACCCTTAAGGTCGCCCGCGATAATCCGTAATGCCATGTTTCACATGATTCCTGAACTTAATTGCTTTGTCGGGTCGGGTTATAATCCGCCCCGGGTACCGGCTGCTGCCTGAATTTTATTAGGCCCTGATACAGACCCGCATTGGCTTCGATATGGTCATCAAACAACCGGGCCAGCTTTTCATAAGTTTGCTTGTGCTCCTGATTCGGCCTGAACTTTTTGGCCACTGTAATCCAATCATCGGCAATGGCCTGCAGCGATTGGGCTTTATCCAGCCCGGCCTTGCAGAACATGGCAGTTCCCAGGCACGTGGCCTCGGTGACCGCCAGCTTATGGATTTCCAGGCCGCAAATATCCGATCGAATCTGGTTCCAAACGTCCAGATTCGCCCCGCCACCCACAACGTTTACCACCCGGGGCAGCAGGCGATTTTGAGACAGGATCTTCAGCAAATTCAAAATGCGCAGTGCACATCCTTCCATGACGGCTCGCAGCAGGTGCTCGCTCCGGTGGACGGGCCTCAATCCGGCAATCGTGCCGGTCATGTGCTCTTTCCAATACGGAGATCTTTCGCCCGTCAAACCCGGGAAAATCAGAAGACCATCTGAACCGGGATGCAAGGCGGCAATTTCTTTTTCAAGTTTGGATGCTGAGGTTTGCAGCAGCACCTCGAAATAGTGAAGACTGCCACCCGATAGGCCCAAGGGTCCGCCAATCAGACGGGTGCCTCGCACCATTCCGGTATTGACGCTCAGGGCGGCGCTGGGATCGACGGGTGCCGGCCGGCAGCAGCGCATTAAAACATCAGTTGTGCCGGAAACCAGGACGCCTTTGCCATCATCTAAAATACCTGCTCCATACATGGCCGTGGTGCCGTCCGAACTCCCGCTGATGACGGGCGTGCCTTCGGTCAGTCCCAGTCGACCGGCCGCCGCAGCGGTCAGGGTGCCGGCAACCGCCGTGGCCGGCGTTGGGGCTGAAAAGAGTTTCCGCTTTATCCGGAGGGCTGTCAAAAGGTCGGATTCAAGTTTTCCCGTATAGACGTTGTACAATCCTGTATAATCAAGGTGGGCCACGTCTGTCTGAATTTTGCCGCTTAACCGCCGAACGATTTCATCTTTGAGACCAATGATGTGTGCCAGTTTATTTACGATATCCGATCGGTGTTTAGCAAGCCACCGGATTTTGGGCGCCAGTAGCAGTGGGCTGGGCCGGCGGCCGGTGATTGCCAAAAATTCTTGGTCTCCGAACAGTTGTCGGATTTCTTCGGTTTCAGCGAATGCACGATTGTCCGCATAGGTGATAGCCGGCATCAGCGGCTCTTGCGCCCTATCCAGAAACACATACCCCAGCAACGCGCTGACGCCGATGGCGTCAAACCTGAGGTCGGGATGCCGGTCGACTTCGGACCTGATCACTTGTATTACCTTGCACCAGAGCCGGTCGGTATCCAATTCGGCAAAAGATGCGCGGGGTTGATCCACCGTGATCGAACGCCGGCTTTGGGACAAAACTGTTCCGTTAGCCGAAACAACCGCGGCTCGGCAGCCCGAGGTGCCGATGTCTATGACTAGGAAATTCATGGGCTTTGCGACTGGTTGCTGGATTCTCGATACTGGTTACTCGATGCTGGATACTGGGAACTCGACGCTGGATATTGGATGCTCGATGCTGGATACTGGATGCTCGATTCTGGATTCTCAATGCTTGATGTCCAATGTTTGATACTGATATACCGAATGTTTAGGATACTTGATGCTGTGCCAAAGTGTTAAGAATTCTTAACTGCGAGGTGGGCATTGCGCTCAACGCATTGCTCATATTATCTTGCAATAGTGGGCAATTAACATCCTGCATCTCGCCGACTGCTCCAATATTTGGTTTAGAGAAAATTCTGATCGGAATCAACCCGGTATCCAGTATCCAGCATCCGGCATCAAGGATCGAGCATCGAGTATCCAGGATCAAGCATCGAGTATCCAGGATCGAGCATAGAGTATCCAGGATCGAGCATCGAGTATCCAGGATCAAGCATCGAGTATCCAGGATCAAGCATCGAGTATCCAGGATCAAGCATTGAGTATCCAGGATCAAGCATCGAGTATCCAGCATCGAGTATCGAGTATCGAGTATCCACCATCCAGGATCGAGAATCCAGCATCCAGCATCCAGGATCGAGCGTCCAGTATTACCGGTTCCCCGCCGCCTTGGTCTCATCAACGATTGCCAGCATGGAAGGGGGATAGCCCCAGGTGTCGCTGCTGCAGCCATTGGCCAGGAAAAAGCGCGTCCTGCCGCCCAGCCCAATGGCCTCGCGAACATGGTTTCTTAAATATTCCCGGGTGGTTCGGGCGACGATTTTTTGATTGATACCGCCCATGACGCACCCCTTGATCCGCTCTTTGACCCATTTTAAAGATGGCCCCTTGGGACTGCGATCCCACCAACTGAAAATATCGACCGGAAAGTCCAGCACGTCATCAAAATACAAATCTTCGCCATGGATGTGGGCCGTATTCATCTTGCCAAGGTCAGAAATGGCGTTAAATACTTTCATGACCGGCGGCTTGACAAAGCGCAGAAAATTTTCCCGGCTGATCAACTCTCGGGCCGCCGGCAGTGACATAAAAATTCCCGCTGATCCGATACTCAATGACCGCTGGCAGTATTCAATCAGATTGTCGGCCACAATATCCAGGGCCGCCAGGAGTGCATCGGGTTCATCCACCATCAGGGCATCGATGTTTTCGCCGGCCATGTTGCGGCGCATACTCTGCCAGGGATCAAAAACGGTATCGATGAAGTAGGCTTTATCTTTCAGCTCATCGTTGATAATTTCTAAGGCCTTGAACTGCTGATGCCAGTCCGATTGTTCCACATCAAAGTGAACAATGCGTTTCAAGTCATCTTTGGTCTTAACCGCGTCCAGACCCTCAGGCGGGTGATAGAAATAATCGTTCATCACCTTCAGGTAGTCGAAGTCGTAGTAATTGAAATATTCAGTGGTAATTCTGGCGAACTGCTCACCCCCGGCGTGCTGGACGCCGAAATGATACCAGAGCGTAACCGGCGGGCGGTCGACTTCTTCTCCGCTTAGCACTCGATCGACTCTTTCAATTTTGTTCATCAACGAAATCCTTTCTTGTCTAGTTCTGCTTGGTTATATTATGTTGGTCTCTTGCTATAACAGGCTTAAATAGCACAGTAAGGGAATGACTAAAGTGATCTAATTTGCCTAAAATGACTAAAATTAAGGAAACGCTGCGCTCTGTCTCTATTGATAAATCGACAGCATACCTCAATTTTAGATCAGTTTAGTTCATTTTAAATTTTAGATCATTTCCTCAATGTGGAGTCTTTCCTTTGTCATTCGTCATTCGACATTTGCTAGGCTACTCCCAAATAGGCCTTTTGCATCAGCGGATTTTCCAAAAGCTTCCGGGCCGTATCAAATAGGACAATCTCACCCGTTTGAAGCACGTAGCCCCGGCTGGCGATGGACAGAGCCATATTCGCATTTTGCTCCACCAGGAGTATGGATACATCCTGGGTTTGGTTGATTTGCTGAATAATTTCAAAAATTTTATCCACAAAGAGAGGTGACAGTCCCATCGAGGGCTCATCCATGATCAGCAGCTTGGGACGGGCCATCAGGGCCCGGGCCATGGCCACCATTTGCTGCTCTCCACCGCTCAGGGTCGAAGCAAGCTGCCGGTTCCGTTCCTTGACCACCGGGAATAGGTCATACATGCGCTCGATATCTTCGAGGATCTCATTTTTATCTTTGCGAACATAGGCGCCCATCCGCAAATTTTCATAAACTGTCAGATAAGGAAACAGGCGTCGGGCTTCAAGCACCGGAGAGATCCCGGCCCTCACGATGGCGGCCGGCGACAGCTTTTCAATTCTTTGTCCCAGAAATTCGATTTGGCCCCGCCTGGGTTTCACCAATCCCAGAATGGTTTTCATGGTAGTGGATTTGCCGCAGGCATTGCCGCCTAGCAAGGAGACAATTTCACCTTGCTCGACACTCAGGGAAATATTGCGCAAGGCCTGAATCGGTCCATAGTAAGTATCGATGTTAGTCAGTTTGAGCACGCCGGCGCCCTCCCATATATGCGTCGATGACGTCCTGGTTGGCGGCAATTTGATCCGGCGTGCCTTCAGCAATTTTCTCTCCATGGTCCAGCACGATAATGCGATCGGATACCGTCATCACCACTTTCATTTTATGCTCAATGACTACTACCGTGTGGCCGCGTTCGCGAATTAACCGGATCAAGTCCACGATTCCCTGGGTTTCATGGGGATTCATACCGGCGGTGGGCTCATCCAGCAGTATCAACCGCGGCTCGGATACCAGGGCCCGGGCAATTTCCAGCCGCCGGCGGTTGGCGTAGGATAGCATATCGGCATACTGGGTCAGGCGGGGCAGCAGCCGTTCACCGAATAAAGATAATACCTCAAGGCACTTTTCCCTTGAAGCTTTCTCCTCCCGGGCGACCCGGGGCGGCCGTAAAAGGGCGCTGAATATCCCCGTGCGGCCCTTGTAATCATTGCCCACCATGACGTTGTCTTCGACTGTCATTCGATTAAACAGGCGAATATGCTGGAAGGTTCGTGCAATTCCCAGTTGGGCCACCTCATGGGGCGGCAGACCGGCCAGCTCGGTGTCCTGAAATTTGATCGATCCGGTGTTGGGCGGCATTGTTCCCGTAATACAGTTAAACAAGGTCGTCTTGCCGGCGCCGTTGGGTCCGATCAGGCTGATGATGTCCCCGGCATCTACCTGCAGGGAAACATCGTGCAGCGCCGCAAGTCCCCCGAACTCTTTGGTTATGTTGGTGATTTCAAGCAGTGGCATAGTTGTGCGGGTCAGAGATTAAATCTTCGTGTAATGTTTGATGTACTATTGAGTTTTCGTTGTGGTGCGTTCGGCCGATTAGTCTTACTTGAATCAACTGTCGATCAATACAACTGAAAGATTGAACATTGAACATCGAACGTCCAACATCGAACGTCCAATAATGATGTCGCTGCGCTTTAATCGATTTAAATAGACGAACGAAGCCGGATGCTCAATTTCTATATCCCAGATTCTTCAATTATAGGATATACTTGTTCCCTGTCCCAAAAACTATTTTAACGGCAGATGTTCGATCATTTAGTCGTTAGATCGATAGAATTCCTTATTCGATGTTGGACGTTCAGTGTTCGATGTTCGACGTTCATCTATTTTTAAACCCGGTTGTCCCCACAGGTGAAAAGTCCCTGGACTGATCCAATTTCACTCCTCCGCCGGCAAAAATTTATCGCCCCTGGTGTAGACCACCTCTTGTCGATCGTCAAAGCGGGTCAGTCGCAGGCTGTAATTTTTGCCGCCCAGCAAACCCTGGCGGCGGACCAGCATCATAATGATCAGAACACTGCCGTATACCAGCATCCGGTATTCCTGCAAGAATCGAAATACTTCCGGAATCAGGATCAAAATTGCCGCACCGACCACCGGGCCGATCAGATTGCCCTGCCCACCGAATGCCAACATTGCCAGCAATATAAACGATTCATAAATGTAAAAACTGTCCGGGCTGATGTATTTGACAAAGTGGGCATAGTAGCTTCCGGCAATACCGGCATAAAAAGCGGCCAGCACAAAGGCCTGTATTTTATAGCGGGTAGTGTGGACCCCCATGGCTTCGGCCGCCAGTTCATTTTCGCGAATACCCACCAGGGCTCGGCCGAAGCGGCAGGTCATCAGGCGGTGCATGCTTCCAATGGTCAGCAATACCAGAAATAAGATCAGGTAATAGTACTGGACCCTGGTTTCAACGATATAGCCGAATATGTTGGGCGGCGGGATATCCATGATTCCCAGCGGACCATTGGTGAAACTCATCCAGTTTTGCAATACCAGAAAAAAAATCATATTAAAGCCCAGCGTGGCAAGCGTCATGTAAATACCGGACAGACGCAGTGTAGGCTTGGCGATCAAATATCCAAAAATCCCGGCAATGCAGCCCGAACCCAGCATGGCCAGCGGAAATGGCACACCCGTGACCATGACCAGTTTGGCCGAAGCATAAGCCCCGATGCCGTAGAAGGCGGCATGGCCGATGGACAGCAGGCCGACATACCCGTTTAACAGGTTCAGGCTCAGGGCCAGAATGGTGTAAAGACCGATGAAAATCAGCACCTGGATGTAATAGAGGTTGCTGACAAACAAGGGGATGAGCGCGATAAACGCCACGATCGCCAGATACAGGGAATTTGCCAGAATGGATCGAAAGAAGCGATTCATCAATCACCCCGGGCCTGAATCAGTTCCCGGCCGCCGAATAACCCTCCCGGCCGAAACAGAAGAATGAGAATCATAAACAGGAACGAAAAGATGTGACGGAAGTTAGATGCGCCGAATTCAACTGAAAACGTTTCGATCACTCCGATCAGCAACCCGGCAACCACGGCCCCCGGCAAACTGGTGAGCCCACCGACCACGCTGGCGCTGAAGGCTTTCAGTCCGTATAGTCCGCCCATCGTCGGATAAAACAAATTGTAATAGACGCCAATCAGAACTCCGGCGACGCCGCCCAGCATCGAGCCGATGGCAAATGCGATCATAAAAATTCCGTTGACCCTGACGCCCATGGCATAGGCGGCCTCGTAATCCTGCGCGGTGGCCCGAATTACCATTCCGAGTTTGGTCTTGTTAATCAGAACATAGAGCATAGCCATCAACCCAACGGTGACGCCCAGAACCGCCATCTGCAAAAACGATATGTAAACACCGCCGACTTCAATTTCGCCATAGTCCATTTGATCCAGCAGGGAATAGGGCAATGCCCGAGTTTCGGGGCCCCAGAAAAGCTGAGCCAGGTTGACCAATAAAATGGAGATTCCGATCGTGACCAACAGGGAGGTCGCATGGGGCGCATCGCGCAAAAAGTGAAAGGCTAGTATTTCGATGATGACGCCCAATAAGGCGGTTGCTGCCAGCGCCACCGCCAGGGCCAGCAGAAAGCTGGGATGCAGCAACCTGATTATTTCAAAGCCGACATAGGCACCGATCATGTAGACTTCCCCATGGGCGAAGGTTACCATGCGCAGGGTTCCGAAGATCATGGTAAACCCCAAGGCCAACAGCGCGTATACACTTCCCTGGGTGATACCGTTGATAAACTGCTCAAAAAGGATTTGGAAGTCCATGGGCAAGTTGACTTAATGCAATTGTTGTCAAATTATAGCGCCTTTATCCGTTGCCTATCTCTTATTATACATTTTGGATTTTTGATTTGGGATTTTGGATCGGCGGTATCGCTTCGCTCTATCCATTGATAAAATCGACAGAATACCTCAAATCCAAAATCCGCAATCCAAATTCTAAAATCTACCCATTTAAGGTTGATACACCACCCATTCGCCGTTTTTAATCGTAATCCGGACCAGTTCTTTTTCCGGATCACGGCTCTTGGCATAGGATATGGAGCCGGTCGCACCTTGAAAGCCCTTCAGGGAGACCAGGGCATCCTTGACTTTAGAGCGATCCTCCACCCCGGCCTTGTGCAACGCGGCAATCATCAGGTTGGCGGCATCGTAGGCCAAGGCCGCGAATTGATTCGGAACGGCACCGTAGTGGGCCTGGTACTCCCGGGTGAACTCCCGGGCTGCCGGTCTGGGATCTGCACTGAAATAGTTGGCCGGGATGATGATGCCCTCGACGGCCTCTCCCCCCAGTTCGATGGTTTTCTGGGAAAACAATGAACTGTTGGCCATCACCACCGGTCGAAACCGCATGCGTTTGGCCTGGTTTAAAATGGCAGCCGCATCGGCATAAAAGGTGGGCAAATAGATCAGGTCCGGTTTCAACCGTTTCAACTTAGTCAGGATTGCCGTAAAATCTTTTTCACCGGGCACAAATGCTTCTTCGGCAACAATTTCGGCTCCCAGTTTGCGGGCCTCCTGGGTGAAGTATTTGTTGGCGTCCACCCCCCAGTCATTGTTAATATAGATTGTGGCCAATTTCTTTTTTCCCAGATCGGAAACCGCCCACCTGGCATTATATGGGCCCTCATATCCCTGGGTGGCCACCACGCGGAACATGTTTTGCCCTTTTTTGGTAAAGTCCATGTGGGAAGACGTCGGCGAAAGCTGGGTCATATTGGCTTTTTCGTAAATCGGGGCGGCCGCCATGCAGCTGGAGCTGCTGAAATCACCGATTTCGGCAATGATATCCGGGTCGGCGACGTATTTCTCGGCGATCAGCACCGACTCCTTGGGATCGCCGCGGCTGTCTGATATGACCAACTCGATATGCTTACCATGAACACCGCCCATGCGATTTGCCCGGTCGATCACCATGGTCACAGACCGTTTGAAATCATTGCCGTACTCGGCCCAGTCACCGGTCAACGGCGCCGACAAACCGATTTTAACGACATCTTCTGCCGCGAATACGCGAGCCGGGTTGAAGAGGCCTGTTGTTAATAAACTCAGCGTTAAAACTCCAATTACTAATAAAAATAAAGTCTTTCTGGTCATAGCTGCCTCCTTTCTATAAAGGTTAACGGTTTTTACGATCAATCCGCCCGGACAAGATGAAAAGTATCTCGCATGTCTCAAATTTGGCTACATATTCCATTAACACCATTTTAGGCATATTCTCAGGGCGGAGTAATTATAGCAATCGCATCTTAATTTTTTCAATAAAGTACTGGATGTGCTGCGCCATATGACGGCCGGCACTTTCAGCATCTCCTTCGGCCAGGGCCCGGTAAATATTTTTCATCTGATCGAGGATATCTTCGTTCGGAACAACCTGGCTCAGGGACGAACTCCAGAGGCGTGCGCAGCGGTAATGAAGATTGTCCAAAAATTCCTCCAGAATCGGGTTTTGAGCCGCTTGCAGGATGATGCGATGAAACTGCTTCTCGAGCTCTATCAAGCGATAATGCCGGTGGTGGGCATCTTCTTCGTTGAGTTGAACCACTTCCTGAATGACACCATCCAGCGCCTTTAACTGCTCAGAATCGATGCGATCGACCGCCAGTTCGACGGCCAGGGATTCGAGTTTTATTTTAACCTCAAAGGCACAACGGATTTCATCGATGTCTATAGGCGAAACATTGGTTCCGAAGCGGGGAATGATGGTGACCAGCTTCATGCTTTCAAGTTTGGCCATGGCTTCCCGCAACGGCGTCCGGCTAACGTTAAACTCCCGGCACAGATCCTTTTCGGATAGACCCATGCCCGGTGGATACTCGCCATGGACAATCCGGTCTCTCAGTGTTTGAAAAATACTGCGATGCAGGCGATTTTCTGTTGAACCCATTGTTAATATTGTTAAATATTTATAATATAATTTGTTACATTTTTATAGCATGTTTATATTCGTACCAGGTCGGTTGTCAAGAATAAATTTCGGGTTTACAACCAATAACCAGGCAATTAAAAGAAGACATCGAACCTTAAGCCCGATACGCCAGTACTCCAGCACGCCAATACTCCGAAACTCATTTAATGTTAAAGTCCGACGATGATTACCTTCCTTTGGCTTATAGGATCGAAAATTGCTAGCGGAAAGGGCACAACTGCAGGACGCCGGGCAACACTGTCTCGGTGACAGCCGGCTAAACCGCGATATCCTCGTCAATTGCGTTGCAATTAATGCAGAGTTTGATATACACTAAATTATAATGGTGGATATTGATCGGAATAAAATAACCCTGATATTTTTGGGTATCCTGGTGCTGGTGGCGGTTGGCGTCGTGCTTAAATATGCCGCGACCGTCATATTGCCCCTGATCATCGCCTGGTTGTTGTCTTTTTTGCTGGCGCCGGTGGTTAACTATATGACGGCGCGCAAAATCCCGACGACCCTGGCGGTTTTTATCATCCTGATTGTGCTGTTGGGCATTATTTATTTATCGGGAACCTTCCTGTACACCCGCATCACCGCTTTTGCAGCAGCCTACCCCCGGTATCATACACGGATGACGGAATTGATCGCTACTTATTCCAGCCAACTCAATTTGAGCTTCGATCCGCTCGCCGGTTTCAATTGGGGACAGAGTATCGGCCGTTTTCTGGTGACCCTGTCCGGATCCATTTTCTCATTCGTGTCAAAACTGGTATTGGTGGTCATATTTCTGTTTTTCATATTGCTGGGAAAGCCATTTTTTAAGTACAAAATAATGAAATCCTTCTCGGATGACAAAGCCGGCCAGTTCAGCCAGATAACCTATTCGATCACCGCCCAAATCCGGCGTTATTTATCGCTGCAATTTTTAATCAGTTTTGTGACCGGCTGCCTGGTATGGTTTGCCCTCGTATTGGTTGGGGTGGATTTTGCAGTCACGTGGGGTGCGCTGGCCTTTTTTTTGAATTTTATTCCGACAGTGGGATCTATCGCTTCGTCTATTCCGCCGATTCTGCTGGCACTGGTTCAATTTTATCCGAGCATCTGGCCCGGTGTGATTACTTTTTTTTCGATATTGACCATTCAACTGAGCATTGGCAATGGCATCGCCCCCAAAGTCCTGGGAGATCAATTAAACCTGAGCCCCGTGGTCATCTTGCTGTCACTGTTGTTCTGGGGCTGGCTTTGGGGGGTTGTGGGCGCGCTGCTTTCGGTGCCCATTACCGCGGCATTGAAGATCGTGTGCGAGAATATCGAACCACTGCAGCCGATCAGCGTTATGATGGGATCGGGCAAAAGCTACCGACGCGAGTTCAGTAAATTGGAAAAAACATTTCCCGAGGTGGGAGGCCTCATTAAGCCTTCAAGTAAAAATTAGGATTGTCTGTTTTTTAAGGGCGCCCTATAAACACCAGGCGCTTGGCACTTCAATTACTTCATTCCACCTTTGTCTCGCCTGAGCTCGTCGAAGGCCGCATTCCCAATTCCGACTTCCGCATTCCCACTTCCAGTTACACCCAACCAGCTTCTTTTTTCAGGGTCTTCAAGGTTGCAATCAGGCAGGCTTTTAAGGTCGCATTCACACCCTCGCCGGAGACGGCACTCGAGGCAAACGCGGGGGCTTTGAGTTGACGATTGTAAGCTCTTTGCATTTCCTGGGTCGACATCAACGGCACGCCTTCTTTGGCAAGATCTCTCTTATTCCATTGCATCACAAGCGGTATCTTCATAATGTTCCTGCCGCAGCCGTTTAAGTTTTCGGCTAAATTTTTCAGGGACAGGATATTTTTTTCATGACGGATTTTGAGTGAATCGGCCACGAATACCACACCGTCCACGCCTTTCAGGACCAGTTTGCGGGTGGAATTGTATTTTACCTGCCCCGGCACTGTATACAGCTGTATTCGAACATCACACCCCTTTATCTTGCCGATTTCCATGGGGACGAAATCAAAAAAGATCGTCAGATCGCCTTTGGTTTTAATCGAAATCATTTCATCGACCATTAAATTGCGGCTATTTTTAAAAACGTATTCCAAATTTGTTGTTTTGCCGCATCTACCCGGACCATAATAGACAATCTTGCATTCAACTTCTCTTTTTTTCAGATTAATTACGGCCATGTTTGGAGCTCATCCGGGTATATTTAATGTAATCTACTGTAATCTTAACAATTATAGAAAGCTAGTATTGATGTGTCAAGGCACAAGGCCATTGCTGACCATAAAGGTCAATTACCGTTTAGCCGGTTCAGATTGTCACCGCGATTCTGAGTTTATAGGTTAAAATGGGTCTGATATTCTATTATCGGCAATATGTCGGATTTCATTAATAGCAAATATTAATAATGCTTAAGCGATTTTCAGATTGCAGCAGGCCGGGATCTTACGGTATTCGGTTAGCGAGGGCTGTTAACGGTTCACCTGTCCGGCGGGAGAAATTCCATCAGGTTATACAGGAGAATTATTCAAGATTTGGACGCTTGGATTGGGAAGCACAATTGTGTCAAATTGTATGGCAGCAGCGACCCTGCATATCGGAATGATGGAATACCGGAGTGTTGGAATAATGGGCTAAACGGAATAGGGTCTGTTTTAATGGGGATTACATGGATCAGAAGATAAAATAAGACCATCATCCGATTTCGAACCCCAATATTCCATTTTTCCACCATTCCATCATTCCACTCGGAGCCTAAGTTAAAATCCACCCATCGGGGGTGAGATCGAAGCCAGGCCTTCTGGTCTCGGGCCTTTACCTAACAGCTCTGCCGGTTTTTACCCGGGTTAGGTTCCGTATTCGCAGCTTCTGGAAGCTGCAACATCGGTTTCGACCGCCTCTTTATCTGCGATCTCAAGGGATTTGTCGAGAATATGGATGGCTTCGTCGATTTCCTGTTCGTTTATCGTCAGCGGTGGGGTGACGACCAGGGTGTCATACCAGGCAGAGATATACAGTCCGTTTTGCATTGCATCCCCGGCGATTTTGCCCGTCATCAGGGCCTTGCCGCTGAACTTGTCTTCCTTGGTGTCAAAGGGTTCTTTGGTTTTGCGGTTTTTTACCAATTCAAGGGCCCAGAAGTGGCCGACACCCCGGACATCGCCGATGCAGATGTGCTTGTCCGCCAATTCATAAAGTTTTTGTTTTAAATATTCACTGGCTTTTTGCGGCTGACCCGAGTCAAACAATTTGACATGCTCCGAGATTGCCGCCGGAATGGCGGAAGCCGCCAGGGCATGATAAGCAAATGTGTGGCCATGGCAGAAAACCTCTTCGTCGAAGAAATCCGCGACATCATGGGTGGAGGCCGTAATGGCCACCGGCGTGTATGCCGCGCTGGCCCCTTTGGCCGTCGTCAGAATATCGGGCAAAACATCCCAGTGCTCAATGGCAAATGTTTTGCCGGTGCGAAACCAGCCGGACATGACTTCGTCACAGACTAACAGGACGCCGTGGTCATCGCAGATCCGGCGTAGGATCGGATAGTATTCGGGGGGCGGAATCTGGCGGCCGTTGGTCCCCACAATGGGTTCTACAATAATGGCGGCCACATTGCCTTCTTCCTTGATCATGTAGTCCAGATAACGGGCACATTGCACGTTGCAATCCGGGTAGGACATTCCGAAGGGACAGCGGTAGCAATAATTATCCGGTGCAAAGACTACCCCGTCCACTACCGTGCGGGCCAATTCCGCGTACCAGCGACGCGGGTCGCCCGTAAACGACTGCCCGACAGCAGTGGCTCCGTGATATGATCGATAGCGCGAAATCACCTTGTAAGCCGGAAATTTGTACTGGCGCAGCATTTTCATGGCGGCTTCATTGGCCGCCGTTCCGCTGGTGGAAAAAAAGAATTTGCTGAGCTTTTCCGGAAACACGGATCGCAGGGCTTCAACGGCCTCGATTAAGATCTCAGTGGCAAAACCGGGCGCGGCGTAGGGCAGTTTTTCAGCCTGCTTGACTATGGCCTCTATGACAACTTTATTTTTGTGTCCCAGGTTCGAGCACATCAACTGGGCTGAGAAATCAAGATATCGTTTGCCCGTGCTGTCATAAAAATAGACGCCTTCCGCATCGGTGATCAACAGCGGGGTCGACCACGCGTTTTGGCGGCCCCAGGTACCGTAGGTATGATCCGTCATTGCCTTTATTCTCTCAGCCATATCACTCATGTTGATTGCTCCTTTTTCAAATCTGTTAACCTCGTCTGAAAAAAATTTCCACACAATTATCCGTTAAAAAAATCCGCCCGCTTCCGGCTGGCAGAACGGCGAATTTCACTGTCAAACATTCATTTAAGTTAAATAGCCGCCAGGCTGTCGCGATGTGATTTATGCTTTTTGCCGAGCAATTTTAATGCGCGAGCAACTTCCGGCAAGGCCTTAATTTTGGCAGCGGCCTCGGTGTAATAGCGCACCGCTCGATCTTCCAGGCGATTGGCCGTTGCCAGAGCGTCTTCAGCGGTCATGCCAGGCGCCGCCTGGCAAACTTCACAAAACGGCGCCCGGACAAAATCTTTGATCGGTTCCAGGATCATTTCCGTCACATTTTCCCGGCGGGTACGCTGGACGGTTTTAACATTTTTTTTGGCATTAGTGGCGAACTGTTCAAACATCGTTTTGTGATCGCTGCAAGCCGGGTTGCCGGCCACGGCTTCGTAAAACTCCTGGTCCTGGGTTTCCAGCTCCTCGGCAAAGTTGAGAATGCTTCCAAAGTTTTCAAGAGGCATGATGGTCTCCTTGCATATAGGTTGCGCGGTACGTGTTACGCGTTGCGTGATACGGGTAGCGCGTTTCGTGATTCGACTTGCGCGTTGCCTTTTCTGTGTCGCGTTTGCAGACAGCAGAAATATTGCGGGTTTCAAATTACGCATCTTGCCGTTAAAGCTGAGAAGAACTGCCCTTGATGCGTAACCCGAAACCCGCAACCCAAACTACGTTTTTAGAACCAGCGCTGGATGACTACTTTAGTGTCCGTAAAGAAATTAAAAATTTCCTGGCCATGCGCCTTGGTGTCACCGAACATCGAGTTTCCGGCGCCGCCGAAGGGGAAGAAGCTCATGGGAGCTGCAATACCGATGTTGATGCCGACCATGCTCGGCAAGACCCGGTATTTGAACTCCCGCGCGGTGGCGCCGTCGTTGGTGTAGAGGCAGGCCGCATTGGCAAACCCGCGCGAATTGATCAGGTCGACCACCTCGTCCAGATTTTTAGCGCGGACCATGCTCACCACCGGTCCGAATATTTCCTCTTTGGCAATGGTCATATCCGGGGTGACGTTGTCGAAAATGGTCGGACCGACAAAAAAGCCATTGGGATATTCGGGCGAGGTGAAATCTCGACCATCCATGACCAAGTCGGCACCTTCTTCGATACCTTTTTCGATGTAGCCCAGAACTCTTTCTTTATGGGCGGCGCTAACCACCGGGCCCATTCCCGTCTGTTCATCCAATCCGCTGCCGACTTTCATCTCTTTGGCGGCGGCACTGAATTTTTCCAGCAGTTCATCGGCCACGTCACCCACCGGCACCAGTACCGAACCGGAAAGGCAGCGCTGCCCGGTGCAGCCGTAAAACGAGGTGATCAAAGACGGCATGCCGGCATCCAGATCGGCATCGGGCATCACGGCCACGATGTTCTTGGCACCGCCCAGAGCCTGGACTCTTTTGCCGGTTGCACCGCAGCGCTCATAAACGTATTTGGCGGTCGGCGATGATCCCACAAAGGAAACGCCGGCAATGTCGGGGTGGTGCAGGATGCCGTTGACCACGTCCCGGGAGCCGTGAACCATGTTGACGACGCCTTCCGGAAATCCGATGTCGTCCATAATCTCGAAAATCTTTGTCTGAGTCATGGGCACCTGTTCGGAAGGTTTGACAATATAGGTGTTGCCGCTGACGATGGCATAGGGCAGGAACCACCAGGCGACCATTCCGGGAAAGTTATACGGCACGATTCCGGCAAATACGCCCATGGGCTGACGATGACCGTAGCAGTCGATATCCGTGGCAATGTCTTCCAGCGTGTAGCCGCACATCAGCGTGGTCACGCCGGTGGCATGTTCGACGTTTTCGATCATACGCCGGACTTCACCCCGGGCCTCATCGATACATTTGCCCTGCTCGGTGGTCAGAACCCGGGCAATGTCCTCAAAGTTTTCTTCAAAGGCTTCTTTGAGCCGGAAGAGATACCGGGCACGGGTCAGAGGCGGCGTGGTGCGCCAATCCCAGTAAGCTTCCTGGGCGGCTTTGACGGCCTTATCCACGTCATTCGCCGTTCCGTAAGGAACCTGTGCGATTTTTTGCCCCTCGGCCGGATTCCACACATCTCCGAAGGTCGTGGTGTCGGACTCCACCCATTCACCGTTGATATAATTTCTCATTAATGGCACGGATTGTTCGTTAATAGCGGGTTGTTGCATATCGAATCCTCCTTTGTTGATTTGGTATAGCTGGCAAGTATAAATAGGTGTTATTTGTTATTGGTTTTCAATATCATGGGGCGAGTGTACTCGAAAACGACTAACATTATCAATATTACGCCACTTTAGGCAATTGATATTTTGTTGTCAAGATAAATTTTGTGTTTTTCTGCGAAAAACAAAAATTTTATATTATTTTTCTGCGAAAAATATTATATTTTTGATGAATAAAAACGTAATTTAATAAAATAGCGTTGATCTAAATCTTTTTTGATGTTAGAAACTCAGATAATATATTAACAATCGACAGGATTCCATCATTCGTCATTCCTAAGGGTTAAAGAAATGAAGCAAAACAACTCATCGGGTAAAAAAAAGCCGCTCGATCAGCTGGACTGCCAGATGATCGAGCTGCTGCAAAAGGATGGGCGCATATCCAACACCGACATCGCCAAAAAAATCGGGATGTCGGAAGCCACGGTCCGCACGCGCTTGAACCGCCTGATTCAGGAGGAATTCATCCAGATCGTGGCGGTGAGCAATCCAATCAAGCTAGGCTTTAAAATCGTCGGCAATATTCGCATACACGTGGAAATCAAAAAGATGGACCGGATCATCAAAGAATTGAAAAAATTGAAGCCCTTGTGGTTTGTGGTTCAAACCACGGGCGGCACGGGGATCGATACGGAATTTGTCGCCAAGTCCCTGGACGAGCTCAACGAACTGATTTTCGAAAAGATCAACAAGATCGACGGGGTCATCAAGACGGAAACGTCGTTGTTTTTGAATTATATCAAAAGGCAGTATGATTGGGGGACGGCGCTCGATTAAACCCGGTCTTTAAGTTCATTTAATGTTGAATTTTGCATATACCTGCGACGATTAGAGCTAAATGGCAGAGGGCAAAGGGCAAAGCGCAGAGGGCAGGGGGCGAGGAGCAGAGGGCCATGAGCATAGCGTATAAATAGCTGATAACCGCAGTTTTTTCTACTACCCCAATTGAGTTAAAAACCAATTGGTTGTTATTGGCTAATGGTTTAAAAGGAATGGAATCTGTTTTTATAACTCACTGGTGGCAGAATTATAAGATCAGGGTCTCAGCCAATTCCAATAACGATTAACAAATAACAAATAACTCCTAAATGAGAACGCTTTTCGCTCATTTAGGGCACTATTCATCAGTACTGGTATATTTATGGTGCGATCCGCTTTCTGAAAAAAATCGCGGCCGCCTTCGGCGGCATTAAAGGGTAAAAGAAAAAAAGGGCAAAGGGCTAAATCCTGGCGCAACGAAACCCGACAAGGCTGAGGCGGAGGCCCGGGCGGCCGAAGTCGCGGGCCGCGCAACGGCAGAGGCCCGAGGAATAGATCCAAGAGCCGCCACGCAAAACAGGTATTTGCCACTCTTTATCTCTTTTAGTTTCATACTCAAAGTCCGTCATCGGCTGTTTCTTATTGTAGTCGCTTCTAGTCCACTCCCAGACATTGCCAGCCAGGTCCGCCACCTTCTCTGGCGTTTTGCCGATTTTAAAAATACCGACTGCCGATGTTTTTCCGATTTTCGTATCATCAAAATTGCAATGGTAGGGGGTGATCTCACTGCCCCAGGGGTAATCCCTTTTCTCCTTGCCGGCGGCCGCGGCCTGCCATTGATTTTCCGTAGGCAAAAAGTAGGTGTGGCCGTCTTTGCGGACATCCGTCAGCCAACGGCAGAAGGCATCGGCCTCGTACCAGCATACCCCGACAACCGGCGCGTTGGGGCATCTCCAGCGTCGTTCATCCCAGTAACGTGGTTGGCCGGGTATGTTCTCTCTAAGCCATTTTCTACCTTGGGGGCTCCAGAAGGACTCGGTTTCGTAGCCGCCGGCAGCCATGAACTCGGCGAACCAGGCATTGGTTACCGGGTATCGGCCGATTTCAAAGGGCTCAATGGCTTGCGGGCCTAAATCCTCAAGATCATAGCGGCCGCCTTCGACGGCCTCGAAGGTCTGCAGATCCCTGGGATCGCCCAGCCATCCCAGGGTTTCGCCGGCATCGGCCAGGGAATTGGGTTCCGTACATTTATCGATAGTTTCGACCAATCGTTCCCGGGCGAGTGAATTCACATGCGGTTCTCTTCGCTTTTTATGGATGTCCAAAAAAGACCGAGACGCCAAACGCCAGCGTTGAAACCCATCGCCATCGGGTTTGTCCAAGGTTCTTTCGACGATACGGTTCGCCCATTTTTTATTTTCCATACTCAGGTATCCGACATAAAGCTCAATGACTTCATTATACCTGGAATTGCCCCAAAAGGACTCGATAGCCTGATCGTATTGAGTATGGTTATCCACCAGATAAACAGCCGCTAAATACTCCTGAAAGGTCAGGTGCCAGAACATGTAGCTGCCGTCTTCATACTTCAACAAGCCGCAATCGGCCTCGATTGCGTCGAACTCCATTTCAAGACGCTTATGAGATGTTTGCTGCGAATCTCCGCTTTGCCTGGCCTTCACGGATTTCAGCACATCTACCGCGAATGATTTGTCAGCTGTTTTCGTGCCTTCCTGCTGCATTTTGAAGGCCAGGGTCGAGAGATAATCATGGATTTCTTCCGGGTTGTGAAATCTCCGGTGCAGTAGATTACCCACGAACTTTTTATACAGCTCGGCCCGCTGGCCGGGCAGTTCCTTGCCATCATGGTAAAGTATGCAGATAGCCGTCAGCATCAGCGGGCTGTCAGTGAGTCTGCCCACCGCGGGGTGGGCTTTGATTTCTCCGATCATCTCTTCGGCCGTTTTAGCGCTGGTGATTTCGCTTTTCGGGTAAACATGGTGGAACCACTTTCTGATGAACTCATTGGCTTGTTGCGTTTCCAAAGGAAGAATTTCCACCCGGTAGCGGCCGAAAATATCAGTGGCCGGGCCCTCGAGACCATGGGGTCGGCCGGATATCACAAACTTATTTCCGGGGTACTTGCTCTTAGCCAGAGACATGGCATCCGCTACCAGTTTGCGCTGGTCCGCCTCAATTTCATCCATCCCATCCAGGAGCAGCAAAGCGCCTTTATTTTTGAGCATCATCAGCACGGTATCCCACTCCAGGATTCCCTTGCCTGAATCAAAACAGAAAGTCACCATTGTCTCCAACTCCAGGGGCACCCCGGATTCCAGATTGATTGTTTTAAGCAGGCTCTTGATGTCTTTTAAAAAAATCAGAACCGGCTTAAAGCTCTCCAAGCCGGGAATCCCCGCTTTATTCAGCCTTTCCGGATTGGAGGAGACGTAGGCCAGATACTTTAAAAGCGTGGTTTTGCCGGAACCTGCCTGCCCGCCGATGAGCAGATATTCGTGGTTGCCGATCAGGTGGGTGATATCGATAGACCGCTGTTCTTTTTCTGCCCCGCGGTCAAATTCGGCCCCTGTTGTTTTCTGCGGGTCATATGCAAACAGCGGTATGAAAATTTCAGGCAGTTCGGCGCGGACGGCCTGCCCTTTTCCCTGAAGTTTGTCCAGCTCCATATAAGCACAGCAATCATCGATCCAACGGCAGTAGGATGCGGGAAGTTTCCCTCCATATTTCTTTTTTTCCGGTTTTGGCAGCTCTTTCACGGAGGGCTTCGCGTTATCCGGCAACTTGTACGACTCTTGTTGGGGCAATCCTGGGATTTCGCGCAGATTTCTTGCCCTGAAAAAAGCAAATCCGAACATCACCAGTCCGGCAAAGAGCAATACATAGATCGCAATTCGCGTTAGCTCTGAAGCGTCTTTAAAAAAAAGAATGCCGATGATTGCCATCGCAATGACCATTAAAGAAAACACGCCCAGCAAGCTGCGCGATGCTTTCTCAATAACCTCCGGTATGTGCTTAACAATGTTATCCATAGCATTTCCCTATGTGTTCATTAAAAAATTGGCCTATTTGTTTAGACACGAGAAGGTTTTCACCTCAACCGGAATCGCAAACGCAGGCTCATCACTTTGCTCGCAATGCACGGCTCATCAGAACTTTTTTACATAGCTCAAAAGAAACCGGTGATGCCCTCCCCGGGGCTTTCGGCAAACCTACTCACCCCGGGTCGGGCGGGTGCTGATTTGTTCGGCGCAGCTGCTTGCTCCGCCGACGCTGGAACCGGGTCGTGGATTCATGATTGCACGCTCCGTTTCTCCGTGGAGAACCGAATTCCGGCACGCATGGCCGCTAACGGCCATGGCATCGAATGCTGGCGCAACGAAACCCGACATTGTTGTTGCGGTTGTTCGGGTGGTTGTTGTTGCGGGCCGCGCAACGGCAGTTGTCTGATGTATTGATCCATGAGCCGCCACGCAAAACAGGCCTCTGGTCGACCCGATCCCGAATATCTATATAACTAACGTTGAAATACGGTAGAAGACAGGATTTCCTCCCTTAAACCGTAGCTGTCGGCATGTTTTACATGGCCGATCCAGCTATGAATGGAGCATTGGATATCCTGCAAGCCGATGCTACCCTCCTTATATTGTCGGACCATTATTCTCAACTTTTTTCTGAAGCGTTTGACATTACTCTTTCTCACCCGCATATATTCCGGGTATATCCGGTAGCCGAGAAAATCGACCCCTTCATCCGTGCGGTACACCCGGCATTTGGCCGGATGCAGCCGCAGCCTGACCGTTTCCAGGTATTCGGCAATTCTGTCTTTGGTTTCCCCGAGCCGTTCTTTGTCATTGCCGAACGCTACGAAATCATCACAATAGCGGATGTAAAACCGGCAGCCCAGGGTTTGCTTGACGAAGTGGTCGAAATCGTTGAGATAGAGGTTGGCAAAAAACTGGCTGGTCAGGTTCCCGATGGGAATTCCCTTTTTACGGGTGACGGGTGTAAACAGGTCGTCTCCGGCAAAATAGTCCAGGGGCGCCCGGGCCGGCCAGTGTTTGGATGCGATGATTTGATCCACTAGCCAGAGCGTGTCCCGACATTTAACTTTATGCCGGACCTTTTGGCGCAGAATGTCGTGATCGATGCTGAAGAAATACTGACTGATATCACACTTCAGGACAAAACGGTTTTGGGGCAGAAACTGCCGATACCGGGCAACGGCTTTGTGGGTGCCCTTGCCCTTAATGCAGGCATAGGTGTCGTAGATGAAGGATCTGCCAATCAGCGGTTCGATTACGTTGATCAGGGCATGGTGAACCACCCGGTCCCGGTAGGGTGCGGCGCTGATCCGGCGCGTTTTCGGATCGTGGATCGTAAAATCCGTATACGCGCCGGGCATGTAGGTTTTGGACGCCAACCGGCGCATAAGTTGGAAAAGATTCTTTTCCAGGTTGAGTTCAAACAGGGCCGTGGAAGGGCGAAAGCGCTTTCCCCGGCGCGCTTTACGCGAGGCGTTTAAAAGATTTTCAAAGGCAATGATCTGCGGAAAGAGATTGCCGAAACGTTTCAATGCTGCCTCCCGGACCTGGCGTTAGCGGTGCGGACATATTTTAGCCAGCCGCCGATTTCAGCGCCGATATCGTTGATACTTCTGGATGCAAATTCGTATCTTTTGATGCTCAGGTATTTGAGTTCCTTGGTAAGCCGGACCAGATAGCGCACAGTTTCGAGCTTGAGATTGGCCTCCCGTAGCGCATTCTCCTTGTTTTTGGAATAGGCGGCTCTGATCAGATGTTCCAGGATATCGAGCAAAACCGATTGGATGCGGTCCCCCAGCAGAAATCGCTGGCTTTTGGGGAACTTCTCAAGGGTTGGAACCATCCAGGCGATCAGATCATAGGTTTTGGAGAGCGCGCTGATTTCCGTTTTATCGCGATGGTCAGTTCGTTTCATATGTCACCCTAATAAATTTTTCGCGGCCGCCTTCGGCGGCCAAAAAGGGTAAAAGGGAAAAAGGGCAAAGAGTTAAATCCTGACGCAACGAAACCCGACAAAGAAGTAGCGGTTGAACGGGTGGAAGCCGAGGCTGCGGGCCGCGCAACGGCAGACGTCTGAAGCATCGAACCATGAGCCGCCACGCAAAACTCTATCTCCTTCGTCCTCGTCAAACCAGGAGTTAGTCCACTCCAAAACATTACCGGCCATGTCCGCCACCCCCTCAGGAGTTTGACCGATTTTGAAGATACCGACTGCCGATGTTTTTTCAAGCCTCGTATCATCATAGTTGCAATGAACGGGAGAAATATCCTTGCCCCAGGGGAATTCTCGTTTTTCCCTGCCGGCTGCCGCGGCTTGCCATTGAAATTCCGTAGGCAAAAAATAAGTGCGTCCGTCATCGTGATTGGCGGTCAGCCAGCGGCAGAAGGCATCGGCCTCGTACCAGCACACCCCGACCACCGGCGCGTTGGGACATTTCCAGCGCCGTTCATCCCAGAGTGCCGGCTGGCCGGGATCGTTTTGGTTAAGCCATCTTTTACCCTGAGGGCTCCAGAAGGCATCGGTTTTATAACCCCCGGCGGCTACGAATTCGGCGAACCAGGCGTTGTTTACCGGGTATCGGCCGATCTCAAAGGGATCGATGCTTTGCTTATCTTCGAAACCTTCTAATTCGTAATTGCCGCCCTGAACGCCAACGAATGCCTTCAAATCCCGCGGATCGCCCAGCCAACCAAGGGTTTCGCCGGCATCGGCTAGGGCTTCGGGTTCGGCGCCCATATCGATGACTTCGATCAAACGATTGCCGGCCAGTGTTACAACCTCCGGATCTCTGCGAGTTTGATGAATATCCAGAAGTGACCGGGCCGCCAGCCGCCAGGGGGTAAAAGGATTTTCATCCCCCGAATCCAGCGCGTGTGCAATTATGTCATTGGCTGTTCGCCTGTGTTCGATGCTGAGGTAGCCAATGTAAAGCTCCAAACTCTCTTCCCACCACGCATCGCCCAAGTAGGCTTGGATCGCCGCAACATGGTCCGATGAGTTGTCGGATAGGTAATCGGCTGCCAGAAATTCCTGAAAAGTTAGGTGCCAGAAGCTGTATTGGCCGTTATCGAATTTGAGCAGGCCGCATTGCGACTCGATGTCGTCAAATAAGACCTCGATGCGATTGCTGGCAACTTGGCGTTGCTTGTCTCTATGCAATGGATTGAGCCGGGCGAGGATCTGGACGGCAAAATTGCGGTCGATGCTTCGCTTTTGTCGGGACTGCATTTCATACGCCAGATGTTTCAAAAACTGATGGACCCTCTCCGGTTCGTTAAAGCGCCGGTAGAGCATGTTATCAATAAATTTTTTATACAGCTCGGCCCTCTGGCCTGGAAGCTCCTTGCCGTCATGGTAAAGGATGCATACGGCTGTCAGCATCAGCGGGTTGTCGATGAGCGTTTCGATAGTCGAATGGGCTTTAATTTCGCCGATCATGGCTTCGGCATTTTTGGCGCCCAATCCGGCACTGGATTGGTAAAGATGGGTGAACCATTGGTGGATGAACTTTCGAACCTGGTCCATGGTTAAATTAAGAATTTTCGCATGAGCGCTGCCGAACCTGCCCCGGGGCACCTCGGAAATCCCGTGAGGCCTGCCGGTCAATACAAACTTATTGCCGGGGAATTTGATCATTAGATCGGCAAATGCGTTCACGATTTTATTTCTTCGCTCCAACCGGACTTCATCCAGGCCATCTAGCATCAGCAGGCAACGTTTATCCTTCATGTAGGATAAAATGGTTTCCAGCCCAATTATCGACGCGATTTTTTGGCGAAAATACCAATCCAGACACATCTCGGCCGAAAACCCGGCATTGACGTCGATCTCCGGATCATCGAAAATCGGATCAAGATCCTTGAGCAAGATCAGCAGCGGCAATAATTCGCATGATCCGTCAAGCCTGCAACCGGCCGGATTTTGTTCCGCCAGACAATAGGCAACATGTTTTAGCAAAGTTGTTTTACCCGAACCGGGATGCCCTTCCACCAGCAGCGAAGGATTTTGAGAAATGAGGGTTTCCAATTCGACCGAATCCTGACCGGGCTCGGATTTTTCTCGCCTTAGTTCGTGCATGGCTTTTCTATGCGGATCCAATGCAAACAGGGGGATAAATATTTCCGGCAGTCGCGCGGTTATCGCCTGCCCTTTTCCCTGAAGTTTTTCCGTATCCATATGCCCGTAGTTGCTCGTTATCCATCGACAATAGGCATCTGGCCACTCCAGGATCGAAACCGGTTCAGCCGACAAGTCCTTTTTAGTTGCCGTATCAAAGAGAGAAATTGTTTTAGTCCCGTCGTCGCCGGTCTCACCATCCAGCACCCAGGTTCGTCTGACATTGTTAAATTTCCGAAAATCCAGCCGGATATAGTTATGGTTCCAGTCGATGGTGATATGCTGATAGCGGTTGGGCCAGTCGGACTCAACGCCGAGATAGGCGGCTCCGGCCTGGAACTGGTAGAGACTTCCGTCCAGGTCCAGGAAATAGCCGCCGGCAGCATCGTGAAGATGGCCGCAAAGCACAATGCTGCGGTCCAGCCGGTTGCGGCAAATTCGTCGATCCGTTTCCCACAGCCAAGAAAGTGGATGGTGGAACATGAATAGCGACAGATCGGTTTCACCTAATTTCCCCGATTCTTCCAGTGCCTTGACTACCTGGTATTCACCAATTGCAATTTCGCGCTCGTCTGGCGATTTGCGGCACATCCAGGCCGAGTTCAAGCCCACCATGCTTACAGTTTTTCCACATTCGGCCGTGTATGACGTCACAAAAGGAATCAGGCGACCGTCGATCGGTTTTGAATGCGGGAACTCGGATTCCATAAAGGCAAAGTAGGCATCCATGCCCTTGAGCAGGTCAGCCCGGTAGTCCGGATTTTCCAGCTCGCGGTTGAGCTCGTTCATGTTTTCGTAGACCGGGATATCCTTGGGCCGGTAAACCTTGCGGTAGACATCATGATTGCCGGGTACGATAAAGAGCCGCTCAGGCTCAAGCTTCAGGGCCGCAAGCAATTCATTGAAGAAAGCTGCGGCAAGGGCATACTCCTCTTGCCTGCCGGTTTTGGCGATATCCCCGGTTGCGACAACGATCTCGGGCTGCAGGCCCTCTTTCCGATCCTTTTGCACGCGATCGATCAGTGAGCCGAGCACGGTGTCTTGGCCGAATGTGTCTTTGACGGAGATGTGAAAATCGGAAACATGCAAGATTTCGAGCTGATCGGAAGGTTTCATGAGAGGATATTCCTTTTTCTACTTAGACATAAGCGGAAAAGATTGACGTATACGGAATCAACGGTTTGGGAAAAGAACCCGAAACCCCTGCAAAACCACCCTGGACGGCGTACCATGAACCCGTAGGCGTGCGGTATGATAATGCGTCAGTACAAGACCGCTCGGATATTACTCGATATTCAGAAGGTTTTCAATCGATTTGATTCGACGCTTCAAACTGTATATTGGTCATGGATTTGGGAACAATTCAGGAATTTAGGAATTGAAGGTTTTCCGCCTATTTAATCCCTCAATCCCTCAATTCCTGAATTCCTCAATTTTCAGTCTTTAACATATTTTCTATCGCGTGGATCCACTGGGGCGGGTAGGGCACTTTGAAGGCGGCCGTGTCTCTTTGTCGGCGGGCATTCAGAAAATCGATTTTGACGAGGGATTGATGCAGGTTGACGCCTTTGTGGGAGCGGTCGTGGTAGACCCGGGCGATATCGGCGGCCGGAATTTCCAGCTCCAATTTTTTGATGCGGCTGCGGTAAACGATGCGGTCAGGTAACAGTAATAAAAAGCCGCTGCTTTTGCGCGGTTTGCCGGGCTCGGCGGCGCTGCCGAAATAGTTGACCCCGAAACTGACCGCCAGCACCTTGTCGCTGCTGAAGCGGCGGTCGATCCATTTGCGGTCCCGCCAGCGAATAAACACGATATACGCCATGATCCCGAAAAAGACCGCGGCAATGATCAGCCACTGTTGATGCTTTAATATCTCCACCATAGTTTATTCAGACATTGAAAAATCGGTATTGGGCCGGATCATAGAAAAATGACTATGCCGTGAATCCGCAACAATTGGGACCGGAATGATGGAATATTGGAATGTTGGATTACTGGGTTTAGCGGAATAGGATCTGTTTTAATGAGGAAGGCAAGGATCAGAACATATAATCAGACCATCATCCAATTTTAGCCCCCAATATTCCATTGTTCCATCATTCCATAATTCCAGTATTGCATTGGGTTTTTAAATCTCCCCCAAGCCCGGTTCATTCACTCAAATTCGGACAACGCTACCATAAGTTTCCTGCGGGCTAAATTGTGCCGATAGCCGCTGCTGCTGCCCATGGCCGCCAGAATCGAATCCGCAATTTCTTCATCGCTTTGTCCCTTTTGGCGCGAATCCCGGATTTGATCGGCATTCAGCTTCACCAAATGCTGAAATCCTTCCCGGTCGCGCGTGTAAAAGACGACAAAACCCAGGATAAAAACCAGAACGGATGAAATGACGGCCACATAAAAATCATCCTGCGGATCCGCAATGATCGGCCGCAACAGACTGTCCGGATTGCCGGTGTTCAGCAGGGAATACATGGCAATGATTCCGATCAGAATCATGAGACCGTATACGATGTACATGACAGGTTTGGGCATTGGTCCTTTGGGCAAGGTCAGAGCCAATCGGCTATGCTATCTGTCCCAGCTGCTTATGGTTTCGAATGTCAGGTTTTCCGCCGCTGGCGGATCAGCGGAGCCGCCGGCAAAAAAGCGGCCGGTCTGATTAATAAAAGAAACTTCAAAAAGCAAATTTTAGATTTTGGAATGCGGATTTTGGATTTAAGGTATTCTGTCCATTTTAAAATGACTGAGCGAAGCGATTCCACCAATCGTCAGTCGTCAGTCGTCAATCGTCAATCGACATTCGTCATTCCAATGTAGTTTCACAAGAGGGGTGCCACGACCCCAGATCTGTCATCTGACTTCTGTCATCTGTCTTCTGTCATCTGTCTTCTGTCATCTGACTTCTGTCATCTGACTTCTGTCATCTGTCATCTGTCGTCTGAATTCTGTCTTCTGACTTCTGTCCTCTGTCGTGAAAAAGGGGAACCGCCTCAACGGCAATTCCCCATTGTTCCAGTTACCAAAGAGCGCCTTAAACCGGTCGCATCTCGCCTTCCTCCATGGCAGCCCAGGCGGCTTCGGCTTCTTCCCAGGCCTCCTCGGATGCGTTTTTCTCCCAGACTTCCAGCCCGCGCTCGGCGCGGGTGGCACCCGGCAGCAGGTTGTCGAGTACGATTCCGACAATCGCCGTTACGGCCATTCCGGTGCTGAGGATCGCCTGGAAAATGTTCCCGATGACGTTGATTACGCTTCCGGGAGTCCCCCAGGACAGGGCGCCGCTGACGATCTGACCTGTCGCGACGTCATAGTGCGGCGTGAACCAGAACGGCACGCTCAGACCGGCAAAAAAGGACAGACCGATGATGAACAGGTTGCGGGAATTGTTCAAATTAACAATCTGCAAGTTGGAAAGACCTACCGAGGCGATCATGCCGAACAGTCCCACGAACATGGCCCCCACCACGGGCATGGGCAGTGTCGCCAAAATCGCGCCGAATTTGCCGATAATGGGAATGACTAACATGACTGCCGCGCCGCAGCGGACGACCCGCCGGCTGGCAACTTTGGTCAGTCCGATGGAGCCGATATTTTCCGAATAGGTGGTGGTGCCGTTGCAGGTCTGCAAGATACCGGCTACCAGGCAGCCGAGACCTTCGGCGCCCAATCCCCTGGAGATCATGCGGCCGGTTGGCACCGGCGCCTCGGAGATGCGGGCGCAGGCATAGTAGTCACCGATGGATTCGATCATGGATGCCAGATACCCGGCCAGCATGCCGAACACGCCGGCCCACAGGGTGGCGCTGCCGAAGTCCGGCACACCCCATTTAAACGGCACCAGCGGCATGAAACTGATCCAGGCGGCATCAGAGATGAGTTGAAGTTTTCCGGCCAGATTGGCGGCATTGCCTTCGGGGATCAGGCCGGTAATCGTACCCAGCAATGAAAAGATCCATCCCGTCGCAATGGCCAGCAATACCGGAAAGAGCATAAATATCTTGGATTTATGCGAAAACACCTGGGAATATAGAATCAGGGCGATCAATGTAATCAACGAAATCACCCAGTTGGTCGCCATCCAAGGCGCTCCGATCCCAAACAGCGCCAAGCCGATCATGGCAATGGTGGGGCCGATGACGATCGGGCTGATGATTTTTCGCACCTGGCCCATGATGCCCGTATAGCCAAGTACGATTTCCACCACGGAGGCTATCATGATGGCGCCGGCAACTTCCTGGACCTGAATCTGCCACAGGGGCTCCGGGCCGGTTAACTTTTTGGCGGCCACCAAACCGATGATGGCGAATGTCGGACCTAAAAAAGAAAAGGTACCGCCCTGAATCACCGGCAGCTTGTTGCCGAGCGGCGACTGCTGGATCAGGGTGCAGAGTCCCGATGTAAAAAATATGGTTGAAATCATCAATGCCAGCTGATCGCCAGGCAGTCCCATGGCGCCGCCGACGATAAACGGGATCAAGACGGTGGCCCCGAACATGGTCAGATACTGCTGAATGCCGAGCAGTACCGCTAAACCCCATTTGGGCTTGCTGCCAAGCGGATAAACGATCCAATGTTGTTTTTCCTGGGTTTGTTCTTCACTCATATGCTGTTCTCCTTTTTATGGTTTACCCCGATGGGGAAGGTTAATAGACAAATAGCTGCATCACATACCATTTATTTTCGATGTAGCCGTGCGCGTTAATATCTACGAGGTTTCAGGTTATCCGCCGGAGGCGGAGACAGGTGTCAGAATTACGTGGCTCTGTTTTCTGACATCCGAAACCTTTGATTTCCATCAAACTATAGTCATAAAAACACCCGCTAGGGGCCTATCCTTCTGCAACGGTGCGGGTCAGATCCGTATACATATCGGGACGCAAATCCCTAAAAAATTGCCAGCCGTCACGAACCTCCCGGATTTCTTCCAGATTCAGGTCGGCAATAACGACTTCATCATGCTCTTCGCCGCCTTGGACCAGAATTTCCCCCCGGGGATCGACAAAATAGCTGGAACCATAAAACCGGCCGAACTCCCATGGTTTTTCGAGTCCCACCCGATTGTTGGCACCGATAAACACACCGTTGGCCACGGCCTGGGCCGGCTGCTCGAGTTGCCATAGATATTGGGATTTACCGGCGGTGGTGGCCGATGGATTGAATAAGATCTCGGCCCCTTTCAATGCCAGCAGCCGGGCACATTCCGGAAAATGGCGATCGTAGCAAATATAGATGCCGATTTTGGCATAGGCGGTTTCAAAAATTGGAAATCCCAGATTGCCCGGTTTGAAGTAAAACTTTTCCCAGAAACCCGGCCAGGTATGCGGGATATGAATTTTTCTGAATTTTCCGAGGTAGGTGCCGTCGGCATCCACCACGGCGGCCGTATTGTAGTAGACACCCTCTATCTCCATTTCATAAACCGGAATCACCATGACCATCTTGTATTTTTTGGCATATTCGGCCAGACGCTCGATGGTCGGGCCCGGAACCGTTTCAGCGGTTGCATACCACCTGATGTCCTGTTCGGCGCAAAAATACGGTCCGTGAAAAATCTCCTGCAAGCAAAGGATCTGAACCCCCTTTTGGCCGGCTTCTTCAATAAGCGGCAGGTGCTTTTGGATCATGGCCTCTTTTATTTCGGCGGGCGTACCGTCGTGTTTGGCATTGGAGGCCTGGATGTGGGCGCATTTTATGATTCTGGACATAAATCCTCCCTGAAAACCGTTTCCGTTTTAATGACATTAAAGAACAAATCAGACTACTTATATGGGCAACAGAAAAAGTCGTCAAGGATTTTATGAAATCATCTTATTTTGTGAATCCCTATTATTTTATTGACGGTTAATAATTGACAATTATTACCGAAACGCCTAAACTCAGCATCTGTTTCAAATTTTGGATATGGCTGAGTGGTTGACGATGGCTGCCGGTTGGAACGGTTTTTAAACGCATGCCGGTTTGCGCCTCAACCAATCAATCTATCCGCTGGTTAACTGAACGCAGAAGGAGGAAGCAATTGTGAGCAACGCTGAAAAATTTAAGCGAATGAGCCGGGGGCTTGACCTGGCCCAGGCGATCGCCGAAGCCGATCGCTGTCTGCTTTGCCATGACGCGCCGTGTTCGGAGGCATGCCCGGCCGAGACCCGGCCGGCTGAATTTATCCGTAAGTTGCGGTTTAAAAACGTGACCGGCGCCATTCGCACGATCAAGGAAAACAACATCCTGGGAGGCGCCTGCGGTGTTCTGTGCCCGACACCCCGCTTGTGCGAGGAAAAATGCAGCGCCATGTTCAAATCTCAAAATCGCCCTGAAGGGGCCGATCAACCCATCCGGATCGGCGCTATCCAGCGGTTTTTAATCGAACATTCCTGGGAGCGGCAATTTTCGGTTTTTGACAAACCCACCGCCAGGCCCGAAAAAGTGGCGGTGGTGGGATCGGGACCCGCCGGGTTGAGCTGTGCCGCAGAATTGGCCAAAGACGGCTATCAGGTGACGGTGCTGGAGGCCAAACCCGAACCCGGCGGCGTGCTGCGCTACGGCGTTGTCTCATACAGGTTCGACATGAATTTTCTCGAACACGAAATGGAAGACATCAAGTCCCTGGGAGTTCAATTTCAATGCAACGCCGGAATTAACGGCAGCGAGGGAGCGGAAAAATTGTTGCAAACCGGTTATGATGCCGTCTTCCTGGCACCCGGACTGTGGGCCGCCTCCAGTATCAAGGCGACCGACAGGGACGTCGATGGACTTTTTTCATCGGTGGATTACCTGTGTGCCTTAAGGGATGGCCGATTTGATGAAGTGGAGAAGAAAATACAAGGCAAAACCGTGGCGGTTATCGGTGGCGGATCGGTGGCCATGGATTGTATCGAATCGGCCGTCAGGCTGGGAGCCAAAGATGTGTATCTGATTTACCGGCGTTCTTACTCCCAGATGCCGGCCGAAGCCGATGAACGAATCGAGGCGCTCGAGTGCGGGGTGCATTTCTTACTGCTCAATCAACCCTTGGATTACCTGACCGACGACCAAAACCGCCTGACGGGATTGAAACTGGTTCGCACCCGTCTGGGCGAGCCCGACGAGTCGGGTCGCAGACGTCCTGAGAATGTCGCCGGCTCCGAATGGCTCATGCAAACTGATGTGGTGATCGAGGCCATCGGCAACATTGCGCCTGAAGAATCACCGCAGTGGTATCCCAATGTCACTGTCAATGATAAAAAGCTGATTGAAGTGGATCCGGACACGGGCAAAACTTCGGTTGACGGTATATTTGCCGGCGGGGATATCGTCCGCGGACCGGCCCTGGTGGTGCAGGCGGTTCAGGACGGCAAGGCGGCAGCGAAGGCCATAAAAAAATATCTCAGTAAATAGTCATTAAACTATGGTTTTCGATTTCTGAAAATTTAAAGCATGTGTGATACGAATAAATCCGAATATCGAATATCGAAATTCGAAACAAATTCGAAATTCAAAAAATTTAATGACCCAAACAAGATGGCAGCGCGATGGTCGTTGATTTTAGAAGATGTTTTCGACATTGGAAAATTAGTAATTGAAATTTGTTTCGGATTTCGGATTTCGTGTTTCGAAATTCCAATTTACCCGGATTAGGAGGATCAAACGTGACGAACAGCGTTGACTTATCCGTAGATTTTTGTGGCGTAAAATTTAAAAATCCCTTTCTGCTCTCATCTTCGCCGGTTTCCAACAGTGCCGAGATGGTGGCCCGGTCGTTTGAGGCCGGCTGGAGCGGGGTGGTGTTTAAAACCTTGAATTCCGATCGGCTGCCGATCATTCATCCCTCTCCGAGGATGGCCTGTATCGACTACGGCGCCAAAAAGGGCGTTGCCGTTCAAAACGTCGAAATGATTTCCGACCGGCCCCTAAAGGATAATCTGGCTGACTTTCTCTATCTGAAAAAAAACTATCCGGACTACCCGGTCATTGCCAGCATCATGGGATTTTTTACCGATGAATGGGCCTACCTGGCCAAGGCGGCCGAGGACAATGGGGCCGACCTGTTGGAGCTTAATTTTTCCTGCCCCCATATGTGCATCGAAGGCGCCGGCCACAAGGTGGGACAGGCCTTTCAATTGCTGGAAGGATTCACCGAGGCCGTCAAAAAGGAGGTTTCCATTCCGGTAATCGCCAAAATGACCCCCAACATAACAGACATGAACGAACCGGCCATGTATGCGAAAAATGGCGGCGCCGACGCTATCTCAGCTATCAATACCGTGCGGGGAATTTCAAGCGTCGGCCTGGATGACTATGTCCCGACACCCAATGTTTTCGGCAAGGGAGCCATCAGCGGCACCTCGGGCCCGGCCGTCAAACCCATCGGGCTGAACTTTATTGCATCCATGGCCAAAAATGAGCAATTGGGATTGCCCCTGTCCGGCATCGGAGGCATTGAGACCTGGATCGATGCGCTGGAATTTATTCTGGTCGGCGCCTCAACCCTGCAGGTCACCACCGGTATCATGCACTACGGGTATCGCATCGTGGAGGATATGATCGAGGGCCTCAGCGATTTCATGGCCGAACGAGGAGTCGACGGAGTCTCCGACCTGGTAGGCAAGGCCCTGCCCAATCTGCATGAGACCGAAGCATTTGAAGTCGATCGACAGGGCATTACCCAGTATGATCTGGATCGTTGCATTGGTTGCGGCCAGTGTTATATCGTATGCCAGGATGCCGCGGGCCAGGCGATTGAATGGGACGGCCCGAGGCGCCGGCCGAACCTGATCGAGGATAAATGTTTAAGCTGCATGCTGTGCAAATTTGTGTGTCCGGTTCCGGACCTGATTACGTTTAAAGAGATGCCCAGGGATTGGAATCGGCAGGAGACTGCGGTTATGGATCGCAGCCTGGAAAAAGATGTAAAAATTGAGCCATTTACAAAGGAGGGTCCCAATGAGTGTGTTATTTAAAAACGGTACGGTCGTAAACGCGACCGGCCGTTATCTGGCCGATGTGTTTGCCGACGGCGATCAAATCAAAGCCATCGGCACCGATCTGGATAACCCGGCTGATGAAATTGTCGATGCCAAGGGGAAATATATTCTGCCCGGGGCGATCGATCCACATACCCATATATCCATGCCATTTATGGGGACCCATGCCCAAGATGACTACGAATCCGGTACGATTGCAGCGGCTTGTGGCGGCGTTACCTGCGTGGTGGATTTTGATCTGCAGCAGAAAGGCGAAACCCTGCTGGAGGCCCTGGATCGCAAAAAGGCTCTGGCAGACGGCAAAGTTTGTGTTGACTACTCGCTGCATCCGGCGGTCATGGATCCCAGGCCGGATGTTATCGCTGAGGTTAAAAAGGCCTGCCAGGAATACGGTACGCCGAGCTTTAAGATTTTCATGGTTTATGATTTTCGGGTGGATGATGCCACCATGATTCAGCTGCTGGAGGAAACGAAAAAATACGGGGGCCTGGTTCAGGTCCATGCCGAAAACGTCTACATTATTCAGCACCTCAACGAGGTCCTGGAAAAAGAAGGCAAGCTATCACCCTATTACCACGCGGTCAGCCGACCCAATATTGCCGAGGAAGAAGCCGTCTACCGGGCATCCAAAATGGTTGAATTGACGGATTCACGCATCTATATCGTGCACCTGTCGTCCAAGGAAGGGCTTTGGAAAGTCAAAGAAGCCCGCAATCGGGGCGTGGATGTCTATGCCGAAACCTGCCCCCAGTATCTGCTGCTGGACGAGGAGCGGTATAATGAGCCGGATTGGAATGGGGCCAAATATGTTATGTCGCCCCCGCTGCGCACCAAGGAAAGCAATGATGCCCTCTGGGAAGGTTTGCGGGGCGGGGATGTTCAGGTTGTGGCCACGGATCACTGCCCGTTTGATTTTAACGGCAAAAAGGATATGAACGGCAAGGATGACTACAAAAAAATTCCCAACGGCGCCCCCGGGATTGAAACCCTGCTGATGCTGCTGCACTCCGAAGGTGTGGTCAAAGGTCGCATATCCCTGGAACGCATGGTTGATGTCCTGTCTTCGGGCACTGCGCGGATGTTCGGTTTAAAGGACAAAGGTGAAATTGCCGTGGGCAAGGATGCGGATATCCTGGTTTTCGATCCGGATCAGAAGTTTACCATTACCCAGAGCAAGCTGCACATGAATATTGACTACACCCCCTTTGAAGGGATGGAGGTTACCGGTATGCCCACGGCCGTATACTCGCGCGGCAGAAAAGTGGCCCAGTGGAACGGCGATCAGATGGAATTCGTGGGAGAAGTCGGCAGGGGAAGATTTGTTAAGCGGGAGCCGTTTGAAGGGTTCTAGATCAGAAGACAGAAGTCAGATGACAGAGGTCAGAGGTCAGATGACGGAAGACAGATGACAGAAGACAGAGGTCAGAAGACAGATGACAGAAGACAGAGGTCAGATGACAGACTTGGGAATGCGGAAGTCGGAAAGCCGGGGAATGGAGGTCCGAGGTCGGATGACAGGGGCCAGAGGTCAGATGACAGATGACAGACGACAGAGGTCAGATGACAGACTTGGGAATGCGGAAGTCGGAAAGCCGGGGAATGGAGGTCCGAGGTCGGATGACAGAGGCCAGAAGACAGAGGACAGAAGACAGACGACAGAGGTCAGATGACAGACTTGGGAATGCGGAAGTCGGAATGCGGAATTCGGAAAGTGGGCAGGTGACGGGAGGCAGATTTAACTAGTTCACAGTCATTGGGCTTCGCGACTGCACCCGCTATAATCGAAAAAAAACTAAAAGAAAAAGAATCCAAGAAATAAGGTGCTGGATGTGTTTATCCGGCACTTTTTTTTCTCATTGGGCGGCTGTCAGAAGATGAGCCTGAACTGAAAAAAAATGACTCAACACCTGCTGTCATATGTTATCAAATCTATTACCTTGACAAAAAATAGTTAGCTAATATCAGGATCAACCTACTGCTTATAAAGGATCTGAAATGGACACCCTGCAGGTAAATATTCATGAAGCCAAAACCCAGCTGTCGAAATTAATTCAGGCGGCGCTCAATGGCAAGCAGGTGATCATCGCTAAAGGCAATAAACCGGTAGTACGATTGGAGGTTCTTCCTGAAGCCCAAGTCCGGCGGAAAATTGGCAACGCCAAAGGCTTGATTCTGTCAATGGACGAAGATTTTGATGAGCCTCTCAACGACTTTCGGGAATATATGGAATAAAGGTGTTATTAGATATTCATGCCTTTCTATGGTTGATCTCAGACGACGAACGGCTTAGCGAAAATGCCAAGCTAATATTTTTAAACCAAGGCAACAATTTGTTTTTCAGTGTTGCCAGTTTTTGGGAGATCTGCACCAAAAAGAGCCTTGAGAAGATAGCTCTGAAAAACGGTTGGCTCCGGACGATTCAAGCAGGAATGGCGGCCAATACGATCCAGTGGCTTCAAATTGAAACGGCCCATTGTGCTGAAGTCGCCGAATTGCCGTTTCATCACCGCGATCCATTTGACCGTAAGCTCGTCGCCCAGGCCATCGTTGAAGACATGCAACTGTTGAGTCGGGATAGCCGCCTGTCGCATTATGCTATTGAACGTGTCTGGTAAAAGCACTGAAACAGGTCAGCCTTCGGCGACCGCCTTCCCTTCAAATTTATACGTAACTATTTTCACCGAAACTTATAAGGCTTTTACGCAATGTTACTTTTTCCACCGAATGCTGTTTTCTGTCCTCTGTCCTCTGACCTCAGTCCTCTGACCTCTGTCCTCTGACCTCTGTCATCTGACCTCAGTCCTCAGTCCTCTGACCTCTGACCTCTGACCTCAGTCCTCTGACCTCTGTCCTCTGTCATCTGACCTCTGTCCTCTGTCCTCAGTCCTCTAACCTCTGCCTTCTGACCTCAGTCCTCTGACCTCTGACCTCTGACCTCTGTCCTCTGTCCTCTGACCTCAGTCATCTGACCTCTGTCCTCTGACCTCTGACCTCTGACTTCTGTCCTCTGACCTCTGACTTCTGACTTCTGTCCTCTGACCTCTGTCCTCTGACTTCTGTCCTCTGACCTCTGTCCTCTGACCTCTGTCCTCTGACCTCTGTCCACTGACCTCTGTCCACTGACCTCTGTCCTCTGTCATCTGTCCTCTGACCGCTATCCTTCATCCAATAACAAATCACCACTAACCAATAACACCTGCTACTTCTCGTTCGCCGACTGCAACAAGGCATGCAGCAAAACATTGGCGCCGGCTTCGCAGTCTTCCCACCTTGTTTTTTCAACCTCGACATGGCTGCGGCCGTCGATGCTGGGCACAAACACCATGGCCGTTGGGCACACCTGGTTCATATAGCTCGCATCATGCCCGGCGCCGCTGACCATGTGCAGACTGGAATAACCCAGTTGTTCGGCCGAATCCAGCACCAGTTGAACTCTTTTCTCGTCAAACGGCGAGTGCTCCACGCGCCAGGTTTCTTCGATTTCTATCGGGCATCCCCGGCGGGCGGCGATGTCTTCAAAATCTTGGCGAACCAGGTCCCAGGCTTTGATGGCATGCTCATCATCCCAGGAGCGGATATCGACCGTGAAGTGAACCTTGTCGGGAATAATGTTTCTGGAATTCGGATAGTTTTGAATTTCACCGACCGTGGCGACCATATTGCCGCCCATGCGGTCCGGCAGATCATTGACCTTCAAAATCATTTCCGCCGCAGCACACAGGGCATCGTGCCGGCCTTCCATCGGGGTGGGGCCGACCTGGTTGGCTTCGCCCTCCAGGTAAATGTCGTACCAATGCAGGCATAAAATTCCCTTGGGCGCCCCGATGAGTTTGCCCTCCCTTTCCAAAATCGGTCCTTGTTCGATATGGTATTCATAGTAGCAGTGCACCGGCCATTTTTTGCAAGGGGCGTCTCCTTTGTAGCCGATGCGGATCAGTTCATCTTCAAAACGCTTGCCGCTGAGGTCGGTGCGGTCATAAACCCAGTCTCTTTCAAGCGCTCCGGCCCATACGCCGGAAGACACCATGGCGGGCGCGAAACGCGAGCCTTCCTCGTTGGTCCAATCCACGATGATGATGGGCCGTTCGGTCTCGACATTGTTTTCATGCAGGGTCCTCAATACTTCCAGCGGGCCCATGACGCCTAAAATCCCATCAAACCGTCCCCCTTTGGGCTGAGAATCGATGTGGGAGCCGCTCATCACCGGCGGCAGATCGTTGTTTTTCCCCGGGCGTTTGCCGAAGATATTTCCCATTTCGTCAATGGTGATCTCAAGATTCAGCTCCTTGAGCCAGCTGACAAAAAGATCCCGGGCCTGTTTATCTTCATCCGTCAGGGTCAACCGCTGTACACCGCCGCCTGGTGTTCCGCCGATTTTCGCCATCTCTTCCAGCGTGTTCTGCAGCCGCGCCCCGTTTACTCTTAGATCTCTCAAATCCATGGTATATCCTCCGTTTGTTGATTTTAATTTCCAATCTAAATTGAACCCATACCAAACTGCCGGCGTCGAACCGCGCCTTTTCGAGGTCTTCGCGTTCGGCAATTAAAGCCTTCGTATCAACACCACCCCGACCAGCAGAAAGGCCACCCCCATAATTTCTCCGCCGATGACCGGGTAATTTGCGACATTATCCTTAAGTTGAAAATGTATCAAAATTTAGTTCATACCGATTATTGCAGGCGTAGAAATTATTATTTGATTTTCTGGTTTTCTAAAGTTGAGCTTACTTTTGATGCAATGCAATACCATAGGTAGGAAGTTGCCGACTGTCAATCATGGAGGAGATCTCAGACAAGGGCAAGAAATTTTTCGATTAAACTCCATTAATTTTATGCTGCTAAATCGGACAAAATGCTTCAGCCAAAAATAAAAAATGCGCAGCATTAATTAATTTATCCGCCGAAACCACGACTTTGCAATTATACCGAGTTGTCAGCAAAATGTCTGAAACCCTAAAAGTGCTGTTTTTAGTGGCGGAGAAATTAGGACAATTCTATATGGTCCCAATCATCATTACCGGTCTGAGTCCGCCATGGGTTATTGGGTGCTTGGTCAGTTTGAAGGGAATTTTTTGGCTGGTCTTTTTGTTCGGTGCAATCAGGATGAGATCCCAGCCTCTGTATTCCTGTTTTAAACGGATGCAAATTTTTTTTAAAAGTTGATCACTCTTGGAGCGGGTTTCCAGGCGTCGACCATAGGGTGGATTAATGACCACCATCCCGAATTGATCGGTCAGGTCCGGGGGGGAGAAATCAAAAAAATTCCGTTGCGATACTTCAACGGCCTCAGATAAGCGGTTTTGTGCCAGGCATTTTTCCAGACGTCGGCAAGCCACCGGGTCTTTATCGGAAGCGAATATTGTCGGCAACTGTTTGCGGTTTGAATTTGAAGCGATTTGACGTTTTAGATACTCCCATTGGGCCCGGCGAAATGAGGGCCAGTGCATAAAGGCAAATTGTCTGAACCATCCGGCCGGGATATCGCCGGCCAGCATGGCGGCTTCCAGTGAGAATGTACCCGTGCCGCACATGGGGTCAATCAATGGCTGATGCCCGCGGTAACCGGATAGCAATAAGGCGGCTGCGGCTGTAGTCTCCCTTAGAGGAGCGCGGCCGGGGTGTTTTTTTAAGCCGCGCTTGTGAAGATGATTGCCGCTGCTGTCGATTGAGACGGTAAACCGGTCATCCACCCCTCGAATATATATCGATTGTTCGGCGGGGTGCGATTTATTTCCTTTCGAAGACTCTTTTTGCTTGAGCCTGATGCTGTTTAAAAATCGTTCGCCAATCGCATCGCTGTGGTAAAGGCGGCAGTGATGGGTTTTCACATTGAATAAGGGTTGCATATCGGACGGCAAAAAGAGTTCCCAGGGAATAGCAGTCGCTCGTTTCTCCATCTGTCTGAAGCTGGTTGCATTAAACTGGTCGATACGCATTAAAATGCGATTGGCGGTTCTCAGGTGCAAATTAGCCCGATAACAATCTGCCAGCCTCCCTTTAAACTCGACACCACCGGGGACAATGCGGGCTTCCTCCATCGGCAGCCCAAGGGCTTGCATTTCATTGAAGCACAGGGATTCAAAACCGGGCGCGGTGGCAGTGAAATAGGATCGGCGGCGGCCGATCACATGGCGCTTGATGCGTTTGGATATTGATAATTCAGTGGGCATGCCCGGGCTTCCCCATCCGGATAGCTTTATTTAGATTCCTGCCATGGTAATGTGGCTCTAAAATTACAGATCCTGGTGGTCTTTGCTTGTTATACCGGCAAATTGACGGAATTGATCATAATTGTCAATATGGGGAGCCGGTCCTTTTCACTTGGACTTTCGATTCAACATTTCATCGTATTTGCGTGCCTGTTGGCGTCAATTAAGTTTACATTATCAGATTTTCGCTGTAAACCATTGCTACAGTATTTGTATATCAACAATATCAAAATCTGACTTGCAAGAAAACATCATAAGGCAAGTCATTAAAATTACGATATTTATTAGAATTAATCGAAACCGTTTTTTATTTGTCAACTTGGCATGAATTTTGATCTAAAACATTTTCAAATAGACGAGATGTTGGTTAATTTGCCTTCAGAAATATTTTAGCTGCATCCCCGGAAAGGAAAAGCTAAGAGTTTTCAGATACGCTCCCGGAAAGAGTCGTCCTTGAAAGTTTCTGAAGTGAGACTCTGAATCTTGCCACCAAAGATTCAAAGATCGATGACAGGGGGTGGTGGCCCCATCGCAGATATCTCGTAGCCGTAGGTCTAGCGGGTCGACCACGTTGACTTAAGGAAATTTTAGGCTAATCAGTGAAAATAAAAGTCATTGCAACTTCAGCTTTTAAAGATCTTGAAAACGGATATGACAAACGTTAGGTCAATTACGCCTTTCGAGTTCAGTGGGAAGGTTTGCATCAGTTATCCGTCTACCTCTCAAACCTCATCTCCATCCGGCAACTCCATTTCACGAGACACGGCTAACAGATAAAACATAACCGCCAGCAACCCTGATAATGCGGCTATGCCGATGACGAGCAGAAGGATTGTGTTCATGGCTGACTCCTTTTTTCGATTGACCTGTCATAATCGTTTCAAGCTGCTTTTCATAAATAACAGAGCAAAAAAAGTGCCAGAACGAACTTGATGGCCAATTATTATATGATAACAAATTGTTAACTGTATACCGGCCCGGAATCATGGGCTGCAGCTGTGAAACTCGTTGACCTGTTTTGGGATAAAAATTTTTATAACCTAAGGAAAATACTGAATTTGCAGGTCTTTGCAGGCGTCAAGCTTGTTACGGTTGCTGTGTATATCTGGTTTACAATATGGATTAAAACCAGAATTTTTCCCTCAACCGGCAATATTATTCAATACTAAATGAATTAATATCAATTGGTTACAATAGAGAATGTTTTTGTCTGCCCTTTTTCAAAATTGGCATGCTAAATGCTGTTAATGGTAGGAGAGTTCTTTAGACATATGACTGCCCTCAGCGGAGGGAGGTAGTAGCCATGAATAAATACAAAATTATAATTACGCCGGTTTTAAAAAATGAACCTTTGTCGACCGTTGTACTCGATGTTTCCGCCAGTGGTGTTGCAGTTAATTACCCAAGGGATACCGGCATTGAAGTGAATTCACTCGATGTGCAGTCGCATTCGGAATTGTGTGTCAGAATGCCCCATGATGATAAAGAATTTCATATTTGGTATGCTGACCGCCCTGCGAAATCGAGAATCGAGCCGGAGTAAAGAATTTTCACAATAAACCGATAATGATTATTATCAGCTTATAAAATGATATAGAAATACTGAAAAATACGGGGAACTTAATGGGAAGCATTCATACGTTTGATGTCCAAGACCAGATTGTCGATTCAGTGCGGGAGGTATTCGAAATGATGCTTTCCATGGATTTGGAATTCCATCCGCAGGTTGCGCAAAATTATATGTTCGGCGACCGCGTGATGGGAACGATAAACCTGGTGGGAGAAGTTATGGGAATTGTCACCCTCCAGGTTCGTGATAAGATTTCCCGTACAATGACCGGCAGGATGCTGGATGTTGATCCGGATGATATACGGAGTATGGACGACGTTAAAGATGTAGTCGGTGAGCTGCTTAATATGATCGGCGGCAACCTGAAATCAAGTCTCTGTGATGCGGGGTTGAGTTGCAATTTATCAACACCCGCGTTGACGACCGGCAAAGACTACAATTTTGAAACCAAGGCCATGTCACGCAATGAATATTTCACCTTCTATTGGCAGAAGGAGGCAATTCTTGTGCATGTCGGTTTGAAAAACGAGGATGTCGAGGCGGCCCGGGAAGTGCATGTCCCGGGAAACTTGGTCTTCAATGATAAGGTTGATATCGATGGTTTTCAGATTGATAGTCCCATTACGGGGGCATTATCCAATATTTTTGACACGATGCTCGACCTTGAGATCGAGCGCTGCGAAGCCCAACTGGATAATCGGGGGAACCAAAACTGGCTCGTCGGTTCAATCAGTCTGTCGGGGGTTGTCCTGGGGCGGATAAATTTCCACATTTCCGAAACCTTTTCCCGCATTATCACCGCTGCCATGCTGGATATAGAAAACGAAGAAATCGAGGACCTCGCAGCGGTCAAAGACTGCGTGGGCGAGGTATGCAATATGATCAGCGGCAATCTCAAATCCGCTCTAAACGATGCCGGGATGCCCTGTTTGCTGTCGCCGCCCTCGTTTACCAGCGGCTCCGATTTTGAAATGGACCTTTTGAACCTGCAACGGGTTGAAAGATTCGGGTTCTACCACCAGGACCATGACCTCCTGGTCGAGGTCGGTTTAAAGCCATCGAATGAGTGATTCGTCACTCCCACCCCGGCGCTGCAGCTCAACCCAGACCTGTTTTTCCCCCTCTACTGAAACTGCATATGCAATTCGGAACTTAGATTGACATTGTAAATATATTGCTGTATCAACTTCAGAATTGATATTGATTATATGGGAGGGAGTGAAAAATGGCAGGAGTAAATAAGGTAATATTGATTGGTCGGTTAGGAAGTGACCCGGAGGTCCGCTACACGCCCAGCGGTGATGCGGTCGCCAATTTCAGCATCGCAACATCGGAAGAATGGAAGGATCGGAATACAGGTGAAAAAAGAGAACGCACTGAATGGCATCGCATTGTCGCCTGGCGCAGGCTTGGTGAAATATGCGGGGAATATCTGTCCAAGGGCCGGCAGGTTTATGTTGAAGGGCGCATCCAAACCAATGCCTGGGAGGACAAAGAGGGAAATAAAAGGTATACTACCGAAATATTAGCCAACACGGTGCAGTTTCTCGGCGGGCGGGATTCCGCCGGCGCGGGGCGGCCGGAAAGCCCCCCGATCCCCGAATACCCCGGTACTCCCGTCACCGGACCGTCCGATGATGATATTCCCTTTTGACCCGGAAGTTGCATTGATTGCACGGGCTGAAAATAATAAAAGGCCGTAAAAAGCAAAAAAACCTCCAGCCGGATAAAGACCTGGAGGTTTTGCTTTTTGGGGGGAGTCTATCGTTAAGAGAACGGTTTGACGGCCGACACCCAATAAAAAAAGGGCAGTATGGTTCGTTTCCATTGACTGCCCTTCAACCGCTTGGTGATAGGTGCTCGCTGATCGTGTAGTACCCGAAGGCTACTCAGACTTTTTTTCCTCTTCTATCTTTTCAGGTTCTTTCTTTTCCTCTTCATCGGATGCGCCTTTAAAGTTGCGGATGGCTTTTCCCATGCCTGCGCCGATTTCCGGCAGTTTGCCGGCACCAAAGATAATGAGGATGATGACTAAAATTATTATTAGCTCCGGCATACCAATTCCAAACATAGTTCCTCCTATTTTTCAGGCCTGGTTTGTTTGAGTTCGTCTAAAAGCCGGACGAACTCCTTTGATTTTAAGTACTGATCCACACTGCTCTGATAATCTATCCACTTTCCCCAGGCATCAATCCAGGCCTCATTGTGCCAGTAGCAATCCTGGTCCCCGGCGCCTTTAAGCCGTTCGATATAGTCTAAATATTCGTCTGAACACTCTTCACAAAAATTATAGGGTACATTCAGCTTCCGATGGTATTCCGTTCTGCCGCCCGACTCGCCGTCGATCTGCGTACCGCATTTTTCGCATTTAAAGGCACAATGCGTGCATTGAAAGACTTTGCGGACCGCCATAATCTTGCGTTTTTTGATCAATGCCGCCTCTTTTTCAGCCGCAAGACCCTTCTTATCTTTGAATGATATTATATTGGCCACAGGAATACTCTTTGAATTTTGAAATAATTGGCCACCCTGAATTTCCGGTTTCCCAGGGCGGAATTTTCGAACGACTTGAATATAGCATCAGCCTGATTTCGTGTCAATCATTTCAATTTATCTAATTCTTGCTAATCATCAGGGTTCATGTTAACCTAACGATTTTGTTGCGATATTATTGGGTTCTTAAGGTTGGGGGAGTTGACAGATGATTGATGCTTATTATACGCCCGGCGGTTTGCCCACCTTGATAGGAAGCCTTCCGCTGGCAGATCACGGAGAAGCCACGGAACTGGTCTTGAAGCACACACCGGACATCCCCATCTGGGTGCAACTGCCGGTTCACGGGGCAGAAGGTATGATGGTCCAGTTCTCAAACGGTCTGCCGGGATTGTGCCGGGATTCGGCCGATGTTTTTGTCGATACCCAGAGTGAGGACTTCGATCAGCAGCTACTTCGATTTTACGAAGAATATATGGGAGTCCTCGATGGGCAGATTGATTTTGATACTTCGCGGTTTGCCCTGGAAGCCGAAAGTGCCGGAGGTTTTTTTGAGCTGCGACAACGGCTTGCAACTCGTCGTGAAGCTCCCGGCGCCGTTAAAGGTCAAATAACCGGCCCTTTTACTCTCGGGACCGGTATTGTGGATCAACACAAGCAGGCCATATTCTACGATGCCCAGCTCAGAGATGCTCTCGTTAAACTGTTGGCCATGAAAGCACGCTGGCAGGTGCGCCGACTCTTACAATTGGAGCAGCCGGTTATTATTTTTGTTGATGAACCTGGTCTGGCCGGTTTTGGATCAGCAGGATTTACCAGTATATCCCGCGATGATATCAGCCTTTGTTTCGAAGAAATATTCGAGGCGGTGCACGAAGAAGGCGGCTTGGTCGGAGTTCATGTTTGTGCCAATACCGATTGGTCGCTGATCTTAGAATCTGCGGCGGATATTGTCAGCTTTGATGCCTATGGCTATTTTGACCGCTTTGTCCTGTATGCCGAACAGATTAAGACCTTCTTAGATTCCGGTAAAATACTAGCATGGGGTATCGTGCCGACCTTAGATCCGGAAGAAATTGAGCAGGCCACCGTCGAAACGATCTGGGATCGCTGGATGTCCCAGGTCAACCAGATAGCAGAGCTTGGGATAGATGTACCCAAACTGATATCGCAATCGCTAATTACGCCAAGCTGCGGCATGGGGTCATTGGGGCTTGATTCTGCTGAAAAGGTGATAAGATTAACCAAGGCCGTCTCGCACAAGGCTAGAAAACTGAAATTTTCGAATTAGGGCAAAGCGCACGGAGCAGAGTGTATTGTCGCATGCTTGAGGCTGGAACGTTTGAATGTTAGCAGGCTTTTTTAAACTCAAGAAGCTTTCCAGCTTCCTGGCTTCCCGGCCACTCTGAAGAATTGCAGCAGCGAAATTGGCAATTGTTTGCTGAACTCAGATTAACGCTGATAACCAATTAAAAGGGGATAAAGAGGTAATCGATGGTAGATGACAACAGTGCAAAGCAGTTTGCGGGTGCCACCCGCTACGTGTTGGATCAGGAATTGGCTAAAATTGTCAACATCTCAATGGCGCTGGAGATGCCGCTGTTGCTCAAAGGTGAGCCGGGAACCGGTAAAACCATGCTGGCCCATGCCATTGCGGAAAATTTAAAAATGCCGTTAATCGTGCTCAACGTAAAATCCAGTATGAAGCTGATCGAGGCGTTGTACCAGTATGACACTCTGACCCGTTTGAACGACAGCCGTTTTGGGGATTCCAGCCGCGATGTCAGCAACATTGAAGAGTATATCAAAATGGGCAAAATCGGGCAGGCCTTTACCGCCGATGAACGAACCGTGCTCCTGATCGATGAAATCGACAAGGCAGACACGGATTTTCAGGATGACATGCTCGACGTGCTGGATCAGATGGAATTTGATATCATTGAGATCGATAAGACCATTAGGGCCAAAAAGCGACCGGTGATTATCATTACCTCGAATGCCAAAAAAGATCTGTCCGATCCATTTTTAGGTCGCTGTAATTTTCACCACATTGCCTTTCCCGATGCGGAGATGATGCGTAAAATTATCGGGGTGCATTTTCCGGATTTGGATTCCGACCTCATGGAAAAGGCTATTTCCGCCTTTTACCAGATGCGCAATTTGGATGCCATTGAGAAAAATCCGGCCACTCGTGAGTTAATCAACTGGATCCGGGCCCTGAAAGCGGATCCCGATTTCAAACCCAAACAGTTGGCCAAAGGTGATCTGCCCTATCTGGGGGTCCTGTTTAAAAAAAGCCAGGATTATGCCCGGGCCCAGCATGCGGTAAATGGACGGCGAATAAGGTAGAATAGCTTAAAGCTCAAAGCAGATAAGCTCAAAGCAGATAAGCTCAAAGCAGATAAGCTCAAAGCTGAAAGCTTAAAGCTCAAAGCGAATAGGCTCAAAGGCGATAAGCTCAAAGCTGAAAACTCATAGGATACGATTGATTCTTAAAAAATGCGTGGCGGAATAAATAATTTATACGCCAGACCTTTGGAGCCAACAATAATTTTCGGTTTTTCAATAAAATAGGGACAACCCTGATCACGCTATACATCGGGGCGGATTAATTATGTTTATCGAATTTTTCTACAAATTGAAAGAAGTCGGCATACCGGTCAGCCCCACCGCATTTTTAACCCTGCAAAAAGCCTTGGGCAAGGGGCTGGTGGTGACATTGGAGGATTTTTATACGGCTTCCCGGGCCATACTTGTCAAGAGCGAACGTTATTTTGACCTGTATGATCAGGTTTTTGCCCACCATTTCCGGGGTGCGGAAATGCCGGATGTCGAGGGCCTGGAACTCGACGAACTGGCCCGGGCCATGCTGGAGGCTTGGCTGCAAAAACCCGAAGAACTTTCCGAACTGTTGGGCGTTGATGAATCGACCCTGAACAAGCTAACACCGGAGGAACTGATCGAATATTTTAAAAAGCGTCTTAAAGATCAGGACGGGCAGCATCATGGCGGGTCTAAATGGATCGGCACCGGGGGGTATTCCCCGGTGGGACATTCCGGATATCACCCGGGGGGCATGCGCGTGGGGGGAGTTTCCGGCAACAAATCAGCCGTCAAGGTGGCCATGGATCGACGCTACAAAGATTATTCGCTGCACGGGCCACTGACCCAGGCCATGGTGGGCGAGGCCCTGAAAAGGCTGCGCAACATGATCCCGGTGGGCCCCAGGGACCAGGTCAATATTGATGAGACGATTTACCAGACCATGAAAAACGGCGGTGAAATCGAGATCATATTTGACAGACGACTAAAAGACCGGCTGAAGGTAATTTTGGCCATTGACAACGGCGGCTGGTCCATGGATCCCTATATACCCGTTGTTCAAACTCTTTTCGATTATGCCGGTGATCAGTTCAAAGATATAAAAACCTTTTTTTTCCACAACACCATCTACTCCAATCTCTGGGAAGATCCGGCCCGCTACAAGAAGCCCAAACGACTGGATGAATTGATTCGTCTCGATCCCGAGACCCGATTTTTCATAGTGGGTGATGCCAGCATGGCGCCCTACGAGTTGATGGCCACGGACGGCTCCATTCACATTGAAGAGCGCAGCGGCCTGCCCAGTATCGAATGTCTGAAACTTATCGCCAAAACCTTTCCCCATGCGGTGTGGCTCAACCCCGTTCCCGCCAGCATGTGGGACTACACCCGCACCATCAGCGCCATCCGGGATATATTCCCCATGTTCGAATTGACCATCGATGGGTTAGAGCAGGCAGTCACCCATATGATGATGAAGTAGTCGGTCCGCGAGATGCGGGTTACGGGCCTTTCGATTGCGGATTGGTAGCGCATGGCGCAAGGAGCATAGCGCATAGCGTGCGGGCAGATGGCCGGATTATGAATTTGGATTGGGGAAAGAGGGGGCCGGGTTGCGGGCCTTTCGATTGTAGATTTTGGATTTCGGAATTCGGATTGGTAGGGCACGGCGCAAGGAGCATGGCGCATAGCGTGCGGGCCGATGGCAGAATTATGAATTCCGGTGGTGGGAAATTAATTCCGTTAGACAAATGCCCATGCTCACTCCGGAAATCCGGCTTGGCGCATGGCGTCGAGAACAATTTCAAGATAAGCTTTGTTTTTAACAGTGTTTATTTTAGAAACCACACTCACGGAAATCTGTGGTGCTAACTCCAGGCATTTCACGGCTGATGCACGGGCTTCTTTTTGCCGGCCCAAAACACTATATCCAATGGCCAGATTAGCATGGACTTCAGGCGCCTTCGGGGCGCGCTGATGTGCTTTTTCCATTTCAATTAAAGCATCTTCCCATCGCCCCTTTTGCGCGTAGCATTGGCCAAGATGAACATAGTACCAGTAGGCAGGAAAAGGATTAAGGCGCATTCCTTTTCTAATATAGGTAATTCCTTCATCAAGTTGCCCGGCGTTGCAAAGAGTCCTCCCTAATGAGGCATTGACTATGGCTCCATTTGGATAAAGCTCTACAGAACGCCTGCCTGAAGCAATGGCTTTATCGTATTGCCTTATCATCAAAAACAGCCATCCCATTAAGGAGTGCGACATCCCATCGGTTTCATCCAAAGAAAGCGCCTTTTGGGCAAACCCAAAGGCTTTTTTAATATTCTCCCGGGGAGATATGCCTCCCCGCGCCATGTTGAGGTGATCCCAACCCAGCAGCCTGTATCCGATCGCCAAATCTGGTGCAGCTTCAGAGATTTCCCGTGCCAACTGACTACGTCGCTCGCGGCTTTCATGGGTGCCTTCCCGTCCAAGCGAAATGGCCTGCATAATTTTGTAGTTAATTTCGGGGTTGTTGTATTTTTTATGCCAGAGGCGGGCGTCCTCACCTTCGGTCAGTTTGATGCGCAGGCCGGTTACGATATTCATTGTGATCTCATCCTGGACATCAAATATATCTTGAGAATCACGATCATAGCTTTCGGCCCACAGATGTTGCCCTTTGACGGCGTCGATCAGCTGGGCGGTGATCCGATACTTGTCACCGGACTTCCGGACACTGCCCTCCAGAACATAGCGAATCCCGAGTTCTTCACTCACCTGCTGGATTTTGACCGGCTCGCCCTTATAGGAAAACGAGGAGTTGCGGGCAATTACGAATAGCTCACCCACCTTGGACAGCGAGGTGATGATCTCTTCTGCAATGCCGTCGCTAAAATACTCCTGGGAAGGGTCTCCGGTCAGGTTGTCAAATGCCAGCACGGCGATCGAGGGTTTATCCGGTAGGGCGAAGGCCATTTTATCAACGGAGGCCGGTTCAACAGCTGGTCGGCGCAGGTAAAACCGCCAGATTCCCAAAACAGCGACAATTAAAACGACCACTGCCGCGATTAAAGCGGTCTTACGCCATTTTCGTTTTGTGGTTTCTTTGGCCTTGACGACCCGATGCGCCGCTGCACCCGGATGTGAGAGCACCCGGTATACAGGTATCGGCGTGCTGATGTTTTTGACCTGATGTTTTCCAAGGTCTTCGTACCCGAATTCGAGCTTGTTCGCCACTTCATCATAGGCTTTACCTGAAATGCAGATACCGCCTGCTTCTGCCAGAGATTCCAGCCGTGCAGCAATGTTGACGCCATCGCCGTAAATGCGGCCGTCCTCCTCGATGACGTCACCCAGGTTGACGCCGATTCGAAATTCCATTTTACGCTTATATTCCAGTTCGGCATTTCTTTCCGCCAGGTCGCGCTGAATCTCAACGGCACAGTTGACGGCATCGACAACACTGCTGAATTCGGCCAGGATGTTGTCTCCCGGGGCGTCCACTACACGTCCACGAAATCCCTGGACAAGTTCGGCGATGGCGATGCGGTAGGCGGTCAGCGTTCGGACCGTGGCTTCCTCGTCATCATCCATCAACCGGCTGTAGCCCTCCACATCGGCACTGAGGATCGCGGCCAGCTTCCGTTTGAATCTCTCTTGTGTCATTTGGCACCCTCGGTTTTCAAAAAATTAAATGAAGGAACTTAGCAAATGAATTATTTACAGAAGCCCTGTGTAAGATGAGAACCAAGATTCTATTCAGAAAAAGTAGATCCTGGAGAGGGGCTTGGTGAGCGAAAGATCGGCTTTGCGAAGAGTTTCCGGATACTCCGGAATAATGCAGAACCAGGATTGTATCTAAGTTCGACGCGCTGCAATTGGAAAATGAATAGATTCTGTCAAAAACTACATTCAGCTGCTATCTCAAGTTAGCTGCCACGGGGATCTTTGCTATAGTGTGGTCGAAGCCTGGCGGGGTGACGAAGAAAGCGGTAGCGATAATGTCCAATAATCAGTTACAAGTGAATTTGTGGCTTGATTTCACAATCAGCTCATAAGCAGCTTTCCTCCAATCATTTATTAATAAAGCGTATTGCAAGATGCTTTAGAAAAACTTCTGACCGTCCTCTCGAAGAATTGCTTTTTACAGATATCTCAACTTTTTATCTAAATACTTTAATGCCACAATGTGGTTTGTCAAAAATTTTACCGGTATGTTTTTTAATTCATTACCTGAAATTACGTGCCCTAACCACCACCTCAGTCACATCTGGCACCTTGAACACAAAATTCAGACCGGGGCAGTTGCAGGCAAAACTAAAAAGTTTGCGTGGGACCGTGGCTAATCGATCCTGTAAAGCCGGTTTGTATTTTTCCAGACGATATCAGCCAGTTCCTCCGGATCCTCATTTCTGACTTCGGCCAGCTTGAGGAGAACCGATTTGACAAAGGCGGGTTCGTTGCGCCGGATGCGGTTTTTTTCAGGTGCCGGCACCAGGTAGGGCGCATCGGTTTCCACCAGCAGGCTTTCCGGCGGGATTCCGGAGACCAATTTGCGCAATTGGCGTCCTCGGCTTTTTACGGTTAGAATTCCCGTGATGCCGATATGAAGCCCCAGGGCAAGGTATTGATCGAGTTCATATTGGTTGCCGCTGAAACAGTGCACGACGCCGTCAATAGATTTGACTTTCCAGCCCTGCAGGATTTCAAGAAAACGTCCGTTGCTGTCCCTTTCGTGAAAGATCATCGGAAGTTCAGTTTCCTCTGCGGCTTCCAGTTGTCTTTCGAACCATTTTTCCTGATCCCGGCGGGGTGAATACATGCGGTTGTAATCCAGGCCTATCTCGCCCCAGGCCCGAACTTTCTCATTTTTTGCCAGATCGATCAGATCCTGCAGAACGGATTCGCTGCAATTCTTTACGTCATGGGGATGCATACCCACCGACGCATAAATTCCGGTATGCGATTGTGCCAGGGCGACGGCCTCCAACGAGGTTCTCCGATTGACCCCGATCGTCATCATATGGGTGACTCCGGCCCTGCGCGCGCGATCGATCACGGCTCCAAGATCTTTGGAAAACGATTTGTCATCCAGATGGCAGTGACTGTCAAAAATTTTCATAATTTATCCGCCCCGAAAATAAAGCGGTATCAAAGTTAAAGACTGAATTTTGTAAGTTGAAGAGATTTTTAAGCTTAAGCGCAGGCGGCTAAATTATTTTATGCTTCGCATCCAGTATCAAATATCGGGTATCCAGAGGCTGCCTTTTATCACCCGTCCATCGGAATATCAATATTTTTACCTTGATTTAATGTAGGGCTTTTGAGAATATGCTCTTTTAATTAAGATGACTCGACAGCTCGTCCCATCCTCATCGGACTGCTGGTTGCCAGATATCAATTATCCGCTGGAGGTATAAAATGTTTAATATCGTTAAGCGTGAAGAAATGTCGGAGGGTAACGTCATCCTCAACGAGATCGAGGCGCCCAAAATTGCCCTCAAGGCCAAACCCGGCCAGTTTGTGATCCTGAAATCCGGTGAAGATGGCGAACGCATTCCGTTGACCATGGCTGAAACGGATGCCGCCAAGGGTACCATAACGGTAATTTATATGGTTGTCGGCAAATCGACCGCCCTGTTCAAAACCTTGCAGGTCGGTGACGGCTTCACGGACGTTATTGGGCCGCTGGGCAAGCCGACCCATATTGAAAAAATCGGGAACGTGGTGTGTGTGGGCGGCGGCACCGGAATTGCTGTCTTGCATCCCATTACCCGGGCCATGAAAGAAGTCGGCAACAATGTCACCAGCATTATCGGGGCGCGCAGCAAGGATTTACTCATTTTGGAGGACAAAATGAAGGCCGCCTCCCATGAACTAAGAGTTTGCACGGACGATGGCTCCTACGGACACCATGGATTCGTTACCGATGTATTGAAAGAAATCCTCGAAGCCGGCGGGATCGATCAGGTGGTTGCCATCGGTCCGGTACCGATGATGAAATTCGTGTCCCTGATTACCAAAGAATTCAATGTGCCGACGCTGGTCAGTTTGAACCCCATAATGGTGGACGGTACCGGCATGTGCGGCGGCTGCCGGGTCACGGTCGGTGGGCGATCCAAATTTGCCTGTGTTGACGGACCTGAATTTGATGGTCACCAGGTGGATTACGACGAACTGATGCTAAGGCTGCAGGCCTACTGCGAAGACGAACAAAAGTGCTACCAAGAGTTCTGTGTTTTTGAAGAAAACTGAGTTTTGGTTATTGGTTATTCGTTATTGGTTATTCGTTCAGGATGGAAAATATCGAATCAGTTTTTCAAAATGATCACCCGAATCGGACATTAGCACGTCATTTATCCTAATAACAAATAACAATTAACTTTTAACCAAGCGCTAGGCGCTTTGGGGGGATGAATCTATGGCGGAAGAAGCAAAGAAAAAAGTGAAAAAAGAAAAGATACCCAGGGTATCGATGCCGGAACAAGAGCCGGCTGTGCGGGCCCGAAACTTTTTAGAGGTTCCAACGGGTTATACACCGGAGATGGCCATATTAGAAGCCAAACGGTGTCTGCAGTGCAAAAAGCCGGGTTGCGTGGCCGGTTGTCCGGTGGAAATCGACATCCCCGGGTTTATCAAGTTCATCGCCGAAGGTGAATTTACCCAGTCTATCCGGAACCTGTGGCAGAAAAACAGCTTACCGGCCGTTTGCGGTCGGGTTTGTCCCCAGGAAATTCAGTGTGAAGGCCTGTGCATCGTGGGCAAACGGGCCGAGCCGGTTGCCATCGGGAATCTTGAAAGATTTGCCGCGGATTGGGAAAGAGAAAACGGAACCGGCGCCCTGCCGCCCAAAGCCGAACCGACCGGAAAAAAGATTGCGGTCGTCGGCTCGGGTCCTTCCGGCTTGACGGTTGCCGGCGATTTGATCGTCAAAGGCCACGACGTAACGGTGCTGGAAGCCTTCCATAAGCCGGGCGGTGTGCTGGTATACGGCATCCCCGAGTTCAGGCTGCCCAAAGCCATTGTGGCCCAGGAGGTAAACTTTTTGGAAAGGTTGGGTGTCAAGGTCGAATGCAATGCCGTCGTAGGGCGAACCGTGTCCCTGGATGAACTTTTTGAAGAAGGTTATGAAGCCATCTATCTGGGCGTTGGAGCCGGACTGCCGCGTTTTATGAATATACCGGGGGAGAACTTAATCGGCATTCTTTCGGCCAACGAATACCTGACCCGGGCCAACCTGATGAAAGCTTATCTATACCCGAAGGTTGACACCCCCATTCCACGAGCTAAAAATGTGGTCGTGCTGGGAGCCGGCAACGTGGCCATGGATTCGGCCCGCACTGCCATGCGCCTGGGAGCGGAAAAGGTGCGCATCGTCTACCGCCGCTCCCGGCAGGAAATGCCGGCCAGAATCGCCGAGATCCATCATGCCGAAGAAGAGGGGATTGAATTCTTCCTTCTGACCAATCCCACCAAATACATCGGCAATGATCAAGGGCGCTTGACCGGGATGGAATGTTTACAAATGGAGCTGGGTGAGCCCGATGATTCGGGACGCCGCCGACCGGTGCCCATCCAAGGATCGGAATTCGAGCTGGAGTGCGACCTTTGCATCGTGGCCGTAGGCTCCGGCGCCAATCCGCTGCTGACCGAATCCACCCCGGATTTAAAGCTGAACCAGTGGGGTTATATCGAAGCCGACGAGGCCAACGGCAAAACATTTAAAAAAGGCGTTTGGGCCGGAGGCGATATTGTGACCGGAGCCGCTACCGTTATTCTGGCCATGGGGGCCGGCCGAAAAGCGGCCGACTCGATACATGAGTATCTTTTGCGAGGATGGTAGCGGGCAGAGGACAGAAGTCAGAGGTCAGAAGACAGAGGTCAGAAGACAGAGGGCGGAGGACGAAAAAAAGTTATTTGTTATCCGTTATTGGTTTTTGGTTGGAGTCGGTCGGTGCTTGGGTGGTGATCTAAGAAGATAGAGGGAATATGAAGGCGGAAGTGGGAATGCGGAAGTCGGAATTGAAAGAAGAGGGCAGATGACAGCGAACAAGTAACAGATTGCAAATGACGCATGATGGTTGCTAACATGCCGGGTTGACATTAAGAATGTCTGCCCGGCGTTTTTTTGTGAAAACCCTAATCGCCGAATAGGTTGGCCCACTTTTGAAAGCGGCTTACCTGGTTTTGGCCGTGGGCTTTTAAGGATTGGATTATTTGATCAACGGATTTTTCACCATTTTGCTGGCCATCCCGGCCGTTTTTGGAGAAGAATTTGTCGGCGTAGCATATGATCTGCTCTTCGATTGAAACCGGAACCATGTCCCGCTGGGGCAGCGGCAACTTGAATTTCCGGATAGCGTCACAACTGATGCCAGCCCCGATGTGCCGTTCGCTAATGAGTCCGTACTGCGGCAGTCCAATGCCATCCAGCAGTTCACGTCCCAAATAACCGTGACAGATATACGGGTATTTTCCGTGGCAGCCGAAACCCGGGCTAGCCGTATGTATAATCCCAATATCATGCAGCAGGGCGGCGTTGTGGATGAAATCCCGGTCCGGCTGGAGGTGGGCGACCTTTTCCGCTGCGACCAAAGCTTTTTGGGCAACCTGGCGGCCGTGGGCCACCAGGATTTCAAATGCCTTTGAGTGTCGGCCGTAAATTTCAGCTAAAATATCTAACGGGTCCACAAATATTTTTCTTCAAAAAATATGAGCGCTGCGCTGAAGGAGCACTCCGCGCAGTACCTGCGCTCCGTTTGAGGGTAAATGCAACAAAGACCATCCGATTACTTTAGATCGTTGTTTGCCGTAAACCTTACACCTTACACCTTATACCTTCTACCGTTCACAATCCTGCGATCAGAGTCTAACATCCATCATTCATCCATTACTATGAGCTATCAACTATGAGCTAATTCATTTTTTGGCCAACAGCACCCCTTCAATAAACGGGTCGATGCCGCCGTCCAGCACGTCGTTGACATTGCCCACATCCAGATTTATGCGGTGGTCTTTTACCATTTGATAGGGGTGCAAGACGTAAGAACGGATCTGGCTGCCCCAGGCGATGTCTTCCTTGCTGTCGTGCAACTCCTGCATTTTATCGTCCTGCTTTTTTCTTTCAACCTGGTAAAGGCGGGCTTTAAGAACTTTCATTGCAAGATCTTTGTTGCGGTGCTGTGATTTTTCCTGCTGGCACTGCACGACGATTCCGGTGGGCAGATGGGTAATGCGCACGGCACTGCTGGTTTTATTGACGTGTTGTCCACCCGCACCACTGGCTCTGAAGACATCGATTCGTAAATCTTTGTCATCGACATCCACCACGATTTCCGCATCCAACTCAGGATATACAAATACCGATGCAAAAGACGTATGGCGTTTGCCGCTGGCGTTGAAGGGCGATATTCTGACCAGTCGATGAACACCGATTTCGGATTTCAAATAGCCGAATGCGTTTTCGCCGCCGGCCGTAAACGTCACACTCTTAATCCCGGCCTCGTCACCCGGCTGAAAATCGATCATTTCAAATTTAAAGCCCCGGCGCTCTATCCAGCGTGAATACATCCTGAAAAGCATCTCGGCCCAATCCTGAGCCTCGGTGCCGCCCGCGCCGGCGTTAATGGACATAATCGCGTTTTTAGGGTCTTCTTCTCCATCCAACAACAGGTCGAGGGATAGCTGATCGATCAAGGTGTCCAATTCACTGGATTGCTGGGCAACTTCGTCGAGCGCCTCGGCGTCTGATTCCTCAACCGCGAGATCCAGCAAAATCTGATTTTCTTCCAGATCGGCCCAAAGTTTCTTAAAGCGGTCAATCTTGTTGGATATCGCAGTACGTTCTTTCAGCAATGTTTTGGAATCTTCCGGGTTGTCCCAAAAGCCATCCTTCGCGATCGTTGCTTCTATTTCCGCCAAACGTTTTTCGATTTCGTCCAGGTCAAAGATAGCTCCGCAGGTGTTCTAATCTAACTTTGAGATCATTTAAATTTTGTTTTAATTCAATGGACATTTTCCTACCTCCTGTAAAATTGGTTGAGCCGGTTGGCCCGTTTGTCCGTTATCCGGTGAAAGGGCCAACCGGTTAAGCGGTTTTTCTTTTTCTGCGCCGCCCCACGATTTCAATGCTCACAAGTAGCACTGTTAATGCCAGGCAGATCTGGGCGAAAATATCGCCGATTCGGGTATATACGGATTTTTCCTTTAACAACGGTACCTCCCGGGTTGCGACGGCATCCTGCAGCAATTCGGTAGACGCCAGTATTCTGCCCGCCGGATCAATAAACCCGCTGATACCGGTATTGGCTGCTCTGGCCAGAGAGCGGCGGTTTTCCACCGCCCTGAAAACGGTCATGGAAAAATGCTGGTAGGGACCGCTGGTTTTGCCAAACCAGGCATCATTGGTGATATTGACCAGGAGCGAAGCATTATTTTTAGCCATGGCCCGGGAAAGTTCCGGGAACACGATTTCGTAGCAAATCTGAACGCCCAGCTGTTCGCCCCGCCAGGGCAGGGTCTTGCCGACCTTGCCGCCCCGGAAATCGCCGACCTGCGCCACCATTTTACCCAGGAAAGGAAGCCATTTTTTAAACGGAACATATTCGCCGAATGGAACCAAATGGGTTTTGTCGTATTTGCCCATGGTCTTTTCTTCGGGGTTAATTAAAAAGGCGCTGTTGTAATATTGCACGCCGTCCTTGGTGCGCAAAAAAGACGGGCTGCCTATCAGATAGTCTGTTGCCGACTTTCTGATTCCCTCAAATACCAGCTCCGACGGCGCAACATCGTATAAAAAATAAAATGGGGTGGCCGACTCCGGCCAAACAATGAGATCCGGTTGTTGTTTAATTGCCGTTGATGATAGTCGATTGTATTTCTTGATGGTCTCTATCTGGAAAGCGGGATCCCATTTGATTCCCTGATCGATATTGCCCTGAATAACGGATATGCGGGTTTTGGCAGCCCCTGCATTTAGCGTGTCAATTGCCTGCAGACGCCAGTATCCATAAGCTCCGGTTAAGACGACTCCCATAATTAGCGCGACAATTGAACGGGTTGCCAGCTGCCTGGTGCAATTTGTTTGTCGCCACCTCCTTTTGACTAAATGGAGCAAGGTTATAAAAACGGCCCCATTGACGAATGCGATTAACGCCGACAGTCCATATACCCCGAATATATCGGAAATTTGGATCAGTAGCAAACGCTTATACTGCGAGTAGCCTAATAATTCCCATGGGAAGCCGGAAAATATAAACGAGCGGACATATTCCAGTGCAACCCATAGCAGGGGCAACAATATCAGACATCCGGCAGGTTTTCGGCTGACGCCGGTCAATATCGCTGAAAACAACGCGATAAACACTGCCAGAACGGCTGACAGGAGAACCAGTATCGCTACACTCAGATACAAGGGCAAATACCCGTAGGTTCGCATGACAGGAACGAGCCAATAGAGCAGCGAGAGAAAATGAACCAGGCCGGCGATCCATCCTAACCGAAACGCGGCCGCGGCGGAAAGATCTCGGATCGCGTACAGCAACGGGACCAGGGCGAACCAGGCCAGCCAGTTCAACCCTATTTTGGGAAACGCACAGGTCAAGAGCAGGCCGCATAGGATTGCCCAGGCTATGTTTATTTTCACATGCATAAATTCTATCAAATTATCCAACATTGCTTGAAATACTGTCAATCTTTTTCAGTTGTTGCTCGAAATGTACACCGGAATCCGGTTTAAGTCCGGGCAAATCTGTTGGTTAAGTGTTCAAATTCCGGACCTCGTCATTTTCCTGAATTGGGGGTAAAAAACACGAGATTCTTTTAAATGCAACAGGTTATGCAAAAATTTATAAAGTTTCAGCGAAAAAAGACGATAATTTTTCTAATTACGATTGATGTAAATTTTTGGGAAGGTCGACATGGTAGAATACCTTACAGAAACTACGCTTGCAATTCCTATGATTCAGATAATTCTGCTGATGGTTCTCAGTACGTTGACGCTGCTGTTCGGGAAATTACGGTTGGCGCTGCTGATCAACTATATATTTATCCTGAATTGGGCATATTTTCTCAATCGTGATTTATTGCTGAGCATGGCCCCGACCAACTTTAAATATATTTCGGCTGTTTATTTTCTTTTTGGAATATTGATCGTCTTGATTGCCGCTTTTTCATTTCTATTTCAAAAAGAAAAAGATTAGTTTCTGAATCGTTGGTAATCTGACCTAGCTCTGCCCTGTCTGAATCTTGCACTACGATGGTTTGATTAATTGTCACTCTCCCTAAATGCGTTTGGATACCGTTTAAAATGGCCTTGCCGCCGTTATGAATTCAAACTATGATATGATTTGATATAACGGCCATTCAGATTGAGCGATAGGCTGTCTGATAGCCCATCAGCAGCCAGCTTTCAGAAACAATTTACCCGGAATTAAGGAGATCGAACCCATGCATGTAACTTTCTACGGCGCGGTGCGTGAAGTGACCGGCTCCATGCACCTCATCACCACCGAACATGACCGTGTTTTGTTGGATTGTGGTATGTTTCAAGGACGGCGCAGGGAATCGGCTGAGAAAAACAAGGTCATGCCGTTTGATCCTAATATGCTGACCAATGTGGTGCTTTCCCACGCCCACATCGATCATTCCGGCCGGCTGCCCTTACTGGCCAAACACGAATTTGTCGGCCGTATTATCTGCACCCGGGCAACCGCGGCCGCCTGTGAATATCTTCTGCTCGATTCCGCTCATATTCAGGAATCAGACGCGAATTATCTAAATTACAAGACCGTTCGCAACGCGCTATCAAAGATGACGTCTTCAAAAAAAGGGAAAAAGTCCTCCCAAAAAGGGGAGGCCGATATCAGAAAACTATTGAAAAAAGATCATCATCGTCTTGATGTGGCCGCCATCGATGAACTCATCGACCGCCACCGCCTGGAGCGCGTCACCGCATTATATACGACGGACGATGCACAGCAGGCTCTCTCCGCCTTTGACGGCTACCCTTACCGACATCCGGTTTCCATCGGTCGAGACATGACCTGCACCCTTTATGAAGCCGGACACATTCTCGGGTCGGCCTTCAGCATGATTCACGCCCGGGAAAACGGTCGAGATTATACCATCTGTTATACCGGAGACATCGGAAGATTTGACAAACCGATCATTAAAGATCCGACCCTGGAGTTCGACGAAGTCGACCGGGAAATTGACTTGCTGATCATGGAGAGCACTTATGGGAATCGGCAACATGAACCGGTGGTGGATATCAAACCGCGGCTCAAGGAGGTGTTGGTAGACACCTATGACAGGGGCGGTACGATTATGATACCCTCATTTGCCTTCGGCCGAACACAGGAACTGCTTTACGTATTGCATGAATTGTATAACGAGAATGAAGTTCCCCGTTTGCCGGTCTACGTAGACAGTCCCTTAGCCACCAAGATCACACGGGTGTTTGCCGAGCACCCTGAGGTTTATGACGAGGAGACCCACGCCACATTTTTGCAAAACGGTCAGAATCCCTTTCAGTTCAAACAGATCCATTTTGTCGGCTCGGTGGAAGAATCCATGGCCCTTAATCGGGATCAAACGCCTCACATTGTCGTATCAGCTTCGGGCATGTGTGAGGCCGGGCGCATTCTTCACCACCTGCGGCACAAAATCCATGATGCCAAAAATACGATTCTGATTGTCGGCTACATGGCCCAGCATACCCTGGGTCGACGGATTCTTGAACAGGGACTGGCCTATGAGGAATCCGGCCGCCAAGGCCAAGCGCCGACGGTAAAATTCATGAACAAAGAATATCCCCTCAAAGCCCGGGTAGTTCGGTTGGGCGGATTTTCGGCCCATGCCGATAAAAGCGAAATGTTGCGAATACTGAAAGAATCAAATTTAAGGGTGAAAAAAATTGCCCTGGTACACGGTGAAGAAGATCAGACCATCGCATTTGCGGAAGCCCTGAAAAAGGAAAATTATCCGGTGATCGTACCCCAAAGAGGGGAGACGATTGACATAAAGTAAATATATTATTTTAGATTTTGGATTGCGGATTTTGGATTTAAATTATTAGAAGAACTAAATTTTATAATTGTTGCATTCTATGCGAGTTAAATTCGCCACGAATTAACGCGAATGACCATGAATCATTTAAATTATCGTATCCGGGCCAATTATCTTAAAAATAAATTCGTGGCAATTCGTGTTAATTCGTGGCCTGATTTATTTTCTTAATGGTCACTAATTCCGTATCTCTTAACATTTCCATTAACGATCCGGGAATTCCAACGAGTTTATGAAGGTTTCCTGAAAATCCGGGTGGGTGCTGAGATCGAGTACCCGGGTGGCCTGGGCCAACTCGTTTGCCCGGACCAAAGTGTTTTCATCAAAAAGAGCCAAAATGGCCCCGGCGCCGGCCGCATTGCCGACCACGTCGATTTGATCCTCGGAAATCTGTGGGAACATTCCAATTGCCAGCGCATCGTTCTTGTTGATAAAGCTGCCGAAGGCTCCGGCTACCAGCAGCCGAGTTGGTAGCTCCGTGCCGGTCATTTTGCACAGCAAATCAATCCCGGTTCGTAACGCGCCTTTGGCCAGTTGGATGGCCCGGACGTCATTTTGGGTAAATGCCACGGGCCGGCCATCCTGGGTATTTTCGGGTGGCACAACGATAAACTCCGCTAATTGTTCCTCATTTAACCGTAGAAACGGGGCGCCGGCTTGATCGTCAAATGCGCCGTCTTTTAGAATCAGCCCTACTTGATATAGTTCCGCAACCGTACTGATCACGCCGGTGCCGCACAGCCCGGCCGGTTTTTTGGGTTGGGCCGGATTTTGCTGAATGACCGAACAATCGACGCTGCCGCTGTTTCCGTTAATGCTGACAGCATCAATTGCGCCGGATACGGCATGCATGCCGTGGGTGATGGCAGCGCCTTCAAAAGCCGGTCCGGTTGCACAGGAGGTTGCCGACAAACCGTCTTTTCCCAGGTACATTATTTCACCGTTGGTGCCCACGTCCACCAGCATGGTCCCCGGTTCACACCGCAATAGGTCAGCGGCCAGCGCAGCACTGACGATGTCGGCACCGATAAAGCCCGTGATCAAGGGCAGAGTACGGATCTGGGCATTCGGATTGAAGCCGAAACCGATTGAGCCCGCGCGCAGCGTTTTTTCGGTCACAAACTGCGGTGTATAAGGGAAGATTCCGATCGATGAGGGATTTTCGCCGACCAATATATGGATCATGGTGGAATTGCCCACGACGACCATGGTGTTGATTTTTTGGGGATCGATACGGGTGGACCGGCAAAGGGAGGTGATTCCCCATTCAATTGCTTTGACCGCCATGTCTTGCTGTCGCGCCAAAAGGATCGGATCCAGGCGAATAGCGCTGATACGACTCATAACGTCATCGCCGAACAAGGTTTGGGGATTGCGGGCCGAGGTAGACGCCATCACGGTGCTTGTGTCCAGATTGCAAAGATAAACGGCAATGGTTGTGGTACCCAAGTCCACTGCCAGGCCGTAGGAATCGGCTGACCCGGCCCGGGACGGCTTTACATCAGCAAATTTGTCAAACAGCGTCGGAAGTCCTTTTTGGGCCACCTCAGGACTCAAACGACTGGTTTCAGGTATTTGCACGGTGATATCGCCGGAAATCGCAAACCGGCAGGCCAGGCGTACACCGTCTGAATATTCCGATTGCCCCAGAATTTTTATCTCCGATTCATCGGCGGCGACCAGATTTTCAGCGGCGCCGGCGACCACATTTACCCGACATTTGCCGCAGCCGCCTTTGCCCCCGCAGTCGGTGCGCAGAAATATTCCCGCACCAATCAGGGCTTCCAAAAGTGATTGGCCATTCTCGGCCTCAATTCTTAGGTCTTGAGGTTCTATATGAATCGTATACATTTAATGGTTCTTGTCCTTTCATTCAGAGCGGATTTTGATAAACCACTTGAACCACAATGACGAAAAAGTGTAAATGGCTTTTTAGGAACATACTTTATTTAAATCACAAAGGAGTGACTGATGAGTCGATTTTTAATGGTAGACATCGGTGCCGGCACCATGGATGTGTTGTGGTATGATACCGAGACCGAACTGCATTATAAGGCGGTCGTGCAATCGCCGGTCAGGCGCCTGGCTGAAAAAGCTGCTGAATTGGCCGGAAACCTGTTGATCAGCGGCGCAGAAATGGGCGGAGGACCGCTTACAGCCTATTTAAAGGAGCACGCTAAGCAAGCCAGGGTCGTGATGTCGGCCTCGTCTGCGGCGACGCTCCACCACAATCCGGCAAGGGTCCGATCCTGGGGCATTGACATTATTGATGATGAAAAAATAGCAGATTATCAACAGGATGCAAAATTCTCTCATCTGGTGCTTGGTGATCTTGAAATTCAGCGCCTGCAGCGAATTGTGGAAGGCTTTGGGGTGGCCTTTGAGTTTGAGGCCGTGGCGATCTGTGCCCAGGACCACGGTGTTCCGCCCGCCGGGATTTCACACCTGGATTTTCGCCATAATATGTTTCAATTAAAGCTTAAGGAAAATCCACACCCCCATTACCTGCTTTATCGAGATGATGAAATTCCCCTCGAAATGAACCGTCTATCTTCCATCGGCCGGAGCGCCCGCGCTCTTCCGGCTGAAGAAATTTTTGTCATGGACAGCGGTATGGCCGCCATTCTGGGCGGATCAATGGATATACTTGCCCGGAATAAAACAAAGGTGGTCATTCTGGATGTGGCCACCTCGCACACCGTCGGCGCGGCCTTGTCGGGCAACGAAATTGCCGGCTTTTTCGAATACCACACCTCAGACATCACCCTGGATCGTTTGCAGGACCTGCTGGTTGAATTGTGCGACGGAAAAATCGAGCACGGCCGGATCCTGGCCGAGGGGGGGCATGGGGCCTATCTGCGCACAACAGTCGGCTTTGATGCGGTAGATGTGATCATTGCCACCGGTCCCAAACGACGCCTGGTGAAATCCTCAAAATTTCCCATCGCTTTCGGTGCTCCCTTGGGTGACAACATGATGACCGGAACCGTTGGTCTGCTGGAAGCCCTGCGACGTCGAAAAGGGTTGGCACCGATAAGCTACCTGTAACCGGCCCGGTTAGTTTGGCGGTTTATCTTCGACTTGCCCCGGGAGTTGAACGTCTTATGTTATAGACCAGGTCGTTTATTGGCCCATGGATTTGCTGACGGAATATCGCGGGAACCCAGCTATACAAAATGTCTTCCGGTGAAATAAAAAAGCTAAAACTTTCTGTGCAAGATTTGGAATTTCTCGCACAAACTGCCGCGGCAGAGGTCACGGATAAAGTTAATCTCAAAAGAGTCCTTCAGGAGGATTCGGATTTTCGCAAGCAATTTGTCAGCGACGAGAAAGTATTCCGGGCTGTAACCGATGACGATCAAGTGTTGTTGAAAATTTCTGCGGCACTTTATTTCGAAATTCTGCTGCGCCGGGCGGCGCGGGATCTCTCCGCAGCCAGGTACACACTGGAAAAAACACTAACGATGATCATCCCCGTTTTCGACACGGATGATCTGGTAGCGCTATTGGCTGAGGAATCGCTGTTGGTATATCTGTCCGAAATGCTGTCTTCATTTACCAGGGTTGAAAGCTATACCATATCATTTAGAATCAAAAAAGGCATGTGGCGTAAGCTTCGCTTCAATGATCTGGACATCCGGAGCCTGATGAGTTTCTGCGAAATCGTGGATGATGCTTACCGATTTGCTTTATACAAACGCATTGCGGATATCTGCCTTTTCATGCTGGGAGTGTTTCCCGAATATACGGCGCGCAATTCGCGTTATCCCATGTCCGGCAAACAGAGACGGGCAAGTGGGATGAATTCTAGAATTACCCCTGAAGACTATGAGAAAGAAGGACGCAGATTCTACAAATTAGCAGCGGAGCATTCGGCGGCCCGAGAGTTAAATATGGAAAATGTATTCTGGGCGCTCCATGATAATTTTCAGAAACTCAAGAAACCGATTAACTTCATCACCGAGCATTATCTGCAATACAAAAGGCAGATGATATTCGCTAATTAATCTGCCCTCAGTATGGGGTTGCTTGGGGGGGGGCGCTTGGCATATAAAAAACGGGAATTTATTGCAGAGCGTTCGTCCGGCAGATTAATTAATATTATATGCTTCGCATTGTTCAGGTTTTATTTCTCACCTTTTCAATTATATTGGGGACAAACTTTTTGCCGCCGAAGCGGCTAGGTCAAAGAAACGGAGGTAGAACATGATTAAAGTCAAAACATTTGCCAGCCCGCTAAAAATCTTTCAAGCTAGAAAGGAGCTCGAAGATCTCGATGCCATGGTCAATCGCTTTATTGAGGAAAACAACGTGCAAAACGTGGTTTCGGTCAGCGACACCTGCACCACCGATGATTCGGGCGCCTCAATTGGGTTGATACGGGTTGTCGCTTATGAATAGCAGATGATTGGGGATAGAAGACAGATGTCAGATGACCCGTCTTCGCTCTGCGAGCTACGCCGCGGCACGCAGAAGTCAGAGGTCAGATGACCGCGTTTTAAGGGCAGAAGACAGTAGTCAGATTACTGAGGACAGCTGGCAGTGGGCAGGTGCTGGAAGCTGGAGATAGGACGTATAGTGATAAACATCATACCTCTATCTACTATCCGGCATCCAGCATCGAGCATCCAGCATCGAGCATCCAGCTCCCAGCTATCTATTTTGCCCCCACCCGTTTCTGAAAATCTTTGCGCAAATTTTCGCGCCATAGCTGATATTCGGCTTGGATGGCCTGATGAAAAGGACCCGATTCGGAATCGGTGCTTTCGCCGGCCACCATCACCGTAAAACCGGCATGGATTTCCCTGGGGTGTTTTTTTTGAAGCGATTCCAACTTGATCTCCATGCCGTCTCTGATTCTGTGGTGCTTTCTTTTGCGGTATTTGTTCGCGCGGGATATGAACGGATCGCCGATAAATATGTCCTGACTGCTCCAGCAGATATAGCCGTTTTTATATACGCCCAAAACATGATCTGTATCAGGATGTTTCGGGATCTTGAACATGCCCTGGGCATCGGTTACCGACTGGACCGCCTCGATGGTACCGGTTTTGGCAGATTGATCTTCAGACTCAATGGCGTACCACCGGATTGCCACGGCCGCGCCCTGGATGGGTTGCCGGGTAACTGCATCAACCACCCGCCCCTGAACCACATGTTTGGGGCTGCAGGAAATTAGCGAAATGACCAGGATGAGGCCCGCGAAAATTGGTCCACCTGCTCCAGGAAAGCCTTTCATAAGTATCCCCCCTTTTTGTAGCTTCGTAATAGAAATACCATTAATTTTAACTGTCCGGATTAATAGCAGCCAGGATGCTGTCGGCATGTTTATTGGAGCGGATTTCATAACCTGAAAGCGCCCCAGGGCAGCACCGTTGCCGGTGCTGCCCATCGCCAGAAATTTCCTCCAAAACCTCCAGGCGAATACCGGGCTTAAACCACCATTTTGCTCACGCAACGGTGATTATATCCTAGCTTCGGAGATCTTCCCGAATGATTTAATATTCAAAAGGATTCTTTTTATCATCGGCTAAAATCCAACTGAGGAATCCGATCATCAAGAAAACTCCTGAATTAAATTATCGGTATTTCTTCACCATACTTTAACAAAATAATTGCTTGACAGTGAAAATGAAATAGTATATCGGATAAATATAATCTTATTTATCTTATTTAGGTGCGGGAGACTTCATGCGACTTACCCGGGCTGGCGAATACGCGGTTCGTTGTGTTCTTTACCTTGCTTCAAAAGGTGCCGGAATTATTTGCAGCCGTAGACAGATTGCGGCCGAAATGGACATTCCGGACCAATTTCTAGGAAAAATTGCTCAGCAGCTTGCACGATCCGGATTTCTCGAAATCGTCCAGGGCGCCAAGGGGGGGTTAAAGCTCACGGTTGCACCGCAGGATATAACACTGCTGGACGTGGTCGAGGCGGTGATCGGTGAAATATTTTTAAACGATTGCGTGATTCGGCCGGAGTCCTGTGAGCGCAGCCAGGCTTGCACGGTTCATCTCGTTTGGGAAAAGGCCCGGAGCCAATTGAGAGACACCCTGCAGGAAGCCACTTTTGCCAGTTTACTGACTGATGACAGTTGTGTCATTCCCCTTGATCAGGCCGGGAATAACAGCTAATTTGCCATGGTTTAAATTAAAGACATACAATTTTCAATTGTCCGCCACACGCGGATTCAACCAAAAGGGAGGGTATTTGATGGATGTTTTAATGCTTTCGAGGTTGCAATTTACCGCCACCACGCTATTTCACTTTTTATTTGTCCCACTAACACTTGGGCTTTCCATCCTGGTGGCAATTATGGAAACCCAATATGTCAGAACCGGGAATGAAACTTACCTGCGGATGACCAAGTTCTGGGGTAAACTATTTTTGATAAATTTTGCCGTGGGCGTGGTCACGGGTATCACCCTTGAGTTTCAGTTTGGAACGAACTGGTCGCGCTACTCGGCCTATGTGGGGGATGTGTTCGGCTCGCTGCTGGCTATTGAAGCCACCGCGGCCTTTTTCCTGGAATCGACCCTGATCGGTGTCTGGGTGTTCGGCTGGAAAAAGCTCTCCCGCAAAGCCCATGCCACGGTGATGTGGCTTGTAGCGGGCGCCAGTAACCTGTCAGCCATCTGGATCTTGACGGCCAACGGCTGGATGCAACATCCGGTGGGTTACGCCGTCAAAAACGGTCGGGCCGAACTGACTGACTTCGCAGCGGTGGTATTTAACAAATTCGGTATTTTGCAGATTTTGCACGTGCTGCCGGCCTCCCTGCTCCTGGCATCATTTTTTGTCATGGGAATCAGTGCCTATCATCTGCTTAAAAAACAGAATGTCGATTTTTTTACCCGATCTTTTCGTCTCGGACTGGTGTTTGGATTCATTTTTTCGATCGTGGTAGCGCTTGAGGGTGATTTCCATGCCCGCCACGTCACCGAAACCCAGCCGGCCAAACTGGCGGCCATGGAATCGTTGTGGGAGACAACCGAAGGTGCCCCGATTTATTTATTTGCCGTGCCGGACGAAAAAAATGAGAAAAATGCAATTCAAATCGGCGAGATCCCCGGCTTGTTGAGCTTTTTGGGACACCACGATTTTAATGCCGAGATTACCGGCCTGAAAGACATTCCCAAAGACGAACGACCGCCGGTATTGCTGACATTTCTTTCTTTCAGAACCATGGTGGCCCTGGGTACACTGTTTCCCCTGCTGACCATTGTCGGCCTTTACCTGCGCAATCGGCTGCTGGAAAATCCCTGGTATCTGAAGATCATGCTGTTTGCGATTCCACTGCCTTACATTGCAATCGAGATGGGTTGGCTGTTGGCCGAATTGGGACGGCAACCCTGGATTGTCTACGGCCTGATGAAAACCTCGGAGGCGGTCTCTCCGATATCGCTGTCCCAGGTCGCGGTATCTTTGGCGGCATTTATCGGGGTATATGGACTGCTCGGTGCCATCGGGTATTATTTGATATTCAAATATGCCAAAAAAGGTCCGGAAGCGGCGTGAATATCATGCTCGGCGCAAGTGTCGGCAAGAATTCTATGATCGATTTAAGCTATACTAATCAATGAGAAATAAAAATTGGAGGAAATAAAGATGGTACTGGAATCGATATGGTTCTTTCTCTGGGGCCTTTTGTGGGCGATATATTTTATGACCGATGGATTTGTCTTGGGTATCGGGAGTCTGCTGCCGATTTTGGGAAAAACCGATGAAGATCGACAAGTTATGGTCAACTCGAAAGGCCCGTTATGGGACGGCAACCAGGTGTGGCTGCTGACAGCCGGCGGGGTGACCTTTGCTGCATTTCCCAAGGTGTATGCCGTGATGTTTTCTTCGCTGTATACGGCCCTGATGTTGATATTGTTTACCCTGATCTTGCGGGGGGTCTCGTTTGAGTTTCGCAGTAAGGTTGAAAGCCCTCAATGGCGCAAACTCTGGGATTTGTGTGCCTTCATCGGCAGTGTTGCACCCGCCATATTGTTCGGGGTGGCGTTTGCCAATATTTTCCGGGGGATTCCATTCGACGGTGACGGCGTCTATCAAGGAACCCTGTTGACCCTGCTGAACCCCTATGGTCTACTCGGGGGTGTCCTATTTCTGATGCTGTTTTTGGTGCACGGCGCCCTGTGGCTGGCCATCCGAACAGAAGGCGATCTGCAGCAGCGGGCCCTGACCACGGCCGCTAAACTCTGGCCGGTGGAACTAGGGGTGGCCGTAATTTTTTTGATTGCCAGCATGTTTGCCACCCGCCTGTACGACAACTACCTGGCCAATCCGATCCTGTTCGTCATCATATTGCTTGCTGTTGCAGGGCTTTTAGGGATAAAAGTATTTTTAGCGCAGCAAGCTTTGTTTAAGGCCTGGTTTGCATCGGCCTTAACCATTGTGGCGGCGACTTTTTACGGGGTCATCGGGTTGTTTCCGAATTTGTTTCCCTCCAATATCGATCCCAGCTTCAGCCTGACGGCGTACAATGCCGCCTCCAGTGACCTGACACTGAAAATAATGTTGGTGGTGGTAATCTTATTTGTTCCGATCGTATTGATCTACCAGGTTTGGGCCTATAACCTTTTCAGGGGTAAGATGAAGGTGGAGGATATGATCTACTAGATGGTTGATGCCGACTTCTGGAGCAACTTGGCGGTAAGCAGGGCTAAAACAATAGGTTTCGGGTGTCAGAGGACAGATGACAGAGGACAGATGACAGAGGTCCGATGACAGAGGACAGAGGACAGAAGACAGAGGGCAGAGGGCAAATGACAGACCCGTGCCCTGCACCCCTCTTATGAAAGAAATGACGAATGACGAATGTCGGTTGACGAATGGTGGAATCGCTTGGGGCTTCGCTCTTCGAGCTTCCGACTTCGTTCTTCGAACTACGACGAGACAAGACGACCCCACACGTCGCTCAATCTTTTTAAAAAGCCAGAATACATTATTCGATGTTCGATGTTGGACGTTCGATGTTCGACGTTCATTCGTTTCTTTTTCGATTTGACCGGCTGTTTGTTTAGCCGGCGGCTGACACCCGACACCTGAAACCCGAAAGCCTGAAAATTCTGTGACATGCCGATGGAAACACCAAGCTGAAAGTACAATGCCGCATGAATTTATTGGAAAAGCTCAAAGAAAGGACTATCCTTTTTGACGGGGCAACCGGAACCATGTTGATGGAGACCGGGCATTCATCCACCGAAGGCCCGATCACGCTCAATTTGGAAAAGCCGGATCTCGTTGCCGATGTCCACCGAAAATACTATGAAGCGGGCTCGGATGTGGTCGCTGCCAATACATTTGGTGGAAATCCGATGAAATTGGCCGCAGCCGGACTTGAACAGCAGCTGGATGCGTTGAATCGTGAGGGTGTCAGATTGACAACAGCAGCCTGTCCCAACGGTAAATTCGTTGCCGGCGACATGGGACCGTCAGGTAAGATGCTGAAACCGATAGGCGATATTGCACGGGAAGAGATGCAGGAGAATTATTTCAGGCAGGCCCATGTGCTGATTGACGCCGGAGTGGATCTGATCGCAATCGAAACCATGTATTCGCTGGAAGAGGCCTTGGTCGCCGTCAGCGGTGTGAGGCAGGCCGGCGATGTCTTACTGCTGGTATCGATGACCTTTAATCAAACCCCACGCGGCTTTTATACCATGATGGGGGAAAATGTTGTCCAGTGCACTTCGGCGCTGGAGAAGGCCGCCGTTGATATGATCGGTGCAAATTGCACTTTGAACAGCTCGGATATTGTCGCTTTGACAACCGAACTCAGAGCGGCGACTGCCAAACCAATTCTAATCCAACCCAATGCCGGCCAGCCGGTTACCGTCAAAGGCGTTACCCGCTATGAACAGACCCCGGCTGAGTTTGCGGCAGATGCCGTAAAGATCAAGCACGCCGGTGCGGATATGATCGGCGGGTGCTGTGGTTCAACTCCGGCATTTATCCGTGAGGTTGCGGCGGCGCTGGATGATACTTAAGGTGTCCCCGCTTACGCTTCGCTTCAGACGGGATCGTAGACAGGTGTCGGGTTTCAGGTGTCCGGGCAAATAAAAGAATCAAATAATTTGACATTTTTCTTCCAGTCCTTATTGTTCTCGAGATTTATAATTTTTCATAAGGACATAGGAATGCGTCACGTCGACAGCAGCGTTTCGTCTTTGAGGGTCTGGCCGAATTCGGCCACGATCTCGGCCACCGTCAACTTCTGCTTGTCTTCGCCCTTGATGTCCAGCTGAATTTTACCCTGGTGCAGCATCACCATGCGATTGCCGTAACGCAGGGCCTGATTCATGTTGTGGGTCACCATCAGGGAGGTTAGCCGGTTTTCGCGCACCATGGCATCGGTCAGGTCCATGACCTTGGCGGCGGTGCGCGGGTCCAGCGCAGCCGTGTGCTCATCGAGCAGCAGCAGTCTGGGAAGGGTCAGGGTCGTCATCAGAAGGGTCAGCGACTGGCGCTGTCCACCCGACAGCAGACTGACGGACTGCTTCAGCCGGTCTTCCAGCCCCAGCTCCAGTACCTTCAGGATTTCCCGGTATTCAGCCCGTCTTTTCTTGGTTACCCCCCATTTCAATCCCCGCTTTTTACCCCTCAATTCGGCCATGCAAAGATTTTCCTCGATGGTCATATCACCCGCGGTACCCATGGTCGGACTCTGAAATACGCGGGATATAAACCGGGCCATCTGAAAGTCAGGCCAGCGCGTTACATCCTGCCCGTCTACCTTGACCTGCCCATCATCGGGCTCGATCGTGCCGGCAATGACATTGAGCAGGGTGGTTTTCCCGGCGCCGTTGGAACCGATGATGGTGATGAAATCCCCTTCGGCCACATCTATGCTGAAGTCATCCAGAGCCCGTTTCTCGTCCTGGGTGCCCGGGTTGAATATTTTGGTGACTTCACTGAGAGTCAACATGCTTTCGGACACGATTCAGACTCCCCTCAACTTTAATTTTTTCTCGCGTTTGCCGCGGATTGCGGGAACTGCCAGCGCGATGACCACCATGAGGCCGGTTGCCATTTTGAGATCGGTAGGCGCCAATCCCAGGCGCATGCCCAGGGCAATGATAAACCGGTAGATGACAGATCCGAAAACAGCGGCGAATGTCAGCCTGACCACGGTGTGCGGTTTAATTAATGCCTCACCGATGATGATGGAAGCCAATCCCGCCACAATCATCCCGATACCCATACCCACATCGGAAAATCCCTGGTCCTGAGCGATCAGGGCGCCGGCCAGCGCCACCATCGCATTTGACAGCCCCAGTCCGAAAATGGTTGCCTTGTCGGTATTGACCCCAAGGGCGCGAATCATATCCTCGTTGTCGCCGGTTGCCCTCAGCCCCAGTCCGTATTCAGTGTGGAGGAATACATCGATCAGTATTTTGCACACAGCTGCGATGATAAAAAAAAGAATGATTACCGGGATATCACGCGACATATCCCAGGCTTCAATCGGCGTAAACAGGGTCGTCCGGTTCAGCAGCGGAATGTTGGCGCGCCCCATAATTCTGAGATTGACCGAATACAGGATGGTCATCATCAGGATGCCGGCCAGCAGGGAATTGATTTTGAATTTGGTCGCAAATATTCCCGTCAGACAGCCCGCAATAAAGCCGGCGGCGATAGCGATCAAGGTTGACGAAACCGGATCCATCCCGTCAAAGATCAACCGGGCGGCAACTGCCCCGCCGAGGGGGAAGCTGCCGTCGACGGTCAGATCGGGAAAGGACAGCACGCGAAAGGTCAATGCAATACCGAGCGCCACCAGCGCATAGGCCAAACCCTGTTCCAGTGATATGGGAATAATGTTGAGCATGCCGATCCTTTATGAAAAGAAAAGCCGCGTCCGGCATGCACGGCCAATTAATTGAAGCCTTTTCAACGGACGCGGTTTGTCGTTAAACAATCCTATTTAACTACCTCATCCGCCATTTTGATGAATTTTTCATCCAGCATGAGGCCTTGATCTTTGGCGGCTTTGGTATTGACAACCAGCTTCAGTTTTTTCGTCAGGCTGGAGGGAACTTCCCCAGCTGATTTGCCGTTTTTGAGAATTTCGACGGCCTTCAGGCCTGCGGTGTAACCCACCTCGAAATAATCGAAACCCAAAGCGGCAATCGAACCGCGCGGCACTGATTCCGTTCCGCCGCCGAACAACGGTTTGTTTTTGTCATTGCAAACCTTGACTAAGGATTCAAATGCCGAAACCACGGTATTGTCGGAGATAATAAAAACGGCGTCGACCCGGTCGGCCAGCGACTGGGCGGCCATGTGTACCTCAGCCGAGGTCGATACAGTCACCTCAATGTACTCGAGCCCGTATTTTTTCATGGCGGCCCGGGCCCAGGTCATGCTCTTGACCGAATTGGCGTCCCCGGCATTGTAGATGGTTCCCCATTTCTTGGCGCTGGGCACCATTTCACTGTGGAGTTTGACTTGTCTGTCATAGGGCCAGGCATCGGACACCCCGGTCACATTTCCGCCGGCAGGCCCCATGGTCTTTACCAGGCCGGCATCAACGGGATCCGTCACCGATGAATACACAACCGGAGTCTTGGTGATGACTTTAACGATTGCCTGGGAAGTCGGGGTGGCAATGCAGTGAACCAGGTCAAGGTCGTCGCCTTTGAACTTGCGGGCGATTGCCTGGGCATTGGACATATCCCCTTGCGCATTCTGGTAGTCGTATTCAGCCATGACGCCGTTGTCCTTCAGAGCCTGTTCAAAGCCCTTCTGGTCCGCCTCGAGGGCGGGGTGTGCGACGATAACCGAGACACCGATTTTAAAGGTTTTCGCCGGGGCTGCTCCCGGGATAATTAAAGCAGCCGAAACCATAACTAAAACTAACCACTTTAAATTTTTATACATTGTTGTCTCCTTTTTCTGTTCCCTTTACCTCGTTAATGTTGATGTGCCTGGCAAACGCTATAATGCGGTGGAGTTTAAGAGAAATCCTTCAAACTGTCAAGTGGGATTTAATAAATGAATGTCAATTAGATTTTAGATTGCGGACTTTGGATTTTGGATTGAATACAATCTATCTGATTTGTAAAGGGATAGAGCGAAGCGATACCGCCAATCCAAAATCCGCAATCTAAAATCTAAAAATTATATTGAAATATATTAGGAGTTCTATTTTGCCGAGTAGTCTGGATCGACGTGTCATGGCCTGGGTGCACTATCCGGCCTTGGTTTGCCTGCCAAAAATACGCCGGATATCGCCAGCAGGTATGTGGCAATAAACAAATACAGGGCGTACTGGTAAGCGCCGGTATAGTCATATATCAAGCCGGAAACATAGGTTCCAAGAGCCCCGCCAACGGCATTGACCATCCACAGAATGCCCAGCAGGACGCCGAAGGAGGCCAGGCCGAAGAAATGCCCGACAGCCATTGGTAACAGGACGACCACCCCACCCATCGCAAAGCCGAAAACCGCGACATACAGCCAAAGCATGATTGGGCTGCCGATATTGACAAGAAAGATAATCGCCAGCGCCTGGAGCCCGAAACTGAGCGTCACCACGTATCGAAACGGCATGATTTCTGTAAACCGGCCGAAACTCAATTTGCCCAAGCCCCCGATCCCGGCGGTCAGACCCAGGGCGGTGGCGGCTGTGGTTTGGGAGACACCGGCCTCGACAATCAGCGGCACCTGATGCTGCAGCACGCCCAGCTGGGCTAACGGGGCCAGAAAAAAAGAAACCGCCAGGCACCAGAACGTTCGACTGCGAAGCGCCGCCCCGGATGGCCATCCGACTGAATCTTTTCCCGCAGCGGCTTCCGGGTTTTTTATATTTGCGATGTTGCGTGGTGTGCCGTCGGGTGCTAATCCCAGCTCGGCCGGATCAACTTTGACTATGAAATTGATAACCGGAAGCCCAATGACCCAGATCAAAAGCCCCAGAAAAATATAGGAGGCCTGCCATCCCCAATGGGTCGTTATGAGTCCCAGAAGAGGGGCCAGCAGCAAACCGCCGGCGGCGATTCCGACCAATGCGGCTCCGGTGGCCGTTCCTCGTCGCTTGTCGAACCAATTGGCCAGCAGACTGCTGACCGGAACCACTCCGATGCCGCACAACATGACGGCCAGCAGGGCATAACTGACGTAAAAATACCATAACGACCAGGTAAGACTGACCAGCAAAAAGCAAGCGCCGGAACCCATGGCTGCCAGGGCCATCACTTTCTTAGGACCGTAAGTCTGGGTCAGTTTTCCAATGAACGGTCCCATCAACCCGCCAATGATAAAATGGATCGACATGGTCAAAGATATGGCCGCCCGGTCCCAGCCGAATTCAGCTTCAAGGGGGTTGATGAATATGCTGAAGGAATAAAATCCGGCACCGGCAAATAGAAAGCACAGCACAAAACACGCTGCCACCACCCACCAACCATAAAATATCGTTGTTTTCTGCATCTGCGTGCCGGTCTAGTCTGATTTCGATTGTTTAAAAGTGGAAAGAGTCAACTCAGTATCGAATGCACAGGGGGTTGTCAATTTAAAAGGGCAAATCACGATACGAGGAAATAAAATCCAACTGTAAAAAGCTGGTTAAAGACTTTCACCCCGACAAGATCATTGCCAAAGGGCTGTCGGAGGAATTCTTCGATTTTGCCGAAGGCCGTTTTCGCAAAATCCAGGAAAGCTATGAGAAAAAAGGAAAAAGCGCAATTTCTAAAATGTTCGAATGCCTTTACTGAGCTTGATGAATTTCTTGCGCTGATCGTCTTGCGGCGGCCACAGACCAGGAAAGCTGGCAGCATGTTGTTTGATGGCGTGTTCCAGCCCCTCGATTTCCCTCCCCGAAGGCCTGCGCATATCGCCATTTTGCGACTGATCGAAAAGCTCGCTGATTTTCATATCTTCGATGAGCTTGAACAGGCTGTCATTTTCAATCCAACGATTGTTGCAGTGGTGAATCGCTCCCAACGCCACCAGCAATGGTTCAGCCAGTCCGGCTTCATCTGCCCCAGGGGTCGCTTCCGACTTAGTTTCAAAAGCGGATCGTTCCCGCCGCTTCAGGAGCCGTTTCCACATCGGCTGCGGTTCCTCGTCATTGCGCAGACGCATTGCGAAATAGCGTACCCGGTTTTTGTAGCGCTTGATCGAACGCGGTGTCTGGCGCTTTATGATGACCCAGGGGTGCCAGATTTTCAAAGCATCCGCAAAATCTTCGGAATCTTCCACCTCCGGGTCGGGCGGCAATTGGAATAGGCCATAGATGACAACCGCTATGAAAAAGGCGACCATTGCCGCCAGCGGCAACACCCGGAATCGCCAGGCGCTTGATGATCCGGTGACTTCGGAGGAAATAAATTGACCGCGATCGACAACGACCTCTGCTTTGATCTCACTGCTGGCGCTAATTTTGTCGTTAGTAGAAGCAGAGCTCGGGACGGGTGTTTGCTTGGCGATATTTTTATCGGCTTGCTGGGTCTGTATTTCTCGGGTTTTATCGACGCCCAGGGTTTGGCCGGCAAGATACCCGCCGATTAGCATGAGGGCGACCAGAAATATGACGCCAAAACGCCGGATGGCCAATTGGGTCCATTGCTGGATCAAGGCCGCCGAGCTGCGATCTATCAGTTCCTGCTTGCGCTGGGTGAGAAGCTTGCGCGTCTGGCCTGATTCGGGCACCGGAACCGGGACTTCAACGTTGACCAGTTTTTCAAGATAGCGGCGTGCAAATTCGGTAACCCGTTGGGTACCGTCCTCCTGCACATCGGATCCATCCGTGATACATTCCTGGATTTCGTCCGGTACAGCGACACCCACGAATGATTCGGCATCATCGTGTTCTGATTTGCGCTGTTCCAGGATATGGGCCGCCACATCCTTAAAGCGCTCGCCGACGCAGCTCACCACCCAGGCCGGGTCCATTCCCAGTACAATGTAGCAGGTACCTGAACTGGCCAGAAAATTAACCGTTTCCAGAATATTTAGAACGCTTTCCGGCTTGCAGCGATCCAGATCGTCGATGACCAGCAGCAGTGTGTGCGGACGCAGCGCCTTGGTGACGAGACCGAACTCGGCGGCAAATCGCTGTCGCAAACCGACCGCGGCCCTCAGCCGACGTACGGTTATCCGGCCGGATAGTCTGGTGATCAGACTGGCGGGGGCGGCTCCGAAAGCCGTCATGCCTTTTAGCAGCAGGAGAATGAAACCGCCCAACCCGCCGCCACCCAACAGCGTGGCCAGCAGTGTATCCCATCTGAGTTCACGCTGGACAAATTCCTCATCGGTTACCTTCAGGATAGCCTGCCGTTCGCGGTTGGTTAGCTGGACCGGGCATTCCTGCTGCACTTTTTCCAGCAGAACCCATTTGTTTTTAAAAATTTTGCTTTTTGTTGGCGGTGCATCCGGTTGCTGCGTCTTGGCGGCGTTCTGCAGGGTTTGATGTTGCTGGGCCGCCACCGTTTCGACGACCTTTGGCCGCACTTCTTTTTCCTTCAGCTCTGAAACCATCCAGCTGGTCACCGATACTGGAGATTCCTTTTCGTGGTCCTCGGCCAAGTCACTTTGCGGTGCGATAATTGACCAGACGTATGACAGCAAGTGCGTCCGGGATGTGCGATCATGTTTCAGATAGCCGATGCCAAAGGCTGTCACCGAGGCCAGGGCCACGATGGCCAACCAATACCAGTAGCTTCGATACCACAGCAGGCGGATTCGAAAGCGCATTCCGCGCAACGTCAACAGCCGCGGCACCCCCTGTTTGCGGATACTCTCGAGCAGGGATGCCAGAAAATGCTCTTCGGTCTGGTGATGCCACGCATTGAACCAGATGGGCCGAAATCCCCAATGAACAAGATCTTCACGCAGCATATTCATTAACGAGCTCTTGCCGCTGCCCCATTCGCCGGTCACGGCAATGGTCAAGGGCGGTTTGGTGTTTTTGTTACGTAAAAAACGCGAAAGCCCCCGGGCGATGCTTTTAAAATCCAGCGGATCGGGATCATTGAGGCCCAGGGGCCGATCGGAAACCATTTCGTCCGCAATTGAAATGTCGTAAGCCGAGGGCGGCCGGGAATCACCTTTTAGTTCAGCAAGCTCCTCCTGGCCGTTGTCTTTTTCCCGCCGTTCCCGTGGCTGCCGTCCCATGGACCACACCAGCTGCCCCAGGATTGTCAGCATAAACAGATAATACCACGGCGCCGGGTAACGGCTGTATGCGGGTTGAGCAGACGCCATATCCGTAGGCTGCGCCGTTGCATAGCTGCGCGTTTGGGCAATCCATTGCAGGCCGCCGTCATCGCTGAAAAGAATTCGCCCTTTATCCCCCACGATCCAACCGTGCCGGCCATCTTCGAGAAAATGAACCGCAGTCAGCCGTCCCCGGATACCGCTTAGAATTAAATTCCAATTTCTTCCGCCGTCCTCGGTTCGCAAGATGGTACCGTTATCTCCGACGATCCAACCCCGGCGGCCCTGTTCTTCGAACCAGACCCCATACAGGTCAGCCCCGCTGACGATATCGGCCGTGTCGCGGTTGTCCCATCCGCCGTTCTGATAGCGCCATATTCGACCCGCCTCCCCCACGGCCCACCCTTCGCTGCCGTCTGCTTTGATCCATAAATCGCGAAGGGTTTCCCCGGAAATGGGTCGGAAACGGGATAAGGATGCCCAGGAAGCTTTAGGATCATAACGTAATATCACCTCATTGCCCCCGACTGCCCAGCCTTCGCTGCCGCTGGCATTCAGCCAGATGGCGTAAATATTCCGGTCGCCCTGGTATCTGGGAATCTGTCTTTCCCAAAACGGCGACGACCCCCGGTAACCGAAGATCGTGCCGCCAGCACCCATGGCCCAGCCGGATTCGGCATCCGAAACTATCCAGACGGTATAAAGCGTTGCTTTGAGGCGGCTTTCCGCAATCTCCCAGCTTTGGCCGCCGTCCTTGGTGGTAGCGATCGCACCGCCGGACCCCACCACCCAGCCGCGGTTTTCATCCACAAACTGAACATCGTACCAGTTGAAAAGCCTCTCGTGTGAAAAAGGCGAATTCGTGAATACGACCGGTTCCTGCACCGGCTGCCGGGGGTCGGCCGGCTCTTCCTGCTGTTCCCGGCCTTCCAGAGATTCCTCCTCCTGCTGCCGGGGATCGAAGGTGGCGTCTTCCTCTGCTTGTTTTGGATCTAATAGATCCCGTTCATCCACCGCATCTTTGCCGGCCGATTCGGACTTGTATGGTCCCGGCACCTGATTCGATGTTTCGGGAACGGGCCTTTGGGTTGGCAATTCACTCGCCTTTTTAGCTTTATTTTCTAAAGCTTTTTTGCTGGTGGCATCCGCGGCATAGGCTCGGCCGATAAACTCAAGAAAGTCCGCTCCGCCCTGGCGAGCTAATGACTGCGGCCCGTTATCGGGCAGCAGTCCAGCCGCTTGTTGCGCCTGTGGGCCGGCGACGCTCTGCCAGGTAATGCCTTGATCTGCGGAATGAATGATCATTCCGCCGCTGCCCACCGCCCACACGTGGCTGGCGTCTTTACCGGTCACTGCGTAAACGGCGTTAAGATCAGAAGATATTGCCGGCAGCCGCAGCTCGGGATAGCGTTCGATCGGCTGCAGAAACCACCTCAGGCTTGGAAACCGGGGTTGCCGCATGGGGTGCTGAGCCGGTTTCTGCCAGAAAGCAAAGACGGTGCCGATCAAGGTAAACAATATCAAGAATAAAAGCGATATAAACCAAACTTTGCGCCGGTCCATTACTGGTACCAATGACCCATTCTTTTCGGTCTGAGCGTCTGCGGAGGGGTTGATATTTACCATGACAAGCCTCCAGTTTAAATACGTTCGGGCAAGAAAATAACCGAATGAACCTGTAAACCCGAATTGATGCGGAAATCAGACAAAAGCGCGCGGGAAAATCGGAAGCGTAAAGTCACAGCTGCAGCGAGCGCCATCACAAAATAAACTTAAGACTAGGCCATGATAAGTCAAGAATATGCGCGGGTTGCGCTGCAATGGCTATGATCGGTCACAATAATACCTGTTATTCACCACATGGATTAAGAAATAAGAATTATGTCGGAAGGATCCATGAAGTAGAGAAGCCGTCGGGAATCAGCAACATTGAAGAGGCTTCAATATTTGTTGTTTTATGGTTAATAATGTTCTGCAATCAAAAGCGCTTTACCATCGCTCCTCGTTTGAAATCTCTCTTAAAACTGTAAGATATGACGTCAATTCTTCATCAGTGGTCAATCATCCACTCTTAATCGAAAAACGAGTATAAATTAATTTGATGCCGGAAATCGCTTGGGCAGCACAATCGTGAAGCGTGACTTGACACCGGGCGTGGATTCAACTGTTATCCGGCCGCCGTGTTGCTCGATGATTTTTTTGGCGATAAAAAGCCCCAGTCCGGTTCCCTGGTTGCCTTTTGACGAGAAAAACAGGTCAAATAAATTTTCGCGAGTGTCCGGATCCATGCCGACGCCGTTATCGGCAATTTCCATGATGATGTCATCCTGATCCAGCCGGGCGCCAAAGATAATCTTATGCGTGATCTTGTCTTTATCCTCCAGACATGCATCCAGTGCGTTTTCTAGAATGTTGATCAGCGCGATCCGAACGACGCCGGCATCCATATCGATATCTCCTATGGCCGGGTCGAAATTGCACTCGAATTCTACCTGCTGGGCGTTTATTTTGGGTTTGAGACTGGCGGCCACATCACAAACAAAATCGTATACGTTGGTTTGTTCCGGTTTCAGCTCTCTTTCTTTGGCGAAAAAAAGGATATTTTGCACCAGGACCCGGATGCGGCCGACCATGACCTTGACGGCATCCCAGCCCTCCTTGACCCGATCATGGTCCTGTTTTTCAAGGCCGGTGTCCACCAGGTAAAGTCCACCGTCCAATCCGGTCAGCAGGCTTTTGATGCCGTGGGAGATCGAGCTAATTTTGAGTCCCAACGACGACAGATGCTCCTGTAACTGGCGAACCTGGGTGATGTTGGTGGACATTTCCATCACGTGGGTGACCTGCCCGGCGGCATTTCTCAGCGGCGCGGTCCAGATCAGGACATTGTAGCTCTCACCACTTTTTGATGTTACCACCATTTCAGCCTGATGCGATTTTTCATCTTGAAAGGTCTTGACCACCGGACAGTTGGGGCACGGCGTCGCACGGTGCTTGTAAATCTCATAGCAAAATGCGCCCTGGGCGACATCAAAGTCCTCCTTAAAGCGTCGATTGGCGGCGGTAATATTGAATTGTTTGTCCTGGACCGAGATATAGCAGGGAACCTCGTCGAAAAGCTGCTGATAACGCTGCTGGGTGTGCAGCAGGTCTTCTCTGAGACGATTGAGCTCGGCGATATCCGCGGCGATTTCGACGACCAGTTCCACTTCACCGGTCTGATTGCGGATTGGTGCCGTGTGCACCATAACGGGGACCTGCGTGCCGTTTGCGTATTTGACCGTTGTTTTGATCCGTTGTCCTATTTGGCTTTTAAATGTTTCAGCCGATGGGCATTTGCCCCGATCAGCACTTTCCCCTGCAAATACTTCCCAGCTCCGGGCCCCGATTTTATCACCGAGACGATCCCGGTAAAGCGGGTTGATGGCCACAACTTTTAAATCGCGATTGTGAATCGAGACAAAACAGGGCATTTCATTGAAATAGTTTATGCCGCCTTCCAGGTCACCGGCGATGTTTTTCATGGCGGCCGAGAGCCCTTCGACGGCCTGATTCACCGCAGCCTGCCTTTCCATGGCGATCAATTGAGCGGATTTTTTCCGAACCAGGTCCTCAAGATTTTCTGTGTATTCCCGCAGCTGATTGCGCATGCGGATTTTTTCATTGGCACGGTCCAAGGCGATTTCAAGCACGTCGTCATTGATAGGTTTGGTAACGAAATCGATCGCCCGGTACTTGAGGCTTTTAATGGCCAGGTCCATATCGCCATGGCCGGTGATCATAATCACCTCGGTGTCCGGGTTTTCATGCTTTATTTTTTGCAATAGTTCAATGCCGTCCATGCCCGGCATTTTGATATCCGTCAAAACGATCGGCGGGATTTCCTGGCGAAAAATGTCAAAGGCCTGTTCGCCGTTTTCAGCGGTAAACACCTCATACCCGATGTCCGCCAGAGAAATGCCGAGTACTTTGCGAATCCCCTCTTCGTCGTCAACCAACAGTAATTTTTTCTTATTGAAGGCTGTCATATCTCGGATCGATAACCATTTGCATAATTAACTGAGACCGTCAAATACTGGAGTATTGGAGTCCTGGAGTGATGGAATATTGGAAAAAGGCTGTAATCCTTTTTTACAATACTCCATTGCATTAGTACTCACATTGGTTATATTCTAAATCCGCAATTTTCTGCAAAGAAATTCAAAAAAAATTGTATAAAATTCAGAACCATTCATACACGTCTCAAAGTTCAAGTAATCGCCGAAATAACTATAAAACACATTTTACAACATTATATCAATTCTGAATTTTATCCGATTGTATTTTTGACAATGCCGACCAATTTTTCCGAGTCGAAAGGTTTCCTGACAAACGCCACGGCATCCTTGATGGCATGATCCCCGTCAATTCCACTGACCACGATCACCGGTGTGTCCCTGAGTTCCTTATCCTTTCTCAGCTTGCGGTAAAACCGGGGACCCCATTCGCCAGGCATCTGCAGATCCAGGCAAATTAAGTCGGGCTTTTCCGCTTTGACCACATCCAATCCTTCCATGGTGCTGCCGGCACTGCAGGTCGCGTAGCCATTGTCGCTAAATATGGCCTTCAGATATTTAACGATCACAGGATCATCATCGATAATGAGTATTTTTTTGGGCATAGCTTACCTCTCTTTTCATTCCTTTGAAACCATTAACCATTAACAAATAACGCTTAACTCTTATGCGGCCTATTTACCGGACATGGCACTCACCACACATGATCGGACCTTTTTCTTCTTTTAAATGGCATCCCTTGCAGTTTAAATGGAAAGCCTTCACCAGCTGCGGTCGATTATCGGTAGCATCCTGATTATGGCAGTCCGAGCAAAGCTGATCTTCCGAGGATTCATCTTCCAGCTTCACGCCCTTTTCATAAACGTGGTGGCATTCAGTGCATTCTTCGATTTCAGCCATCTCGTTGTGGCCATCGTGTTTGAAGACCGCCGGGGGGCGTTGTCTGTTTTGAAATCCCTCGTCTTCGATAACCTCCATATCTTCCTGGGCGTAAACCGGTAAGATCAGCAACACCGCGGATATGGATGTTATCAGAATCAACAGCAAGTGCTTTTTCATTGTCTATCTCCTTTGAACTCGATATTGATGCAATGCCAGATGCAACTAATACTTACAATTTCAAAACGTCAACCTAGCTACTGATAGATCGAGCTATAACTGTAAATGAACTAAAATAAGCTAAAATTGCGGTAACCTGTCGATCCTATAAAATAGATAGAACAAAGCGATTCCATAATTTTAGTCATTTTAGGCAATTTGATTCACTTTAGGCATTTATCTACATAGTCAACTGAGAATGTTATTTTCAGATTTAGAGATAAAAGTAATGGTGACGAAGTAGAAATACTCACGCCGGTTTCTCCATGACTTCATATAAAATGTCACTGATGAATTTGATTTCAAATCCCAAGCCATAATAATGATTGATATCTTCCAGGCCGCTGTGACAGTTGTGACATGGAGCGATCAAAACTTTGGCTCCTCTAGCCTTGGCTGCAAACAGCTGCTCGGCCTTAATGCGGTTGCCTTCCATCCGCGTGTTCTTGTAGGGGGGGCCGCAGTTGATAACGCCGCCCCCGGCACAGCAGCAGTAATTGTGCTCCCGGTTCGGGTGCATTTCGATCAGATCATCACAGATGGCATTGACGACGTCGCGGGATTTTTGTGCCAATCCGCCGCCCCGGATCACGTTGCACGGATCATGCAAGGTCACGGGCGTTTCAAACTTTTTTGTCACTTTAATCCTGCCGGAGCTTATTATTTCATGATAAAAATCGATGGCATGAACGATGGGAATCGGAGGCATGCGCCAGCCCAGCCAGCGGTTGCCCATGTCATACACCGAGCGAAACGCGTGGCCGCATTCTCCCATGACGATTCGTTTCACCTTCAGTCGGGCAGCCGTTTCGAAGTGTGCCCGCTTGACACGTCCCATGATTTCGTTGTCCCCGGTGTACATGGCCATGTCGGAGTTGTCCCAGCCGGGGGTGGCCGGCATCGTCCAATCAACACCGGCGACATCCATAATGACCGCCGCCTGATAGAGCAGTTGGGCTTGAAACTTGGGTTCCGGTCCGATAACCGAATACATGATATCGGCCCCTTCTTTTTCCAGGGGAATCCGCAGGGTGGGAATTTCAGCCTGAGCTTCTTCTTCCTGCCACTGAAGGGTATCGATCCATTCGTCCTCTTTGACCCACATCTGATTCATTGTGACGGCATGGCTGTGGGCGGTGTCCTGGATGTAGAGGGGGGTTACGCCGAGCAGATGGCATATCCGCCGGACCGTGAGCATCAGGTAGGCGATGTCGATCCCGAAGGGGCAGTACATGGCACAACGCTTACAGGCGTTGCACTCGGTTGAGGCAATTTCTGATGCTCTTTGAATAAAATGAGGGCTGACCTTGCCTTTCTTTTTCAGCATTTCCCAAAGGGTCTGCTTGACTTTGCCCACGGGTGAATAGTGGGGATCCTTGTCGTGGGACAGGTAATAGTGACACGCTTCCGAACAGAGCCCGCAGTGGATACAGGTATCGACGTAGGCTTTGAGGCGCGCGCCGGCTTCACCTTTCAAGACGCGGTTAATGACGTTTTCAATCCGTTCGGGGGAAATTCTTTGAGCGCCGATCTCCAGGCCCTGGTCCGACGCCTTCATTTTTTCTTGTTTCGCAGGTTCAGCCATTATTTTAGTCTCCCTCTTTTTTCGTAATCCAGAGCATTTAAGCATTTTCGACTATCAGTAATCCAATGTTGCATATTGTAAATGCCTAAAATGATCTAAACTGCCTAAACTGCCTAAAATTAAGGTATCCTGTCTATTTTAAAAAGATAGAATTCCACTATTTTAGATCATTTTAGTCATTTTGAATTTTAGCTCATTGATAACTTTCTATTTCCAATCTCGATCAACATCTCCCCAAGTTGTTGCTATGGAGTGATTGCGCATTTAGTTACCTACCAATCCCTGGCATGCCTGACCCCGCCGAATTCGGAGCCCATGTAGGCTCTTGTCAGCGGTGCGAACAACATGTGACTCAAGCGGGTGAATGGAATCGCCACCAGCATGATTTCACCGCTCAGAACATGCAAAATGACCACAACCTGGTAATTAAACCACTGGTAATAGGCCACAAGCCCGGTGATGAATGGCGCCGCGACGATTGCAAGAATCGCGAAATCAGAAGCAGAAGTTACAAACTGCACCTCCGGGCTCACCAACCTTCTGACCAGAAAAAAAACGCAGCAGGCAATTACGATCACGGTCAGGACTTTTGCTGCATCATCCGGTAGCGTCCACCAGCTTATCCTCCAGGACTCATCGATCATCATGACGTGTGCCAGCAAAAATAACGGCGTCAACAGAAGACAGATATGAAATGCAAACGTAACGATTGTAAACAGCGGATGCCGTCTCATATTCTCAGTACCAAAGGGCGTTATCCAGTGGAGGATGGAGCGTAAACTGTACTTCAAGCTGAAATAGGAGTAGATAAATCGCTCTTTTCTGTGGATTAGCACGAACAAGGTAATCAATCTGTAAAGGCAGCCTCCGAAAAAAATTATGAACGCCAGCCATACCAGCGGGCCGGTCACCCAATTATATAAACTGTGCATGCCTCCTCCTTTGCTTTCGTATTAAGAAATTTAAGTCTTGACTCTTATGGCTCCACGACCGGCGGAATTGCTGAAGTCCCTATACCATGGAATGCTGGAATACTGGAGTGTTGGAATAATGGGTTCATAATGGATGCGCTCTCCATGAATTATTCCCAATAAGTCAGAGGCAGAAATTAAGATACTTTCCTCATTGCATACCCAGTTTTCCATTTTTCCACTATTCCATCATTCCATTTCATTGCTAAAAAAAATTACCCGAATCGGAGTGGATTTATCGACTATCCAACGATATCGCTAATATGTAAAACTCGGCGAGTGTACCTGCCATCCTGCAATGTACGCAGAAGTATTTTGTCGCCGGCGGGACTGAATACCGGATCCCAAAGCGCATCAAATTCCCTTTGCCAGATTTTGTCATTGACGGCGACGGTATACCGCCCCTTTCTTTCAACCTTGACTGCGACATCGTTCCCGCTGGGACTGAATACCGGGCGCCAGGCCATGTCAAATGAATTTCGCCACACGACACCATCCACCGCAACGCCCCACTTTCCATTGGATTTGCCGGCAGCCGCAACCCGCCGGCTGTCGAGGCTGAATACGACATCCGTGACAAGCTCATTGAACATCACCGGCCAGGGCTGGCCGTCCACGGCAATGGTCCACTTGCCATACTTGGGAGCGACGATTGCGGCCAGCTTGTTGCCGTCAGGGCTGAATACCGTATGCCAAAGCTGGACGAATTTGCGGTCCCAGATGACCTGTCCGTCCCGGGCCAGGTGCCATTTGCCGTCTATCCGAACCGGTGCGACGATCGATCCGTTTTGCGGATGATAAACAGGTTCCCAGACCGATCCAAAAGTTTTTTCCCAGGGTTTGCCGTTTACGGCAATGGTGTATTCAGTGAGACTGAGTCGAATTTCAGCGGCAACCGATTGGCCGTCGGCCCGAATGGCCGTATGCCAGACGTTGACAAATTGTTCGTCCCAAGTTTCTCCGTCCAGCGCGGCGCTAAACGCGCCTTCCTGAAATTTATGGATTTCACCTTCGGCGAACTCCACCACCTGGACGGAGGCTGCACTGTGGGTTCCATCGATGCTCAAAGTGGGATTTGTCATATTGGGATATGTCTGAGACCATGGGACATCGTCAATGGCCATGCAGTAGGCCATATCCTGCTGAACTGCTGCGGCAATATGGCGTCCGTCCGCGCTGAACAATACATTCCACACGTAGCCGAATTTATTCTCCCAGGGATTGCCGTCCACAGCCACCGTCCATTCACCCATCTCCGATACCACTGCCGTCAAGCGGCCATCGGGTGCGAACCTCAGGTGCCATATTTTGTCGTATGTTGTTTCCCATGGTTTGCCGTTGACGCAGACGTTGAATTCACCTTCCGCAAGATTGGCGATGGCCGCTATATTTTCGCCGTCCGGGCTTAGATACGGCTCCTCGACCCAGTTAAAAGTATCTTTCCATTGGTTTATATCAGCAATGTCTCTGCTGCCGATTTCCCAGTTCCAATTATTTATGTCCTCCATGGTGTTCGCTCCTTGAACCCTGAACTCCGATCGTTCATCCGATCAGACGTTCGGTCAGCTTTAGCAGGTCTTCAGCCTCCGGCGGTTTCTCCAAATATGCCGAAGGCTCCGGTATCGATCTATCCAGGCGAGTATTCAGCATCTTCAGATAATGTGCGAATGTCTTTTTTGCGACACCGGAAAGCAGGATAACCGGTATGTTCATCAGCGCTTCGTCGGTTTGCAATTGCCTGTACATCTGAACGCCACCCTCACCGGGCATCATGACATCCAGAATAATCAGATCAGGATTAATCTCCCTGGCTTTGACCATACCTTCACGCCCATCTCTCGTCATTACCGGCCGGTAGCCGCTGGTTTCCAAAAGGGTGGATATGAAAATCCGCATATCCATTTCATCCTCAACGATAAGGACGGTCTTCTTCATAAAATTCCCTTGTTCCCTAACGTTAGTAGATTCTTTCCAAAATGACTTTTCGATTTTCGGATCATAAATCGGCGACTTTGTCAGGGTGATTGACACTTGCCACCGGGCAAGCCGATCTTAAGACAACCTGTTCGACAGTGCTGCCGAGCACCGCTTTTTCCGGGTCAATTTCTCGGGTGTGGTGGGCCATCACAATCAGATCGCCGGTCTTCTCGCGGGCGAATTTGAGTATTTCGACATAAGGCACACCTTCACGCACTTCCAACGAGTAGTTGTCATATCCGTTCATTTTGGCGACATATCTTTTTTGCATTTCCTCTTTGGCAGCTTCAATCTTGCTCTCTATGGCAGTTTGCTCCAAAATTCGATCGGGCTCGCGGCTGCTGATGTCACATGCATGAAACAGATGGAGCCTGGCACCGACTTCCCTAGCCAGCTTATAGGCCCACATATAGGCGTAGTCGGACGCTTTGGAAAAATCGGTACCAAAGACAATGTTGGAAAACAGTTTCCAGCAAGTGGTACAGGGCCTGCTGATGATGACAACCGGGCAACGGGCGGCTTTGGCGACTTTTTGCATGTTGCTGCCGGTCACGCTCCGATAACGGGCCGCGCCAACATCTTCCTGCCGGGTGTGAGCGCCCATGATGATCAGATCAATATCTTCCTTGCGTGCTTTCCTTAATATTTCCCGATACGGGACTCCGACAGCCGCTTCGACCGCGACGTCTTCAGTGTCCGTAAGCAGCACATCATAGGTATTCTTCATCTCTTCGATGACCCAATCGACATAATCCGGGTCCGGCATTTCCAATTCACCGGTCCTGGCGTCAGTGACAAACGGGCTGTAGCCACGGCTGGGAATTCCAAGCACGTGGAAAACGAATAGCTTCGCATCCCATTTCAGCTCCAGATCGAACGCCACCTTTGCGGCATTGTCGCAGGTTGGCGAAGCTGTTGTGGCAAAAAGAATTTTTTTAAACATTGGTCACCTCCTAATTTCACATTGGGTTGGAATCACGTGGAAACTTAACTCCCATGCAATCCCGTCTATGAATTCAAAAAGGGTAAATACGGTATCGAATTCGAACAAGTCGACAGAATCTCCAAATACCTTATGCTTCAGCCGCCCAAGTTTTACCGGTAAGTCCAACATACTTTCCAACTGCAAGGATCTGATTTCGAAAGCCTCATCCCTGTATATCCCGGAAAATGTGTTGTATATTTCCAGGCGCTTTTCCGGGAATCCGATCATTTCAACCGTCTTGCTGAACTCGAGATAATCGGGTGCACCGGTCCAACATCCCTCCGGCGGACAATTTCGATACTGTTCGGTGTAGGAGGGGAAAAATGTATTTAAATCCACCAGCAGCCGGTATTGATCGAGCATCTGAAAAAAACTTCGCAGGGTGTATCCTTCCTCAAGCGTAACCTCTGAACTGAGAAATTGCAGGATATCGGATTGGACCCGGGTTCCGTTGTGGTCGATGAAACCATTTTTTTGCAACATGACCGTATTCATATTCGTCGCTCATTGGTGTTGTCGGTTGCCGGCCTCAAAATGAGATTGCCGCTGACAATCCCTTGAGCACTATTTGTGCCAAAATAATTTTTGCTGGGGCAAAAATTATATATATTATTTTTAAATGGTTAGGCTGGTTTGAGGGTATTTGGGAATTTGTTGAAATGAAAGTCGTTTGTTGCAGGATCGCAACATCATGGGAATTGAATCTGGGGATTGGAACGAAGTCTAAAATAGGTTTTGAAACAATTATTATAATGATTTTATATAAATAGATTGAAATGGAAACCGGGAAATGCACAATCTGTTAGCTGCAACAATGGCTTGCAACATTTTGCAACGATTGATGCTATAGTTGCAACGCTATAATTTTAGCTATAGCCAAATGACTCATTGCCGAATGCCGAAAACCTTCCTTTTTCGGCATCTAACAACCAGAAGACAGCTGACAGAGGACAGAGGACAGAAGACAGATGACAGAGGACAGAGGACAGAAGACAGAGGACAGAAGACAGAGGACAGAGGACAGAAGACAGAGGACAGAGGACAGAAGACAGATGACAGAGGACAGAGAACAGATGACTAAAAGCAGATATCAGAGAACAGATGGGGGAATGTGGAAAGGGCAAAAAGAAGGTGAGAAGATCAGAAGATAAGAAGTTCGGCGAAGGAAGGGTTCGATTGCGGATTGATAGGGCAGAGCGCACAGGGGTTAGCGCATAGCGAACAGATTCTGCCTTGGTCCGGATTATTTTACCCTAAACCTTAGACCTTATACCCTAGACTAGACCTTGTAACTTTATATTTATAGCTGCGACTAAGGTGTTCTTTGCGGAATGCCGAATGCCGAACGCCGAAAACCTTTCTTTTTCGGCATCCAGCATCGAGTATCCAGCATCCAGTATCCAGGATCGAGTATCCAGCATCCAGCATCGAGTATCGAGTATCGAGCATCCAGTATCCAGCATCCAACATCAGTCTAGTTCCCGGTCCCGGCGCTCGGGGTCGAGATCGAATTTTTTCATTTTTCGCCAGAGAGTGGTGCGGTTCATACCGAGGGCGGTAGCGGTTTTACCTTTATGCCAGTTATGTTCGCGCAACTTGTCCAGAATCAGAGATCTTTCGCTTCGTGCAACCTCATCTTCAAAAGAACGGTCTTCCGGGACCGGCAATGGTGTGCTGATCCCTCTCTGCAGAGTCAGCGGTAGATGGCTGCGTTCGATTACCTCGCCTTGGCAGACAATCAAGGCGTGTTCGATGATGTTTTCCAGCTCACGGATGTTTCCGGGATAATCGTAATTCAGCAGTACTTCCATCGCATCGTTGGTAAATTTATCAACCCGGGTGTCGCGGGTGGCATTCAAACGCGTTAGAATGTGTGAAATTAAAAGCGGTATATCCGCTTTTCTGGCCCTTAGGGGCGGCAGTTCGAGGCGCATCACGTTCAGTCTGTAAAACAGGTCTTCCCGAAAACGCTTCTCACGCACCAGCCGACCCAAATTCTGGTTGGTCGCCGAAATAATTCGAACATCGACTCGGGTGGTTTTGCGGCTGCCCAGAGGATAAAACTCTTTATCCTCCAATACTCGCAATAGCTTTGCCTGCAGCGCCAACGGCATATCTCCGATTTCATCCAGAAATATGGATCCGCCGTCCGCTTCCTGAAACCGGCCCGGCTTGTCTTTTTCCGCGCCCGTAAATGCCCCTTTCACGTAGCCGAACATTTCCGATTCCAGCAGATTGTCCGGCAAGGCCGCACAATTTACTTTCACCAGCGGCCGATCAGCCCGCGTGCCGGCATTGTGGATGACTTTGGCGAGGAGATCTTTGCCCGTACCAGTGGGACCTTCAATGAGGATTGTTGCATCGCTGGATGCCAGTACGGGAACAATCTCAAATATTTTCCGGATGGCGGGATCCTTGCCCACCATGTCATAGAATGTATAGCGGCCTCTGATTTCGCTGTTGAATTGGTACTTCAACGACAAGTCCGAAATCGTGGCCAGGCCGCCCACAACATTGCCGCTCTCGTTTTTAAGCGCCATATAGTTGGCGCGTGTCGGTATGAGTTGCCCTTGGCTGGTCTTTATTGCACCGTCAGTGCTCGATCGTGCTTTTCCATCAGCAATGGTCTCGCGAAATAACAGCAGATCCTTGCTGGAGGACTTGCCGAATAATTTGTTGCAGGATTTACCCAGCACATCGCTGCGGTCGAATCCGGTGATGCTTTCAGCCGTGCTGTTGAATAAGGTAATGTGTCCGCCGCGGTCTACCGTTAGAACACCAATATCCAGATGATCCAGGATGCTCTTTAACCTTCTGTCATCGTGTCGCACCCGTTCCAGCAGGTCTTTGAAGGCCGAATGATCCTGAAAGACTTCGATACATCCCGCCGGTTTTTCATCCGGGCCGTATATGGGTGACACAATTCTGGTGATACTGCTATTCTCATTCGTCTGGTCGGTGACCTCAAAATCAACACGACTTGATTTATCACTACCCTTAATTGCCTCCAGATACGCACATTTTTCATCGCACAGCGGATCCAGAAATATGTGGTGGCAGGATTCACCGATAAGCTCCGTTTGAGTATATCCGGTAATTGTTTCAGCCGATTTGTTCAGCGATACAATCTTGCGATCCGGCGACAGAACCATGACGCCGATCGACAGGTAGTCGAAAATTTCACCAAGTTGGCTGTATTTTATGAGCAATTCACGCATGAGATGAATATGAAATTTTCAATCTTGACGGTCGCATAGAAAGCCGTAAAGGTACCTTATTGCAAGAGTGTTTAGTGTTTTGTTTTTAGTGTTTGGTGTCCACTGATCTAATATCCTGATATGAATTTTGATATTCAACACCAGATTTCAAACACATGATGAATTCGACTTTTTTACGAAACGGTCAATTTTCATTCTCTGATCCAGCCGGAATCCGGATAACAAATTCAGTTCCCTCATTTTCTTTCGATTTAAAAGAGATCTCGCCCTGGTGCGCGTCGATGAGTTTTTTGGTTGCCATCAATCCGATGCCGGTGCCGGCACTGCCTTTGGTGGTGAAAAACCGTTTAAAAACTTTCTTTTTTATCTCGGGCTTCATACCACACCCGGTATCCGCGACCCGGTATTCAACTCCCCGGTCCCGGGTCTTTCTGCTTTGCACCCTCACGGTTTTTGTTTCCGGACCCGACGGCCCGTCGCCGCAGGATTCAATGGCATTGGTGACAAGATTCAACAGGCTGCGATGAATAAGTTCCGGATCCAATGAAATTTTTTCGAGATCCGCATCGACTTCAATAGTCAAATCGACACCTTGCTCCTTGGCCACAGGCGCCATTAATTTGACCACCTCACATGCCGGTTGGTTAGGATCGGTTAGCTGGAACTCTGCCTCGGTACCCTTGGCATAATTCAGAAGATCCAGCGAAAGGTTCGTTATTTTCTCGACATTGCCTTTGATCATTTCCCAGCCCTGCATCAGGTATTGTTCATGGCTGAGTTCGATTCCCTTTTCTAATACGAATGTCCCCCCTTTTAAACCGCCGACGATATTCTTGATCGCATGGGATAAATCCGCCACGGTTTGTCCGACGGCTGCCAGTCTCTCGGCCTCCAGCAGTTGTTGCGTTTTTTCCTGAACAAGCTGCTCCAACCGCTGAGTGTATTCGTTTAGTTGACGCCGGTTTTCTATTCGTTCCCGGGCTCTTTGCAGTGCGATTTCCAAAATTTCATCATTGATCGGTTTGGCCACAAAATCCGTTGCCGCATACTTGACGCTTTTAATGGCTAATTCCATGTCGCCGTGACCGGTAATCATGATAACTTCCGTGTCAGGGCTTAGCTCTTTTACCCGGCGCAGCAACTCGATGCCGTCCATCTCCGGCATTTTTATGTCCGTCAGCACGATTGATGGCTTCTGCTTTTCGAAGATATCAAGGGCATCCCGGCCGTTTTCGGCGGTGACGACTCGGTATCCCATGTCTGCCAGAGAGATGCCCAGCACTGTGCGAATCCCTGCTTCGTCATCTACCAATAGAATCGAATTCTCCATCAGATATCTTCCGCCGCTTGAAATTTCATGATGAATGTGGCGCCTTCGTTTTCTCTGGAAATTACTTCGATACTGCCTTTGCATTCCTGGATTATGCCATAGCTGATCGACAACCCAAGACCCGTTCCCTGACCGACTTTTTTGGTCGTAAAAAATGGTTCGAAAATGCGGTCGACAATCGCATCCGGAATCCCCGGGCCGGTGTCACTAATCCGAACCACAATTTCGTTGCCGTTGAATTCGGTATTCAGGGTAATCTTTTTATCACCGGTGGTGTGATCCAGGGTTTGCCATTTGTCATCAACAGCATCCCGGGCGTTAATCAAAAGGTTGATGAATACCTGCTCCAGCCGGTCGGGATCAGCCATTATCGGGGGAAGATTTTCTTCGAGATCCCATAAGATTTGAAATCCCCTCACCTTCAGTTGCTGTCCCAAAATTTCCATGGCCCTTTTCAGGGTATCATTTATCTGGACCTTTTGCAGAGACTCATCCGACTTGCGGCCGAATTCACGCATGTGATTGATGATTTTGGCGGCCCGGTCCACATAGGAATCAATTTCGGTGGACATGGTCAGAAAAATATCGTCTTCGATTTTTTCTTTTTTCTTGAGTTTCTTCATAAAAAAACGGCTGGCGGTTTTGATAACGGACAGCGGCTGATTCAGTTCATGGGCCACCCCGGTTGCCATCTCTCCCAGAGTCGCCATTTTGCTGGCCTGAATTAATTGCTGCTCGGTTTCAAGTCTTTTCGTGATATCGCTGGTCGTTACCAGAAGTACGGAGCCTCCCGGGTATTCCGAGGGTGAAATTCGGATATCGACAAAAAGAATTTGACCATCTTTGTTGATGTGCTGGGCCCGGTTAATGACGGTCGCCTTCTTGATTAATGAGGTCAGTCGCCGACCATCTTTTTCTTTAAAGAATTTCAAAAAAGACGTTTTGAGTATCTCTTCTTTGTCATAACCATAAACAGATTTGACGCTGTTGTTACAATCCAAAATCTCAAGCGTTTTCATATCCAGGACAAACACCGGATTCGGAATGTTATCGAAAATGGCATAATACTTTTTCTCGGATTTTTTCAGCTCGGCTTCCAGTATTTTGCGCTGGGTTACATCGACACTCATCTCCATGGCAGCCACAATTTCGCCGCGATCGTTTTTAATGGGAGAAGTTCTGACAATCCAGTGCGTTGGTGTCCCGTCTTTGCCGAATCCCCTTTCTTCACTGAAGTGGGGCAGACCGTCTTCGAAGGTTTCCTCGACCGGGCAGACTTCGCACTTCATTTCACGGCCCTTGTAGGCGCGATAACAGTGGTCGCCGGGTTTGGGATTGAATTTTTCATTAAAATCCCGGTTATACTGAAGCAGTCTGTAATTGCGGTCTTGAACCGTTATAATGCAGGGTACCAGCTCGAAAAGGCTCTGATATTCGTTGCGCTGCCGGTTCAATTCCGCCTGCTTCCCACTGATGTTTTCACTCATCTTGTTAATGGCAGATGTCAGTTGGCCGATTTCATCATCCTGAGTTATCGCAAGATTCGATGAATGCCCTCCGTCAGCAATTAGATTGGTCTCCGCGATGACCTTTTTTATGGGGCGTTTGACAAATCGAAACAGGAAAAAGAAAATTGTGCTTGCCGTAGTTAAAAAAACCACTAGTCCGAAGACCAGCATCAAATTCTGAAAACGGGACAGTTCAGTGTCGACGGTGGCCAGTGATACCACCACATCCAGGGCACCCAAAACCTTCTTGTCGGGTGGGTGAACATGGCATGGCCCCGATGAACATCCCGGTTCACTGTAGATGGGGCTGATTATGCCCAGCAGGCGATGCCCTTCCGGAGACGAAAAAATACGGGTCCGTTCCGCCAGGCTTAAATGGGTTTGGGGTGGTTCCGACTGATGACACTCGTTGCAGGCCTCGGCTTTTATATTGGTGGCCTGGTCAACTTCCGAATCTCGATTGGAATATTTGATCTGGGCTTCCTTGTTATAGATACGAAGACTGTCCAGTTTGCGCTCACTGGCGAATTTTTTAATGATCGATGTTATATCGTCTCTCAAATTGTGCATCATCGCATAGTGGGAGCCTAGTTTTATGGTGTTGGTTAAGCTGTCGGCATCCGAAATGATGCTGTCCATCACTTTCTTCTTCTGGTAGCTGATACTGAAATAGGCCCAGCCGGACAGGCAGATCAACAGCACCAGACCCACCAGGATGATGAGTTTGACAACGAGGCTTTTCTGAAATTTGCTGATAATTTGCAGCATCTTTAAATCTCATCTGTTGCCCGGATTCTCCTCAATCCGGTCGGGTAATACCCCAATTGAGTAAAAAAACAATTGGAAGTTAACAACACCTAAATGAGCGCTTTTCGCTCATTTAGGGTAACAGCTCATTGATGAGCGAGATCAGTTCATTGGCATCCGGTGGCTTTTCCATATAGGCGTCGGGTTCGGCCAGAGGGTGTCCTTTGCGCGGTGTCAGCATTCTGATGGTATGGAAAAAAGTTTTTTTGGCCACGGCCGAAAGCATAATAATCGGAATTGGGATCAACCTTTCATCCGTTTTGAATTGCCGGTAAGTCCGGACACCGTCGTCAATACCGGGCATCATGACATCCAGAATAACCAGGGCCGGCGGCTCCGATCGCGCAAGCTGCAGCGCCTGGGTCCCGTCCTCGGCACATAACGGTTTAAAACCACAGGTCTCGACAACGGTTGAGATAAAAATTCTCATGTCGGCTTCATCATCCACAACCAAAATTTTTCTGGAATCCATCAGAAATATCCCCACACCAAGACGACAATCAGTACTCTAGCTGATTTATATATATCGTTCCGGATTTATTTGTTTTTTTGATTCAACCGGCACTCCTATTCTGTAACAAATTTCCTAAATCTGCAAGGATAAAAGCGTTGAAATGGATGAATGAGCGGCAGAGACTTTAGATAGAAGCGGACTGCAATTTTGCCCAATCGGTTGACAACTGGGTACCTGGGCCGATAAAATCGTCCATCATTGTTTGTGGTTTGCCGATGCGGTTATCCGACAAGACCTACTTTAAGCAGGATATAGAGAAGGCGAGACGTTAAATTATGAATCGTGCATCAATTATTGCCGTGATTTTGATCAGTGGATTGGTCGGCTGCAGTTCACTGAAGTTCAATGATCCTCTGAAAGCCTTTAACGAAACAAACCACGGCTACCGCCAGGCCATCAGCTGGTCCGAATTCATGGTCGCCGCTACTTTTCTAAAAAACGAAAATGAAGCGCAAGTGGAAGCGCAAATCGAGCATCTGAACAATTTTAAAGTGACCGCCTATGAACTCCGGACGATGACCGTTTTGGAAGAGAATGCCCGTGTGCGCCAGGTCGTGAAGATATCTTACTTCAAAAAGGACGACCTGGTCGTAAAATCCATGGCCGATGATCAACTCTGGGAATATGATCCGACCCTGCGCACCTGGCAACTGACGACGGGATTGCCAAAGCTTAGGTAGCGAATCCGAGCCTTTAGGATCCGGCGCTGGTCTACCCCATAGGGGTGATGAGGATCGCAACTTTTAACAGTAGTGTTCAGGTGTCAGGTGTCGGGTGTCAGCAACCGAAGCCGATCCGCTGGATGCGAATCGCTCATGAATTGATTTTTCTCTCACCGCTGGTGACTTTTAGTCTCAACCCATTCCGGGTTTAGAACCCAGGATTCATTTTTTACTGACACCTGACACCTGAAACCATTTGGAACATAGACAGATGGCATAGCCGAATGTCTCTAGCCTGACCCAGAGGACTAGGTTTTCTGCAACAAAATAAACCGTTTCTCACCAAAGTCGCACCTGAGCACGACAACGTCCCCATCGAATTCGGATTTTATCTCACAAGGTAATTTCTTGAAGAGCCGGATCATACCGGTGTTGGTGCGAAGCATGTAAGCGACCAGGCTGGTAAAGCCGTTTTCGCGGGCGGCCTCGGCCAGCTTTTCCTGAATGACACCTGCAATGCCCTTGCCCTGCCACTCTTTGGACGTTGAATAGGCCACTTCGGCCACCGACCCCTGTTCGAGTGCATACATCCCCATTCCAATTATTTTTTCAAAACCGACCTCCCCGGTGACGGCCACGATCGAGAGGTTTTTGATGTAGTCAACCTGGAACATGTCCTGCATATCTTCGCGATAGAAACTGCGGCGCATGCTGAAAAATCGGGTTTGAACATCTTTTTCGTCCATGCTGTAGAAATGCTCCTGGATCAGGCGGGCATCGACCGCCTTGGCCGGCCGGAACGTAACCCGCTGGCCGTCATATACGCGGGTTTCCTCCATTCGGGCGGGATAAATTCCGAACAGGGACTCGGTGAGCGTTCGATTGCGGTCGATCAGGCCGGACTCCTGGGCGCTGTGGAAGAGTTCATCACGGAAATCCGGGTGAGCCAGGCTGATCATGGCCATGGCGCGTTCCTCGATATTCTTCCCTAAAAGATTGACCATGCCGAATTCACTGACCACATAAGATACATAGCCCTTGGGGATGACGATAGATCCACCGTCCGCTTTGGGGATTATGCGACTGGTCTTACCGTCGATACTTCTGGCCGGAATGACAATGATGGATTTTCCGCCGGGGGACATGGATGTTCCCAGGATGAAATCAAACATTCCGGTAACCCCGGAAAAATGGTTCTGCGGCAGGGCATCCGCATACACCTGCCCGCTGAGATCCATGGTCCGCGCGAAATTGATGGCCGCCATCCGTTGGTTTTGGGCAATCACGGCCGGATTGTTGACGTAGTCCGACGGCCTGAACTCGATCGTGACATTGTTGTGCAGCGACTGGTAGAATTCAGGGCTACCGATGGCTCCGCTGGCAACCGCCTTGCCCTCGTTCAACGTCTTGCGGCGATTGGTGACCACACCCCGGTCAATCAGGTGCATGAGGTCATCGGTCAAAATCTCCGTGTGAACCCCCAGATCGTTCTTCCCGGCCAGGGCCTTGGCAATCGGCTGGGAGAGTTCGGCCAAACCGAGCTGGAGGGTGGCGCCGTCTTCAATCAGATTGGCAGTGATGGCGGCGATCTCGGAAGCTGAATCATAGACCGGCAGATTAAACGCGCTCAGCAATTCTTCTTCCTGCTCGACGATGACATCGACCTCATCCAGATGGATAAAACTGTGGCCCGGAATTCTGGGCATCATCGGATTTACTTGGGCGATGACCACCGCCGCGGATTGAGCGGCTGCCAAAGTGACATCCACCGATATCCCGAGGCTCATCCAGCCGTTTTCGTCCGGCGGTGAAACCTGAACCAGGGCGAAGTGCAGCGGCAGCATTTTCTTTTTGAACAATTCGGGAACGGCCCCCAAGGCCAACGGCGTAATGAAGCGTTGATTGGCCCGCAGGCCCTTGGTTTGATCGGAGCCCTGGTAGATGGATCTGACGTGGAATTTGTGGCCCTGGTGCTCATCCGCCATCAATGACATGAGCGAACCTTCCAGGCTTAAAAGACGGACGATCTCTACGTCCGAAAAGAAGTTGGAATTGTCCATCAGCGCATTGACCAAATGCTGGGGCTCGCCGCAGGATGATCCGATAAACACCCGCTGCCCTGACCGGATCAGACGCACCGCTTCTGCGGCGGTCCGCTGCTTCGATGTGTAATCTTTTTTTGGGGAGTTGTTTTTCATTTTGGCCTGCTTTCTTTCCGTAATAGCGGTTGTCGAAGACCTGAAGATAAGGCAGGCAGCCGTCAACTCAAGCCGCCCTTTCAGCCGAATTTTGCCCGACAACAGCCTCCAATCCTTCTTCTTCGATTTATCCAAGCAATTCTTTAAAGTAAATCAAAAAATAGCCGATTACATATCAGACTGCAAAAAATCTTCACTGAGTCATCAAAAGTAATTTGAAAATCCGCAGGCAAAAGATGTCACATGGTTAGATTGAAATCCGCGAAAATAGCGCTTTTCGGCGTCATTCTGATGGTCATCGGCTTTGTGCCCTTTGGATCGATGACGGGCGCCGCTGGTTCCGAGGGCTCGGACACGTTCCAGCAAGGTCTGGTTTACTTTAAATCCGGCAATTATCAAGACGCCTACGACCTGCTTCTGAAAGCATTTAAAGCGGATCCTGTGAATATAGACCTCGACTTTTACCTGGGTCGGGCGGCATTTGAAATCGGAAACTACGAAATGGCGCTGATGGCTTTCGAGCGCATTCTGATCGCTCAACCCGAGGCTACCCGCATAAAACTCGAAATGGCCCGCACCTACTACCGCCTGGGTTTGCGGGACAGCGCCCGGCAGTATTTCGAAGAGGTTTTGGCTACCAGGCCGCCGGATGCCGTCGCCCGCCATATAGAATTTTTTTTGGCCGAAATCGCCGGGGCGGAGAAACGGCATTTTTTCAACGGCCAGATCGCCGGGGCCATCGACTGGGACGACAATGTTTTTGCGGCGCCGGCCAATGATGTCGTGGATACGACCCTCGGTGAAGTCGCCCTGCAGGGCAAGAGCGCCAAACCCAGATCAGATTTCTTATTCAACGCCACCGGAATTCTAAATCATCGCTACCAGCCGCCGGACAGTCCCTACGCATGGGCCTCCATGGGTGCGGCCTATAATGCCCTGTACTTTAAGGAGAGTGAACTGGACACGCTCTTCTTGTCATTCAACACCGGGCCGGAGTTTCATTCGAAATCCTATGTCTTCCGGCTGCACGGACTGGCGAATTACCTCGAATTCGACTGGGAACGCTTTTTGCGAGGTGCCGGAGCTGAAATGATCTTCGGCATACTCTTCAACCCGGGCACCCTGCTGAACATCAGTTCCAAGTATGAAAATAAAAAATATTACCAGATCGACGATCGCGATTCCGACAACTTCAATCTGAAAGCAGAGTCGATATTTTTATATGGCGCCAACCGGATCAGCCTGGCCGTGGCCGGGGAAATCGAAGACGCGAAAAACGAAGTCTACAGCTACAATCAGGCCGGGGCCTTGATCAACTATGAGCGCCTATTACCCCATGAATTTTCGATTTTCGGCTATTACGAATACCGCTACCGGGCTTTCGAGGGTGATCAGCCGCTCTTTGACAAGAAACGGCGGGATAATTTGCATTATGCCGGAGCGGGATTGTCAAAAGCTCTCTGGCGGTCATCCGATTTCAGACAAAATTTAGCGCTGCGATTCAACTATCGCTACACCCGGTCGGATTCCAACATCGAATTGTATGAGTTCGATAAAAATGTGGTCAGCGCTTCCCTGGCCTACACCTTTTAGCCCAAAGCGGCTGGGGTGAAAACCATTGATAATGGCAAATGAAAACTGCCGTGGGCAGTCAACCGGATGAGAAACGGGCGATGAAATCAAACAAATACATACTACATTCCCTTGCAGCCTTTATACTGGTTGCAGCATTTAATCCGTCTGCGCTCGCAGCAGATAAAGCGATCGGTTTGGTCGTGGCGCTGCGGGGAAAAGTGATCGCCGTTAATCCCGGTGGCGCGCAGCGCCGCCTGGCCGTGCGAAGTAAAATCTATCCGGCAGATACTATTAAAACCGGCCCGCGGGGACGGGTGCAGTTGATGTTCGATGACAATACCCTGATCAGCCTGTCCGGGAACACCGATATGCAGATCGCCGAATACCAATGGAATCCGGAGCAGAAAACCGGCGCCATGAAGACCCGTGTCAATGAAGGTGTTTTCCGGATTATGGGTGGCGCCATCACCCAGGCGGCGCCGCGCAACTTCGCAACCGAAACGCCGGCCGGAACCATCGGGATTCGGGGCTCCATGTACGCCGGCAAAGTCGCCGGCTCATCCCTCCGACTTCTCTTTCAAGGCGGCAAAGGCATCTATTTCAGCAATAAGGCCGGGACCGTCAATATCGATCGGCCGGGATTCGGGACCTATGTGGCCGGTCCGACCGCCCGGCCGACCGAGCCGACCCGCTTTAGCAGGGAAGACATAGATCAACTGGAAGAGGTTGCGGTTGAACCGCCGACCGATGGGGGCGAAGATGAGCCCGGGGATCCGCAGCCGGATGCCGATTCCCAGGCTCCGGCCGGCACAAACGAAGCTGAGCCCACGGATCCGGCCTCTGAGTCCCAAACACCGGCCGATTCGGCCGGCGAGCCGGGCACCGCGGATGATTCGCAGTCGGTCCAGGGGCTGGAGTCCCTGGAAGCATTTGATGAACCGGATGCGACAGAAGATCCGTCGCTGCCGGAATACACCTCGATTGCGGGCAACACGACGACGTCGGCGTTCTCCAGCCCTGTCGATACCGTAAAAAACACTGTAAACGAGGCCGTGATTGACAGCATCGAATCCGTTCGGCAGGACAGGGTGATAGAAATCGAGCAGCAAATCCTGGATTTGCTTCTGGAAATGGGATTTGTCGCCGAGCGATCACTAAGCACACCCGACAACGGCATCGAAAAATTTGATGGTGAGATTCGGCATAAATTGGTCGAAAGCCAGGAGTATTCTAAAGATCCTGTCAAAATGGCGGTCAACTGGTACAATCATAAATTTTTTGGGGTGCTCGAAGGCGATGATCCGCAAAATAAGCATTTCCCCGTGTTCATTTTCGGCGATATCAACGAGACGGCCTTAGAAAATATTACGGTTGTGGGGGGAGGGCTGGATCCTTTGGATAACCAGGTTACCACGATTTCAGGGACGGGGGTTTTCGGACAATTTTATGGCACGCAAACCGATGCCGTGGGAATTGCCATGCAGGGCGTGGATGTCAACGTGCAATTCCAGTCCAACCAGCGAAGCTGGACGTCTTACGGGGCAGCGCTAAGCAAAGGCGAACCCCTGCCGGGAGACACGGCTCCGGGCGGGACCCACGATTTAAAAGGCTTCGTGATGGGTATTGCCGAAGATATGGCAGCGCCGCACCTGAACCGCAGAATTTTCATGAACGATAGTGCCACGGATTTCGGACTAACCGTTGATAAAGATGCCGGTGTTGTCAGCGGCCAACTGTCGGCGGCCGACTTCAACCCATCCGGCAGCACCATCGCCGGTCTTCAAATCGGTGATCCCCTGGAGTCGGCCTATGTTTTGGACGACGCCATAATTGCGCTCCTGGGCGGGACAGACACGATCACAAATGGCGCCAGTGTCGGCGGTCTCAAGGAATACGGCAACTATCTGGTGACCGAGAAGCAGGCGGATTCACTTTCACCTCACACGACCTGGGGTTACTGGGAAATCGCCTACCAGGATCCGGCGTCCGGGACTGATTATCATGTGCATCATCCCATTGCCTATTGGATTGCCGGGCCTCAGACGCCGGTCGCAGAGGTCAACAGCCTGATCGTCTCCAATTTTTCGGGTTCCTATACCGGAGGCGCGGAAGGGATCCAGATCGATACCGGCGGAATGATATCGGAGCTGACCGGCGGGACTTCCAACATCACCATTGATTTTATGCCTTCGGCGACCACGCCATTGACGGGAAATATTACATTCGACCAGGTCGGTCTGAATGTGACCAGCAACCCCGGAGATGTCAATGCCAACGGATTCAGCGGCTTTGTCAGCAGCGCTGTCAGCAGCAAGGTTAAAGGGACCTACTTCGGACCCAACGCGGCGGCCATCGGCGGTAATTTCGGAGCCAAGATGAGTACCGGGGAGGAATATTACGGTATTTTCGGGGGCAATCGCCCATAGGCCGAATTCTTTCCCAGGATTAATCAGACTTTTTAATCGATTCTTAATCGGGTGCTTGTGCCTACATGCAGCAGGATTCAGGTGGTTTCAGGTGTCAATGTTCAGGTTTCAGGCTCTGGCAAAGCAGCTCCCCGACACCCGACACCTGAAACCAAGGTTATCAACTTATCGACATATTCTCTGTGCTAGTCGTCTTCCCGATTTATAGGCATGGACATTGAAAAAAAACTAATAGGTAAGCCCTTTACTATGAAAATTCCCGCCAAGCTCAAACTGTCTCCTTTCAAAATCGGGTGTTTGGTAATTCTGGCTGCCTGCCTGATATTTTATTCTTTCGGCAACCAAAAGCCCGCTCTGTTGACCGCCCTTGACAACCGGGTGGCCGATGCCATGTTTCGCTGGCGCGGGCCGGTAAAGGACACCGGTTCGGTGGTGATCGTCGATATCGATGAAAAAAGCCTACAGAAAGTCGGGCAGTGGCCCTGGCCGCGCAATATTGTGGCCCAGCTCATCCGTCAGATTTTGGACGCAGAACCCCGCGTGCTCGGTTTGGATATCATGTTTGCCGAGCAGGACCGGACTTCCCCCAGCCGCTATGTGGCTGAACTGCAGAGGATTTTTAACATAGAGCTGCCTTCGCCCGCGGACTTGTCTGTGAATCCTGAGAGCCTGAACCATGACCTGGCACTGGGCAATGCGGTTGCTTCGGGACCGACCGTTTTGGGTTATGCATTCCAGCTGTATGACGACGGGCTTAAAAACCCGCAAGATCTGCCGTTTCCCTCCTGTCAGATCAGGGTGCAGCCGGATACGACTCCCTTTCGTGATCTGGCCCTGATTCAGGCCTACCGGGGGGTGGTAAACATCATGGATGTCGCCCAGGGCCTGAGCGAAGGATTTTTCAACGTTTTTCCCGATCCGTCCGGCACCATCCGCAAAGTCCCTCTGCTGATGATGCTGGATGACATCCCATACCCTTCCCTGGCATTGGAAATGTATCGAGTTGGCATAGATCAAGTCGATTTTACCATTCAAGCCTCCCATCGAATCAAAACCCCCGAAACCGGCCTTTTGGGAATTGCTGTCGGCGAGCGCTTTATCCCCACCGACGACAACGGCCAGCTGGCGGTGAATTTTCGCGGTCCTGGTAAAACATTTCCCTATCTGTCGGCGGTCGATGTTTTGCGTGGTCAGCATCGGCCGGCCTTAAAAGACAAATACGTTTTGATCGGCGGATCTGCCTCCGGGCTGTTTGATTTGGTGGCAACACCATATGCCAGTCTATACAGCGGCGTTGAGGTGCACGCTTCGATCATCGATAATCTGATTGCCGATGATCCGTTTTCCCATGACATATTTACCGAGATTGGATGGACCTATGCCCTGATCGTCGTCGGCGGTATTTTTCTCAGTTTGATCCTGTCATTCAGCGGACCGTTATTGGGCGGTCTCGGGGGATTGCTGATCATAGCAGCGGCGCTTTTCGGCAACTATCACCTGTTTTTTCTGGAACAGACTCTGGTCGGGGTCGTTTACCCCTTCCTAACGTTTTTGTTGATTTTTCTGGCAGTCAGCGTCGGCAATTACTTTTTCGAGGGCCGGGAGAAAAGCTTTATTCGAATGGCTTTCGGACACTATGTGTCACCACGCGTGGTCAGCCAGCTGATTGACAATCCGGCCAAACTGTCTTTGAAGGGAGAACAGAAACAGCTGAGTGTTCTATTCAGTGATATCCGTGGATTTACGACGATTTCCGAGCAGATGAGCTCCGAGCAGCTGAGCTCTTTTATGAACGAATATTTGACCACCATGAGCGACTGCATCATCGACCATGGCGGTACGGTGGACAAATTTATCGGGGATGCCATCATGGCCATTTGGGGGGCACCGCTCGACGACGAGGAGCATGCCCGAAATGCCTTGCAAGCCGCCATGAGCATGATGGCCCGGCTAAAGGAAACCCAACAGGAATATGCCAGTCGGGGACTGCCGGTCATCGATATCGGCATCGGCATCAACACCGGCATTATGAGCGTCGGAAATTTCGGCAGCCGTGAGAGATTTGACTACACCGTGATGGGTGACAACGTCAATCTGGCCTCCCGGCTGGAAGGCGCCAACAAGGAATACGGCACGCATATAATCATTTCAGAATTCACCCGAAAGCAATTAGGCGATCGATTTTTTTGTCGCTTTATCGACAAGGTCCGGGTAAAGGGGAAAAACAAGGCAGTGAATATCTACGAGCCATTGGTTGAGGGGGCGCCTGATTGCGCATTGAGCGAAGAGGTCGAAACTTATGAAAAAGCGCTGGCGGATTATCGCCGGCAAAAGTTTGACAGGGCCAAGGAAGTCATGACGGAGTTGTACCGCGCCAACCCGCTCAAACTCTATGCGATTTATTTACATCGCATCAATAACTATCTCCAAGCGCCCCCCGGCCATGATTGGGACGGGGTGGAGCGGCGCATGCAAATGCCGGAAAAATTAACAACTAATTAATCCGCCCGGATATAATGGATTTCTAAGTTGAGAAATAAATCCGGCAAACTTTACAGCTGCGGATAAAACCGAAGTTCGGCGGATTAATTATTCAATGCTTCGCATATATTTTTCACAGAACCTCAATAACCAAGTAGGGTATATCCACATCGAACATCGAACGTTCAACATCGAGCCTCTAATAATTCGTTCTGCATGTTGTGAGCTTTTGTGCCGAACGGTCTAATTTTAAAAGGGACTGAGCGACGTGTCGAGTCGTCTTGTGGGGTCGTAGCCCGAAGGGCGAAGCCCCAAGCCGAAGGCGACGTGTGGGGTCGTAGCTCGACGTGTGGGGTCGTAGCTGAAAGCGAAGCCCAAAGAGCGAAGCCCCAAGCCTGAAGCGACATCCACCATTCGTCAATCTTCATTCGTCATTCGTCATTTCATATGAGCTGAGCGGTTGTATCCCGCAGGCGGCGACTTAAAATGCGGGCGATATTGGCCAGGATGACATTGTAGGCCTCGAGGTTTTCCTTCAGAACGGCGTTGAATTCCAGGCGGTTCATCGACCATATTCCGACCTGGGTGACTGCCCGCACGCTGGCCGATGGAGGTTCCACGTCGATCAGTGACATTTCTCCCAGAACGTCTCCCTGGTACAGGTCAAATAATTTATTGCTGCCGGCCAGGGTGGCAATTTTCTGTTTGGGACCATCCGGCTGGTTGCCGGATTTAAATACCTCCACCTGACCTTCTTCGATAAGCAGAACTTCATTCTTCGGCTCACCTTCCTCAATGAGGGTGTCACCGGGTTGATATTCACGGTATTTTGCGATGGCAGCCAGCTTTTCAAATGTTCCCTGATCGATTCCCAGCAAAAACGGTCTGTTTTTGCACACACTAAAATCCGGCATGGGATAAACCTCCTGTCTGGTCTGATTGATTTGTTTATGATTGATATTATCCCACATATACCAATAATTGTATACCCTGCTGCTTTCCGTGACATTGGTCTTTCGGCGATCTGTACCTGGTTATGAATCTTGTTCTAATGAAAACGCCAAATTGACCGATATTACAGATAGCAGGGTTTTCCCGAAATATCACCATGGAGGCCAAAAAAATGCCGGATTTTAATGAACTGCACGATCGACCTTTATTTATCGGTGTTGACAGCACAGCGCTAAATAAATTTGCCCGGGTAGCATCCTACACGGAATATCAGCCGGGGGAGGTGATTATCTCAGAGGGCGAGCAAAAGGATTCCCTCATGGTAATCGAAAGCGGACAAGTCGAGGTTTTCAAAGGCGACCTCAGCGTTTATGCCGATGACCAAAAGATTGCCACGCTTAGCGGTGACCGCAAATTTTGTGATATTTTTCGGGGAGATATTATCGGAGAAATGTCGCTGATCGATGTGGAACCGGCCTCGGCGACCGTGAGGGCCGCCACCAAAGTCGGTATTTGGGCGATCGATCGGGCAGATTTCGCTGCCGTATTGCGCAAAGACCTGACCACCTACATTGTCGTTATTACGAATATCGCGCGCATACTTAGCCGCCGTTTGCGAGATGCCGGGAAAATAAATTTATAGGATGATTGATGGCAGGGGCCTTATTTCGCGGCCGGCCTAGCGGATTTCAATCCGATTTCAAGCGGTAATCGGCATGCGGCGTACATAACTCCTTGCCTTTTAGCATCCATTTGATGGCGGGTGTTACCCGGTGATACAATTTGTAAAGTCCATCCATCAGCTCAATTTCAGAGATCTCTTTCCAACCTTCGTTTTTGTTATATCTGACTTCGTAGCGAGGCATTGTTTTCATAAGCCAACCTCCTTTCTTGAAGTACAGTTAAAATTAGTCACCCCGCCTGCCCCGCAGCAACCGTTTCTGTGTTCACGGTGCTTGGCTGATCTTGGCCCGAGCCGATGCCAACCATGGTAATTCGAGTCAATCGGTTTGAATGTAGGATTCTCTTGTTAGTGAAGGAAATCAAGATAGACACTGGTGTATCAGCTGACGAATTCTGCATCTGGTGACTTCTGAACCCTGGACCGAAAACGTTTGGGCTTGATAAATGGTTTCGCACATTTCGTGCCAGCAGGGCACCACTATACCTCGATTATGCCAACTTTCTTAACGCATTAATATTAATTAGTATTTTGGCAAGTTTAATGGTTTCTGAATAAGGTCGGACCGGCAGAGAAAGAAGAATATGGAAATTAAATATACAGATAAATATCAACTTGATTTACAGAATCAGTGTGATTTTTCCGTTTGCTTATTGAGTTGTTGGGAGGCGGCGTCAGCTGATTCCTTTAATTGATTGATCAGGTCCGAACCCTGCAGTGAAGCGGTTAGTTTTGAAAAGCCTTCCAGCCGACCTTTGATACTTTCCAGATTTACGATTTCGTCGCGGCCTCCCACCAGACCGACTCCGCGAACCACGATTTTCAATATCTGAAGGATTTCAGCCATGTACTTTTGGCTCATCTGCAGCTGATAAGGTGCGGATTCCGGATGGCCGTATTCTTTGAGGGCGCTAAGCAGAATAGATTTGCTGGTGCTGCCTCCCACCAGGGCCATAAAAATATAGCATTCTCGTTCCAGTGCCAGCAGTTCCCGGACTCCCATCAGGTCATTTTGGTCTTCCCCGGAATTGAGATTCTCGAGCAGTCGGCGGTGAACCGTTTGAATTTTTTCAAAAAATTTGTTTTGATTTTTATCTATCTTCCAGGCGGCATAGCGGGCAATTTTGGGATCGACCTCGGATGGTGTCAAAAGGACATCTTCCGGTGTAATTTTGTAGCTGACTATTTGTTGGGAATACGATCGTACCAACCGGTTGCCGAGCATGAAGGCTTTTCGATCCGCAAATCGGGTGACCGAGGGGTTTTGGTAGAGATCCTCCAACAGCACCGATATCGAATTTTGCGGTTGTTTCAAGCGGTCTACGAGCAGTTGCAGAGAATCCAGGAATGGGGCGCGGTCCTTGTGGTGCAGGGATTCTTTCAGATTGTGCCAGAGAAAATCGAAAATTCTTCTCTCATAGATCTCCAGGTCGGGGATGATTCTGATAAAGGTGCCTTTATTGTAATTGCCGCGGTCATCAAAGCAGCTTTTCAGCATTTTTACCAGCGATTTGGCTTCCTCCGCCGACACCTTGAAATCTTTAGCCAGGGTTTCATAATCCTCAACTTCAAATTCGATGGCAAGATGAACCATATTGACCATCTTTTTTTTGGCTGCTGACCGATTTTTTTGGAACGTGACGATCTTGCCAAGCTTGGCGTCGAGCACCTCGGTAACCGTTCGATTGCCCGGTGAGTAGGCCTTGATCTGATTGCCTTGAATTTGAATATTGTCGTAAACCTCGTCATTCAGCTTGCTGAGTCGTTCTTCAACATTGCTTAAGACTTCGGTCTTTAACCCCTCGCCGGGGGACTTTGTCTCGATGGTCTCCAATAAGCCGGAGGTAAGGTGAAGCCGTTCGGCAATTTGTTGGGAATCGATCTCCTCATAATCTTCGCCATAGACACTTTTCAACACCCGCGTCGTTTCAGGGCTGCATCCGCCGGATCTGTCCATTACCAGCCGGGCCAGGTTTGCCATATCGCCGGATAAGGCGGTTTGCGTATTACCAACCATGAGCCATTTTATATTGTTGACCTCGATCGGGGGCGGACTCAATCTCGAACGATATCGCTTTATATGCAGGATTGCATCATAGGCACTTGTGTAGCTGTATCTTTTGGCAGTCGACTCCGTGCTTCGCATGAGCCGATCCACTTTACCCACCAGGGCCTGCATTTTCTCCTGCTTCCAACCATTGAGCAACGCCAGCAGCGTTAAATTCAAATCGGGTTCGTTGTTTTCATTTTCTATAGGATTCAGTGTCACAGGCTTGCCCCCCATTCGCACGGAAATGGTCGATTTTTTTTTGATTGCAGCGTAATAGCGGGCGGCAAATCGCAGCGACATTTTAAGGCGCTGGAAATCCTCGCCATTTTGAGGAATTTTTAATACCAAATTGTTTATTCCGTGATTCCAGAATATTTCGAAGCTGCGGTCCATTCTCTCCAACAACCGGGATTGGTCTGATCCCTGCTTTTTCGCAATCCCCTTTAACACTGCTGCATCGAAAGAGATCTCCCCGGAAAGTATTTCGTAGTCCGTTTTATCAGCGGCCTGGTTTTCGCCAAAACCACCTTTGTAACGAATCAGGGTTTTTTGGCCGACTTGTGGCGTTTTGCTGAGGGTGCGGCTGATATTATCTAGACTGGAGATCGTTTTTGCAAGGTCTGCTTTATGAGTTTTGGACCGAAGATCAAGACATCGGCTGGCATGGTAGACCAGGTTGCCAACCATTTTGCGCATGTTGTCGTAGCGCCGCAGCTCCTCACGCAGTCCCAGCTCAAAGCGGTCCTCTCCGTGGAATTCAAGCTTTTTCAGCTTGCGGTCCTCCACACCGCCAAGCTGAGCGTATAGCTGTTCTGCTGAATCATCCAGGTTGATGTCACTATGTTCCATTTTCGGGTCCATGCGGGATTATGATTTCCTGCCAAGAAATCCATCCGCGTTGGGTACTAAACTTTTATCAGTTGAGATTATGGCACTTGTTATCTCTCTATTCGGCCATAATTACATTTTTCTTTAGTAAAATCTTTAGGTTATTAACTCGGCTGGTGAAAGTGGCCGCTCATGATCAATAAGATGCTTCATTTTTTACCAGATCAAGGTTGTTGTCCTTTTTCTATTTAGTCACAAAGCAAGGTTTTTGGGAAAGCCTCAATTCTCCGTTACAAATTGTTACAATCTGTTACGGCGGTGAAAAGCATTTCCTTCCAGGTATGGTTAGTATGAAAATAAAGGGACGGAACGACTTTATATTAACCGCTGAACGCCGTTTTACGGCAAAGGAGGAATCATGTTAAAAAAAGGACTTTACACTTCAATCATCGTATTGCTGATAGCCGGTGTCGTGGGATTTACGGGGTGCCGTCGTCACTCCCATGCCCATAAAGCCGAGTTCATGGTGGATTACATCTCCGAATCACTGGATTTAAATGAGAGTCAGCAAGAGCAGTTAAACCAGATTAAAGATGAGCTGATGGAAGAGGCCCGGCAAATGCACGCCAAGAAGGAATCGATGCATGAGGATCTGGTTGCTCAGTTGCGCAGTGAAGAGATCGATCAGGAGTTTGTAAAAGCCAAGATTGCGGAGCACCGTGCTCAAATGGACGGTATCATCGATCTTGCAGTGGTCCGTTTCGCCGAGTTTCATAAAACTCTGACGCCCGAACAAAAGGAAAAAATGGTTGCCAAAATTGAAACTTTCAAAAAATGGCACGGTAAAAGGTGGGAGTAAAATCGAGTTTTTCGATTGCGGATTGCAGATTGCGGATTTCGGATTGAAAAGAATTAAAACCCGGTGCGGGTTGCGGGGAATAGAAGCTCAAAGCTCAAGGCTGAAAGCTAAAAGTTGAAGACCTGAGGCATGTGGGTTAGGTTTCGGGTAGTGGCTGCACGGCTCGGGATTAGGGGCTGTGAGCAAAGAGCATGAAGCAGAGGGCTAAGAGCCTCGCGATTAGCATCTAACTAGTGAGGGGTCGGCGAGTTATTAACATCCGGCCCCTCAAATAATTAATCCGCGTCGCGTTGATACAAAAACCATTACTCCGCACTCGCTGCAAACGCTGCTGAAACAGCATATGCTGTTTTCAAAGAGCGGATTAATTGGCGGATTAATTAGTGGACTAATTAGGTGACATCAAATACCGGAATGATTATTGTCTGCTTTATGTCCAACCGTACATCAACTAACGAGCGTAATAATCATGACACGCAGAGATTTTATAATAAAAATATTGATCAGCTCATTGCAGAGTCTGACGGTGTTAAGTCTTATGCCTAAATCCGCCTTATCCGCCGTTTCGCCGGATTCCGCTTCGGAATCCCTGCACTACAAACCGCTTAACGGGCGCAGTTTGCGCGATATTGCCCGCGCCAAGGAACACCACAATTCGGAAGGCTTTGTGAATCCCATCGGGTTGGGCCGCGACGGCCGATTTTGGGAAGTGATGAAGTGGAAACTTTTCACTGAAAACAAATTCAAAAAATTCTTTGCAGATGAACAGGTAACCCCCGTATCCATTGACTGGGCGCCGATTCGAGCACACCGTGGGAGCTCGATTACTTTTCTAAAGCACGCCAGTGTGATGATCAAAGATGTGGATCGCCATCTGATCGTGGATCCGGTATTTTCTGAAATTTTTTGGTTTATCAAAGATTTCAGCCCGCTGGCTTTCGATCCCCGGGAAATGCCCAGGCCCCGGCATATTCTGATCACCCATGGCCACTATGACCATCTCGACAAAGCCTCATTATCCCTATTTGACAAAAAAACCCACGTGATTTCACCCTTGGGCTACAATAAAATTTTTGAAGATTTGTCCATGAAAAATCGCACACCTTTGGACTGGTACGATTCATATGACGATGGTAGAATTAAAATAACTTTTCTGCCCAGCAATCACTGGACCATGCGCAGTCCGATTGTCGGTCCCAACCGGTCTTTGTGGGGGGGATACTTAATTAGATTGCGCAGCGGCTATACCATCTATCTATCCGGAGACACCGCCTATTTCGACGGTTTTGAACAACTGGGGCGCGAATATCAGATCGATCTGGCTGTTTTCAACGTCGGTGCCTACGAACCGCGCTGGTTCATGGCCCAAAGCCATTCAAATCCGCGTGAAACGGTTCAGGCGTTTAAGGAACTAAATGCCGATAAAATGATGATTCTTCACTGGGGAACTTTTCGTTTGGGAAACGAGCCGGTGCATTTTCCACCGATGCAGATCAAAGCGGAGATGAAAAAAGAAGGGCTTCTTGACAAGTTTATCGATATACAGCATGGGGAGACGGTTTACCTAGACGCATAGAGGTGTCTTTTGAGATCATTTTGTAAGAAATTGAAGGTTTCGGGTGTCAGGGAACCGAGGTGCCAAATCCTCAGCCGAATCTACATTCCCAAAGTTAGAGTTGATTCAAAAATCGGCTACTTTGCCTTTGTAGGTTGGGTTGAGCCAACTCCAAGCTTCGTTGGGTTTCGTTGCACTCAACCCAACCTACATTATACCGGTGCTATCACGAAATGCGAAACCCAACAACGGCCGATTTCGGAACCGATTCCCAAAAGTTTGTTACCGATCAGACTGGACGCTCGCGGCCAAGGGCAGCGCTGACACCTGACACCCGAAACCTGACACCCGAAACCCGAAACCCGAAACCCGAAACCCGAAACCTAAAGTCTTAAGCGTAATTTATTCAGAACAACAGCCATAATTCTATTGCAGGGATCGACCTTCATGTCCTCAACCATCTTGATCATCGACGACGACCGGAAGCTGAATCAGCTGCTGTCCGAATTCTTAGGTGATTTCGGATTCAAGACCTTGAGCGCGACGCATCCGAAAGATGGTCTAAAAAAGCTCAAACACAGCTCCCCGGATCTGGTTATCTTGGATGTGATGTTGCCCGGGATGGACGGGTTTGAGGTCTGCAAAACGATCCGGCATTCTTCTGCGGTGCCGATTATTATGCTTACCGCCAGGGGGGAATTGATGGATAAAGTGGTCGGGCTCGAACTCGGGGCTGACGACTATTTGCCGAAACCCTTTGAGCCGCGGGAGTTGGTGGCCCGGATACATTCGGTTCTTCGGAGAGCCAATAAGATAGACCGCTCACGCCCCCAGCAATTCGGGGCTCTGGAGATAGATTTCACCAAGCATATTGTAAAGCTGGATGCGGAAAATGTGGAATTGACAACCAACGAGTTTGCCGCTTTGGCGCTGCTCACCCGAAATCCCGGCAAGGTTTTTAATCGTGACGAGATTTTGCAGGAACTCAGGGGGATTGACTGTGATGCTTTCAACCGGTCCGTGGATATAACCATGAGCCGATTACGCCAAAAATTAAAAGACGATCCCAAAAAGCCTGAGTTCATTAAAACGGTATGGGGCGCCGGTTATGTGTTTATTGGGGAACAGAGGGAATAGATCGTTTGATGTGAGACTGGCGGATGAAATGGTTTAAAAGAATAATCCGGTCGATATTTACCAAACTGCTGGTGGTACTGGTTTTAACCGGTATATGTATAAATCTGGTTGTGGCCGGTTTTTTTTGGATTCATCGCAGTGCCGCGGGACGTCCGCTTCAAAAGAATATCCTTCAGTATTTAAACTATATCATCGACGATTTGGGAACGCCCCCGAATCTTGTGCGGGCCAAGGAAATCGGTGAACTGGCTTCTCTTCAAATCCACTACGAAGGCATTGATACAAAATGGTCGACCACCGATAATTTAATAAGAATCGAAAAGGCCCATTGGCGGGAATGGAGTCGGGATCCGGCCATCCGACTGGGAAGTTACCGCGGCCATCATTTCGTGGAGTTCATCCATCCAGCCGGGCGATTTGTTGTCGGCCTGGACAAGGATTTCGACCTGGATCCGGCCCGCAAGCGACTGGTAATCATCTTGCTGACCTTGTTAACCCTGATCCTGGCCGGCGCCTTTTTGTCCATTCGATGGATCCTGAAGCCGGTGAGGTGGCTGAATGACGGGGTTCAGGAAGTCGGCCGGGGAAATCTGAAATACCGCATTCCGCTGAAAAGATCCGATGAACTCAGGGATCTGGCGGCTGCCTTCAACGATATGACAGAGCGCATCCGGGACATGCTTCACACCAAAGAGCAGCTTCTGCTGGATGTCAGCCACGAATTGCGTTCCCCATTGACCCGGGTCAAGGTTGCCCTGGAGTTTTTGCCGGACGGTCAGGCCAAGGAAAGCATTACCGGGGATGTTGCCGAAATGGAGAAGATGATCAATGAGATCCTGGAAACCGCCCGCATGCATCACCTGCATGGTAAGCTTAATGTGGAGCGTGTCATTCTGACGAATCTCTTAAACGATCTGCTGGCGGAGTTTGAAAATCAGCCGCCCGGAGTTCAGGTCGTCGACATACCCACCGATATCGAGGTAAAAATCGATCCCCAGCAGGTTAGAACCGTTTTCAAAAACGTGCTGACGAATGCCATCAAATTTTCAAACCCGGGCAGTGAACCGGTACAGATCCGGGTCAGACGACTACCACCCAATATCGTGTTGCAAATCATTGATACCGGAAGCGGGATACCACCGGATGAACTTCCATTTATTTTCGAGCCATTTTATCGGGTCGATAAATCCCGCACCAAGGACACCGGCGGATATGGTTTGGGTTTAAGCCTGTGCAAGACGATCATGCAGGCCCATGGCGGCAGCATTGAAATCGATAGCACGCTTGATGTCGGTACGACGGTGACGCTTGTATTTCCTGCCTGAAGCCCCCAAAACCCTAAACTGGAGAGAAATGATTTAACGATAATTACCTGACATATAAAAGTGTTGAAAATCTCTATCACCAAAAAACAAATTTCAAACCTGAAATCCTTCTATAAGATACGCCGTTTTTCTGAATGAAAACTAGATTTCGATCAGGGCAGATCCTTGCGTAATTATTGGCGCGACCGGAAACATTGGGCACCGTATCACTGAACTAATGCTGTCAGCAAGCCACAATGTCAAGGCTGTCAGTCGCTCGGGCGAGAAGCTACCGGAAGTTGCCGATTTGACAGTATTGCCGACATCTGCTAATTGAATTTTACACATCTTACTTCGAATGAATATCTTCATGGCAGCTCATAAAGCGCGACATGTTGTGATTCATTAAGATACCGCACACGGTCTTAAATTAGTCCTTCTTCAGTTTCCAAAAAGGGAATTTTTAATAGTTGTTTAACATACGTCACCCTGGTTTCATATTAATTGCCTTGGCATTCAGCTTATTATCTATCTCGTCGGCCTATGCGAGCCCATATGAAGTACTGGTGGTGGATATTGCCAAGCGAGAAGAAATTAAAAAAATCGAAGAATATAAGCAATATGCCAGACAATTTAATGCGCTTCATCGCAAAGGCTATCTCGCGGCCAAATCCTATTTCAACGTATTGGATATGGTGAACGGGCAGGTGTATTTTGTGTTTGGATTCAGGGGTGTGGTCCAGGGTATCCATCGCGAAAACTATCACCGAACCGTAAAAAATCTTGGACGCCTAGAAAGTGGCGGAGCCCCAAAATATCCAAATATGCACTGGGTACCGGTAGAAGAGATCCGAAAACGCCTGGCCGAGCCATAAATCGCTAAATTCTCAATTCCAATTCAAAAATTGCTGCGGATTCCGGCGAAACATCACCTCGACTATTTACCTTCCTATCGTCGCGGGTTCGCCATTCGTGGATGTTTTCAGAAACATCTTTAGCAGAAGTCCTACTCGGCCGATATAGATTTAAAAAAAGTCATAACTCAACTGGGAGTTCAATCAGAAATGCCTTTCATACATGAAGCACTCGGTTTGAGGAAAGATACCGAGAAGGCGGTTTCAGAGTCTCAAGCTGATTCACCAAGCGTTTGCCCCATAACCAGACTGCCCATCACCCAAAAACCCGAATGGAACGATATTCAATTGGATGGAGATTATCGTTTGACCCTAAGCGTATTGGGGAACAATATCCTTTTGGCTAAGGCGTCCGGGTATGCAACTTTGAGCGGATTAAAGAAAGCCGTGACACACTTAGATAAGGCGGTAAATGAGGCACTTCCGGAAGGCCGCCCCTTTGTATCTATTGAGAACTATGCGGAGCTGAGAGGGGCTTCCCATGAGGCGAGGCAATTTTTTATTGAATATCAGAAAGGGCGGAAAGCGCTGCTAGCTTTGGTTTTTTGCGGTGTTTCAAATATGTTCAAGTTGAGCATCAAGCTCGGAACACGCCTCAATATCGTCGATTTTGAAACTCATATCGCTGAAGACTATGCAGAGGCAGTAAAGACAGCGTTAATGATACTGGCAGATGACAAGGCGAAGATTGACGACCGTTCAGGTAACAGGGCACTAAAGCCATTTCTAAAAGCACAGGAAAAGCTGACACCGAAGAAAAAGCCTGTTCAAAACTCCAGTAGCTTTCTGGATGGGGAGGTGTGTCCCGTATCAGGACTTCCAATAACAAGAAGATCCGAATGGACAGATATTGAATTGGGAGAAGTCTACACCGTTACCTTCATGTTCATTGGCGATCGGATTCTCCATTCCTTTTCTCAAGGGAAAGCCGGTGAGCACGGTATTGAGAATTTATTCAAGGAACGGAAAAAGGTGCTTTGTGAGATGCTCGGCACGGATGAACCCTTTTTTGAACTCAGGGATTACTCTGCGATTACAGGCGGTGTAACCAAGAAATCGAGGGATCAATTAGTTAAAGGAATGAGGGAATCAGAGGAGCGGACAATTGGATGGATTGGCTATAAGGCGTCCACGACTGTTAGGCTTTCTGTTAACGTAGGCAGAAAGCTACACAAGCCCGACCCGAGTTTCCGATGTTTATTGTAAAAGATTATACCACCGCCATAAAAAAGGCGGTAAAAGCGCTGGAAAACGCCGGATATGGCAAAAAAAGGATCTTATCTCTCCAAAAAACGTCAAGCGATTTAGAGCTTCAACTTGACGGGTATTCGACAAAATACCAGATCATAGCCGGAAATGTCATTCACGGCGAAACACAGGGGTTTTTGGAAGAGAAGCATATTGGGCCAATCTTTGACATGTTTGAAAATATTACCTCGATCTTGCATGGAATAGAAAATAATAATTGAAAAACCATCTGGGACTCCTGTAACAATTGGGTTTCGGAACCATTAACCCCAAAAACAGGAGGTACCCAGATGGTAAAACGACGAAAAAACC
>Ga0209454_1000013_pt1 | contig 170793 bp, 152 predicted proteins | sample WorMetHERISLAND1_2_FD_187400 | JGI IMG/M metagenome (GOLD analysis project Ga0209454, IMG submission 187400) | Marine gutless worms symbiont microbial communities from Max Planck institute for Marine Microbiology, Germany - Olavius geniculatus... | ecosystem: Host-associated > Annelida >... | reverse complement strand
GGCAGAGGGCAGGGGGCAGAGGGCAGAGGGCAGAGGACAGAGGTCAGAGGTCAGAGGTCAGAGGACAGAAGACAGAGGACAGAAGACAGAGGGCAGAGGACTGATGACTGAGGACTGAGGTCAGAGGACTGAGGTCAGAGGACAGAAAACTGATGACAGAATTTTGAATTCGGAAGTCGGGAAAAGGGCGGATGACAGACTCGCTGTCGTCTATTATCTGCCGTTTCAATCCGCAATCCGCATTCTGCAATCCGCAATCGAATAATCATTTCTGGGTGACCCGCAGCACTTCTTCCATGGTCGTGATGCCTTCCAATACCTTTTCGAGGCCGTCCTGGCGCAAGGAAATCATTTTTTGTTTGGCAGCCTCATTCTTGATGAGATTGGAATCAAAGGTTTCTAGAATCAGACCTTTTAGCTGCTCATTCAACACCATTATTTCAAAAATTCCCAGGCGCCCCTTGTAGCCGGTGGAGATGCACCTTTCGCACCCCACCGCCTTATAGATTTGGTTCTCGTTGAAGTGCTCGGGGGAAACACCGATGCTTTTCAGATATATGGTACTGGGCTGGTAGGCTTTTTTGCATTTGTCACACAGCACCCGCACGAGCCGCTGGGCCGCCACGGCCAGCACGGATGAAGAAATTAAAAACGGCTCGACGCCCATGTCCACCAACCGTGTTATTGCACTGGCGGAATCGTTGGTATGCAGGGTTGAAAATACCAGATGCCCGGTCAAGGCGGATTGGACGGCGATATCCGCTGTTTCCTTGTCACGAATCTCTCCAATCAGAATCACATCCGGGTCCTGGCGCACGATGGAGCGCAGACCCCGGGCAAAGGTTAAATCTATTTTGTGATTCACCTGGATTTGGCTGATTCCTTTGATCTGGTATTCAACCGGATCTTCGATCGTTATAATATTGATATTCGGCTTGTTGATCGATTGTAAAATGGCATAAAGGGTAGTGGTTTTGCCGCTGCCGGTCGGTCCGGTGACCAGAATGATACCGTTGGGGGAGGCCACCAGTTTCTTTATCTGTTTCAACCGGGCAGGGCTAAATCCCAGATCCTCAATTTCGAGCAGGGACCCGGATTTGTTCAACAGCCTTAAAACAACCCGTTCCCCGAAGGAGATTGGAATGGTTGACACCCGCAGATCGATATTTTGATCGCCGACTTTGACCTCAAAACGCCCATCCTGGGGCAGGCGCTTTTCGGCGATGTTCATTTTGGCCATGACCTTGATGCGTGATATCAGGGCCGGTTGGATCCATTTGGGCGGGGTCAGCAAGTCATACAGGATGCCATCAACCCGATAGCGTACCGTGAAGCTGTGTTGATAGGGCTCGATATGGATATCACTGGCCCGGGCCTTGATGGATTGTGAGATGATGTGATTCACCAGTTTGATGATCGGTGCTTCACTGGTGTCATCCAGCAGGTCGGCAGTTTCTTCAATTTCACTGATGATGTCGCTGCCGTTTTCTTCCATGTCCTGAACCAACTGCTCGGCCGAATCCCGGCGCAGATCATACTGCAGATTGATGGCCGACAGGATGGTTTCGCGCTCGGCCAGCACCAGCTTGAAATCGTTTAACGCCATGAGACGCACCAGGTCGTCAAGGGCTTGAAAGTTCAAGGGGTCATTGATCGCCACCACAAATCCGCCCGGTGCGATTTCGGTATCGGACCGGTCTGAATTCAACGGCGCCAGTCCGCAGTCTGAAGCCGATACGGGGTTCTGGTACTCCAGGGCGATCATGTTGTACTTTTTTAAAAATTGAATGGGTATTTTGTCGGTCAGCTCGGATTCGGTGTTATCCAGCGGCAATTTGGGCCAATACGGCAGATCATACTGAATGGCCAGAGCCTCGAGCAGCTGCTTTTCGGAAATATTGTTCTGCTGGACCAAAACCTCGCCGATGCGTCCGCCTTTATCCTCGCAGAGGCGCCGGGCGTCGGCCAGGGCTTCTTCATCCAGGTCGTAGCGGTCGACCAGTATTTCTGTTAAATGTGCTCGCATTTTATTGAAATGACTAATGAATATTGAATAATGACTAATGATTGAATGCTGTCGATTTTATTTTCTGCCTCCTTGAGATTGACTAATGTAAAATATACGAAATAATCTTACGAATCAATACCACATGGGCAGTGACATCGATGCCCGTTAGAATATTTTATGATAAATGATAGAATTCCATCATTTTTCATTCTTCATTAGTCATTATTCATTTCTAACGGGGTTCGATCTCCCGGGGCGCTGCCCGACTCGGTTCCCGAATGGGCTCGGTGATGGATATGGGTTCTTCCAGCTGTTCCGAGTGTTTTTCATAATATTTAATCTCGCCGCCTTTTATCGTGTCAAGCTGCTCTCTTTTTTGCTGGTATATGCCCGCCGCTTCGCCCGGGTTTTTGATGACCCTGGGCGTCAAAAATACGTAAAGATTGGTTTTGACGGTTTCCTCGCCGCGGCTTTTAAACAGCCAACCCAGCACCGGCATATCGCCCAGCACCGGCACCTTGTTTTCGCTTTCGGTCGTCGTATCGTCAATCAGGCCCCCGATCACGACGGTTTGCTGGTCCTTGATGATCACGGTGGTGTCCACCGTGCGTTTCAGCGTCACCGGCAGGGTGGATGAGGTCGTCAGGGTGGCCTGTTGATCGATGGCCGTCACTTCCAGGTTTATCTGCATGCGCACGAGACGATCTTCGGTGACATGGGGGGTAATTTTCAATATTTTGCCGACGTCCCGATATTCAAATGATTCAAACGTACCTCCCGATACATCGGTGGTGGACCGCGTTTGAAACGGCCGGTTTTCCCCAACCGTGATGCGGGCTTCCTCGTTGTCGGTGGTCAGGATCTGAGGCGTCGACAGGATGCGAAAATCATCGTCGGTTTTAACGGCATTGATAATGGCAGATATATTGGAAATGGGAATACCGGCAATTTCGACCTGTTCGGACAACAAGCCCACAGTCAGCCCCCCCTTGAGCAGTTCTTCCGGTTGGACAAATCCCTGTCTGAAACCGCCGCCGAACACGGTTTCCTTGCCGTCTATGTTTGTCTGGCCAAATGCCTGCCAATCAACTCCGATATTAAAGCTGGTGGACATATCGACTTCCATGATCAGCGATTCGATATACACCATGGATCTGGGAATATCCAGTTTCTCGATGACCTCGATCAGGACGTTGTAGTCTTCTTTGTCAGCCATGATAATCAGGCTGTTGGTGGCCTTGTCCGCTGAAATTCTAACCTTGCCGGCCACCACCGAGGGCGCTTTGGCCTTGGGCGCTTTGGCGCCGGTCTGCTGGGTCGGCAGATCCTGCAGGACCTTGGCCAGCTCTTCAGCGGTGGCATGCTTGCAATAGTAGACATGGATGCTGCCCTTGCCGCGCGGGGTTTCCTTATCGATCATCGCGATCAGCCGTTTAATGCGCAAGCTGTCGACCTCGCTGGCCAGCATGACAATGGTATTGGTCCGTTCATCTGCGACCATCGTGATGGTTTTTTGTGAAGCGGCCTTGCCCTTCTGGCGGGTGGGCTTGAAGACCGTGGTCAATAAATTGACCAGCTTGGTCGCTTCCGCATATTCCACCGGGATGACGGATATTTGCTGACCGATGCCGGTGATGTCGATTTCTTTCAGAATTTTGAGCAGTCGTTTGATGTTCGAGTATACATCCGTAATGATCAGAATATTGGTCGGCGAGTAGGCCAGGATAACGCTGCTCTTGGAAACCATCGGGGTAAACAGGCGTTTGATTTCCACCGGATCGGCGTATCTCAGGGGAATCAGCTGGGTCACGACCTTATCGGCGGGGGCCGCCGACTCTTCCCTGAGTTTGGTTTCGATGCTTTTTGACCGGGCATCCGGCGACGGAATAATCTTGACCACTTCGCCGGATTGGACGGTCGTGAAGCCGTGGACCTCCAACACCGATTCAAACACCTTATAAGCTTCATTCAGTGAAATTTTGGACGGCGATATGATCGTGACTTTGCCCTTGACCCGCTGGTCGATAACAAAGTTGGTTCCCGTCAATTCGCTCATGAACTTGATGAACACATTGATATCCACATTGTTGAAATCAATTGAGACAAATTGTTCTGATCCATTGGCCCTGCCGGATTCGGCGGTTGTCTGCGCCGGGATTGACTGAGCCGCTGCAACGGTGATCAACAAGGCGGACAGTGCAACGATGATAAATTTTGTGGTGACATTGCTTACTTTCATATGCATCCCAGGGGTAGAAACTGGTTATTGGTTATCGGTTATTGGTTATTACTCAATCGAATAATCCAGCGTCTGCTCGCGTCCCCGTCGTTTTATTTGAAGCTGAATGTTGGATCCTGATGACAGCTGTTCGACCACCTTGACGGCGTCTTCAACGGATTCGATCGAATCGCCGTTGAGGCCGGTGATCACGTCGCCGTTTCGCAAACGCATCTTTCTAAAAATGGCGTTGGGTTTAATTCCGGTGATGGAAATCCCGGCCGGTTGACCGTCAACCATATGAGGGCGAAGCTTGGCCTGCTCCATGAGTTGGCCCAGGTTCTCCATGGCTTTTTCGATTTGAGCCCCTTTTAATCTGATTTTACGTGGATAACTTGAAACCGGCAGCCTTGGTGAGCCGCTTGAACTTGCAGACCGTTGACTCCGCTTCCTCGATCGGCCGCCCCTGCCGGAGCGGATTTCCTCCATGGCCAGAATTTCGTCGCGATCGCCGACTCTTAAGACCACTTTTTCCCTTAAAATCAATTTAACGACCGCCTTCTGGATGGAATCGCCGGCCCGGTAGAGATTTTGTTCGCGTGACTTGGTGTCTTCGATGACCGCATAGGCGCGTTTGTTTTGACCCGTGACGGTGCCCCAGAGCTTCAGTTTCAGATCGGTTTCCTTGAGTTTATCGATATCCACCGCTGCGGTTTCCGGCACCGCGGCGATCGCTTCGGTATTTACGTTGAAAATATTGCGGCTGGTAATCGCCTTGTAGGCCGCCAGGGGTGCAACTTTTTGCTGAACCGGGGCCGGATCGGGCCGGGTTGTAACTACCGGGCGGGAGGAAGTCGAACCGTAATCCAGGCGTGTCGTCAACAATGTATAGAACGTGGTCACGCACAGGTAGGCAGCGGCCGTGATGAGCAATAAGTTTGCGATGGTAAAGTTGCGATTGACCATTTGAACTTCCGAAAAATAACCAAGCTGTTACTTTGTTATTCGCTTTGAAATTGATTTTCGTGCCAAATCAACGAGATGCTGGATACTTGATACTCGATGCTGGATAGAATAAGAATGAAATCCCAATGTATAAGTATAGCATCCAGTAATTCGCCGTTTAGCTTACAGTAATCGTTGACTCAATAAGTCGTTGGTACAAGTTATATATCAATTATATATGCGAAGCATTAAATAATTAATCCGTCGGGACTTCGACTTACCAATGACTTATCGCGTTTCTTGGAAATTTTGCCATCCTGAATATACGTTATTTCGGGACGGATTAATTAAGTGAAAACCCGGGATCGTCCAGCGTGCCCCTGATTTTAAAGGAAATTTCCCGCTGGCCGCCTTTTTTATTGCGTAGAAAACTGACCGGTATGTCCTTTTCGATTTTCGCCAGAAAAACATGGTGCGGCGTCACGCTTCCGGTCAAATTCAACTCGTTTTTTGCGGCGTTTCTTCTGTTTAATCGAATGCGGCCGTTGATTTTGAGATCCAATTGGCTGCCCGTGGCGTTGAACTCGTTGATAGCCAGGTTCCGGTTGCGCAATGCCAGATCCGCAGCGACATTGTTGAACTCAAATGATGCCTGGTTGAACAGGGCCGTGGCCAGTTCAACCCGGCAGGGGGAAATCGTGAACTCACCTGTCAGTTCCGGGTTTCCTTTAGCCGCGGCAAATACGAAATTGCCCCCCAGTCCCCCCTCAATGTCATGGTCGGAAAACTGCTGCAAGGCGGATATCTCTTCGACCTGGACCCCGGCAATTTTGCCCTCGATTTTTATTCCGCCCCCCGTGGGATCGCTGATCTCTGCGCGACCGCTAACGGTGCCGTCATAGACCTGGCCTTTAAAGTTTACGACCCGTGTGTCACTGAAGATCGATGCCAGCCCCGGCATAATTTTCAGACTTTCGACCTCCATGACCGTCATATTGCCATGGGCAATGTCAACCCCCTGCAGGCTGATACCCGGCGGCAGGGCGGCACTGATGCGGTCGATGGTGACTGCGACAGCGGGATTCCCCTGGCTCAACCGATAGGCCAGGTAGTCCTTCAGCCTATCGGACGGGAAAAGATACCATAGAAAAAACAGGGTAATGCCGATGATGTAGGCGATGTACAGTAATGTTGTTTTTGATGGTCGCATTTAAAAATAACGCCTGAATTGCCTAAATTGCCTCAAATGAACTAAAATGACTAAAATTAAGGATGGTTATCATTTTTAATCAACCCCAAAAAACCAATATACTCAGTCAGCTATCATTGCCCGAAACCTGAAACCCGACACCCGAAACCTATGTCTCAAATGTTTCCACCTGCAGCACGGCCGTGATCAGTCCCTGTTTTTTGTCCTTTTTGGAGATCGAAATTTTTTTGATTTCGACCATATTTTTGGAGGTCTCAACTTTGTAAAGGTAATTGGTCAACTGCTCCAGGGTAATGGCATCCAGTTTCATCTCCACTCGCGATAGCTTGTAGGGACTGTCTTTTTGAGCCTTTTTGGTCGGCTTCATGTTGGTGATACGATCTTTGATTCCGGCTTCGCCAGCCAGCTGATTCAGAAAGGCGAACAGGGTAAATCCTCTTTTGCGGTTGCGGAAGCGGGATTTTGACAGGTTCGCCTTGCGTGTCAGTCGGTTATATTCCGCCTGCCACTGCCGCATCTGCTCCAGCATCACGGATTTGGTCTGCAGCCTCTGCTTTTTTTGTTCCGCCCGGTTGAACAGCGGCTCGATTACGAACTGGACAATCAGGAAAATGACGGCAACACCAACCCCCAGCATGATTGCGTAGCGTTCGCGTTTGTTCATTTTATTGAATCTTGCCAGGATTGTCATGGTTAAAACTCCACTTTCAACACGAACCGGACCGCGTTGCCTGAACGGTCAAGATTGCTTGAGCTGATGGTTACTTTTTCAAAGATATCGATTTGTTCCAGGTTGCCCTTGATTTCGTCGACTGAATTGAAGTCGTCGGTAGTACCTGAAATCAAGACGTTTTCGGTTGAAATGACCATGCGCGTGACATCGACTTTGATGCTCTCCGGAATACTTTGACTGATATTGTTCAATATATCAATACTGCGAATGTGGGGTCCTTCTGTCGATTGGGTGACGGCACTTTTTTTAACCTGCTGTACCTTGACCTGCATCTCGCGATGCGGATCGACAATACGCTTGACCTGTGGGAAAGTCGCCTTATATACGTCTTCTATTTGTTGGTCGATGCGATCGAGTTTGCGGTTCAAAGTATGGCTTTCCAAAATTACACCGGTGAAAAAAAGAGTCAGGACCGCCGCGGCAAGTATGCCGGTTCTCACCCAATTTTTTTTGTGTTTGGCAAAGAATTTACGCGCGGCAAATTGACCCTTGTGAAAATTCAGGCTTTTGATTCCTTCGATGGCCATTAACGCGAGGGCCAGGGCATTGTCCATCAAAGCCGGGTTCCACGGATTGGTGTTCTCACTGTCCAACTGAATGTTTAAGCGATCAGCGAAATTCAATCGATCTACGGGAAGATCCAAAACCTGGGCGATGTCACGATCCAGCCCGGCCCCATTCAAACCCGGGCCGCTGACGATGATATCGGGCGGTTGAAATTCTGTTTGGCATAGTTCATCATAGGCTGTCAGGGTGCGCCGGACAAAGGCACCCAGCATGCCGGCTCGATTGCCGGACTCGGCCGGTGTCGGAAAGGATCGGATCAGCTGCAGGCGTCCTTCGCTGACAATAAACAAGCTGCTGGCGGCATTGCCGATTTCCAAAACCAGGCGGTCTTCACCCGGTTCAGCCCGATTGGCCAGGCACACGGCAGAGGGCAGGCCGCCGACGGTCACCATTTCAGGATCGATTTTAAATTCGGCCAGTGATTCAAGGTAGGGCCTCAGTTCCGTCCCCGGCACCGCGACCGCAAAAATTTCGCTGTGATCACTGTTGCCCGCTGATTCCAGGTCGATAAAATCGATAACCAGATCATCGATCGGGTAGGGCACGGTGGGCTCCAGTTCAAACGGCAGAACCATCCGGACTTTCTTGGCATCTTTAAAAGGAATCTGCAGAATGCGATAGGAGAAATGATCGGCGGAAATTGAAACTACACAATCACAGCCACCGGGATCGATCTCACCACACAACATGTCCAGGGCCGACCTGATATGATTATCGTCCTCGGCAGCATCAGGCAGGGGGATATGGGCATGGGCATCAATCCGGTTTTCACGCAAACTGGTTTTAACCAGCACGGCGGAAACGGATTCGCGGCCTATATCAATTCCAAGAACTTTTCTGCTCATTCCGTTTTCCAGCTTAAAACTTTACACGTCCATTTGCGGGATTCGGGATCTTGCACCCGCTGTACGACTGCGATAATGGAGGCTTTGGTCGCGTCGATGGAGGCATCTGATTTAATGCGAAATACATCGCTGCCTACCGATACCAGGCTGGGATTGATGACAACATCACCGAATCCCGGTATTTCCTTATACCACCTAGGATTTGAAAAGTCATGGTTATCTTTATCTTCCAGGGCCTCCTGGCGAAATTCGACAATGGCCTGGGCCAGATCCTGGTCTTCGAGCCCCAAAAGCGCTGCAATTACCGGTCCATCAGCCGTGTTGATATTAATTCGTCCCGGCCAGCTGAACGATGTTCCGGCACCGGCGGCCATACCGTGAACGGTCATAAAACTTGCCAGGCCCGGTGCGTCCGGGCTGTCGTAATAAATCTGGGGGGTGATGCCTTTAATCAGCAGCAGTTCGTCCAAATCGTGTATCGGGCCGTTGCGGCTGGCATACGGCGGATCCAGATCTTCATAGTAACTCGATTCGGCTCCGCTCAAACCGGTGGTGGCTTCATCGTCGCCGCTATCGAGCCAGTCCTTGACCGAGTTGACAATCGCCACCGGATTGCTGTCATCCTCCAGCTCTTCCTCGTTTCTGATGAACCTCAGGAATCGGTCCCACAGCATAACCTGGGATTCGTTAAACTGACGACTGTCCGGAAATTTGACCAGGGCGTTGACTTGGATCTTGCTCAGCTCGTCCGTAATTGCGACGGATAGTTTACCCTCGTCAAAGGCAACCTCCTGGAGCAATTCTTCAATTTTTTCCGGAACGGCCCAGTCCTCCGCCAAAGAGTCAAAATTGGATTCCGATTTATCTTTGGCCAGCAGTGCCATGGCAATGTGAACCCCCGATGAGGCCATATAGGCCAGTGTCAACCGGTCCCGGGCGGTCGCAGTCGAAATGACCGCCAAACGAGCCCTTCGGTTATATTCAAGGGCCGCCGCCACCAAAATCGTTGTCACCGAGATCGTGATCAGCAACGCGATGCCGCGGTTATTTTGTAATGTTTTAGACATTGTAGCGATAAACTATACCCGTACTGCAAAATCGATACTTGATTGAAGCCACGAATTGACACGAGTGACCACGAATTTTAATATTGAAAAATATTCGTGGTCATTCGTGTCAATTCGAGGCCAATCTTTTCGCAATGCAATATGGATATAAAATTTCGGCAACACTATGCTTCAATTCGGTTCATTGAACCGGATCATTCCATCTTCTCACGGTGAACCGCCAAATGAACCGTTGTTTCAAAATTGTATGATTCTGATTCAGTGCCGATCTCCAAATGGATACCGATGGCCGTCGGGGTTGCATGATCGTAGTCATCTGTGTCGGAATTCCACTCTTCGGATTCTTCGCCTTCGGTATTGTAATATTTAAATGCCAATGATTTGACATGCTGACATAGCACCGGATCGGCGCCCTTTTCCTCAAACTGCGGATATGGAAATAGATGGTCGGCACGTTTCAACACATGCTGACCGTCGGTCCTAGTCTGAACATAGTAAACTATTTCCGCGATTCCGCTACGGTTGCTGTTGTCAAGCGCAATATGGGCCCGGCTGGTAAACCTCAATGATGCAAAACCTATGCCACCAATATCGACATTAGAGCCGACTATGCGATAGGGGTCGGGGGGATCGTCAAATTCAGGTTTTTTGTAGAATGGTGGCTGAGTGACATACAGGGCCGCCAGATCCAGTGTCATGCGGTTCAGGCAATTTTTAGCCATAACATAATATTTCCCGCTGTTTTCCAGCGTATCCGTCGTCGAAAATACCGCATTAAAAGACCCCAGAATGGTGGACACGACAATGGCCAGAATTAAAAAAGCCAGCAAAATCTCCATCAGGGTGAAACCGGAATTAGATTTTGGATTTTGGATTTTGGATTTTGGATTTCGGATTGAAGTAGTTATAAAGTCAATTCGAGGGATAAATGCGAGTTGCGAGTTACGGGTTGCGGGATTCGGATTGCGGATTGCAGATTTCGGATTTCGGATTGATGACTGAGAATGTAAATAACTAAAGTGTTTTGTATGAGGTTTGGGTTGCGGGTTGCGGGCCTTTGGATTTCGGATTTTGGATTTCGGATTTTGGATTGAATAAGTTATAAAGTCAATTCGAGGGATAAATGCGAGTTGCGGCTTGCGGGTTGCGGGTCTCGGGTTGCGAGATACGGGATACGTGTCGCGAGTTGCGGGCCGGTGCCGGGCGCATGGCGCATGGCGCAAAGCGCTGGGTAGTGCGATACTGGATCTACGGCTAATTATTTTAGTCAAAACATACATAATTTATCATGAAATGAAAAAAGTGGCTGAAATGTTTTGTTCAATCCGCAATCCGCATTCCGCAATCCGCAATCAGAAGATTCCGCAATCCGCAATCTGCAATCCGCAATCCCGATCATTCGCTCATCAGGCGATATAATCTGACGGTGTACTCGAACTCGTTTAAGGAGACCGTCACATCGATACGCTTTAAATCTTCAGCCGCTTCCCCCAGGGCTTCAAATGACACGTCCTCGGTAGCAACGCTCCAGGCGTAGCCGGGAAATTTGTCCCCGAAATCACCGGAGTCTCCTGAAACCAGGTCCGAGGATGCAGCCTCCAGCTGTGACATTTTGCTTTGGGCCAGCAGGGGCGCCTGGGAATAAAACCGGTTGGCAGTTGTCATGGTCAGGGTCTGGGAATGCAGCCGGTAGACACTGACCAGCACCACCGCCATTATTGCCATGGCGATCAAAACCTCGAGCAGGGTGAAGCCGGAAACGAGTTGCTTGTCGCCGGTTGCTGGCCCCTTATGATTATTGGCTGCTAGTTTATGCATCATAGCCCATTAGTCAGTGGTATATGGTCTAAGGTATAAGGTGTAAGGTTTAAGTTCATTGAGTTTAGCGGGTTTACCAAATTATCCATTAAGGCTCATTAATCTAGTCAGTCCTTGTCGATACGTTTCCTTTTTCTCCCGCGCCGAGTTAATCCGAAAGCCGTATTTCGCTATCAATGCCTATTATATGCCTTCACCTGCCCTATACCATACACCTTAAACCTTATACCGTTTAGTATCATAGTGAAATTTATGGAATCTGCTATATCCGTGGGTGAAAATACCAACCCGGCACAGTCTAGGTCAATCTTCAAGGCTGACATATTTTTCAAAAAACTGCACATCGGGCAGAAAGGGCTCGATCAAGAAACTGAGGTCTTTATCACCATCCTGCATATGTACCATCGCCTTGCTCGTATAGCCGGCTTTGTGAAAAACTATCTCGGCCCGGCCGGAATATACCTTTCCGGTGGTCGGATACTCGATATCGACAATTCTCAGATCATCCGGCAGGGTGTAGCTGTCCATAAGCGAGTTCTCGATGTCCTCCTGGGACATCGACTCGTTGGTTTCCCATACCATCCCGCTGTCCAGATCAAAGTGCAGCGTGTAGCGCTTTTGATCCCGCATGGCGCTTTCCTTCAAGGTCCGGACTTTGTTGATCAACCAGCGGGAGCTTTTTTTCGTGTCGTCGAGGAACGGATTGCTTTGCAGCCGGGGAAGAGAAAATACAAGCATCAAACCCATCAATGCGATAACAACGATCACTTCAATCAGTGTAAAACCGGAATTCTTGCAGAATGGTCCGTAGTCTGTTGTCCGTTGTCCGTTGTTTGAATCGGGGTTAATTCTTGTAGAAATGAATATCATGACCGTAACACCCTGAGCGAACATGCCAATCCGCGGATAACATGTTTAATTTTTGAGGTTACGTGCACAAAGACGAATAGGCTATTTTTCAGGGCGGATTAAATAGGCTAAATTCCTTTTCACGCTGCTGCCAACGGACAACGGACAACTTACCAATCCTTATTCAATTTCCCAATTATTGATATCCATATTTTCATTTTCGCCGCCGGGAACACCGTCTGCGCCGTAGGAAATGATATCAAAATCGCCTTTGAGGCCGGGGGACAGGTATACAAATTCATTACCCCAGGGATCTTTGGGAACACGGCCTTTTTCCAGGTAGCCGCCGTCCTTCCACTTTCTGGGCACGCTTCCGGTTTCAGGTTTTTCAACCAGAGCCTGCAGGCCCTGTTCGGTTCCCGGGTATCGGCCGTTGTCGAGTTTGTATAATTTTAAGGCCGTCTCCAGGTTTTGGATATCCAATTGGGCTTTAACCTGCTTGGCCTGCTCGGGTCGACTCATGATTTTAGGGGCGACCCACATGGCCAGAATACCCAGGATGATAATGACAACCATCAGCTCAATCAGGGTAAACCCCCGGTTATTATAACTATATTTTGGCAGCATTTCTTACTCCCCCCCATAAATAATTGAAGATTGACGATTGAAGATTGATGAATTCGTAAAATGTCGAATTCATCATGTGTTTGGTGTTTCGTGTTTGGTGTTTGGTATGACACTTCACTTTTTATATCATGATGTTAAACCGCTAAACACTAAATACCAAATACTCTCGTAAACAGGTCGTTTTTCGAATTTTTACGAGACTGTCATTATTCAATCGTCATTATTCATTTCTTTAGCGGATCAGCTGATTCATCTCGAAAATCGGCAAACATATCGATAGCACAATAAACAAAACACAAAGCCCCATCACCAGGATCATGACCGGCTCCAGATAGGATGTCAGGCGCAAGATGCTGGTCTCCACTTCATTTTCGAAAACATCGGCAATCTTGGTCAGCATTTTTTCCAATTCACCACTTTGTTCCCCGACCAGGATCATCTGGATGGATAATTGGGGAAATATTCCTCTGCTGGACAGGGCGGCACCCAATCCCTGTCCCTTGCCGACCTCGATGGCAGCGGTTTCGACGGCCTCGGAGATCAAAATGTTGCCGGCGATGTTTTTGACGATATCCAACGCAACCAACATTGAAACTCCGTTTTCCAACAGTGAACCCAGAGTTCGGGAGAAACGGGCTACAGCCAGTTTACGGGCTGAGCTGCCCGTCAGGGGTATCGCCAATATGGCCTTGTCGATCCAGTAGCGGCCTTTTTCCGTTTTTTTGGCCCGGTTGAACAACAACCATACCAGCCCGATGACAATGAAAATGGTCCACCAGTACGATTTAAAAAATTCGCCTAAAAAAATCAATAGCCTGGTCGGTGTCGGCAGCACCTGGTTCATATCGGCAAAAATCGAAGTGAAGCTGGGCACAATATAAATCAATAAGATAAACAACACGAGGGTGCCGAATATTAACATAAATATCGGATAGGCCAAGGCCGTTTGGATCCGATTCATCAAGGCTTGCTGTTTTTCAGTTATATCGGCCAGCCGGTCCAGGACGATTTCGAGCGTGCCGGATGTTTCCCCGGCGCGCACCATGTTTATATAAAGCGATGAAAATGCGGCCGGATATTTTGCTAGGGCCTGGGCAAAACTGCTGCCTTCGACAATTAAATTTTTGATCTGCGCCATGATTTTCTTGAAACCATGGGATTTGGTTTGGGGTACCAGGGCATCCAGGGCTGATACCAGAGGAAATCCGGCTCCGATCAGGGTTGCCAGCTGACGGGTCATCATCGCGACTTCAACCGGTTTTACCCGACTGAAGCGGCTTGACAGGCTGATGCCTCTGGATTCCTTTTTGGGCGCAGATTCCTGGGTCTCCTTGACGGAAATCGGGAAAATCCCCGAGGTCCGAAGCTTCTGGCGGGCTGCCAGGGCGCCTTCGGCATCAATAATGCCGGAAGTCGTTTTCCCTCTGGCATCCAGGGCTGTATATTCAAATACCGGCATAATATTCACAAACGCAATCGAGTCTATTAACCGGGCCAACCGGACCCATTCATACTTTTGGCGCTTGGTGACATCATAACTGCAATTCGTTGCCGATGTTACCGCGTGAATTTATAATATGCTTATTCCGGGCTATTATCAACTTTAAAAATTGATGATGTCCGATTTAAGGTGCCATTACCTCAGTATGGATCCACATGAATGACGACGCCCAGGATTCCCGGAATATCGTCTATAATTTTAAGTTCAACCTCATCGGCTATGGCGTGCCCTTCCCGCACGCTGATTGAACCGTCCACGACGATGTGCATATCCACCAGAAGGCTGGTGCTGATATAGCGGGTCCTGACCTTGTGCACTTCCAGAACCCCCGGATGATGACCGGCTATATCAGTGATTTGTTTTTGGATTTCCCTGGGCGCGCCGGCATCGATTAACTCACTGATTCCGGGCCAGATTATTTTCATGGCGGCGTGTAATATAAAGATGGATACGACGACGGCACCAACTAAATCCAGAAAAGACCAGGATGGAAAAATCAGGGCGCCGCCGACGGCAATCAGAACGGGTATGGAGCTGATTGCATCCGTGCGATGATGCCAGGCATTGGCTGCCAAGGCAGGGCTTTTAATCCTTTTGCCGGCCCTTGCCGTCCAGCGATAGAGGACCTCTTTAGTAACAATAGAGACCATGGCTACCAGCAAAGCAATCCAACCCGGCGGCGTTGCCTGCTTGTCCCGCAGGTCTGAAACGGCATCCCAGCCGATGCCGATGCCGGCTGCAGCAAGCATGAGCCCGATAAAGACGGTTACGAGAGTCTCCAGTCGCCGATGCCCGTAGGGATGGCTTTCGTCAGGAGGGCGGGACCAGAAGTGAGAACCGGCGATGACTGCAAAATCGGTGGTGGTATCCGTCAGGCTGTGAATGGCATCGGCTGTCAGGGCCTGGCTTCGTCCGAAGTAGCCGGCCGCAAATTTGATGCACGCCAGGGCGATATTTATAAGAAGTCCAAGCCAGGTAACTTTGCGAACGTATGCTTCGCGCGATTTTTTCAAACCAGTTTCGATTTTCTGCACCTGATCGGCTCCTGATGCAACAACGGATGATTTTAAAAGACAAGACCCCGTCATATCTTGGGAAGGCAATTGAACACCAGGATCCTGCAATAGCCGGTTTCGATTGCCTTGTTCTGGTTTTTAGCATATAAGTTGTTTGCGGTTTTGGCAAATATTTTCAAGTTAATTTGAGGCCGGTGGAATTTTTTGTTTCATGATAATTATTGATATGGGATTCTTCTACTTTATGCTTGTCAATTTCAGCTGTCCGGGGCGGCTGGGGCGTGGCGCCAATGAAAAATAGTGTCCGAACTGCAGGTCTGAAAATCATAGACGCCAAAAAACAAGTTCACTACCGAAAGGTGCGCGATCTGTTTCTGCAGTATGCCGATTCCCTTGATTTCGATCTGGAATTCCAGGGATTCAGCCGGGAATTGGCCACCCTGCCGGGAAGTTATGCTCCACCGGAAGGCTGCATCCTGCTGGCTGAGGCGTCGGGACGCTGGGCCGGGTGTGTGGCGTTGCGTCCTCTGGAAGACAAAATTTGCGAGATGAAAAGACTTTATGTCAGGTCCGAGTTTCGGGGGCGGGGTATCGGGCGACTGCTGGCGATTTCAGTAATTGACCGGGCGCGTGCGATCGGCTACGAGAAAATGCGCCTGGATACGGTTCCGGCCATGAAAGAAGCCAGGACGCTTTATTACTCGCTTGATTTCCGAAACATTAATGCCTATCGTTACAATCCAGTAGACGATGCTAGCTACATGGAGTTGCAACTATAGATCGGACGATAGATCCTGAGGCACCCAGACTGCAGGTAAGTCGGATTAACTCACCGTTTTAGGGGCGAAGTCGATTTCCCCAAATAAATTCATATTATCAGCGGATTATAAACAATTCAACACCTTCAATTCTAAGGAGTAAACGTTATGCTGATCTCACATATTGTTGCTATGGCATCAAACCGGGTTATTGGCAACCAGGGTGACATCCCCTGGAAAATTCCGGGTGAGCAAAAGATGTTCAAAGAAATTACCATGGGTCACGCCATGATAATGGGCAGAAAGACCTATGAAGCCATTGGCTGCGCCCTTCCCGGCCGCACCAGCATCGTCGTGACCCGCCAGGCTGATTACCAGGCCCCGGGCTGCAAAGTTGTGCACGATCTGAAAAGTGCCCTCGAATCCTGTGACCCCGATGAAGACGAAGTTTTTATTATCGGCGGTGGGCAGATCTATAGCGAAACGCTTGCGATTGCCGACCGGATTTATTTGACCGTATTGCCAAGAGAGGTGGACGGCGATACCTATTTTCCCGAGATTCCCGAATCCGACTTTGAGAATGTAAAGTCCGACTACATCGACGGTGTGGAGCCGTATCATTTTCATATTTATGAAAAAAAGGAGCTAAATAGATGAACGGCAATACTGAATACGGCTGGAACCCGGAGATGCCCCTGTCTCTGCTGGAAAAAGTCAAACAGGATCTCAAAACGGCCATGCTGACCAAAAACCAGGAGGCCCGCACCGCCATGCGCCAGATCATGGCCGAATTTCCGAAATTGACGGTTCCCCTGACTCTCGAAAGCGGAAAAAAATCCACCCGGCTCAAAAAGCCGGAAGAAATTTCCAATGATGATATTATCGGGATCATCAACGGGCTGGTAAAGTCGGAACAAACGATTTTGGAGGCCAGGCAGGAAGCAACTTCGCCTTACCTGGAAATACTTCAGTTGTACCTGCCGAAGATGGTCAGCCGGGAGGATATCGAGATCTGGATCAAGGAAAATATCGATTTTTCCCAATTCAAAAATAAAATGCAGGCCATGGGAATGATCATGAAACACTTCGGCAAAACCGCCGACGGCAAGCAGGTCAATCAGATTTTAAGGGATATGTAATTTGTACTATAAGTGAATACCTGATCCTCTAACCCGGGTCAGAGAAAATTCGCTGTGCCGTGATCCAGCATAGCGGAATGATGGAGTACTGGGTTTATCGCAACTGGATCTGTATTGTTGGGGATGGTACGGAACAGAAATAAAAATTTGAGCATCGTCCGTTTTGACCCGTTTAACAGCCGATTGGCACGGGATATCCGCAACACGCTCTCCGAATCTTATGGGGATGCACTGCTGCGGCTGGATGAATCCGTTTACCGGCGTCAGGCTGAACAATGGCTTGCAAAAAATATAGACCATGATTCTGCCGGCTATATTCAAGATCGGTTGAAACGATATGACCGCGCTTTCGATCAAATCTTTGATAATCGCATCCTGGATGCGAAATTCCAGGCTCTGATTACCTGGAATCACCAGCTATTCTTCGAAGTCCATGAACTTCTGGAACGGATCTGGCAGCAGACAACCGGCAATGAATTCCAGGCGCTGAAAGGTCTGATTCAGGCCGCCGGCGTCTATGTACACCTCGAATACAACCATCAGGTGGCAGCCGAAAAATTGGCAGCCAAATCTTCAGGCCGTATCCAAAAATATGGGGCTTGTTTAAACTTTATCGCCAATCTGGATACCCTGCTGGATAAGCTGAAAACCATAGATGCCGACCCGCCCCTGCTAACAAACCCCGAACTTCAATCATAGTCCTTGAGGACCTGTTCAACGTACCCCTATTTATCTTCTTAATGAAAATATCAGAAATTCCAAGCAACAAAAATCAAAACCCAAACAAACTCCAATAATCCAAATTCAAAAATCCAAACCAATGTGCCATTTATCGTGGTCCCAATGGCGACAGTGTTTAAATCGATATTAATTTTCATTTGTGATAAAATAAAATCTGGTGAAAGCTTTCATTCGTTCAAATGATAGATAAGACCATTATTCCACTATTCCATCATTCCCATTGTGAGCGAAGCGAACTAACTCCGAATTAAGCGAGGATTCAACATGACACTCCGTCTCCTATCGACCAATAAAAGACAAAGGATGGCCGTTTTTTTTATCTTCTTTTTTTTCTTATTGTTCACTTACACCCACCTGCCGGCCCAGCAAACCGAGGAAACGTCTCCAACCAAAAGCTGCCTGTGGGAGGTGAAAAACGGATCGACCAGGATTTTTTTGCTGGGATCCCTGCATGTTCTCAAAAGCAGTGCTTATCCACTGGCCCAGGAAATCAACAACGCCTATGCTGCCAGTGACAGGCTTGTTTTTGAAACGGATATCGGCGCCATGATGGAACCGACCATCCTTACGAAGATGATGCAGTTGGGTGTTTATCCGGAAGGACAGGATTTGTTTCAGAATATCTCCGCAACAACCCGCCAAAACCTGGAAAAAAAGCTGCAGGATTTAGGACTGTCCGCGGCCACGTTTGCCCGATTCAAACCATGGTTTATGGCCTTAACCCTGACTACCCTGGAGCTGCAGCGATTGGGCTTCAATCCCCAGTACGGCATTGACCTTCATTTTTACACCAAAGCCAAGGCCGACAATAAAGCGCTGGCCTACCTGGAACCGGTGGAGTATCAACTGGATCTGTTGGGGAAAATGGATTCCCGGGATCAGAAATCGTTTCTGGACCAAACTCTGAAAGATCTGGATAATTCGGCCCAATTGGCCGACAAAATGATGGCGGCCTGGCAAAAAGGCGAAGCGGATGACCTGCACACCCTTTTGTTCAAAAGTTTCGAAGATCACCCGGGGATTGAAGACCGCCTTTTAACCCGACGCAATAGGGAATGGATCGATCAGATTGAAAACATGCTGCGAGATCCCCAGACCACGATGGTCATCGTGGGCGTCGGGCACCTCGTGGGTCCTGAGGGGTTGGTTGAACTGTTAACGCAAAAAGGTTATGCGGTGAAACAGCGTTGATCTGGATGCTGGATGCTGGATACTTGATGCTTGATTCTTGATTCTGGATAGAGGATGCCTGATCCTCGATCTGACCTGTGGCCGGGCATTGATGCATGTGACATATAAGACAAAAGGATAGAGCTGACGTCAGATGACAGTGGTTGAAAAGTGATCACGTTTGACTGTATTCCAATAACGCATAAGCGATAGCAATTGATAAAAGCGTATTGGCTTTTTCTTATCTGTTTTCTGTCCTCTGTCCTCTGTCCTCTGTCGTCTGACGTCTGTCCTCTGACTTCTGTCATCTGACCTCTGGTATCCGTCTTCTGTATTATGACTCACAATACAAAGTAGAATGGTATGGACGAAAAGAACACCTCAATGTCCTTCCGCAACCGGCTCCATGAAGTTATATTCGAGGCCGATACGCCGGCCGGAAAATTGTTTGATGTGCTGCTGATCCTGTCGATTATCGTCAGTGTCATCCTGGTCATGCTGGACAGCGTCAGTTCCATTCAACAATCCTACGGCCGGCTGCTTTTTGTCGGGGAATGGTTTTTTACCATTCTATTTACAATCGAATATTTACTGCGGTTATATAGTATTGGACGTCCGCTGGCTTATGCCACCAGCTTTTTCGGTCTGGTCGATTTGCTGGCAATCCTGCCGTCTTATCTGAGCATCATTTTCCCGGGCACCCATTATCTGTTGGTCATTCGTATTCTGCGGGTACTGAGGATTTTTCGGGTGTTGAAACTGGCTCAGTATTTAGGAGAGGTCCACATATTGAGCCGGGCCCTGCTGGCCAGTCGAAGAAAAATTACCGTTTTCCTTTTTGTCGTCCTGACGCTGGTGATCATTTTTGGATCCCTGATGTATTTGATCGAGGACCCCGAGCACGGGTTTACCAGTATACCGCGGAGCATCTACTGGGCCGTTGTTACCCTGACCACTGTCGGCTATGGCGATATTTCACCCCAAACCCCGTTGGGACAGGCCATCTCTGCCATCATCATGATTATCGGCTACGGCATCATCGCCGTGCCGACCGGAATCGTCACCGCCGAGCTGACCCAGGCTTATAAAAAAAATATATCAACCCAGGCCTGCCGCCAGTGCAGCGCCGAGGGCCATGATCCTGACGCCAAACATTGCAAGTATTGCGGGGCCGAATTATAAAGTTGATTAAGTTTTTATAATATGCGAAGCATAAAAATAATTAATCCGCCGGGCATTCAATCTGACAACAGTCGTGAATTTTCAAATATCAACTCATTTTCCTGGATGTACTATTTTCCAGGGAGGATTAATTTTAAGGATTAGTTAATCTGGAAAGGATTTGAAATGATTTACATCGGAAAATTTCTGCATGCGACCAATCAACAACGGACCAGAGAAGAAAACCGCCGGCATGGCGAGTTCAATCTGATCATCGACGCTGATGATGAGCAAACGGCGGTTGATAAGTTCAGGGAGCGGATTCAGGATTTCAGGAGTAAAACCGAATTATTCGAAGGAGACTGTTTTATCTACATGGTTCATTTCCTGGAACTGGACGAATTTCCCAAAGACCGCGCCAGAATGCTGTACTACAAATCGATCGCCGGAGACCCGGTCATGCCCTATATCAGTTGCTCGGCGCCATCGGGCGAAGCCGATGCCTGCAAGATCCTGAACTGGATGGAAAACAGGCCCGAACTCGATGGGCAGGATACCGATGTGTTCATGCATTTTGAAGGTTAGAATTAATAAAATTGTCCTGCTTGCCGGATTGGCGATCGCATTGCAGGCCGGCGACGCTGATGCGGGCTTCCGGGATTTTTTTAAAGATGCCCTGAAGTCCCTGGGATTGGAGCAAGGACTCACCGAAACCGAAATCATCGATGGCCTAAAGCAAGCCCTGGAAATTGGAACCCATGAGGCCGTGAGGCAGGTCTCAAAAAGAAATGGTTATTTGAAAAATCCGAAGATCAAAATCCCGCTGCCGAAAAATATGCGGAAAGCGGAAAATATCTTAAGAAACATGGGGCTCGGCAGCAAGGTCGACGAATTTGAGCTAAGTATGAACCGAGCCGCCGAGCGCGCCGCACCGAAAGCAAAAACCATTTTTTGGGATGCCATCAAAAAGATGACATTCAGCGACGCACGCCAAATACTCAAGGGCCCTGAAGATGCCGCCACCCAGTACTTCCGCGAAAAAACCGCCGGCCAACTCCAGGATGAGTTCAAACCGATTGTAACCCAGGCCATGTCCGAGGTCGGGGTCACCCAGATTTACAATTCCCTGGACCGAAAAATCCGGGCCCTGCCCTTCACCAAATCTATTCGCTTCGATCTCAATCAGTACGTCACCGATAAAGCCCTGGATGGCCTTTTCTTAATGCTGGCCGCCGAAGAAAAAAAAATCCGTCAGGATCCCGCCGCCCGGGTTACCGACTTGCTCAAGAAAGTTTTTGCCAAACCATGAGATTATTCTAACATTGAAAACATAGTTCCCCATCTCGCCAAGTTGTAGGCTTTCCGAGCAGGAGCCGGGCTGCTGGCCCTGCTGCCCGGAAGCTGGGCCAGCCGAAGATCCCGCCATCTGGGACAGAGAAAATTGGCTGTTCCTTAAAACCCGCCGCCGGCGGAAGAAAAATGTTGAAATTCTGAAAATCCCAAAAAGGCCGCATGCAGACACGCCGCATGCGGCCTTATATTATAACCTCGGGATGCGACTTCTTAACTCGATGTGCGTTTCCTTCTGGCAAAGTACACTATCGCCAGCAGCACCACAATCACCCCGATCAGTACCCCGAATATCTCAACATTGGCGGCGATAAACATGGCGCGTCCGATCAGCTTTTGGTGTGCGGCATCGGTTTTGGGTGCCAGGCCGGTGATGCTGCCCAGTTTGGCAATAACCCGATAAACGAAGCGTTCGGTCGGGATCTCCTTGTGGCAGGACAGGCAGACCCCGACGCGCTCCATATTGTCGCGGATTTCCTTGGGCAGCGGGCCGGACTTGGGCCAGTGGTGACCAACTGTTTGGAGCTGCTGCCCTTCCCGGGTGACAACCTGATCCAGATCCATTGGCAAATCCGGGACCGGACTTATTTGGTAGACCGCCGTTTGGGTAACGAGCTGGCCCTTTTCGTTGGCAATATCGACGTATACGCCTTTGGCGTACTGCTTCATGTAGCGCCCGTCGTGCGTGCCATAGCCTAGCGCTTTGGACTCGGCATGACAAGAGGTGCAGGTGCGGGCTTGTCGGGTCGTCGTATGGGGCATGGCCGGGGCCATGTCGATGCTTCGCTGGCCCTTGTCCCCGCTGCCTTCGGCACCGGGAGCGGTAGGCCAGATTTTGTTGAGAATCAGCATTTCCCCGTCCGGCGCGACAACCGATGTGATCTGCTGGCAGCCGGGAATAATCGGGCTGACCCGGCCCTCGCCGTTGATACCCAGTACCGGATCTTCCCATCGCAGATAAGAGCGGTTTTCAGATGTTTTTCCGTAGGCGACGCCTGCGGCTACCGGCGGCTTGACTTTGCGCCAGGATTCGGCGGTGTGCCCATTGGCAAAATGAGTGTTGCCGGCCGCCACCCAGTCGGTTGCCTTTTTGTCGCCGGAAAAATCCACCTTGACGTGGCACCCATAGCACTGGGGTGCCCACGAGGAATGGCATCCATAGCATTCAATCGTCTCCACATGCTTGGGCGAGGTAATCTTGGCGGCGATGGCGGCGTCCTTATTTTGCCATTTGTCCTGCAGGTGAATCGATTTAAGGGTCGGGACCTCGAAATCCAGTCCGCTGGCGGAATGTACGATGACTTTATCGCCGTCGCGGATCACATTCCCGAAGGGATTTCCGCGGGCCGTCAACATAAAGCCGTCTTTGCCTGAATACGCTGTGGCAAACTTGCTTTGATTGATCAGCAGCTCGGCTGTGGTGCCGCGGGGCGGGGCGGTGCTGAGATCCTGGTCAAACTCATCCCCCCAACCCAGCGGCAATTCCCATGGATATTCGGTTGCAGTTCCATGGCAATCCGAACATTCAATTTCCACATTGGCCAGCAGCGTTCCGGTGATATTGCCATTGCCGTGCATCGAAGTGGTCGTGTGGCAATCCTGGCACAGGAGTCCACCTTCGGGATTGCCTTCACGGGATTTAAGCTGATGGTGGACATCGTCTTTGATATACTGGTACGTTTTGGTGTGCAGCTTGGGCTGCTTTTTACCATTGGCGTTAAAGGGGCTGCCGTAGGGAAATTCCATCAAGCCCTGGAATGATACGCCGATGCGTTTGCCACGGTTGTGGCAGGAGACACAGGTCTCGTGGGGTATGCCGGAATACACAATGCCGTTGGCAACGACCTTGGTCTTGCGGGTCGATTGAATGGAGTGAACCATGGCATGGCCCTTCTCATCGCGTTTGACGGTTTGATCGCCGCCTTCATAAAGACCGGCATTGTTGTAAGGAATATGACAGGCTGCGCATCCCATTCCGCGAAAGTCACCGCGTTTGTCGCGCCCTTTGACCCCGACATGACAGCGCTGGCAATCGGTGCGGACATAAGTGTAGATCGCCGTCCACGGTTTTTCCTTGAGTTCATCGACATTGGTCTTGGGCACCTGCTGCAGCTTCGTCGGGAAATTGTTCGGGTGTTTTTTCATCAGGGCCTGGGTATAGTCCTTGTACTTTTTTGTACCGAACACCGGTTCCGCGCCGTCGGGATCGTCAACATCATAATTGCCGTATCGTTTGGCATAGCCGGTGCTGGCCGGGCCCCAGCCCCATAGGGCGCCCTGAATTTTTCCGGCTTCAGTCTGCATGATGGAACGATACTGGGCATAAACCCATTCGGCGTGACACTGACCGCAAATTTTTTCGTTAACCCAGACTGAGGCGGAATGAACCACGAATGTATCGAGCGCGCTTTCCTGCGGTGCGCCGGTATGTGCCTTGGCCGCATCCTTTTCCTCGGCTGGATTGCCGCCGTGGCAAACTACGCAGCCATTCGGATCGCCCAATTTACCGCCCATCTGATAGATTTGCTTGGCCATCTCGGAATTGTGGGCCCGAATCGGTTCGATTCCGGCATGGCATTTACCCGGTGCCATGCAGCCGGTGTTGGGGGCAGGATACCCTGCCGGATCCATTTCCGGCAAGGGGCTTTGGGCAACAGAGAATTGGGGCGCCGCGACGAGGAAAAAAGCGACAAGAATGATTAGATATCGGACATTTTTCATCCTATTTTTACAGGCCATCTGCTCCTCCTTAGAGTGTTGACTTTTTTCTATGTATATATTGAAGCAATAGCTCGCCGGTGAGCTATGAGAAGGCTGTAAAATTCGGATGATGTCTGATTTGATATGTAGTAGCGGTTATTGTTAATCACAAATTCCATGCCGGGTCAACCTAAAAGAGAACGAGGCAAACCGTTGAGTAATTCTATCGATTCATAAAGAGGAGCCCGCTAACCTGCTGCGGGCCGGCAACTGCTTGGGTTTCCACCAGAACAAGACCGACAAGAAGCTTCGGGAAAAAGTCAGCCGAAAGGGCAGAATTGGTATCGAAGCGCATATTGTGTTAAAGGAACCAGATGTTGATCCTATTATCGGATTCACCAAAAGCTCAATTTGGAAGCAATTGACAAACAACTGCCTGCTTGCTAGATTTAATCTAACCCAGAAATCCTGGTTCTCTGGGCCGGGATATTTACTAATCGTGTTTTCCAACCAAAACTTCAAACCATACAGCCTAAATTAAGGAACCGAAATACATGGATTCAAGGGAAAGAACCTTCCTCGCTTTAGACCATCAGGAACCGGACCGAGTGCCTTTGGACTGCTGGATCTCCCGAGGAACCAAACACAAACTCAATTCCCAAATGCAGTTGTCCTATGACGATTTTCTGGATAGATACGACATCGATCTGCGATACATCAAAGGACCTGAATATATCGGGCTGGACCTCAAAACCGCTGGCGGCCTCGAATCGGATATTTGGGGGGTCAGTCGCAAGCCGGTATCCGTATTGGTGAGTGACGGGACCGCCTCATTTGAGGAAGTTTATAAAGAAGTATTGGAGAGCCCGCTGCAAAAATGTACCACGGTGGAAGAAATAATTGACTATACCCACTGGCCCTCGGCGGACTGGTTTGATTACACCGGTATCGAGAGGCAGTGTGATGAAATTCGCGACCGGGGAAGGGTCGTCGTTTTTATGGGCGACCGGCTGAACCGGTTCGCGCAGCTCAAACCGGCCATGTATCTGCGCGGCATGAGTCAAATCTTTTTTGACATGATGGAATCACCGGAAATCGTCACTTCCATTTTTGAGCATATTGTATCTTTTTATCTTGAATACGAAAACCGGATCCTGGAGGCCGCCCGGGGAAAAATCGATATTCTGGTCACCGGCGATGATTTCGGCATGCAAAACAGCATGATGATATCACCCGCCATGTGGCAGGAGATGCTGGCAAAGGGATTTTCCGATTATATCAGACTCGCCAAAGACCACGGTGCGAAAGTAATGCATCATACCTGCGGATCGGTCTATGAGATCATTGAAGATTTTATTGACTGTGAGCTGGACATTTTGCAGTCGGTTCAGCCCGAAGCTTCCGGTATGGATCCGGGCCGCCTGAAAGCGGATTTCGGCGACCGCCTATGCTTTCAAGGCGGGATCTCCATCCAGAAGATTCTGCCCTTTATGAAACCTGATGATGTGCGCGCCCATGTCGCGTCTGTGTTTGGACAGATGATGATCGGCGGGGGCTATATCGCCGGCACGGCTCATAATATTCAAGCCGATACGTCAATTGATAATATCAGGGCTCTCTTTGGGGCTTACCATGAATATGGCGCCTATTAATTAATCCGGGTTTAGCGATTCATCCATAAACTTCCACTTGTAATCCTCTTTGAAGAATTCAGTGTGCAGATTCTGCTCGATTTTCTGGATGCCTTCGATATGGGTCACCTGCTCCAATAAGCGGTTGTATTTTTTAAAGCTGCTCACATAAAAAGCCGCACAAATGTTGCCGGTGCTCCCCATGATGGTCGATACCATCCATATTTCCGGTATATCTCTCAATTGTTTGATGATTGGTTTATTTTCCTTCAATTCCGCGTGAATGATCAAAAAACCTGACACACCGTGGCCTAAATTGTAGAAATTGCCAATGGCCACGACCTGAATCACTTTTTCTTTTAAAAGAATATTCATGCGTTTGCGGATTGAACCCTCGGTAACGCCTATTTTTTTGGCAATTTCAGTCACCGGTATGCGGCCGTCTTGCTGCAAAAGTTTAACGATTTTAAAATCAGTGTTATCCAGGATGTTCAGCATGTTAACCTCTTTTTCGTTGTGACTTCCCATTGATTGGCATCGCTTGACTAAATTAAATGCGGCGTTACTTCTTCCTTTAAAAGATCCATATCATAAGAAAAGGTAAAAAAAAAGCAAAATATTTACGAAAAAAGGTTGACAATAATCGTTATTCGTATTTATTAGAACATTAATCGCAAATAAATCGACTTTGGTGGGGGTAAGCATGGCAGGACCGAGACAGGAAGGATATTTCATGCCGGCTGAATGGCACCCGCATTCCGCCTGCTGGATGGCATGGCCGGCGAGCGAGGAAACTTTCAGCAAAGCGCCATTGGATCCGGCCAAAGCATTTTCAGATGCGAAACGGTGTTATGGCATGATCGCTCAGACGATTGTCCGTTTTGAACCGGTATTCATGCTGGCCAACCAGCAGGATATCAGCGACGCCCGTGAATTGTGCGGATCGCAGGTTACCATCGTGGATGCGGATATCGACGACGGCTGGTTCCGTGATTCCGGACCGACATTCCTAATCCATAAAACGGGCAAAATAGCCGGAGTGAACTGGAGGTTCAATGGCTGGGGCCACCGGGCGCCATACGGCAAGGATAATCTGATCGCCAGTGATCTGCTTGCAAAACTGGAAGTAAAACGTTTCGATGCACCCTTTGTGCTGGAAGGCGGCGGCATCCATGTCGACGGCCAGGGGACCCTACTGGCAACAGAAAGCAGCGTCCTGAACCAAAACCGCAATCCGAACCTGAGCAAAAGCCAGGTCGAGGATTACTTGTGCGAATATCTAAATGTCAGCAAAATAGTCTGGCTGAATGGAACGCGCGCGCAATCTGAAACCGATGGCCATGTGGACGGCTTGGCCTGCTTTATCCGGCCCGGGGTTGTGCTGACGTCGGTGGGGTCCGATGCCGGGCACCCCGACTATGAGACGCTGCTCGAAAATCGTGAGATATTGCTAAACAGCAAGGATGCCAAAGGACGCCGGATCGAGGTGGTTGAGATACGGGAACCCTATGAATACCTGGCGGACGGCACCCTGATTAAAGGCATCTATGCCAACTTTTACATTGCCAATGGCGGGATCATCCTGCCGGAATTTGATTTTCCCGAATTTGATCGCGCAGCGCTTGATACCCTCAAGCGAGAATTCCCCAATTATGAGATCGTTCAGCTGCCGACCCGCATTTTGCTTTTCGGGGGCGGTAATATTCATTGCATCACCCAGCAGCAGCCTGCCGTTGCTGAATAGAACTCAGTCAGTGCAGGAGTAAAAATATGGCGACGCCGAAGGATGAAGGATTTTATATGCCGGCTGAATGGCATCCGCATACGGCCACCTGGATGGCATGGGCCAGTCTGCAGGAGACCTATGAGGAGGCGCCCCAGGGTCCGGAAACGGCTTTTGGAATGGCCAAAGAAGCATACGGTGCGGTCGCCAAAGCGATCGCCCGCTTCGAACCCGTAAACATGATCGTCAATAAAGCGGATGTAGAGGAGGCCAAGCAGTTTTGCGGCCCCGCCGTCAATGTGATCGAAGCTGAAATCGATGATGGGTGGTTCCGTGATTCCGGCCCGAGTTTTCTCATCGATCGGAAAGGCGGAATGGCAGGCGTCAATTGGGTATTCAATGGCTGGGGCAACAAGCACCCGCATGCCAAAGATGCTAAAATTGCCAGAACGATCCTTAACCGGGAAGGTATAAAATGCTTTGACTGCCCCCTGGTAACCGAAGGCGGGGCCCTGCATGTCGATGGCGAGGGTACGCTGCTGGCGTCTGAAAACAGCATCATCAACCAGAACCGGAATCCTGGTTTGACCCGGGCGGAAATCGAGCAGTATCTGATCGACTACCTGAATCTGAAAAAAATCATCTGGTTGAATGGCGATATACCCGGTGATGAAACGGATGGACATATCGATGGACTGGCCTGCTTTATTCGGCCCGGAACCGTGATGGCCTCGGTCACGCCGAATAAAAATCACCCTGATTATGATGTCCTGCAGGAGAACCTGGAAATACTCAAAAGCAGCTCGGACGCCAAAGGCCGTCCCCTGAAGGTGGTCGAAGTTCATAATCCGGCCCAGTTTACCGAAGACGGAATGACATTTACCGGAATTTACCTGAATCACTATATCGTCAATGGCGCCGTTATTCTGCCGTTGTCCGGTTTTTCCGAGGATGACCAAAAGGCCCTGTCCTTGTTCAAAAGAGAATTTCCCAGGCATGAAGTGGTTCCGGTACCGTCTACAGTGGTTTGGTTCGGCGGGGGCAATGTTCATTGCATTACCCAGCAGCAGCCGGCAGTTGATGTGACAGACTGCAGAGAAGCCAAAATTAAGTAGACATTTTCGCTGCCAATTCCGGACACCAAGTATTTGCAGATTTAGAAATGGCTTTCGGCATTCGGCATTGGGCTTTCGGCAAAAGGTGAATGTAGATTTTCGAATTTAACTTCATCTATAAGTCTTATGATTTATGCTCGGCTTTGCACAATAACAGTCTATTTTAAAATGAGGTGATTTTATGCGAAATGTAGTCTTGGCTTCGACGCAAATGGCCTGCAGCTGGAATATCGACGAAAATCTCGATAAGGCCGAAACATTAATTCGCTCAGCAGCTTCCCAAGGTGCGAATATAATTTTGATCCAGGAGCTTTTCGAAACGCCCTATTTCCCTATTGATCAGGATTTTCGCCACCTTAAACTGGCCAAACCGGCTGACGATCATCCGACCATCAATCGCTTTGCGCAATTGGCGCGCGAACTCGGCGTGGTCCTGCCGATCAGCTTTTTCGAGCTGGCCAACCGTGCTTTCTACAACTCGCTGGCCATCGTCGATGCGGATGGGAAAGTGCTGGGTGTGTACCGCAAAACGCATATCCCCAACTCTATCGGCTACCAGGAGAAGTCCTATTTCAGCCCGGGGGATACTATATTCCCCGTTTGGAGTACCCAATACGGCAAGATCGGGGCCGGCATATGCTGGGATCAATGGTTTCCTGAGACGGCCCGTTGTCTGGCGCTCAAAGGGGCCGAAATATTGCTGTTTCCGACGGCCATCGGTTCGGAGCCCGGAGATGAGCAGCTGGACTCGAGGGATCACTGGCAGCGGGTCATGCAGGGGCATGCCGGCGCGAATCTGATGCCCCTCGTGGCGGCCAATCGTATCGGCATCGAAAAGGGAATCGCCTTTGAGATGACCTTTTATGGTTCTTCTTTCATCGCCGATCATACCGGCGCGAAGGTGGCGGAAGCGAACCGGACGGATGAGACCGTTCTGACCGCTGCCTTCGACTTGGATGAAATTCGCGAATATCGCGAAACCTGGGGGGTGTTCCGGGACCGGCGCCCGTCATCTTATGCAGCATTGATGTCATTGGATGGTGAAACGATCTTAGGCGGCTAAACAATGCGGCCAACGAAAAATCAACAAAAGCTAGAAGAAGTGCCAAGAATGAAAATTTGAAAAAAGGAGGGCCTTATGTCTAAGAAACTGAGTATCGGCGTTTGTTTCATGTTCCTGGGATTTATTGCATTGACGGCTCCCGTGGCCGGCGCAGAGGAAGAAAAGGTGGTAAATGTCTACTTCTGGTTCGATTATCTCCCGCAAGACGTGGTCGATAGTTTTGAAAAGGAAACGGGAATCAAAGTCGTGGTTGACACCTTTGAATCCACCGGTGCCCTGGAGGCGAAGCTGCTGGCCGGCAAGAGCGGTTACGATATTGTCTGTTCCTCCGGCGGAGCGGCGGAGCGATTGATTAAAACCGGAACCTTCAAAAAGCTTGACAAGTCAAAGTTTACCAACTACGGCAATCTTGATCAGGATATAGTGGCGGGCCTGGCCAAACACGACCCGGGCAACAACTACGGTGTACCGTATATGTGGGGCACTACCGGCATTGCATTTAACGAGGCCCTGGTGAAAAAACATCTGCCCGACGCGGATGTGCGCAGCCTCGATCTGGTCTTTAAGCCGGAGAATATGGCCAAATTGGCAAAGTGCGGTGTCGCGTTCAATGATGAGCCCGCCGAGGTGATCCCGATGGCTTTGAACTACCTGGGTCTGCCTCATCATTCCACCAAAAAAGCGCAGCTCAACCAGGCAATGGAAATGCTGAAAGGGGTTCGGCCTTATATTCGGCATTTTAATACGGGAACTTTTATCGAGGAGCTGGCCACCGGCGAATTATGCGCTACCATCGCCTACAACGGTGAGGCGGGATTGGCGTCCATGCGGGCGGATGAGTTGAAAAATGATATCTTTATCGACTACTCCATCCCCAACGAAGGGACCATCATGTGGTTTGATTTTCTGGCCATTCCCGCGGACGCGAAGCATCCCGAAAATGCCCACAAATTTCTTAATTTTCTGATGAAACCCGATGAAATCGCCAAGGTGACCAATTTATATTGGTACGCCAATGGCAACGCAGCCGCACTGGCTTATGTTTCTGACGACGTCAAGGCGGACCCGGACATTTATCCCCCGCCGGAAATTTTACAGAAACTTTTTCCGGACCTGGCACTTAAAGCCAAGTACAGAAAAATTTACAACCGGCTGTGGACCGATTACAAAGCAAACCGCTAGTGCCGACATTTTCGCTGATCTCGAAATCCAGGGCGCGGTGCGACCGTGGGATTTACACCGAGCACCCGCCCCTTTCGAGCGCACAGGACCAACCATGAATGCCAAAGAAAATACGATCGACGGACCGGACAATCGCAAAAACAAGCCATTTTTGGAAGTCAGGGGCGTCACCAAAAAATTCGGTGATTTTGTTGCCGTGGATCGTATCAATCTGGCCATTCAGGAAAATGAAATCTTCTGTCTGCTGGGAGGGTCGGGATGCGGTAAGACGACGCTCCTGAGAGTAATCGCGGGCCTGGAGACCCCCACCGAAGGCAGGATTGTCATTGACGGCGTTGACGTTACGGAGCTTCCGCCCTATGAACGTCCCATGAACATGATGTTCCAATCCTATGCAATTTTCCCCCACATGTCGGTTGCAAAAAATGTCGCCTATGGTCTCAAACGGGATGGCTTGCCCAGAGCTGAAATTAGATCCAAGGTAAAAGATATTCTGGAGCTGGTCCAAATGAGCCCGTTTGCCAAGCGCAAACCCCATCAGCTCTCCGGCGGACAGCAGCAGCGGGTGGCCCTGGCGCGTGCCCTGGTCAAACAACCGAAAGTATTGCTGCTGGATGAACCTCTGGCCGCTCTGGACAAGAAGTTGCGCGAGAAAACCCAGTTCGAGCTGATCGACATTCAGTACAAGCTTGGCATTACCTTTGTTGTGGTGACCCATGACCAGGAAGAGGCCATGACGCTTTCCACCAGAATTGCCGTTATGAAAGAAGGTAAATTCGTTCAGATCGGAACCCCCACTGATATCTACGAATATCCGAAATCGCGCTATACAGCTAATTTTATCGGTTCCATCAATATATTCGAGGGCGTCGTCACAGAGGACCGCGACGATTCTCATATGGTGCGGTGCGAGGATGAACAGTTTGACATCCTCATACCTCATGATACCGCCATCCATGTTGACGAGGAAATCGGCGTTGCCATCCGTCCAGAGAAGATCCACCTTTCCAAGCGTGAACCTGCCGGGCCCCAGGTGAACACCATCAGGGGCAAAGTGTCGGACATTGGTTATCTGGGCAATCATTACGTCTACAATGTCGAGCTTGACAGCGGTAAAATAATGAAGGTGTCCACACCCAACCTGAATCGATTTTCAAAACGAACCATAGACTGGGACGACATGGTGTATCTTTCCTGGGAACCGGCCAATTCAGTGGTGCTATTGCGATGAATGACGACCGGCTGACAATAAAGGATGCGGCCCAGTTTGTTGGGGAGAAGAAGATGCAGTCGGCCGGCCGTATCACCCCTGGCGTTTCCGGAACCATTAAGAAGGTGGTCAATGCGGTTGAGGAGCATTTATGGCGCCGGATTATCCTTGGCACGCCCTTTCTTTGGATGCTGGTCTTTTTTTTGCTGCCGTTTCTATACGTGCTTCAAATCAGTTTGACGGAGCTTGCCGACGCGCGCCCGCCATATTCGGAAATGTTCAGCTGGGTTGAGGATACCAGCCTTTCCATCAAGTTGATTTTCGATAATTACCGGGTTTTGCTGGAAGATGATCTTTATGTCATTGCCTACTTCAATTCGGTAAAAATTGCCTTTCTGGCAACTATATCCTGTCTGGCAATCGGATACACGATGGCGTACGGGATCGCCCGGGCGACGCCCAAGTGGCGCAATATCCTGCTGCTGGCGGTCATGATGCCTTTTTGGACCTCGTTTTTATTGCGGGTCTACGCCTGGATGGGCTTGCTGGCAAACCACGGGATCGTGAACAATGTTCTGATTTGGATCGGAGTGATCGAAGAGCCGCTGCAGATCATGTACACCGATACCGCCATGTACGTGGTATTTATCTATGCCTATCTACCCTTTATGATTCTGCCGTTATATGCCAATCTGGAAAAATTGGATCCGACACTGGATGAGGCGGCCGCGGATCTGGGCGCCGGACCGGTGACAGTCTTTCTGACGATTACCCTGCCGCTCTCCCTACCCGGGATTATCGCGGGCTGCATGTTGACCTTTATTCCCGCTGTGGGTGAATTCGTTGTTCCCATCCTGGTTGGCGGACCCGAAAACCTGATGATTGGAAGGGTATTGTATGATGAATTTCTCGGCAATATCGACTGGCCCATGGCTTCGGCCGTCGCAACGGTATTGCTGCTGCTGCTCGTGCTGCCGTTTATGGTGTATACGCATTTCAACAATAAGCTGAAAGCGGAGCTGCCGTGAACAGAAGAAGGAATTATTACCTGTTGAGTGGTTTGGGATTGGGTTTCGCCTTTCTCTACGTACCGATTTTGCTGCTTATTTTATTTTCTTTCAATCAGGCGAAAACAACTACTCGATGGACCGGTTTTTCTTTAAGGTGGTATCAGGCGCTTCTTGAAAATGAGGCCATTTTGGATGCCACTTTGATTTCACTGAAAATAGCCGTGATATCGGCCACCGTCGCCACCATTGTGGGTGTAATGGCGGGGATCGCATTGGTTCGTTTTAAAAAATTCAAAGGTAAAACGCTGTTTGCCGGATTGATGATGGCACCGATGGTCATGCCCGAAGTTATTACCGGCATCGCCATGCTGCTTTTGTTTGTATCTTTGGAAGGGATCATCGGCTGGCCGGACGGTCGCGGCATGGATACCATTGCCATCGCGCATATCACTTTTTCCATCGCCTTTGTGGCTGTCATCGTTCAGGCCCGCCTGCATAGTATGGACGAATCCTTGGAAGAAGCGGCCATGGATTTGGGCGGTCGGCCGATTCGGGTGATGTTCGATATTACCTTGCCGCTGATCGCACCGGCCATGATTTCCGGTTGGCTGCTCTCTTTCACCCTGTCCTGGGATGACGTAATTCTGGCCAATTTCGTGGCCGGACCGGGTTCAACGACATTGCCGCTGGTGATCTGGGGCAAGGTAAAGCTCGGTGTCAGCCCGGATATCAACGCCCTGGCCACCATCCTGATCGCCATCGTCACTGTCGGCATGATCATTACCGGATGGTGGCTGAATAAAAAAGAGAAAGCCTACCAGCGCGACATTCAGTTGGCTATGGCCGCCAATGAATAGCCCAGAATATCTCTTATGAAACTTCAGGGAATGACGAATGTCGAATGTCGATTGACGAATGGTGGAATCGCTTGGGGCTTAGGGCTTCGCTCTTCGAGCTACGACCCCACACGTCGCTCAGTCGTTTTAAAATGGACCCTTCGACAAAAGACTCACGACAGGCAGAATACCTTAAATCCAAAATCCGCATTCCAAAATCCAAAATTTGGTTTTTGAAGTTTCTTTTCTTTGATCATACTGGCCGTTTTTTTGGCCAGAGGCAGCGCTCTTATGAAACTACAAAATATTCAAAGCCATTCAGATAAAATTTAACGGATCTATGATCCAAAAAAAGTAATCCGTATATGCCTTTAAATGTTTATTAATTTCGGATTGCTGGAGTAATGTCTGAAGGCTGGATATCTTCTCTTGATACCCCAATACTCCAGTACTCCATTACTCCAAGTTCGAGACATTTCATAAATTCTTGAAACCTTAGATTTACTTTTTTGGGTTATAGTTGCGAAAGTTAGCGGTCGCTCCGCGATCAACGGTCGGGCTGACGCCTGACACTTTAATCCGATAAATCTTCTATTTCTTCCTTGAGCAGCTTTTTCATAATTTTTCCGGTGTGATTTCGGGGAATCTTGGCGACAATTTTCAAATCTTTGGGAATCTTGTAGCCGGCTATTTTATTCCGGCAATGGGTTTTAACGTCATCCAGGGATAAGGTGCAGCCTTTTTTCAGCATGACCACCGCGGTCACCTTCTCGCCCCAACCACCGGGATCCGGCATTCCAATGACAGCCAGATCGGCGACGGACGGGTGCTTTCCCAGTACATCTGCCACTTCGCGGGGGTATACGTTTTCGCCGCCGGTCTTGATCAACTCCTTTTTCCGATCCACAAAATAGACAAAACCGTCTTCATCCAATCGGGCGAGATCTCCCGTGTGCAGCCAATCACCGGAGTACAGTGAGCGGTTGGCCGCGTCATTATTCCAGTATCCGGGAATGCATGTTTTCGAGCGAATCATGATCTCGCCGACCTCTCCGGCCGGAACAGGCCTTTGCCGCTCATCCCAAATCTGAAGTTCGATTTCCCCCATGGGCCGGCCGCAACTGTACGGCTTTGAAAAATAGTCTTCTCCGGTAATGACCGTTGCCGGTCCGGTGATTTCGGTCTGGCCGTAAATTCCCATATACCGGCAATCGAACTTTTCGCAGAACAATCGCATGCGCTCGGCATGTTCCGGTCCCGCTCCCCCGGCTCCGATGATATAGCGTAGCGCTGGATAGGTCAGCTGCTCCCGGTCAGCAATTTCTGTCAGGAGTGTATCGTAGGGCGGAACGAGCATGGTGATGGAAACCCGCTTTTTCACGAGGGTTGACACCAGACTTTGTGGATCGATTTTTCCCGGCACCACGTTGGCAGCGCCATGGTTCAGCGTCGCGCGGGTTCTGATCAATCCTGCCTGATGAAAGTAGGGCATAAAGGCAAGATAGACGTCATCTTGGCGGATTTCCAGGGCTTCAGCCGTAAGCCGGTCGATCATCACAGATCCGGCATGGGTCTGCAAGGCGCCTTTGGGGCGTCCGGTGGTTCCGCTGGTATAGATCAAAAGAACCGGATCTGTATCCAACAACTTGGGTTCAGCGGCCGGCAAGCGGCGCGCATCCGCCAACTCATCGGTCGAGTAGACGGCTTTTTCAACGGTGCCGATTCCAATGGTGAACCTGATTGATTCACATTGTTCGGTCAATGTTCCCAGAAGGGCTTGATGGCTTTCGCTGATAATCAAGGCCGAGGCTGCCGCATCGTTTAGGGCCCAGATCAGTTCGCTGCCCGTATGCCGGGTATTCAATACCAGCAGGATTGCTCCGACTTTGGCCGTTGCATAGTGATAGACGATATAGTCCGTGCAATTGCCGGCCAAAATGCCGATACGGTCTCCTTTTTTCAAGCCCAGATCGGAAAGCGCACCGGCTATGTACGAGACTCGTACCCAGAACTCGTCAAAAGTTACTAGGTCATACAGGGAATCAAAAGCCGTCCGGTTGCCATGCCTGCTGACCGCTGCATATAGTATATCCTGTATCAATGCCATCTTAGCCTCTGTTTGCCGGTGTTGTTCTGACCCTTAACCTGTTTTTCAGGGCAACCAATGTAGTGGCGGGGTTTATCCCCGCCAAGGGCTTGGCGACTATCGCTGATAAACTCACATAGCAGAATCATTTGTGGACAACGGCGGTAACCGCCGTTTAGGCGGGGATAAACCCCGCCACTACATCGTCGGTCAAGCCCATCGACTTCTGTAGTCTCATACAAGCCGCAGCCGCTGGCCGCGGGGGTTCAGTCTGATCAAAGAAATGAAACTGTGCCAGATCAATGCTATATAAATTTCCGACAAATTCATTTACTATTTCGTGCTCGTGCTCGAAGCTTTTGAGCCTCTCAGTATCGAGTACGAGGACGAGCACGATTTAAATACCCTGTTTTGGGGTTAATATAGGCGTAGTTTCACAAGAGGGGCACTGTGACCCCGGGTCTGTCATCTGACTTCTGACTTCTGTCATCTGTCCTCTGTTCTCTGACACCCGACACCCGAAACCTGAAGTCTACACACTGCTCATTAAATGATATCACCAATAATGCCGACAAAACGAAACGATTGCAAAAACTCACTCCATCGGGGGCAGCCAGTGGCGGGATGGGTTTTTGACCGGCATGCGGTATATCACCGGATCCCTGCCAAACACCTCCAGCTCAACGGTGTCTCCCAAGGTCAACAGGGCCCAGGCTCCGGCCGCATGGGGGTGGGTAGTGAATGTTTCGCTCAGAGACTGCAGACTAAAGTGGGGGATACCGTCCATGAAATGCAGCTGGTTCCAATGGACGTGGCCGGACACCACCGCAATGACTTTATCGCTGTCTTCAATCAGCCGGCGTGCCAGGTGCGCATTGCGGTGCTGCTCACCGTGGGCATAGCGACGCTCGAAATAGTAGTTGCCCACCATCGAACCGGTATCCACCGGCATATGTGAAAACACTACACTGGCCAGGTCGGTAGCAGCCAGATCGGCTTCCAGCCAGTCCAGATCATCATGTTCCAGGTGGAACCCTTCGCCTTCATGCAATTTGCAGGATGCATTCCAGAAGACAAGATGCCAGCCGTCCTTGTCCAGGCTGTGGTGTTGTAATGAACTGTCTAAAATTGTTTCCTGCTCTTTTATGGACAGGTGGACGACGTCGTGGTTGCCGATTATATGCCGGCGGTCTTTGGTCAACAATTTGAAGGCAGCGCCGACCCGGGCCAGGTGTTCGCGGTCGGTTGCCAGGTCGGTGTTGCTGATGCGATCACCCAGGTCGACCACCAGATCGATATCCATCGCATTGGCCTGCCGGATAAATTTTTCGAGCAAATCAAGGGCCACGTCACCTTTCTTGCTGTACCGGTCGGGGCCATAGTGGATGTCCGTGATGATGGCTATTCGTAGGGTGTTTTGCACGGTAGGTTTACCGTTTGTCTATTCTAACTCCGAAAACCTGGATCTGTGGTAAGGTCGGAGCTCATTGGCTCTGCCATGCGTTAATTCAGATTCTGGTTTCAGGTGTCAGGTTTCAGGTGTCAGCACCGCCTCTTCTACGGAGCCTTCAGTGTGATCAAAAAAGAAACTGTGACAAACCGGCGTTTCGTATGAGCACATCCTCGGTGACGAACTCGTACTCACCCTCGTTCTTAGAGCTATTGAGCTGCTTTCAGTATCGAGGTCGACTACGAGCACGATTTAAATACCCTGTTTGGGAATGAATATAGATGTTTCAGACGAATAAAAAGCAAGTCGAATCCTGAGTGCTGATTGGGGTGAAATATAAAGCTCAATGCCCGTTAAAGCAAGTCATTTCATGATCGAACCGGATCCAACGGGTTTGGATCAGTTGCTGACACCTGAACACTTTTCGTAAATGTAGCCGTTGAAATCTTCCTATGTGGTGTGTCAAATCTGCATCCTCTGGGCCGCATCTTTATTTTACTGCCGCAGCAATTTGGGGAATATACAGCACCAGCTCCGGAAACAATATGATCACGGCCAGCACGATAAAATCGGCGATGAGAAACGGCATGATGCCCCGGAATACGGTACTCACCGGAACATTGGTGACGCTGCCCACAATGAACACGTTCAATCCCAAGGGGGGCGACACGAGTCCGATTTCCGCCGTTTTGACAAATACGATCCCCAGCCATACCGGATGGTATTCAAGGCTCATCATTATCGGAAAAACCAGCGGCAAAGTTAGAATCAGAATCGCCAGCTGATCGAGGAAAAACCCGAGGATCAAGTACATCAGGATAAACGCCAAGAAAATCCACCAGCGGCTCATGCCCGACGTGTGAATGGCTGAGATCAGATCCTGGGTCGATCCCGTCAACGTCAGAAACACACTGAAAACCATTGCGCCGATGATGATGATAAAAATCATGGCGCTGTTGCGGGTGGCATTCGTCAGCGCGGTTTTGAAGTCACCCCAGGTCATGCGCTGCTTGATGACCGCCAACAGAAGCGCCACCAGGGAGCCGACCGCTCCCGCCTCCGTCGGCGTGATGACGCCGGTATAAATCGAACCGATCATCACGACCATCAGAGCGATCACAGGCCAAATCGGAACCAATGAGACGGCTTTCTCCCTGAGCGAGTATACCCGTTCGCCAGCCGGTGCGGCCGTAGGCCGTATTCTGGTAATTGCAAATATGGTGATCGCATAGCCGGCAGCCGTCATCAGACCCGGTACGATACCGGCCAACAGGAGTTGACTCACCGAGGTTTCGGTGAATATTCCAAACAATACCAGCCCGATGCTTGGGGGAATCATCAGGGCCAGCGTGCCGACGGTGGCGACCACGCCGGTGGCAAACGCCTGGTCATAGCCGTAGCGTTTCATTTCGGGGTAGGCGGCCGAGGCCAAGGTCCCGGCCGAAGCGCTGCTCGAGCCTGAAATCGCGGCCAGAAGAACGCCGGCCGACACGGACGCAAATGACAGCCCGCCCCGCAACCGGCCCAGCCACTTATGACAGGCGGCAAACAGTTCCCGCGTCACCCGGCCGGCGGTTAGAAATTCGGCCATCAGGATGAACATGGGAATAGTCGACAAGGAAAAACTGGCAGCCTGCTCATAGGGTGAAGATTTCAGGACCCCGAGGGTGGTCTGCAGGCCGGCGACAACCAGCAGACCGGCTGAGCCTGAAACCAGCAGGGAAAATCCGACCGGCATGCTGTTCAGCAGCAACAGAAACAGCAGCATGATGACCAAAAACAAGGTGAGACTCATAGCTCACCTTCTTGCTGACCGTCCCGGCGCAGTTCCGGGGCAAAAACCTCATAGATCAAGCGTGCCGCCATCAGGCCGCAGCCAAGCGGCACCCAGACATAGCTCCAGTAAATGGGAAATTGAACAGCGCCGAAAAGCTTGTCCTGGTTGACGAACTTGTCGACAGCCTCCAGTCCTGAAATATAGGCAATGGTACCAAAGGCAATGCCGCCCAGGGCGGCGTTGCACCTTTCAGACAGGCTGAAGGGGATTTTCTGCCGGTACTGATCCAGTAGCTTGAGCCGAATATGCCCCCCGATGATATAGGTACGCGGCAGGGCCATAAAAACGAGTATAACCAGCAGGTAAAACTGGGTGAACTCATATTGACCCGTAATCGGGCTGCCGAAAAGATAGCGGCTCAGCGCATCGGCACTGATGGACAGCATCATCACAAAGATCGAAATCATGGCCGTAGCCATGTAGAGTTTTTCGAAAAGCGCCAAAAAGCGGTCAACACCTTGGTTGCGGTAATGATTACTGCTCATTGAGATAACGCTTGAAGGCCTCTAGGATTTTATCACCGGGAAGGTTGCGGCTTTTCATCTGATCCAGCCAGACCTTTTCGACGGTTGCCAGCTTGGCACTCATTTGTTCGAGAACAGCCGGGGACAGGGCGTAGATATTTTTACCGGCTGCTTTCATTTTTTCATTGGATTTGGCGACAACCTTGTCGAAGATCGCGGCCGCCCCGGTCCCGGTGGCCTCACCCGCTTTGCGCAATATGGACTGTGTTTCGGGTGAGAGGCCCTGCCATACATCCTCGTTGATTAAGGTGGCAAAAGCCACGGAGCCCAGACCGGCGTTAACCGTCGAGCTGTTCAACACTTCCTGCAGGCTGTATGCACGCCAACCGGGGATCGTATAGATCGCACCGTCCACGGTGCCGCGCTGCAGGGACAGATAGAAATCACTCGGGCCGATGGTTACCGGGGTTGCCCCGAGGGCCTTGGCCGTCAGCTCCATGATGGCGCCGGCAGTACGCAATTTCTTGCCCTTGATATCATCCAGACTGGTGATCGATTCCTTGGCCGTCAGCTGAAGCTGGTAGACCGGCGCCAGCGACACCCACAACGGCCGCACGCCATGGCGCAGAAATTCGGCCTCCAGCAACTCCTTGTTGGCCAGCTTGGTATAGGCCCGGGTGCCGGTTGTGACCTCGTTGAACAGACCGGGCAGCATGGCGGCGCCGGATAGCGGCATCCGGTCCGACACATAAACCACACCGCAGACGGCAATGTCCGCCACCCGGTTTTTCACCGCATCCAGCATGCCGGAGGCCTTGGCCAGTTGTTGCGCCGGAAAATGCTTGATTTTAATGGTCTTATTCGACATCTCGTCGACTTTCTTGATAAACGCCTGGGAGCCGGTCTTGGAAGCGAAATGCGTCAGCGGGAACTGGTCGGCCAGTCGCAGGGTTACGGATTCAGCCATGACGTTCGTCGTTGCGAATAGAATAAGTGCGGTCAACAGCGCTAATCGTTTTCCTGTGTTCATCGTCTTTCCTCCTTTTCGGTTGGGAGAATTAAGAGTCAATGGGCGCAAATTGTATAAACGGAGGATATCGCAGGCAATCTGCTAGGATTGAGAGATATTGATAAGAAGGTATAGCATTCTGAAAAAAATCAGTCAAAGATATAATCGCAGACCGCGGAATCTCGATTGAAAAAATAGCTGTGAACCTTAGTACGTTCAGGAAATGCATGAAAATTGGACATTGGTTTGATTCAGGGATTCAGGGATTGAGGGATTGAGGAATTGAGGGATTCAGGGATTCAGGGATTGAGGGATTTAGGGATTCAGGGATTCAGGAATTGGGGGATTTTGGAATTTGGGAATTGAAGGAATTCTTTCTAGGCAGCATTCCTGTTTCCAGGATATTGCTGCCTATGAAAAAAACTAGGTTTTATCCGGTTTATTCGAAAATCGCCGAAAATTAATGGTCATCCATAAATATTAATATGCTAAGAACGGTGAGGCTTCCCAGTACCCCGGCAAAGACAGACAACGTCCCGATTGACCACATCATACTGGAGAACCAAGCAGACGCATTTGTGTGCTTCAAAAAGGTATAAAATCTCCAACCGGATCCGAAACATACCAACGCAACACCAGCAATAAATAATGGTTTTCTCATTTCTTTCCCCTCAGTTAAGCCTGGAATTGAATTTTTATGGATATAAACTATTTCCGGCGAAGGAAACGGGTTAAGTGACCCTCGCCGGCGAAGTTGCTTTATCTGATCAACAATCTATTTATCGGAATTTAATTGAAAAACTTTAAGGAAAATTGCGGTTGATTCCAGGATAAGCGCTGTCCATCGTGACGGCTAAAGCGGATTGCCCAGCTGAATCAGAAAGACCGGCCCGGATTCATCCAAGTATTCGGGCTGAACCACGGGCCAGCCCAGGCCGACCCGGAATGACGACAGTCTACCCCAGCCGATTTGCAAGGAGGTCACCAATTCGAATCCGGCTCCAATCAGCGTGTCGTCCACTGAAATCGAGTTGTCGGCCGCCCCGACGTCGACAAAGGTGCCCAGCCGCAGGCGATGAAGAAACAGCGGCAGGGTTTTATAGCCCTGCTGGAGATTGAGCAGCGGCCAGTAGATTTCCACCCCGGTGGTGTAGGCCTCCTCGGCTTCCAGGACATTGTCTTCGAATCCCCTCAGCGGAAACAGGCGCGTAGGCCTTTGGGTGAAGTAGCCTTCGGTCAGGTTGCCGCCGATGCGGAAGGTATTGTGACCGGGATTGATGTCGCCCCAGGTTTTGCCGGCCAACAGATGAACGGAGGTGTATATCTTTTCGCCGAACCACAGATCGAAGCCGCCGAAGAGCGATTGACTGCCGCTGGTGAAAACATCCAGATTGACCCAACCCCGATGGCGTCCGATCTCACGTCCCAGGCTCAAAGATCCCCAGAATTCGTCTTCATTCTCACGGGAACCGGTTCGCGGTTCGTACCAGCGGCCGTTGGCCGCGACTTCCAGACCCGGTATCAGGCCGGGCTGCCAGGCGCCTCTGACTTCGTTGCGTTTCTCGTCCACGGTGGCGGCGTTTTCAGGCGTGTAGGCAATTGCGTAGCGGTTGAAGCGCAACCCGAAATCCGCTGCATTTGCACCGGCCGCCACCGATAGGTAATCCAGATCAAACGAATATCGCGCGCCGGCATCCACACGATATCTCCCGGTGACGTCATGCCCGGCCGTCACCAGCCCTATCTGAAAATCGTTTGCGGAGATAAATCCGTCCGGCCTGACATAGTTCGGCCAGATGCTTTTAAAAGGCGTGTAAGGTTTGGCCCCTTCCGACTCAGGACTGCGGGGGGGCATGGCCGGCTCCGGTTCTTTTGAAGGAAATGCGACTGACGGAAGATTTGCGGCCTCATACTCGACGATTTGCCAACCATTGGAAGTCAGACATAAAAATTTATTCATGCGCGGCAACACCGCCACCGTCGGGCAGTGGGTAAGCTGGCGCATGTCGGCCGCATGAATTTGAAAACGACCGGATACATTGGAAGCAAAAACCAGACGACCCTTTTGCCACCAGGGGTCCATTTCGATGGACGGGGAGGAAGTGATGCGGTGCCATTGATTGTCGTACACCCAGATATCCCAGTTGCCCCCGATATTGGCAGCCACAGCGATGCGGCCGTCGTCGGCTTTCACCGGCCCCGACATCCCCAGAATCCCAGGTGGAGACGCCACGAAGACGGCTTCTGTTTTTCGGGTTCTATAAAATTGCTCCAGCCAGAGAGATTGCTGGTCCGGCAGTAGAACCAAACCGGGTTTGTGGCCCCGGCGGCTGACGGCCACGTTGCCCGGGCCCGGGTCCCAGACGTGATTGGCACCGAATACCAGGGGCGTTGTATTGCGATATTCGTATAGGCGCACACGTCCACGCCTGCTGTATTCCGAGATCCTTACGCCGTTATTTTGGGTCAAATAGCCATAGCGGCCTCTGGATCGCCTGCTGACGATCCCCGGATATATGCCGCTGAGGTTCCAGTACACGAACGGCTCCGGCCAATAGCCGGTGATGGTCCGGCCGCCGCTATCGGTTTGCTTTTTGCGAACCAGTTCAGCGCGAAATGTTTCCCAGAGCTCCGAATAGGATTTTCCATAAACCTCACGGGCTTTGTTTTCGATTTCGATCGGCACCAACCCCTTGCCGTGCAGCCGGATGAAATCCAGTATAGGCTCCCAGCCATGCTGCTGATATATCCATTGAATGAACGGAATACCGAATATGCGATAGCTGTTCCGGCCGGGCCATTTCTCGGGATGGTGACTGACATCGTCCATATCCGGCGGTGCGATGTTTTCGAACAGAGCGGAATTGTAAGGATCCCGCTGAGCTTCGCCCGTGTAAATCCGGTGCAGCAAATGGCTGATCCCCGCCTTGATCCATTCCGGCAGTATTTTGTTGGGCGACATTAACTGTCCGAAAACTTTTTCCGCGGCGCTGTAAATGCCGGAACGTTCGCTGTAAATAGCTTGCAGGCACAACCCTTTGAAAAAGAAGTAGGACCATGGATCGGCCTGCAGGTAGCCGTCTTCCAGCACACCGGGCGCCCGCAAGGGGATGCGAATTTCACGATGTGGAATCGTCTTGACCTCTACGGCGGGACGGTCCAGTTTATTGTCGATGATGACATGCAGGGGATATTTGAGTGACAGACCCTGTTCTGCGAGAAAATCTCGCATGGCGGGATATTTTTCGAGCAACCGGTTTGCGATCCGGTCTTCTTCTGCCTGATAGTACATAAAAAGACCATCGGATTCCCTGTAAACCAGGGTGCCCGCAGCATGGATCGGGAATAAAATGAAAACAACAGCCGCAAGGACAATTCGATTGATCAATTTCAGATTCCGCCCGGTAGATAGTTGCAACAGTATAGCTCAATTATACAACAAGGATGTGTTCCAGGAAACGAAAAAATATTACACTTGACCTATCAATTCTGCGCTTTACGTTGAAAGGTAGTACTGACCAAGCTACCAGTTCGTAGCTGGCAATTTCTCTTTCTGAAGAATAAAAAGTTCATTCTAATTACCCTTCCGTTGTATAACCGCTATTCTCACCCGAACCCGACCTTCAGCAAGAGGCCTTGTTATCAATCCATTTTTCTTCTTTTTCTTTCCTAAATCCCAGATATGTGAAGAAATCTTTGGACGTTGCTCGGTTGGCTTGTTCACAAAAGAAAGCTGACAAACTAAAATCCTTCGAACTACCTCCCTTCATTAGCCGCCACCAATTTTCGAGTTTTTACAAAATTACAAGGAGTCCTTGGTTACAAATGAATTTTTTGAATTCTCAATCCGACAGATGGGATAGCTGATAAAGATTGCCTATTGTAATGATGATCGTGTCAATCAACTATACAGTCATTCATGATTTATTTGTAGTGAAATCAAAAAATATCAAAAATATTTGGACTAAGCCAAATAGAAATATAAAATTAGAGAGTTATAGCTATAGAAAACACCGAAATACGGGCTTCTTCCGTTGTTCATGGAATTGTTTCTTATTAATAGGTGATGACCGAGCGCCAAAATACTTTACGGGATTACTTTCCCGTTGTATCCACTCAACATGACCAAATTGGCTTGATTCGAACCAGTGCAAACCGAGTCCTTGGTGTCCCGGTCACTTCAATGTATATTGGTGGGCCGCGATGGGATACCGGTAAAGCAACGGTCTGGGCGGAGCAGTATGTGAGGACCAAACTTAAAGGAAGCGTTTTGGAAAGTAAATTGGTCTGCTATGCTTACCCCAAATTGGGTATTTTAGTTCGGTGGAGAAATTCTAAGGGAGAGCCTAAACGTATCATTGTTGATGTCGGAGATTACACTCTCGTACCTGAAAATGTTGAGCCAACTATGCGCGGTCCGGGCGCGATCTCAGTCTATGATAGCATGACAGAAAGGAAGGTCCCCTCATCTCTAAAAACATTTTCTTCTTATAGTCGCGTCGTTAACAGATTGCAGCGGCGAAGCCGTTTAGATCTGGCCGACTCTCACAAGCTAGAGGCAAGTCAAGCGATACAGCGACACATAGGAGTCCTTATCCCGTGGTTTACCACAAAAATTATTTCTTTCTGTACTCATGGCGATTCGCACGAGTGCTTTCACATGCATGGGCAGGAGACCGACTTTTGGTGCGTGGTCGCTACGGGTCAGATGATTCTTGACTTTTGGCGATACCACCATTCACAAAACGATATTGCCACGGCAATGGGCACCGGTTCCGGCGGAACAACCTATGCGGGTGAGGTTAATGGGCTCGAATCTCTTACATGCTCTTAATCGACATGCTAAAGAACAAATTTGGGAATTGCACACCCCTGAGGTGTTCATTCTCAAGGCATTCATGGGTGCAGTCGTAGAGGACCTACTGCAAACCCTTGATAACGCTGTCAATGGACACCCCAGGCTGCGCCCTTGGGTGAAATATTCGGATTAAAGCAGGAGGCTTTTCATGATCACCGCAAAGCGGACATTGGTGGCTGCGAGAGATTATCTAATTTTTCTTATGTCACAAAGCGATTCGATGCTAAGTGTGTGGCAAGCAGCTATCGCCGGCGAACCGGTGATAGTTCATAACACAAAACTTCAACCATCTTTCTGGATAGTTCCTGTAGAAAGAGACGGCAAAGTACTCGGCCAGATCGACATCAGCCCGGATAGCCGAGTACTGGGCCATTCATACATGTACCATGACCCGAATGACTTATCTACTTGCCCTTCTTCCGTAACCCGCATCAGTGCTCCGGAGGTTTTAAAATTAGCTGATCAAATATTAAAAATTATAGAAACGCTAGGTCTTCCGGCCCGGTATTCGTTCACGACGGTCCACACAACCGATTGGCGTGGATGTTTGAAGTTCGGGTGAAGGATTGTCTGAAAAGCCGAGTTTTTGTTACGCCTAAACATGTTTATGAACGAAAGACAGACGAACCAGCTCGAATACCTGGCCGCCGTTAAGAAAGAAATTCGTGCCCTGCTTCCATTTAAAAGGTAGACAGGTGCTTTTTCAAAGCGGACGAATCGAAAACGGCTTATAGTGCATCAGCATAGGCATTAATCCAACATATAAAAAAGAGAATATAGAATCAGGCTCTTTATGTAAGCCACATACTGAAACTTACGATGTAATCAGTGCAAAGTAAGTTGTCCCGATTGTCGGTTTGTACATGATAGCCCAGTGAATTCCAGCGGCATTGCTCCGGGAGGTCAACCAGGCCGGCACGCAAAGGATTCAAATCAATATAGGCCAGGCAGTTGATCCACGTCTCTCCATTTTCCACAATCACGCTTTTGCATCGGTCCCCCCAACAGTAACCACGCCGGTTAGAATGTGTTCGACAGCTTCACTGCAGCTGTCATTTGTAACGAAAGTAGTAGTGTTGCAAATTCGATTTACATCAAACGGAGATATCTCTCCCGGACATCTTCTCAGCAAAGTCTACCTCAGAAAAAATTAGACAAAGGAATCAAATAGTTAGATCCACCGGATCAAAATGATTGTCAAATATCATGATGTGGCATATTAGTTGCATTTTACGTTTAAAAACGGCAATGGAAAACTAAAGATCTTATTTAGGGATATCCTGATGAAACATGCAATTTGCCAGGATTCCAAATCGAAGGAAATCTGAATTTTGAAGTCATCACTTTTTAAGACTGTTCTGTGTATCAATACAATTTACATGATAAACGGTGCCGGCCAATCACTGGTTGGGCAAGCAAATTAAGGAGACATATCGATGGCTGGTAAAAAAGAATCAAATAACACCAGGTCAGGATTCATACGTAAAAAAGAAGCTATCATTGTTGTCTTGCTTCTTGGGATCGTTCTAACCTTGCTGTTTTACAGCAAGGCCGTAGGTATTCCTTTCAAGTCGTCTGCAGAAGTCGATGTCTTAGCGATTATTACATCTATTTTTGTCGTCGCCTTATTCATGGAGCGTTCCATCGAGGCGATACTCATCCCAGTACGAGCACATGGTCGTCAAAAGATAGAACAAGAACTGGAAGATGTTCAGAAGGCTGCTGAAGTGGATCATAGCAAAAAGAGCGAACAAAGAGCGAAAGAACGTGAATTGCAAGCATATAAATTGAGTACGGCTCGACGTGCGTATTGGATGAGTTTTTCCTTCGGACTAGTCGTTAGTCTCGTCGGCGTAAGGACTTTGGCAGGATTTGTAGAACCAAGCGCATTAGAGCGCTTAGGAGATATGCACCGCACCTTTTTCTCGTTCGTTGACATTGTCCTCACTGGTGGCGTCATAGCTGGCGGCAGCGCTGCAATTGACAAGATAGGACGCGAGATCAGCCGCGTTTTCAAGCTTTATTCAGCAGTAGACCCAAAGCCAAGCCAGCCGCTCAGCTGAGCCGAAAACTTCAGAGGTAGAATGCCGTAAGACAACTTCAGAATAGTCAATACAAATTAGGAAGGATCGTCTGGTTTTGCATCTGAATCACCCATAGGATCATAGGATCGACATACTCAACAACGGCAAATTCGCTTACTTTTTTATTATGTAATATTCTAATATTTATTCATTTGTTGACTTTATCAAACTTGGGTCTGATCTGGATCCATATCTGCAAACCGTTATCGCGGATGCGATGAGATCTAAAAATACGACTGTTTCGAAAAATGCAAAAACAGTCATTGATGCCGTCAGGAGCGAACGAAACAGAAAAGAAGAGCTGGTGACCAACCTACTAAAGCCGATGGTCATGAATTTGGAAAAGACCGAGAGCGCATTTAAAACCTACAATATTGAGAATTTGGATCCCGAGGAAAAAATATTATTCGATGGTAACTCGGCGATTCAAAAAATTCTGGGGGATAAAGCGTCACTTATACCCGCAGATTTAAAACCGGATGCAGACAGGCTTGCTGAACACTATGAAGATTGGCTGAAGGAATATGACCGTCTCAGGCGTGGAAAGGAGCCTCAAAATAAGCTTGTATTTGCACCCAATCGCCCTTTTCCTGCCGAATCTGCCACGAAGAGATGTTTCAAGGGCTTTACCGACTTGCTCTATCAACTGAGCATTCCATACAATTTAGAGGAAGCCTGGAAACAGCTGAGTCCGTGATGCGTTTCATTCGTGACTTGGCGAAGGGCTTAATGCGATTAATTTAACAGATATACGCCGTCTCTTCTGTTTTATAGGGTTTCGGGTCGAGACCATGATGGCGGGGAAAGAAAGGTTGCTTTAGGCTTTAAATTGATATAGGCCAGGCCATTGATCAGCGTCTCTCTGTTTTCCACAATCACGCTTTTGAATCGTTCGCCCCAAAAGTAGCCCCGCCGGTGGTGGCGCCGGTTATAAAACCGAGCAAAGTTAACTTTGTTACTTCTTATCGGACAAAACTGGATTTTTATTGACATTGTGTGGCGTTTCTCTTAAAATCAGTTAAAAAACAACAAAGTAGTCGAATTTGAAAATCCATTAAGAAGCAGCTTCTCCCGCAGTTCAAGATCTCTCATTTCGATATCGCACTGCACCTACTACGCAATCTCTTTCTTATATTCCGGTAGTTTTTGCGGCATGCCGTGACTCTCCCTATGCATATGCAATGAAGCGATTTTTCCTTGAAGCTTTGTTTGACCTATAAAGAAATATTTGCCTGTTCCCGGCCTCTAGTCATTTTATGACTAAAAAAGGAGGTGATCTTTATGGAAAGCAAAAAAATGGAAAAAGACCTAATTTTTTACAACCCCGGAAAACCGGGCGCGGTGTTTACTTACAAAGCAGGTTTCTTTGTAGACTCCGATTTACTTGAAGAAACCGTGGAGCATTTAGAATATGACACAGAAAATAAAGTGGAGTGGATCGAAGATCGCCGGTCAAAGCCCAGAGATATATGATTTCCTTGATTTATGAGGCTTAAAGTGGAACAGGCAATCAAAAAGTATGTCCTGAATATAAAGAGTAAGGTAACCGCCAGGACGTCTCCGCGCTTCGCTCCTTCAATGTAGACCGGGCCGGTCATGGGATGAACCAGGTTCAAGTCCAATGCGGTTACATCATCCGGAATGGATTGGAAGTCCAAATCACTGTCCAGCGCATCGCGTGTTTCGAAGACAATCATTTGGCCGGGCTTGGCCTTTACCTCCGGCTTGATAGCCGGATGGTATCTATTGAAACATTTCGAATCATCCTTACAATGTGGCCCACTTTTATCGACGACAACTACCGCTGCGCCCTATTTTCACCCTTGTAAACGATCCACAGTCCGAAAATTCCCAGTATCAGTCCGGCGATTTCTATGTATAGTATCTGAATATCGATTGTAATTAAAGAGAGATTAAGACCGGATTGGCGTAATTCAAATCTTTCCCCGTTACATAATCAAAGATACCTTGAATTATTTGTGCAGATTCGATACTAAACTTTTTTATGAAGCCCAAACTAAGCCAAGACCGAATCAGGCTGAAAACGTGATCTTAAAGACCCTGGATTCATCCGGATGCGGACTAGTATCGAATCACGAATCTTCCCGAGTTAAGAAAAATCTTCAGACCTCCAGGAATCCATCTGAGATGGGTCTTGTTTCCTCCAGTGGCGGTTATGAAACAAATACAATTGCTCAACTTGGCGATAATTTAAAGAATACCGGGATACTGAATAAATTAGGACTTTGACGTTAACCCCAAAATCAAAGGAGGCTATAAAATGAAAAAAAGCGAGATCGTTCTCACTCAGTACAGCCCACTGATGGCTGTGGACACCGAACTGGTTGACAGCGAGGGCAAAACAAAAGAGAATCCGCGTGTTTATTCCCTGTGTCGTTGCGGTGAATCGAAATTTAAGCCGATGTGCGATGGCTCCCACTCACAGGCAGAATTTGTCGGTGTACGGGAGGATTCCGATAAACCGCCGTTAGAATACTATGAGGGTAAAGAGATCACTATTGTATACGATCGCTATATGTGCATGGGCGCTGGCCATTGCGGCGAATTGGAGTCGGTTTTTGGCACCCATGACGCACCCAAGTACGATCCCGATGGGGCACCGGTGACGGAGATCATTGACACCATCAAGAAGTGTCCTTCCGGTGCGCTGACATACATCCTCGACGGCAAACATGAAAAAAATTACTTTAAGGAAACACGAATCGTGGTCGAGAAAGACGGACCCCTTCATTGTCAGGGAGATGTCGAGCTAAAAGACGATCAGGAATCGGACGCCTTGCTGCCCGATGCCGATCACTATGTCCTGTGCCGCTGCGGAGCTTCGAAAAAGAAGCCGATATGCGACGGATCGCATGAGGAGGAAGGGTTTCGCGGATAATACGGGGTTTCAATTCTTTGCCGAGTTTCATAAGCGCCTTGTCGATCTCGCTCGGGATCTCCGCGGCTTTCCCTTCAATATGTCTTTAAGATCCAGGCCACCGGGTAGGGATTAATTACCCCTTGCGCCGCAAGGCCATGATCGTAATATCATCGAATTGACTTTCATTTTGGATATGATCATTGAGTTGGCCATTGATCTTTGCAATCAGGTCTTCGGGCGGCAGAGATGAATTCGCTAAAAGGTCCTGCAGCCTGCTTTTCCCAAATGCTTCCCCGGCCTTATTGCGGGCATCCATCACGCCGTCGGTATAGACCAGGAGCAAATCTTCGGGCTCCAGAGTGATGGTGCGGGTTTTGAATTCAAGATCCGGATCTAGCCCGACGGCCGGGCCGGTGGGGTCAAGGGTGGTCTTGATCCCCTCGGCTCCGATGATAAGCGGCGGCTCATGGCCGCCATTGATATAGGTGAGGGTGCCGGTTGCCGGATCGAGAATGCCATAAAAAATGGTGGCAAACATGGCGGCCATTTCATGGGTAATCGAGATGTAGTTGTTGATGGCGAGAATGGTTTTTTGCAAAATTTCGGCCGATTCCGTTGTGGGATTGCCGATATCCAAATGTCCGGCGCTGTGCGCCGTTCCCGAGAGAACCCGGATGAATGAGCGAAACAGGGCCATGAACAGGGCCGCACCGACACCCTTGTCGCAGACATCGGCAATGACCAGGCCGATTTTCTTTTCCTTCCCCAGGGTAAAAACATCATAGAAATCGCCGGCAACATGCCGGGCGGCCTGAAAATGCGTTGACAGCTCCCAGCCCGGCGGGGCCGGCAGGGCGGTCGGAAAAAATCCGGACTGGATTTGACGGCCGATTTCCAGCTCCCTTTCGGCCACTTTGCGGGCCCGTTCCGTTTGAGCAAATATGAGCGCCTTTTCAATACCCAGGCCGATCAACAGAAAAGCCAGGGCAATCGACATGATCAGCAAGGGCCGCACGAATTGGAAGATAACCCCGCCGTAGATAAAGCCGGTCGCTGCCAGTCCAAGGTAGACGCCGGTTGCGACAACTGCGCCCAGCGACATCAGCAGGGAGGAAAATCGCAGCGACAGAAACAGCACCAGCGCCAGCAGGCCGACCTCAATTGACACCGCGGCCCATTGCCCAAGCTCACGCAAAAATGTTCCAGCCAATATGTTTTGCAGCACCAGAGCCTGAATCACACCGGCGGACAGCCGATTCGAGGGGCCGGCTGACCTGGTTTGATAAATTGCTTCCACTTTTTCGGACAGGATTGCGATTTTGCCGGTCAACGTCTGTTTTAATTTTGCCAGTTGGGCCGGGTTTTGCGATGCCTGAAAAATTTCGCTGTAGCTATAGTGCGGTATATCGGTCCATGATTGGAGGTTATCCAGGATCATACTGCCGCTGCTATCGATGGGGATAACGACGTTTCGCGGCGCGGAGCCATCGACCGGCCGGGCATTTTCTAAGGTAATGGATTTGCCAGGGGCGACGACGACCTGATGCGGGGCAACTTTCAAGTGGCCGCAAAGCACCCGCAATGCAAGGCTGGGGTAAACGGCACCGCGATAGCGGACGAGCAGGGGCAGGCGCCGGATGATGCCGTCCGGATCAGGCCGCAGATTGAGAAAGCCGGTTCCGCCGGAAACCTGGAATAGGGCCTTGTAAGGACTGCGCGGTTGACTGCCGATCCAAAAGTTTCGGGGATCGCCGGCAAGATGGATCGGCCATCCGCCGGAATCCGGCAATTGGCTGTCCACGGTTGGGGTAGTTGCGGGATCTGTTTCAAGCTTGCGGTGCAATTGGCCAAATCGCAGGCCGTAATATACATTGCCGGCATTGCGGGTGGCATTGATTAAGGGTTGATCATCCGCGGCACTGATTTGATCGGTGAAGATGAAGTCGACCAGCTGGGCCGATACCCCCATATTCGCCAGATTTCGAATAATCTGGGCATGCTGGGGCCGGCTGAAATACAAATTGGCATCGACATGCACGACGTCATCAGCCGCTAGTTTTCCTGGCGGGTTAACCTCCGTACGCAAACCGAACAGGCTGTCGATGATGCGGGAATCCCAAGCTTTGAAGCGCTCCTGGAGCAGCCCGAAGGTAATATAGGACGTGATCAGGGCAATGAGAACCAGCAGTATCCTGGTTTGCAGTTTGCGCTTAAGGGAGGCTTTCAAACCCGGAAGTTCCTATCTTTCTTTCAGGATCAAATTTAAGTCAAACAACAACATGTGCCTGGCCGGTGCCGGACCGTCCGCCCCTTCGATGTTAAAAGTGCGCAGATCAATTTTGAAAGCGCCGCTGACCAACAGACGCGGGCGGCCGTCATCACCCATTACCGGCTCGATTTGCGTCATCGAGGTCAACGGGATGCTCTTGCCTTTTAACGTGAAGTTGCCGGCCACGAATGCTGGAGACAGGCGCCCATAGGCAATCGGTTGGTCGTCACCGGAAATTTTTGCGATATCAAACCTGGCGGTTGGAAATTTTTTAACGTAGAGCATCATGCTCCCCGTAATGGCCTCATCCAGCCTGGGTTCGCCCATGGTTATGTTGCCGCGGGTGTCGATTTCGACAAAGCCCCGCGCACCGTTTACCATCCGGTTTTCCGCAAAGGAGAATTCGCCGCGGCCGGATTTTACTTCTCCGGCATAATTATCTAATGGTGCCGGGAATCGGAACTGGATCATAGGTGGGTCATCCGGGCCCGAATCGGCCAGAACCCAGTTTTGCGGAACCTCGGCCGATACGGCCATCCGAGCGGTTTTCACCTTGGGCGCCGGCGGCAGGGGGAGGCCGATCTGTTCCCACGTTTTTTGGGGCGTGGCCTCTGTTACCGGATTAAAGCTGTCGCCGCTTGCCGGATCGGCGGCAATCCGGACGACGGCCGCTTCACCCGCCAGGGCCGCCTGGCGAAACAATTGCTGTTGGTTCTCCCAGGGGCCGATAATTTTTTTGGAAAACACCGGCGTCTTGCAGTCAAATTGGGAGAAAACCACGACTGTTAGATAAAGGGTGCCGTCGCCTGACAGCCAGGGATTGAAATCCATGTAAAAACCCCGGTCGGCACGATCCAATTCGGCTGCCTGCTGGACGCGGAACTTGCTAAATCCATCGGCGATGTTTGTTAGGGCCTCGGCCACGAAGGCGTCATGGTTATAGCCATCCGGCTTTGTTCCGCTGACCGGCGCCACTTTCAAGGGCGCCCAAACGCTGCTGCGGCCGCGCGGCCAGATCGGGATATTCTCCCGGCGATTGAGTTCTTTGCCCTGGGGCACAAAACGCGACGTACGCATAAAATTGCGGATGCGTGCCGGTGTTGTCGTGCGGCCCTGGTATACGGATCGGCCGCGATAGTTCTGATAGACAATCAGGGGGGTGAGGGCAACTTCGGCCGGTGCCCCTTTGGTTGCATCCACAACGTGCAGACTGGCACCCACTTTGTCTGCCAGTTTGCGGATTTGCGGCAGCGAGTGTTGCTTGAATTCTTCGTCAACAGGTGATGCATTCGGCTGCATAAATACGATTAATTGCCCGGATTCCGGGCTCGCCCCGGCACTATGAGGCAGAATAAAAGAAATAGACAGCAGAAGCGCTGCCAACCAGGGAATTCTGTTTTGTGGTTTTGATATAAGTATTTTCATTTCAGGCTGTTGCCTTCGGGCTGCTTGAGTTGCTATTGCTGAATATCGACGGTATTCAGGCAGTGCAGCCCGCATTTTGTATGTTAAATCAAATCAGCGTTCCCGGCCTGCCTGCGCCGCACACCGACGAGCACTGAACGAAATCGCGAGTTTAACAAGAGTAAACGAGATAAGCCCTTAGATCTTTTTTACTGACGACATGTTGCAAGAAACTGAAGGTTTCAGGTGTCGGTGTTCTGTTGTCAGGACTTAGCACCTCGGTTCCCTGACACCCGAAACCTGACACCTGAAACCTAAGACCAATGAACAGCGCTACTGCTGCGCCGCTGGGGCCACTTTTACCGAGCGCAGGATAGGATAAAGTTTAGATCCTTTCGACGGACTATTGTCTAATTCCCGAGACACTGACGGTGATGCCTACTTCATCGCTGAGTCCGTTGAGCATGAAATCCATTCCGAAATCACTGCGTTTAATCGTGAAAGAGGATTCAAAGCCACGCCTAAAATTGCCCCACGGATCTTTGCCTGATCCGGTGTGTTTGGCATCTACTGTAATCTGGCGGGATTTGCCGAGCAGCGTCAGATTACCGGTTAATTGGTAAGTGTCACTGCCCGTCTTCTTAACCGAAGTACTTTTAAATGTTACCAGGGGATGTTCAGCGGCATTGAAGAAATCCGGGCTTTTGAGATGCTTGTCCCTTTTTTCGTTCGCTGTATCGATATTATTGGCGTCCACCTGCATCTCAATGGAGCTTTTGGACGGAGATGCTTCGTCAAATACAAACATACCCGTCGGACCGTTAAATCGACCATAAACAAAGGTCACGCCCTGATATTTGATCCGATATACGACCGAGGTATGGCCCGGGTCCAGTTTATAGTTCTCAGCTGCATAGGCTGAAACAGAGAATATCGTTAGTAATCCAAGGATTATTCCTGTCGATGATATTTTAAAATTGCGTCTGGTGTTCATTTGATTCTCCTTTTTTTAATCATAGTACGCGCTATGTAAGATCTGTATCATTGCGATGCTCTCACACACTAAAAAACTATAAAGCACATATCATTGACCGGCAAGCAGGCCTTAACCTGAAAAGAAAAAAAAGGGGATTCTGCTGCTGCAGAATCCCCTTTGGTATGATTGTAAAGCAAACCCTAATTGAGCAAATATGCTCAATTGAGTGTTATTTGTTAAAAATCATCAAAATCGTTTGCTGCCAATGGTATGATTTCCTCGGGTTTGACTAATTCCCGACGCGGTGCCTTGGTGGTCGGCCGTGTACTTTCATCAGCCAACTGAACCGTTCCCGGCGGTTTAGCGGCTAACTTCCGCTGGTTTGCCTCTCGTGAGGCGCCTTCAACCAGAGCAATCAATTCACCCACCATCGACGACATTTCTTCGGCTTGCGCACTCAGTTCTTCCGCCGCGCTGGCCGATTCCTCGGCATTGGCGGCGTTTTGCTGGGTTGTCCGGTCCATCTCGGAAACGGCCATGTTGACCTGTTCCACCCCTTGGGCCTGTTCGCTGGATGCCGCGGCGATTTCACTGACCAGTTCCGCCACTTTACTGGAACTTGCGGCCATCTCTTCAAATGCATCACTGGTCAGGTTGACCAGCTCCGAACCCTCGGACACGCGTTTGACAGTGCCTTCGATCAGGTCCGAAGTGTTTTTGGCCGCCTCAGCCGCTCTTAGCGCCAAATTGCGCACTTCGTCGGCGACCACCGCAAAACCTGCTCCGGCTTCACCGGCTCTGGCGGCTTCGACCGCAGCATTCAATGCCAGCAAATTGGTCTGAAAGGCGATCTCATCTATGGTTTTAACAATTTTCTGGGTTTCTTCACTGGCAGTCGACATTTGATCCATCGAGGTTGTCAACTTTATCATGGTGCCGTTGGCCCGGGCAATTATTTGATGGGCTTCTTTCATGAGGCTGTCGGACTGGGCTGCATTGTCGGCATTCTGCCGGGTCATGGAAGCCATTTCCTCTAACGATGAAGATGTCTCTTCAATAGAAGCTGCCTGTTCGGAAGACCCTTCGGCCAGGGATTGACTGGCAGAGGATACCTGATCAGAGGCCGACGCCACCTGCTCGGCCCCTCCATTTAAGCTCTTGATAATCCGTTTGATCGGTCTGATAATACTCAAGGTTATATATACAGCGCATAAAATCCCGATGACAATGGCCATGGTGCCGACCGTGCCGATCCAACCTCGGGCGGCGTTCGAACTGCTCTCGGCAGAACTGCTGACACGCCTGGTTTCGTCTACGTTTACCTGAACAAACCCATCAATGTGTACCATTAAATTCGCTGCTTGCCGGATCATTTCATCGGCAATCGGATCCCAATCTTCAAAGGGCCTGCCGGCTTTTACGGCCGCAATCAGCTCTCGGCAAGTTTTGACAAAAACATCATGCTGCTTTGCCATTTTATCAATCGGTTCCAACCAGCCTTCATCAACAAGCTCCTGGTCCGCTACAACGAATTTTTCGGCTTCAATAAATTTCTGGTCCACCTGTTTGTCCAGCTTATCAAAATTGGCGATAAATTCGGCATCCTTGTGCAATGCATACTGGGTTGCCGCCAGTTCCTGCTCCGTGGCCAATACATCGATCTCCGCTGTGAGCTGGAGCAACGGAACATGGGTGCCGGATACATCGGCAACGATTTTTTGAACGTCGTTGATTTTGATAAATCCAATGCCACCCACGATAATCAGCCCCACAACAAATATTCCGAATCCGGCGGCCAGCTTGGTCGATATTTTTGTACGTTTAAACATTTTCTTTAAATTCCTTTATACTACGGATCTAATCTTTTAATTCTTATTGCCGTAAATACCCATATCGGTATTTTTGAAGCGATCTTAAGAAAATATTTTGTTGTAAGGAATTGATTTAATTTGTATTAATCCATATATAAATGGTAGGAATTGAGTAATCTGAGTCGACACATCAACTTGACGGTCGAAATGATTGTCCAGACTGCCAAGCAATATGCATCAGCTTGATTGACTAGGCGAATGCTTGCCGAGCACGATTCGTTTCTTCGAATAAGATAATTTCTTCGACCTGGGGCACGATACCGATTTCTTCCCCGATTTGGTGATCGTGATGACTGGGCACCAGTGAAAAAATCGTTTTTTTAGAAGGCGGCAAAAGGGTATAAAGAATATTGGGGTCCCTGAAATTATTGTTCAGCACTTTAGCTTTATACCTGCTGTCGTGGTCGTGAACGATGTCCTCGGGGCGGATTAAAAATCTTGCCGGGCAACCATTGCGGCATGGGTAATTGAAGGGTCCCCGCAGAGTTCCCAGGCCGGTTTCGACCAGCCTCTCGTCAACTGCTTTTCCGGGCAGCAGGACACCTTCGCCGATAAATTTGGCTACAAACAAGCTGGCCGGCCGGTGGTACAGGTTGTAGGCGGAATCCCATTGCTCAAGCCGCACGTTGTGCATGACGCCAATTGCATCGGCCATGGCAAAGGCTTCGTGCTGATTGTGGGTTACCAGGATGGCTTGCATGATTTTATCCTTAGGTTTCATGTGCTCCGCCGGAGGCGGACCGCCGGCCCAAAAAAACGGCAGGTCTAATCGAAAAATAAACTCACGCGAACATCGAACATCGAACATTCAACATCGAAGGTCCAATATGGATGACGCTGCGCTTTGTCGTTTTTTTAGATTAACAAAACACTGAATGCTGATAAAAATCATTTCAAAGTGTAAAATGGCTAATCTCAGTTGATTTAAAATCGATAGAATTCATTATTCGATGTTGGACGTTCAATGTTCAATGTTCGATGTTCAATTTTTATCTGTGATCCGGTTCGCTGAAATATATAAAGTGTCAGGGACTCGCGTTGCTTGATTCTGAAACCTGACACCCGACACCTGAAACCTTCAGTATTTTAAAATATGTCGTCAAAAACAGAGTTGTAAAAGTTCAACTATCTTGTACTTTCAGATGTTGCATCCGCCCGCCTGGTGAGCAGAATTATCAGCACGAGTCCGCCCAGCACCAATACCACGGCCGCCAGGGCGGCGCGTTCCCATTCCCCTTCGGAAGTCAATTCGAAAATTTTGACTGCCAGGGTACCCCAACCGAAGGGTCGCGTCATTAACGTGATGGGTAACTCCTTCATGACATCCACGAATACCAGTACAACGGCCGTCAGCAATCCGTTTTTAAATATGGGCAGATGGACGCGGCGAATCAGCCGGAATCCGGTGGTTCCCAAACTGATGGCGGCTTCAACCAGGCTCGGCGTCAGACGATGCATGGCACTATCGACGGCATGGAATCCGGCGGCCATGAATCGGACGACATAGGCAGCCATGACGACGAAAACCGTGCCCTGTAGAAGCCGGCCGCTTTCTACCGGTGTAAATATCCCGGCAAAACCTACCAGAGCATTGTCAAAGGCGTTGACGGCAATGAAGATTCCAACGGCCAGCACCGATAGGCGGCCGAGATCCTTTACCGGTGCACAGTCTAAGCAAATGGAATTATTCATTGCGGTTACCTGTAGCCCCCCTGTCCATCAGGCGAATGGCCTTAGCCTGAAAAGCACCGGCATTCTACAGATTGATGGGATTTGATTTATGGCAAGGTGGCGCAAATGTTGAAACGGGGAGGTTTGATTTTGACTGAAGAGCTTTCGGCGAGCCTCGAAGATTATCTGGAAACGATCCTGGAATTGCAAACGTCCCAGAAGGTCGCGCGGGTCAAGGACATCGCCTATAAGATCGGGGTACTGCGCGGTACCGTGACCGGGGCTTTAAAATCCCTGGCCGGGAAAAAGCTGATCAATTACGAGCCCTACAGCTTCATCACTCTGACTTCAAAAGGGGCGGCCATCGCCCGAGAAGTCAACCGGCGCCATTTGGCGATCCGCAATTTTTTAGAAAATGTCCTGTTGCTGGATCCCAACAAGGCCGAAGAAAACGCCTGCCGCATGGAACACGCCATGGACCAAAGCGCCATTTATCGTCTGGTTCAATTTATCGGATATATCGAACAATGTCCGCGGGCCGGTGAAGATTAGATTCAAAACTTCACATCTTTCTATTCGAACAACAAAATCTCAGAGGCCAACTGCCCGGAATGCATTGACAACTGCGTCAAGCGCTACCGCGTTCGGACAAACCGAAAATAACAAATTACAAGCACCAAATTACAAATAAATTCCAAATCTCAATGTCCAAATATCAAACAAAATCAAAAACCGGTTGATTAGAATTTGAAATTTTGGTCATTGTAATTTGTTTGTCATTTGTGTTTTGTTATTTGAATTTTTTATTACCGATCCCCGACACCTCTGATCAGCGTCTTTAGCAAATCAAGCGGTATCCAGATTGCCTAACTCAGTACTAAGATCAATTCCATATTTCTTGATGCGCTTCCAGATGGTCACCCGGCTTACGCCTAAGATTCGCGCGGCTTCGGACTGGTTGCCGCCGACCTTGCGCAGGGCATTGGTCAGTTTGGTACGTTCTTCCTCCCAGGACGCGGCATTTTGGTGGTGATTGGTCAATGATTTCCGGCCATTGGAAATGACTTTGGGCGGGAGATGTTCACGGCCGATCCATTTGCCTGAACACAAAACAAACGCATATTCAATGGCGTTGCGCAATTCCCGGACATTGCCCGGCCAGGAATAAGTTAACAGAGCTTCCATGGCTTCCGGGGTCAGACCGACGATCTCTTTGCCGCCTTTGGCCGCATTTTGATCGATAAAATTTTGGACGAGCAGCGGAATGTCTTCATAGCGTTCGGCCAGGGACGGGCAGTTCAGGGGAAACACATTGATTCGAAAATAGAGGTCCTCACGAAACAAATCCTGACCGATCAACGCATCGAGATCCTTGTTCGTGGCCGAAATAATGCGGACGTCCACCGCGATCGTTTTGTGATCGCCGACTCTTTCGATTTCCTTTTCTTCCAGTACCCGCAGAAGTTTCACCTGGGTGGCCATCGGAATATCTCCGATTTCGTCCAGGAAGATCGTACCGCTGTGGGCCGCTTCGAAACGGCCGATCCGCGTGCGGTCGGCACCGGTATAGGCGCCTTTTTCATGGCCGAAAAGCTCGCTTTCCAGCAGGTTTTCATTCAAGGCGGCGCAATTTACTTTGATAAAGGGTTTGTCCTTGCGGGCGCTTTCCTCATGAATGGCCCGGGCCACAAGCTCTTTGCCTGTGCCGCTTTGGCCATGGATCAACACCGGTGCATCGGTGCGGGCGACATTTTCAATGAGCTCGAAAAGGCGCTGCATGGCCAAAGATTCGCCTAAAAGGCCGTGATGATCATCCCCGAGGTGGCAGCTTTTGCGCAGGCTTTCGATTTCCTGCTGCTGTCGGACAATTTCAGAGATATCTCTGAACGTTTCCACCGCACCGATCATTTGACCTTCGGAATCTTTTAATACGGCGGCATTCTTGACCACATGCAGTGCCCGGCGGTCTTTCTTGGATATCAAACATTTCTTGGCCGTGACGCTGCCCTTCACAAACAGCTGGCACCATTCCTCGCCGGCTCCACGGCCATACAGCTTGCACCCGGTGCAATTTAAGGTGCGGCAATTCTGGCCGACCAATTCATCGGCAGTATAGCCGGTGAGTTTTTCAGCGGCCGGGTTCATGGCCAGAATATTACCCTCCGGATCCAGAACCATCAACCCGTCCTGCAATGTATCGACTATGGTTTTCCAGTATTTGGCTATTTCCATCAGCATGTACTCCCATGTTGCAAAATTCGTGCGCTAAAAAATAATGCTTCGCATTTTTTTTTGCAGAGTTGATTAAATATCAATTAATGTAGCCTGAAAAGCATCCAGGCCTTCGATTTCAGCCATTTAGGTGCTTGGCCCAGTACCGCTCGATGGGCCATTAAAAAAGTATTAATCGCGTTGCGTTAACTGTTAACCCTGTTAACTTTTTAGGTGTTAACTTAACACCTATTGTTGGTCATTTCAATGGGAAAAGTAATATAATCCGGTTTGAACGGGAGATATATTCGTGATTTAAATCGCTATCGGTTAGTTTTCGTCCTCGCGTCATTGAGCCTGAAATGACGCCAATTTCGAGGACGGGGGACGAAAACCTGGCTGGCGATGAAATCTTAGCTTTGCAGCTCCGCTACATTTGTCCTGAAGTGTTAACCTGTAAACTTGACAGGCGTTAACACTTTTCCGCCGTCACGCCATCCCCAAATTTATCGATTTTGGAAAATTACATAGATTTCATACAGTTAAGAATTGTTCCTAACTTTGGATATTTGGCACAGGGCTTGCTAACCTAACATTACCTGAACATTTGATTTCAGAAATTCCGATTTTAAAAATAGAATTCGGGACAAACCGTTCATATACAGAAACCAATTTTTTGATGATATTAGAAAGGAGAAATCATGACTAGAAAGGTAATCGTAACGGTAATGGCAATCTTTTTTATGTTTTCAACTGTGGGGATCAGCTTTGCGCTGGAGAAAGGCAACAAACGCAAAGGTAAATACACCTATCGCAAAGTTTATAAAGCCTGCTTCAACCGCGGTGCCGTTGAATCCAAAACGCCTCCCATCAGTCCGGCCGACAAAACCCAGGCCGAGTGGGAAGCGCTTTTTAGCAGCAAAGATTACGCCCAATTCGGTTGTGAAGAAGAGTGGAGCAATCTGAATGATACCCAGGTTACGGATATTTACACCTATATGTACGAGCATGCTTCGGATTCACCGACGCCGGCCAAATGCAAATAGGTCGAATGGTTGAGGTCCGGGCCTCCGCTGCGGGCTTCACCTTTAAGAAATATATTGTTGTTTCAAAAATTCAATAGCAAGAAAGGAGGAAGTTATGCGTTATCAAAAATTGTCTGCCGCGTCTCTGATACTGTGCTTGGCCTTGGTGCTCAGTATCGGATCCGTCAGCACGGTCCTGGCTTCGGACACCGCCAAGGCGGGAGAAAAAGCCGATTGGAAGTTTCATGATATCGTGGATGTGGCCTTTGTCCAGCAATACGCCAAGTTGCCGCAGCCCGAAGGGGTCATGATTATCGATTCCCGTCCCTACAAACCCAAATATGCCAAGGGGCACATTCCAACGGCGATCAGCCTGCCGCACAGCCAATTTGACAAGATGACCGACAAACTGGCCGCTGACAAAAATGCCCTGCTAATATTTTATTGCGGTGGGCCCACCTGAAAGCTGAGTCACAAATCCGCCAGGAAGGCGGAAAAACTCGGTTATACCAATGTCAAGGTTTTTGAAGACGGCTTTCCCGCCTGGAAGAAAGCCCCAGGCAGCTATGCGGCGGTTTCCGTTGAGTACGTTGCCCAGCAGTACGAAGCCAATCAAATGATTATCGTGGATTCGCGACCCAAACGCGCGAAATTCGACAAAGGACACATTCCCTCGGCGATCAGCATCCCCGACACCCAGTTCGACAAGTTAAAGGGCAAACTGCCGGCCGATAAGGCGACACCGCTGGTTTTTTATTGCGGCGGCTTTACCTGAAAGTTGAGCCACAAATCCGCCAGGAAGGCGGTTAAACTTGGTTACACGAATGTTAAGGTATTTGCTGCCGGTTATCCGGCCTGGAAAGCTGCTTACGGCAAAGGCGCCGCGGTTGCCGTTGCAGCTAAAAAACCTGCCGCACCGACTGCCCTGAAAGCCGGCAAGGAGGAAGGCAGCATTGACACGGATACATTTATTGAGATCGTCAAGAACAACCCAGAAAGTATCATGCTGATCGATGTGCGGGATGCGGATGAATTCCAAACCGGATCTTTCAAAACCGCGATCAATATTCCGGTAGACAATCTTGAGGAGAAAATCGCAACACTGCCAACGGACAAACCGATCGTATTTGTCTGCGGCACCGGTGCCCGGAGCGGTGAGTCCTTTTACATGGTTCAGGATGTCAGACCCGCATTGAAAAATGTTTACTACCTCGAGGGAACCCTGACTTTCAAGGAAGACGGATCATTTGAAATCAAGGATCCTGTCGCCGGTTGATTTTACAGATCCTTTGACAAATACTGCAACCGTCCATTGCGGGCGGTTGCAGCCTTACCGAATTATTGTCTCTGATAATTCTTGCATAACGTTGGAGCCGAACATGGAAATTACGAAAAGGAGAGATCCTCTTTTTAAACAAACTGTTTTTCTGATTTGCTGCCTGATGCTGTTTGCACAATATGCAATTGCGGCAGAATCAACAGAAGATCAGGCCCCGGGGCGGGCTATGGCCCAACAGGCCACCAAGGCCAAAAAGTTATGGCGCACAACCGATCATTCCAAGCATGAGGTTCTGCAAAAAGATTTTAAATCCGGCGCGGAGGTAACTCAGGCCTGTATCTCCTGCCATTCGGAAGCAGAAACGCAATTTCATAAGACCATCCACTGGACCTGGCTGGCGGATCCATCTGATGAAGACCGACAATACGGCAAGGCCGGCAACTCTTTCAACAACTATTGTATATCGACCAACAAAACCGTCGATGCCGGCTGCCTTTCCTGCCATCCGGGCTGGGGCAACTCCAAAGAAAGCCCGGTCAATTGCCTGGTCTGCCATAGCAAGTCGAATATGAATTTTGACGAAGCCATAACGGATATCCAGGGATTTCTGGAAGACGGGGACGAGGAGTCGAAGGAAATCGCAAGTGAAATTCAGGCTGAGCTGCGTGACGCCGCCCAGGATATCGGATTGCCGGGACGCAAAAATTGCGGTTCCTGTCATTTCTACGGAGGCGGCGGTGACGGTGTCAAGCATGGTGATCTGGATACGTCCCTGGTCAAACCCAGCAAAACTCTGGATGTCCACATGGGGGTAGACGGACAGGATTTTACTTGCACCCGCTGCCATACCACGACGCTGCATGATATTTCCGGACGCGTTTACACGCGACCGGCGGCAACGGATCGCAAGAGCCTGGTGGAAGATGATATGACCACCAAAATTACTTGTGAATCCTGCCATACCGCCCAGCCCCACAAAAGCGGCCAGAAGATGAACCAGCATACCGATAAAGTGGCTTGCCAGAGCTGCCATATATCGGAATTTGCCAGAGTGAATCCCACCAAGATGTCCTGGGACTGGTCGAAATCGGGCAAATTAAAAGACGGAAAAAAATACAAAACCAAAGACGAATTCGGCAAATTTGATTATCTGTCCATCAAGGGGCAGATGAAATGGGCCAAAAACGTCAAGCCTGAATACTTCTGGTATAATGGTGTGATCAAATCCGTCACCGCCAAAGACAAGATCGATCCCTCCGGCGTGCCAAAAGTTTCCTGGCCGGTGGGGGATCGGCAGGATCCCAATTCCCGTATCTATCCTTTCAAGGTTCACCGGGGAAATCAACCCTATGACAAGGTCAACCAGACCCTGTTGATGCCGCTGCTGGGCAGCAAAAAAGGCTATTGGAACACCCTTGACTGGAATGAGGCGCTGACGATCGGGCAGGATTCTATGGGGCTGCCATTCTCAGGAGAATTTGACTTTGTCGAAACCACCTACGTATTTCCGATCACGCACATGGTGGCACCCAAGGACGAATCACTGTCGTGCACCGAGTGTCATTCGAAAACCGACAGCCGCCTGGCAGACCTGAAGGGCTTTTACATGCCCGGCCGCGACGGCTCCAAGCTGCTTAATTTTGCCGGCTGGGGCATAGTCCTGGGCAGTTTGATGGGTGTCCTGATTCATGCCCTGGGTCGGATGATCAGCCGGGGCAACGGCAAAAAGAGAAGATAGGTGTTAGCCAATCCCATATTCAAAAAATTGCAGTCGCTATTGCTGCATGCAATAATGTTGGAAAAAGGTTTCAGGTGTCAGTGTTCAGGTGTCAGGATATATCACCTCGTCCTCCTGACACCCGAAACCTGACACCTGAAACCTAAAGTATTCAATCTTCCAACTCCGGTAAATCCGAGTTAAGGACCATAACCATGAATGAAAATTTGAAAAACATATACCTGTATGCCCGTTTCGAGCGATTGTGGCACTGGCTGCAGACGCTTTTGATCATCATCCTTTTGCTGACCGGCTTTGAGGTCAACGGCGCCTTTACCTTGTTCGGCTTCGGTACGGCAGTCGAGGTGCACAATTTCGTGGGCCTGACCTGGCTGATCGCCTTTGCCTTTTTCGTTTTCTGGATATTCACCACCGGTGAATGGAAGCAGTACATTCCGACCACCAAAAAAATGTTGTCGGTGGTGCGCTATTACATGTACGGCATTTTCCGGGGTGAAGCCCATCCGGTGCCCAAACGCAAGGAAGCCAAGCACAATCCCCTGCAGCGTATTGTGTATCTGATCCTGGCGGCGCTGCTGCTGCCGGTGCAGATGGTGACGGGCTTTTTGTACTGGGGCTACAATTCCTGGGGTGAGTGGGGATTGAGCTGGCTGTCACTGCCAGTGGTGGCCTTGATTCACACCGCCGGAGCGTTTGCCATCCTGTCGTTTATCGTGGTGCATGTCTACATGACCACCACCGGTCACACGATTTTCGCCCATGTCCGGGCCATGATTACGGGCTGGGAACAGGTGGCCGATGAAGAATCAGTCGAAGACTGGGAGTATAAAACCAAAACCACATAAAATTAGTGGGGGACCTAAAAAACAGATCCCCCTCTAATTTTATATTATGTTTTTTTCTGTTATATCTAACGAAACAGCTGATGGTATTGTGGACTAACGATTTCGGCCGAGCTTTTTCACTATCGAAACCTGACACATCGTTGTTCGACGTTCTTTAGTTTTTGATTGACCGATCCACGATCGTCGACATGGCTGACACCCGACACCCGACACCCGAAACCCGACACCCGACTCCCGACTCCCGACACCTGAAACCTGCTTGTGCCTCCCCGATCCTACTGATTTGTCAGGACCGTCCCAATGACTTTTGAAAGTTCCAGCATTTGGTACGGTTTCGTGACAACGCCACAAAAGCCGTATTCCTCATAAGACGCCAAAATCGGGTCATTCGAGTATCCGCTGGATACGAGCACTTTGGCTTCAGGGGCAAAAGCCAGAATTGAATTGACCGCTTCTTTTCCGCCCATACCGCCGGGGATCGTTAAATCCATGATCACGATATGTATCGGGTTCGTGGTCTCGGCAGCCTGTTTATACAACTGCAGCGCCTCAACACCGTCTTTGGCAAACACGACTTCGTGCCCCAGTTTGGTCAGCATGGCTCCGGCCACGTCCCTGACGATTTCTTCGTCATCCATAACCATAATTCTGGCTCCGGCGGGTGATTGCGCCAACTCTTCCCGCTCCGGCGCCACCCATGATTTTTGATCGGATGCCGGCAGGTAAGTTGTAAAGGTTGTGCCAGCGCCAGGCTCTGATTTTACGAAGATTCGGCCGCCGTGCTTTTTAATAATGCCATGGGTAATAGCTAGCCCCAGCCCACTGCCTTTTTTCTTGGTTGAGAAATATGGGTCAAAGATCTTATCGATCACATTGGCGGGTATGCCGCTGCCACTGTCCTCTATGGTGATCCTGACGAATTTGCGGTCGCCAGGCAGTAGAACAGCTTCCCGGTCTGCAGCATCGATATTCGCGCACCTGATCTCGACGATGCCGCCGTTCGTCATCGCGTGGCTGGCGTTTAGTACCATATTTTGAATTACCTGGCTGATTTGTCCCTTGTCAATATCCACCCACCACAGATCGTCCGGAATGGTAAAACGGCAGGCAACGGCCTTGCCGCTGAGTACGAAATTGGCGGAATCCCTGACGATGTCGGCCAGTGATGTCGATTCTTTAATCGGGTCTCCACCTTTAGCAAACGTCAGCAGCTGCTGGGTAAGTGATTTTGCGCGGATAGAGGCTTTCTCTGCTTCTGCCAGAAGCGATCTCGTTTTATTGTCAAGTGTCGTATCCAGCATGGAAAGGCTGATATTGCCCAGAATCGCGGTCAAGATATTGTTAAAATCATGGGCGATGCCGCCGGCCAGCACACCGGTGGATTCAAGCTTTTTGATCTTGAGCAGTTCTTTCGCCATCTGTTCCTGCTCGGTAACATCCTCGACGAGGGACAACACGCCGATGACTTGATCATCTGAATCAATCAGCGGGCTATTATACCAGTCACACAGAATCGTGGCGCCATTTTTGGTGACATTTTCATTTTTGCTGCGTCGGCCGCCTTCCAGTGCCATAAGTCCCTGCCAGATTTCATCGACGTGTTTGCGAGCCGCCGGCGGAACGATAAACTCGGCGTGTCGGCCAATGGCCTCATTGCTTGAATAACCGAAAATACTTTCCGAGGCACGGTTCCAGCTGGTAACCCTGAATTGCGGATCCCATGAAATGATGCCCATCGGCGATTGTTCGATGATTAGCGAAAGCCTCTCTTCACTATCTCTTAAGGCGGCTTCGACGAGTTTGCGATCAGAAATTTCCTTTTCCAAATCCAGAGTACGCTCCCTGACGAGCTCTTCCAGGTGACCGCGATGCCGCTCGGTCTCCTTAAAGCTCTTTTTCAACCGCTGGGTCATTAAATTAAAAATTTTGCCCAATTCGCCGATCTCATCTCGGCTTTTGATTGAGACCGTGGTTGCCAGATTCCCATTCACAATCTGACTGGCAGACTGTTTAAGTTGATTGATGGGTATCGTAATCAAGCCCGAAAGGAAAAAAGTAGCAAATACACTTAAAATTACAGCACACAGCGAAACTGCTATGGTCAGCATTTTCAGAGACGCGACGTTTGCCTGAGTAATGATGGCTTCACGCCTCATGTAGCGGGCCAGCTCTTGTTTAAACCGCTCAAGTGATTGGCGCATGATTTTGACGGCAGCTTGCAGACGCTGTTTTTCGGCCACGAATTCATTGAAGATTGTCAGGTAGACCGCAGCAACTTTTGAAATTCGATACGCCTTGAGCTTTATCGACTTGGAAGCGGTTTTTTCACGGATGGCGTCGGATTGGCGGACGATCAACTGCGACATTTCATTCACTTTTTCGGCCGCCGCCTTGTGCTCCCAGAGAATGTAATCTTTTTCTGCGAGCTGAGCGCCGCTCATCAACTGTTGAATTTTAAAGGAGTCAACACCTTCCCGGTCCAAGGCGGCGGCGTTCGCCAGCAGTCGCTTTGATTCGCGCAGCATGCGGCTTTTCATGGTTTGCATATCGACATTGTGTGCGATAAACACGGCGAAACTATCTTCATATTGTTTGAGCGCCTGGAGCACATGCTGGACGATTCGGATTTGCTCCTCGTCCCGGGTTAGGGAGAGAACATTGTTGATCTTGGATTGAATATCGAACAAAAAATTGGATACCGCCCGCGAATGAATGAGCTGGTTATCTGCCTCGAAGGCCTGCTCCTCTCGGAGCATCTGGTGAAATTTACGTTCAAGACCACTGTTGAAGGCGTATAACCTGTCCTGGCGTTGCAGGGCCTGGTCCATACCCCACCAGCTGGTCAGAGCGATCAGCACCATAAGGATCAGGACGCTTGAGAAAGCGATTCCGATTTTCACTCGAAAAGACATACTGTTTCTCGGACCTACTACCAATAAATAGGTAACTTTAAAATTGATAGAATTTATTGAAAAGTCTCGATCATGGAGTATTGGAGTGCTGGAGTACTGGAGTATTGCAAGAAGCTATCAAGGTTTCAGCCAATACTCCAGCACTCCAATACTCCAGTACTCCAATAATTCGAGAATTATAAAAATTAAAAGTCATACGATGAATGACCTTTTTGGGGGGTATAAAACCGTTCATTTTCATCGGCACTCCATGATTTAGCGGTCAAAGTGAACCCGGACCTCCGCCTCGAGATTTTCAAGGATGGCCAGGTGCTGATCCGGAAACTCGATGAGTTCGTTAAAGCTGTCCATGCCCTGCTCGGCCGCGGCCGGCGGTGTTGCCAGGTCGTAGTTAAAGGCCCAGTGAGGCGTGCTTTCGATTTCCGCGATAATGCGCTGCTTAAAAGGAGAATAAAAAGATCGCGGTACCTGCGTGCTGGGAGACACAGCGCCTGAGCCTTCACTCATTTTCTGCTGGGGTTCCGTTTCCGAGAAATAGATCGCAACCGATTTGGCAATCTCAAGGTTGAGGGATTCGCGAGACAAAACAAGGCCGTCGACCGGGCCGACCGCAACTTTTGGTACGCCCTGATCGACCGTGGGAAACGGGAAAAAGTCGTAATCCTGCCCCGCGGTGAAGCCATAAGCGGGATCATTCAGCACCTGCATGGCCCAGTTTCCCATCAGGGTCATCGCCGCTTTACCCTGGCTGACCAGCTCGGTTGCTTGAGCCCAGTCGAGTTGGTTGGCGTCCTCATTAAAGTAGCCATTTTGCAGAAGCTCGCCCCATATCTGGTAAACCCGTTTGACCTCATTGTCTGTATACGCAGCCTTACCCTGCATCAGGTCGGCGCGGTATTGCGGGCCGGCCGTGCGCAGCAGCAGGTAATCCAGCCAGAATTGGGCCGGCCAACGTTCGCGGGCACCTAGCGCCAGGGGATAGGCGCCTTTTCTTTTGAGGTCGCGGCATAGATTCAGGAATTCATCCCAAGTAGCCGGCGGAGCAAGCTGTTCATGCTTAAAAATATGCTTGTTGTAGAAAAAAACGACTATATATTGAGTGATCGGCAGGAGAAATTCTTTACCATTATAAGTACACGCCGCCTCGGCTATGGATTTTGAAAAACGTTTCCCCAGTGACATCCGGCTCCACAAGTCATCTATCGGAGCCAGTTTATTGAGATCCACTAATTCCTGTACGCGCGCGCCGGCCCAATAGCTAAACAGCTCCGGTGGATTTCTTTTGGCAAGGGTCGCATGGATCATGCTTTTGAAGGCCTCGTGGTCCAGGGCCTGCGCGATGACCTTGGTATCGGTTTGACGCTTGTTTACTGTCTCGATCATCTCATTCAGGCCGCCGCTCAAAGTGCCCGAAAAATAATGATATAAACTGATCTGTCGCACTGAAGCCGGAGCTGAGTTTGTTTGGATATCATCGCTGCGGCGGAACAAGAAAATAGAGACGCTGATCAGTACAATACACAGACCTGCGATAAATATTATTTTTTTCATCCGGGTAGCTCCAGTAATAATTACTTAATTATATAATAATTATCGTTTGAAATTAAAAAAAAACACAGCATCATCACGGTTGGCTCGTCAAATCGGAAACGGGAGTACGTCGATTGTCCATTGAGCGACCACCCGATATGAATTCGCTATCTATTTCCTTGACAGTTATGCGGTTAAATAATATTGATTCCCTGTTAAGCCCAATTTTCCAGTTATTCAATATTCCACCGTTCCAATTTCTCACAAAGCGACCCGAGCCCCAACTTATTGCTCCATCTTGTCAAGTAGGGGTAACGGAAAATTCTACTACTACCAAAGGAGGGTAAGCGATGAAATCAATTTCAAAGGTCATTCTGGGGGTATGTTTATCCGTCGCGTTGGCTTGCGGTCCTGCACTGGCCGGTCAGCTTGTCATCGGTTTGGGATCCGAACCGTCATCCATTGATCCCCACTACCACAATCTGGGTCCCAACAATCAGTTGGCCCGCCATATCTTTGAAAGTCTGGTCCATGCCGATGAGAACCAGCGCCTGGGACCGGGATTGGCTCTGTCCTGGAAACCCCTCAACGATACGACCTGGGAGTTTAAGTTGCGCCAGGGCGTGACGTTTCACGACGGATCACCGTTTACGGCCGACGATGTGCTATTCACCTTCGAGCGGGCACCCAACGTTGAGGCGAGTCCTTCTTCCTTTGCGCTGTACACCAAAGGTAAAACGCTCAAGAAGATCGATGACTACACCATTCACATCATGACCGAAAAACCCTATCCGCTGATGCCGAACGATGTGTCCACAATTTACATAATTTCCAAAAAAAACGGGACGGGGGCTAAAACAGGCGATTACAATTCCGGCAAGGCCGCCATTGGCACCGGAGCCTATAAATTTGTGGAGTGGGTGCCCGGCGACAAACTTGTCATCGAGAAAAATCCGGGTTATTGGGGGAAAAAAGCGCAGTTCGACCGGGTCGTTTTCAAACCGATCAAGTCCGGCCCGGCCCGCGTCGCAGCTCTCCTGGCCGGTGATGTCGACATGATCGACAATGTGCCGACCGCCGACATTCCCCGGCTAAAAAAGAGCGATAATGTGGTGCTTTCCCAGGGAGTGTCCAACCGGGTGATCTACCTGCATCTGGACCAATTCCGGGATGACTCGCCATTTATCACCGGAACCGGCGGCAAGAATCCGCTGATGGATCAGCGAGTGCGCAAAGCCATCTCCCAGGCCATCAACCGCCCCGCCATCGTGGATCGCGTGATGGAAGGGGTCGCCATCCCGGCCGGACAGCTCTTGCCGGAAACTTTTTTTGGCGTCAGCCCCAACCTGAAGCCGGAAGCCTACAATCCGGAAGCCGCTAAAAAGCTCCTGGCTGATGCGGGATATCCCAACGGCTTCGGCCTGACCCTGCACGGACCCAACGATCGCTATATCAACGATGCCAAGATCTGCCAGGCCATCGGCCAGATGCTGACCCGGATCGGCATCGACACCAAGGTCGAAACCATGCCCAAATCCGTATATTTTCGCAAGGCTTCGCGCGGCGGGCCCAATAAATCGCCGGCCTTCAGCTTTATCCTGGTGGGCTGGGGTTCGGGCACCGGCGAGGCCTCATCGCCGCTCAAATCATTGCTGCACACCTACGACAAATCGAGAGGGTTTGGGGCCTCCAACCGGGGTCGCTACTCGAACGCCGAGGTCGACAAGTTGATCGAGCAGGCCCTGGCGACAGTGGATGACGGCAAGCGCGAAAAACTGCTGCAGCAGGCGACCGAGATCGCCATCCGGGACCTTGGCATCATTCCGCTGCATTACCAGGTCAACACCTGGGGCACCCGCAAGGGATTGGCCTACACGCCGCGCACGGATGAATATACGCTGGTTAAGAGTGTGGTTGTCAAGTAACGCTTGCAATATCTTCCGCTAAGCAGGAGTTATGTGTTACTTGTTTGCCAGGAACGAGTCGAGTTTTAAGGTTTCAGTGTTCAGGTGTCAGTGTTCAGGCCTGATGCCTGATACCTGAAACCTTGAATGAGACTTCAGATAGTCGGATCACTATAAAAATTGAACATTGAACATCGAACGTTGAACGTCCAACATCGAATAATGAATTCTGTCATTGTTAATAAAACAGAGCAATGCGAGTCGACCATTCGAAATTATTTGAATCATCATTTAGCATTTATGTTTGATTAAAAAGGACAAAGGGAAGCGTCATCCACATTGGACGTTCGATGTTGAGCGTTCGATGTTCGACGTTCCTAAGTTTCTTTTTCGATTAGACCGGCTGTTTTTTTTGCCTGTGGCGGTGCTGACACCTGAAACCTGACACCTGAAACCCATATAGACATTCCTGATCTGCACTGCTGCAGTTGGCTTTTTAGATGTCTTAATGGATTAATAGGAACCCAAGCCTGTGTCCGTCTTCATTATCCGCAGACTCATTCAATCGTCGCTGGTCATCGTCGCGATGTCAGTGATTGTATTTTTTTCGGTCAATGTGATCGGAAATCCGGTGGATATATTGATCAACCCGGAGTTCGATCAGGAGGAAATGGAACGGGCCATTAAAGCACTCGGACTCGATCTTCCAGTGTGGCAACAGTATCTGCACTTTGTCAAGAATGCGTTTCAGGGTGACTTCGGCCGATCCTTCGTTTATGGGGAGCCGGCGCTTAAACTCATTGTCCAGCGCGTGCCGGCCACCTTGGAGCTGGCTTTTACGGCCCTGATTCTGTCGATTCTGATCGGCATCCCCCTGGGCCTTTATGCCGGCTTAAAGCCTGACTCTCCGGTCTCAAAAACCATCATGGGCGGATCTATTCTGGGTTTCAGCCTGCCGACGTTCTGGGTGGGTATCATGATGATTATGGTCTTTGCGGTAATGCTGGGAGTTTTGCCGTCCACCGGACGCGGTGAAACCGTGGCGATACTGGGAATCAATGTCAGCTTCCTGTCCTGGGCCGGATTCAAACACCTTCTGATGCCTGCCATCAACCTGGCCCTGTTGAAAATATCGCTGGTCATCCGGCTGACTCGAGCGGGCACCCGTGAAGTGATCCTGCAGGATTACGTCAAATTTGCCAGAGCGAAAGGACTCAGCAACAAACGCGTTATCTTCGTGCATGTGTTAAAGAATATCCTGATACCGGTTGTCACCGTGGTCGGGCTCGAACTCGGCAACCTGATCGCGTTTTCCGTGGTGACCGAAACCGTGTTTGCCTGGCCGGGTATGGGCAAATTGATCATCGACTCGATTCAGCTGCTGGACCGACCGATTATTGTGGCCTATCTGATGATTATCGTATTTATGTTTGTCACCATCAATTTGGTGGTTGACATTCTATACTCGGTGCTCGATCCGCGAGTTCGACTGCAAGATATAAAAGCATGACCGACACACCAAAAACAGAAATCCTGAACGATCTCCCGGAGACCGCAGCCCCGGTGGCACAAGCAAGTCTGCGGCGGTTCATCTCTGATTTCACTGAAAACAAAGTCGCCGTCGGCGCGTTGATTGTGCTGCTGGGAATTGTTTTAGTTGCGGTATTTGCACCGCTGATCTCACCGCAAAACCCGTATGACCTGGCTGAAATCGACATCTTGGACGGCCGGCTGCCGCCCGGTTCCGAAAGCATGACCGGGATGATGTTTTGGCTGGGCACCGATGATCAAGGCCGTGATATGCTCAGCGCGATATTCTATGGATTGCGCATCAGCCTGGGGGTGGGCGCCATGAGCGGCTTCATTGCGCTGTGCCTGGGCGCCTGTATCGGCCTGGCGGCGGCTTATTTTGGCGGCCGGGTGGATGCCGTCATCATGCGGCTGGTGGATTTGCAGCTCAGTTTTCCGGCCATCTTGATCGCCCTGATGCTGTTGGCGATTCTCGGCCGCGGGGTGGATAAAATCATCATCGCCCTGATCACCGTCCAGTGGGCCTATTATGCGCGGACCGTGCGCGGCAGTGCGCTGGTGGAGCGCGGCAAAGAATACATTGAGGCGGCCCACGGGTTGGCCCTCGGCAAGCCGCGGATCGTCTTCCGCCATCTAATGCCCAACGTGCTGCCTCCCCTGATCGTGGTCGGCACCGTCCAGGTAGCGCACGCGATTTTGCTGGAGGCAACGCTTTCATTTCTGGGAATCGGGGTGCCCATCACGAAACCGTCCTTGGGGCTGTTGATCTACACCGGCTTTGAGTACATGATGAGCGGCAAGTATTGGATCAGCTTTTTCCCTGGAATTGCGTTGCTGATAACCATCGTCAGCATCAACCTGGTTGGCGATCAACTGCGCGACGTGCTGAACCCCCGTCTTCGGAGATAAGGAGCAATCTGTGGCAGGCGACACCCCGACACTGGCTGTAGATGAGCTGAAGACCTATTTCTTCACCAAGGCCGGCGTGGTGAAGGCCGTGGACGACGTCAGTTTTGCGGTTGAGCGCGGCCACATCGTGGGCCTGGTGGGGGAATCGGGCTGCGGCAAAACGGTGACAGGCTTTTCCATAATCGGGTTGGTTGATGCACCCGGCAAAGTGGTCGGGGGACGAATCCTGTTTAAAGGTGATGATTTGCTGGCCTTGCCCGAGCAGCAGATTCAGCGTCTGCGCGGTACCCGGATTGCCATGATATTTCAGGACCCCATGATGACGCTCAATCCGGTGCTGCGAATCGACACCCAGATGATCGAGACCATCCTGGCGCACGAGAAGGTCAGCCGGGATGAAGCCTGGCGCCGCAGCCGAGACGCGCTGGGCAAAATCGGCATTGCCTCACCCGAAGAACGGATGAAAGCCTATCCCCACCAGTTCTCGGGCGGCATGCGCCAGCGCGTTTCCATCGCCATCGCGTTGCTGCACAAGCCGGATCTGATCATCGCCGATGAACCCACAACGGCCCTGGATGTGACCATTCAGGGGCAGATCCTTTATGAAATTCAAAAGCTTTGCCGTGAGACGGCCACATCACTCATCTGGATTACCCATGATCTTTCCGTGATTGCGGGACTGGCGGATCAGGTCTGCGTCATGTATGCCGGCAAGATCGTTGAGTCGGGTGATGTCGATCCGGTATTGGACGATCCCCTGCACCCTTATACCCGCGGTCTGATCGGGTCGGTGCCGGGCCACAGCCGGCGGGGAGAACCGCTGCAGCAGATACCCGGCATGACCCCCTCTCTGCTCAATCTGCCAGCGGGCTGCCCGTTTCGCCCTCGCTGCCCGCGAGCCAGCCGGTCCTGTCTGGAAATGCCGTCCATCGCCTCCCTGCAGATCGGCCGGGAGGTGCGCTGTTTCCATCCGCATCTGGGGGATCGCGTGTGAATATGAATGTTCCGATCATCGAATTGAAGGGATTGACCAAACGCTTCACCAAAACCCTGGACTTGTCGGAAAAGATAGCCAACCTGCTGGGGGCCAAAATCCGGGAGCAGGTGGTACGGGCGGTGGAAAACGTGAATCTGCAGGTCACTACCAGTGAGGTGCTGGGCCTCGTCGGGGAATCCGGCTGCGGAAAATCGACCCTCGGGCGTATTGTGGCCGGCACGCTGGACGCCAGCGAGGGTGGGGTTTTCTACAAAGGGCAAGATATCGGCACCATGCCGCCGGTCGACCGGAAACAGGTCGCTCTCAAAATCCAAATGATATTTCAGGATCCGCAGGCTTCTCTGAATCCGCGGATGCGGGTGGCGGACATCATCGGAGAAGCCCCTCGGGTTCACGGACTGGTCGCCAATGCGGAGGTCCAGGCGCATATCGATGACATTATGCTGCGAGTCGGACTGGATCCGAGCTACAAGCGGCGCTACCCGCACCAGTTCTCGGGCGGCCAACGCCAGCGCATCGGCATTGCACGGGCCCTGGCGGTTGAGCCGGAGTTCATCGTGTGTGATGAGGCCGTGGCCGCCCTGGACGTCTCCATTCAGGCCCAGGTCCTTAACCTCTTTATGAAGCTGCGGGAAGAATTCGAGCTGACCTACCTGTTTATCAGCCACGACATCGGCGTGGTCGAGCACCTGGCAGACCGGGTGGCCATTATGTACCTCGGCCGGATTGTTGAAATGGCGCCGACAGAAGCGCTGTTCGGCAATCCCAACCACCCCTATACCCAGGCCCTGCTGCATGAGGTGCCGCGGCTGGATATGCGCCGCCGGCAGTTTGAACCGATCAAAGGCGAGATACCGTCGCCCCTGGACCCGCCGTCCGGCTGTCATTTTCATCCCCGCTGTCCGCATGCCATGCCGCGCTGCTCGCAAGAACAGCCCGTGCTGAAAGAGATTGCGCCGCAGTGGTGGTCGGCGTGTCACCTTAATGATGATTAGTTATTTGTTATTAGGAATTGGTTATTGGTTATTCGTTATTGGTTATTTGCTATTGGTTGTTTGTTATTGGGAATTTGTGATAGGCGCTGGGGTCCGTATTGCTTGCTAAAAATATTAATTTGAGTGTTTTAGGTGTCAGGCCAGCCGCCGGCCAAACAAAAGGCCAGCCTAATCGAAAAAAGACTTTATAGTTTTGTATCGGCTGTTTTGGATTGTGGGAGCGGTTTTTAACCGCGATTTCCCCGGTACGGGTAATCGTGGCCGGCCTGATCGGAAAATAAACTTTAAAAAAGCGAATATCGAATATCGAACAAGGAATTATGAATATCGAAGTAAGGTATTCTATCGATTTAAATTTCTCTAAAATAGTCAGAGCGAAGCGATTCCACACTTCATCATTCGATATTCGTCATTCGTCATTCATTGAAGTTTCAAACGAGGTCTCGGATGTCAGCGCTCGCCCACTGCAAAGAAATTGCGTCCTATGTTATACGAATAACTAATAACCAATAACTAATAACTTCCTGTTGCATGATCCATCTCGAGAAAACTATTTGAGTTAAAAATACTTCCCATTCGATACATCGTATTTGCAAAAGGAGATTCCATGGACAATATCAAAGAACAGATCTGCAGCGCGGTCGATGCACTGGTGCAGCAAATGTATGACATCAGCGAATATCTGAAAGCCAACCCGGAAACGGCCTACCAGGAATATAAAGCCTGCGATCACTTGAGCGGCGTGCTCGAGAAAAACGGGTTTGAGGTGCAAAAAGGTGTGGGAGAGGTGGAAACCTCTTTTCTGGCCCGGCCTGCCAATCGGTCCGCCGGCCGCCCCACCGTTGCCTTTCTGGCCGAGTATGATGCCCTGCCGAAAATCGGTCATGGCTGCGGCCACAATTTGATAGCCGCTGCCAGCCTGGGGGCGGCGATGGCTTTGAACAAAATTCTAGAATTCGATGACGGCGGGCTGGTCGTTGTGGGAACCCCTGCTGAAGAAGGCGGCGGCGGCAAGGAACGGCTGGCAGCGGCCGGCGTTTTCGATGACATGGATATGGCTCTGATGTTTCACCCCGGCGGGCTGAACATTGCGGGCAAAGACATGCTGGGCCGCATCAAATTCAAGATGGAATTTTTCGGCCGCACGGCTCATGCTTCCGGTTCGCCGGACAAGGGGATCAATGCCCTGGATGCCATGGTGGCGGCCTATACCAGCATCAACGCCATCCGGCAGCATCTGCGGCCCGACGGACGCATCCACGGCATTATTACCCACGGCGGTGATGCGCCCAATATCATCCCGGATTATGCCGCCGGATTATTCTACGTACGGGCCGGCAGCCGAACTTATCGGGATGAAATATTTGAGCGGGTTGTCAATTGTGCCAAAGGCGCCGCCATGGCCCTTGGCGCGGAGTGCAAAATCGAAATCGATCCGCCCAAGCTGGATCCCATGAAGCGCAATGCGGCCTTGGAGGCCGCCGTCACCGCCAATATGCAGGCTTTGGGAATCACGCCGGATCCGGATGACGGCCGGCGGGGGTCCTCCGACATCGGCAATCTCAGCCATTACCTGCCGTCCATGCATCCGGTGCTGGCCATCGTAGAGCCTGAGATCCCGGGTCATTCAGTCGAGTTTCGTGATGCCACCACCAGTGAACGCGGCCGCCAAACCCTGCTCAATGCCGCCAAAATGCTGGCCATGACAGCTTATGATTATTTGACATCGGCCGAGATGCTGGAGCAGGTGGCTCAGGAATTTTCTCACGCCGATTAAAAAAATCAAAGTGTCGGGTGTCGGGCTTCAGGTTTCAGGATATTAAAAAAAGATAGGAAGTTGCTTTTTCGAAGTGGATGAATCGGCTGGTCCTGCATATATTCCTCTTGAAACAACATTACCTGAAGCTCAGGGCGCAACCCGATTTTCCATCCGTAAATGTACCTGTCAAACCTGCCAAATGGATCTGCAATTCTGCATTACTGTCGCCCTTATGATCTGTCTTCAAATCTCTGGATGCTGTTGTGATTCTGGAATTATTCTTCTATCTCAACCTTCAAAGTATAATCCCCACTGCCCCGATGGCTTCGTACCATTATAAAGTAAAGACCTGGGGTATCCGCATCAACTATGAGTGTTTCATCAGGTCCGGTCGTCCATGCGCGATGGTCGAAAACATCTGTTGTCGGTGGAGTTTCCCTTCTAGCATAAAGATCAAAATCGATATCGCCCGTGCTGTCAAGCGTGACCTTTGCCGTTGAGGGCAGATTTATGGAGAATATTTTTTCCACCCCTGTCCCGTCGAGATGACCGGTTGCCGTTGCCTCCAACACAAGTTTTTCATGTCCGGCCTCTATATCGACACCACCCCGGGCAAGCTCCACCGCCTTGGTTGCATTAGGACGACCATACCCATAGAACGGACTATGACCGTCGCTATCGTAGCTTCCGTTAGCTTCATCAATCTTGACTGAGGATTGGCGAAGAATGTTTTTTACCTGATTCCACCTCAATTCCGGATTGACGGAAAGAATCAAAGCCGCGATTCCGGCAATCCCCGGGCAAGCGCTGGAGGTACCTCCGAATGTTTCAGTGTAGTTGCCGTGGTCATCTCCGGGTGGGCTAAAGAAGGGATTCAATTCACCGGGATTGTAGCCTGCACGTCCCTCTCTATCCGTTGTCCAGATACCCGTCGTTTGGGGATCCGGATGATTAAACGGTGAATGACCAAAGTCATTGCTTGGAAAGGCACACCAAATAGATGCACCAAAGTCGCTATACACGCTGCGCGTTCCTCGATCATTGCACGCTGCAACCGCGATCACCTTGTCATAGCTGGCATAGCCGTCATTTTCTACACTTTCGTTCCCATTTCCGGCGGCCCATGTAATCACGCAACCCTTGCCACCGCGACCTGTAGAAATTGCGTAGTCGATGGCTAATCTTGTGCTGTCGGGTAAGAATACCATCTGGTGGTGCGTCGAGTCGCTCGGATTACTCCAATCCCCATCCTCCGGACCCCAACTACACGAAATAATATCAGCACCCTGATCTGCCGCCCATTCAAAAGCATCAGCTTCGGCTTGAGACCCTAAACTCGAAACCTTGCGGATCGGCATTAATTTTGCCGCCGGTGCCACACCCGACGCCTGATGCATGCCGTTTGCACAAGCCACTCCTGCGCAGGCCGTACCGTGATTTTCATTGAAAAACCTGTCTTTAGGTCTGGGATCGTCTGTTTGGTCGGTTACATCCCGGGGAAAAACGATCTTGCCGTCACCTTCAAATTCCTCATGGTCGATATCGACGCCGTCATCGACAATGGCGATGGTGACATTTTCACCCTTCGTAACTTCCCAGGCGCCTTGTACGTTGACATGTGCATTGATCGTCGTCCCTGCTATGGTCGTCTCCTTCAAATGCCATTGCTGGGCCGCAATCGTGCGCCGGCTGGCTTTCCGTATCAGCTCAGGGTGACAAAGTTCAACCTCTTTTTCGTCCAGCACATCTTGCGCAATTTGAAAGATACGCAGCCCCGTACCTTCGGGTGCCGAAGTAAAATATGCATTGGCAGCATATTTAAGCTTTTTTTTAACTCCAAGATCATGCTTCTTCAGCAGTTTTTCACATTCATCTTCACTGAGTTCGTCGCGGAATTTAACAAATAAATTCTCTGTGTAAACGACGGGGTTCCCCTGCCCGTCATCTCGCAAGACCCGGCCTGCAAAACGCACATCTTTTTCCTTTTTAAACTGGGCTCTGGCCTTGTCGCGAAGATGCATGACCCGATCGCGCGCCTGTTTGCATTGCAGCACTGTAACACTTGCCTCCGGAAATGCGGCAATTGGTACCATCTGGGTTAAAGCGGCTTTACCTTCCTTCGATTCTATTGCATCGGACAGGGCTTTATCGCCTTTTGTCCGCACAACAACAAGATCATCCGCAACATCGACATGATGCGTCGTTCCCTGTTTACCACCATGTTTATATGTATACATTTTTTTTTCCTCCCTGGCCTGTATTAAGATATTAACGTTTTATTGTGTTGAGAAGGGCCTGAACTGCAAGATTCTTAGCTACCCTCACTTTTCTTCAGCAATTTTTCGTCCTCTTTTGACTGCTTGACTGATTGTCGGTTGGGCTAAATCAAGCTGCCTTGCCGGCTCAGGTCTTCTCCCATCTGTAAGTCCCTTTTTTTCAATGTCCCCTATTTTCTATTCGGGCCAACGGCGGTGGTACACCACCGCCGTTGGCCATGCGCCTGCACCTAGCGGCGGAGGTGAGTGCGGGTCGTCGGCGTGGCCGGGACGCCAAGTCGTGACCTCACCGACAGCGGCTGCTTCGTCGGTTCGTCGAGCTGGACCCTGGTGTCCGTTGTCCGGACGACATCCTGGACTCGCGGGCTGGACTTACCGCGGTCCGGGGGGGAGATTGGTCCCGTCGGCATCGGCCTTGTCTCTAGCTCGAACGTCGGCGCGTAGAACGGCGCCGGCACGCCGCCGCCCTCGTCTTCCGGCACCTCAGGTCGGTCGACGAAGCAGCCCTCCCAGTATATCTCCCAGCAGGCCCTTTCCAGCGGATCGAACTCCTTCAGCCCGAGGAAGCGCTCGCAGTCGGAGGCGCAGCTGATCCGGCAGTCGTCTCCGGCGGCCCAGCACTGCTCCTCGCAGTGCTGCTGCGCGAGCTCGGCTTGGCCGGTGACGCAAACGTGGTCGGCGAAGGCGAGGTCCTGGCTCGCGATCCGCACCGCGCTCGGGACGGTCGTCGGGGCCTGATAGGGCGTGCGCTGGTTCAGGGGCGTGCGGCCGATGGTGGCCGTCTGGGTGGGCCGGCCGGTGAATGTGCCGCGATCGACGCCCGCGGCCTCGCCCAAGCCGAAGCCAACGGTGGCGGTGAGTGCGGCGAGGATCAAGGCTCCGAGTCGTGTCGTGGTCCGGGAAGTCATTGCGTGTCTCCTTGGTTACATCGTATTTTTGGTTTTCTATGTTTAGGATCGCGTTGCGCGGTTCTAAAATGTTATGCAATTGACATACCACATGGTGATATTTAAGATTGTTTAGCATCAGTAAGAACAAACCACTAATATGATTTAATAATATTCTTTTAGATGGCCTTCGCAAAAAGGCTTTGCGGGATGGATGGGCTTAGTTTAATGTGAAACGGATTTGCAGTGTTTGATCTTTCTTTGTAAATTTGATTGACACGTCGCGTATCGATCCATTTTTACTCCTCTATTAGATCACTCAAAGTAGGGGGGCTAAACCGGGCATAATAAATTAGTCGCCGGAAGGATGGTTTTATCGGTTTGCAGAAGATTTGAATTCGGAAGTTAGAATGCGGAATTATATGCACAGCATAATCATAATGTAATTAAGCCGCCTCCTGTGAAATCTAATAAACTCTCTCTTATTTCAAACAAGGTTCCTCAGCCCTGCCATTACCCGTATTCCGGGCGGCTTAATTACCCTGGATCAAACTTCGAAAATAGCTAATCGCACGAGGGGAAGCCCAATCCCTTGGGCCGATAATCTCCTCCAAAATACGCCCTTGCTTATCGATGACAAAGCTTTCCGGTACACCGGTTGTTTGGTAGAGATTGTTTATATTCCCGGCGCTGTCCGTCAGGGCCGGAAAACTCAATTTGTGTTTATTCATAAACGGCCGCACAACATCAGCCCCCCCTTCGTCGATGCTGACCGCAAGAATCACAAATTTTTCATTCTTCAACACCTGATGGAGTTTTTCCATGGACGGCATCTCTTCAACACAGGGGGCGCACCAGGTCGCCCAGATATTGAGCAGGACCACCTGGCCCCTGAAATCGGCCAGATTGAGCATTTTGCCGTTCAGATCCGGCAGGCTGAATTCTGGCGCTTGCGCACCCTTTTTGAAGCGGGATTTGCCTGCCAGATCGAAAGACGATTGGTCGGTTTGAAGGAGGACGAAGATCCCAATACCGATCGTTAACAGCAATATCAGTATTATGGATTGGTAGTTGACCCATCGAACTTTTTGAGTTTCTTCTTTCATAGTTTATTCCGAAGGCGGAGGTTTATATGCCACGCCGTAGTAAAATTGTCAACTTTACAAACGATTTTAATGATTTTCCTACAAGAGCAAAATATGCCGGTTTGCAAAAAGTGCTTGACATTCACCCTACATATTATCATATGTACATATGATCAATTGATAAAGAGACTAGAAGGGAGTTTCATGAACACCGGGATACGCAGCACCAATAATCCAAACGAAACGTGCATAACCAAAGGCATTCACAGAGATACCATCCGAGCAGTGGACAAAAATATGCCCGATCCGGTTGCTCTATATGAGCTGGCCGATTTGTTCAAATTGTTCGGCGACAGTACCCGCATCGGCATTCTATGGGCACTGAGCGAATCGGAGATGTGTGTTTGTGATCTGTGCGCACTGCTGAAAATGAAACAACCGGCGGTGTCGCACCAATTGAAAAACCTCAAGCAGTCACGGGTGGTCAAAGCCAGACGGGACGGCAAAATCGTCTACTACAGCTTAGACGATGAGCATATCCGTGATCTGCTCAATATGGGTATGGCGCATGTCCAAGAATCCTAATTAAGCCGCTTTGAATTGGCGCTATTCAGCTTGCAGATCGTTCTTTCGATTCTATAGAATTTTGATGGATTGATAGGCTGGCGGCTTAATTAGGATGTATGCTGCACTTTTTTATTTACAATTTTTTTTGGGGGACACCGATACAGGATAGAGGCACTCTTCACATGGCAGAAGTAAAATCCGAAATATTTAGCGTAAAAAATATCGATTGCCCGTCGTGTGCGGCGAAAATTGAAAATGGATTGAAAGCCGTGGCCGGCGTCAACGATGCCGTGTTCGACTTTGCCAACCTGACTTTGCTTCTTTTCAAACCTGGATCTACCGCGCCTTAGTGCTGTTGGTGATCTCATGTCCCTGCGCCCTGGTTGTCAGCATCCCGCTGGGCTATTTCGGCGGGATCGGCAAAGCCTCCCGCAACGGCATCCTGGCAAAAGGCTCCAACTTCGTCGATGCCCTGGCAGCCCTTAAAACTGTGATCTTTGACAAATCCGGAACCCTGACCCGCGGTGTGTTTAAAGTCAGGCAAGTCGTCAATTTAAACGGCTACTCCAAAAATCAACTGCTGGAATTCGCCGCCGCAGCCGAGCTGCAGTCCAATCACCCGATTGCCGCATCGATAATTGACGCGTTTGCTGAAGATGGGCTTAAGCTGAATCCCACCCTGATACTGAATCATACGGTTCTTTCGGGACAGGGCGTTAAAGCCCAATACGGAGAGCATTCGGTCATAGTCGGCAATGACAGCCTGTTGCATTTAAAATTAATCGATCACCCTCGATGTGAGTTCGACGGCACGGCGGCTCATATCGTTGTAGACGGCAACTAAGCCGGCTACATTACTATCGATGATGAAATCAAACCGGAATCAGCAAATGCCCTGAAAAAGCTGAAACAGCAAGGGGTAGAGCAGATCGTGATGCTGACCGACGATAATGCGCGGGCGGGCGGCGCTGTCGCAAATGTCCTGGGATGTGACAGCTTTCACGCCGATCTTCTGCCTGAAGAAAAGGTAAGCATCTTTGAAAAGCTAAACAGCCAGAATATCATTCTGGCCTTTGCCGTTAAAGGAATCTTCATAGTGTTCGGTACTATGGGAATGGCCTCGATGTGGGAGGCAGTCTTTGCGGACATGGGAACGGCTTTGCTCGCAGTTGCCAACTCGACAAGGATTATCTCTAAACTCAATTGAGTCAAAAACCAATTGAGAGTTATTCGTTATTAGTTAATGGTCTGAAAGGAATGGAATCTGCTTTTACATTTCACTGATGGTAGAAATACAAAATCAGGTCCTCAACAAACTCTAATAACGAATAACCAATAACAAATAACACCTAAATGAGCGCTTTTCGCTCATTTAGGATCTATGTCATGAATGTGATAGTTATGGGAAGTCATATAATGGAAGGATCAATGGTTTACTGTTATTCCTGGGATACCTGGTCCTGTGGAAGATAAAGAAGCGTGAACTGTTGAAAGTCAACGGTGATGATCCGGAAGTCATATACAAGGATCGCCGTCCAAGCCAAAGATATTTTGCCAACCAGTCTCGCTTGCTGGCGGTATCCATTGCACTGCTCATCGTCATCCACAGCAAGGGCATTGAAGGTTTTTCCGGCGGTACTGCCAAGCCACCAAAAGATATATTCTCTTCTTATACTAACGTGCCACCGTTGGTGAAAGGTCGGCATTTGCCATCCGATTTTAGCAATGATCGTTCTGCAGGCTGACTAAATCCTACTTGACCCTTTTTCAGGGGCATGCTAACCTTAGTTATTTGGCGCAAATATCACCGATTTGCCCACCTCTCAGGGCAAATGCGGGCAGTGCTTAGAATGACTCCTCTAAACTCCTAGCAATTGCAAATACCGTTTCATATCCGAAAAGCATCAATTCATGAGGCAGCCGCCTGCAAAGCAGTTCAAGGTGACTTAACGACGCCTGCGATTAAAGGGAGAATCGCGCATGGGAAACATGGCTAAAGAACGCGTGGGGCCTCCCCAGGAGCCCCTGTTGTTGCTCGCGCTGCTGCTTTTAGGCTTTGCCGGGAACTACTTCAGTTTTCCTTTGTTTTTTGGCGTCGATTTTCTGTTTGGCAGTATCTGCAGTCTTATCGTGCTTTCAATTTACGGTCGGGTGTGGGGAGTGGTGTCAGCGATTGTCGTCAGCAGCTATACCTATGTTCTCTGGGGACATCCTTATGCGATCATCATTTTCACCTTTGAGTTACTGGTAGTGGGAGAATGCATTGTTAAAACGCGCCACAGTCTGCTCATGTGCGCCGGGGCGTTTTGGATTTTTATAGGTATACCCGCGGTTTTCCTCTTCTATCACGTAGTCATGGAAATGGACCGGGTGTCCACCTTGCTGATCATGCTCAAGCAGGGGACCAACGGCATCTTCAACGCAATGGTTGCAAGTTTGCTGATTAACCTGTTGCCGGTGCTTCGCTATCGTTTGAAAGTTGGCAGGCCCAGAACCATTCCCCTGCGCGAGATATTATTCAACCTCATGGTCGCGTTGGTTTTATTTCCGGTGCTCGGCGTCATGTTTGTCGAAGGCAGGAGCGCCATGAACCGAACGGAACACGGAATCGCCACCAACCTCAAGAACCTTTCAGCGAACGTAAGCAGGCACCTTCAAGCTTGGTATGAACAGCGCTTGCATGCGGTCCGGCAGCTCGCATCGATGGCGGCAGAAACACCTCCGGTGGCGGCCAATGCTCTCCAAAGCTTGACGGAAACAACCAAACGCATGTTTCCGGACTTTCATAATATGTACATTGCCGACGCCGCGGGTACCACTATCGCATTCTTTCCACCCTTTAATGAGAAGGGGCAATCAACCCTTGGCCTCAATTTTTCAGATCGATCGTACTACAAAGAATTGAAAGCCGGCCGCAGCGTCGTGCTCTCCGAAGTTTTCATGGGCCGCGGCGGCGTGTTTTCTCCCATTGTCACCTTATCCGCTGCCGTAATCGTAGAAAATCAATTCAGGGGCTATGCGCTGGCAGCCCTCGATCTGGCCCGAATCCGGAACCTGGTCGATCAATACAGCCAAAAGGGACAATATCGGATTACCCTCTGCGACGCAGAGGACCGCATAATTTCCAGCAGCGTCTCTGGACGGGAGCCGATGCATTTTTACGACGGACGCCAATCCGGTAATCTCAAACCGTATGGTCAGTCTTTTTACCTCTGGTCACCCGACGATTCCCACCTGCCGGCCGTTACGCGATACAGACGGTCGCTTTATGTCACGGACGATCTTGTTTCCGAGCATCTTCCCTGGAAAATCATCGTTGAATTTCCGGTTTCCCGGCAGCAGCAGGTGCTGTTCACACTTTACAACCGTTATCTTGCCACAATTTTAATTTTTGCTGTCGTCACGTTTTTGTTGACCTCCATTATCAGTCCGAGGCTGGCCCGTCCCCTGACACACCTGGCCCGTTTGACCGAGAAGATGTTGGACCCGCAGCGCCTTTCAGATCCCGGGAAATCGCGTCTCCCCCAAAGCCCGGTGACGGAGATCGACTCACTGGTGAGCAACTTCGAGGCTATGGAATTTGCCCTGAAATCCAGTTTTTTGGAGCTCGAGAAAAGAAGCGAGGAATCAGAGCGCATTAACAGCGCGTTGAAGACCAAGATCAAAGAACTCGAGGCGGCCCGCCAGGCTGTGCGCGAAAGTGAGGAAAAGGCCCTGTCAATGCTCAACGCCATCACTGAACCGATGATGTTGGTCGATGCGGCAGGGACTGTGCTGGCTGCCAATTCAAGTGCGGCGGAGCGGTTTGGAAAAAAAGCCGACGATCTGATCGAAAAACCGTTGTCTGACCTGTTTTTAGACCATGCGCACCCTCAACGGGAAAAAGACATCTACGAGGTGTTTGAAACGGGAAAGCCGGTGCGACGGGAAACCGAATATCTGGATAATATATTCGATACACACTACTATCCGGTCTTTGATAGCCGAGGATTTGTTACCCAGGTGGCGGTGTTCGGTTTGGACATCACCGAAAAGCGCCGTCTGGAGGCTCGGCTCCAACGTGCCGAAAAGATGGAGGCCATCGGAACCCTCGCCGGTGGTGTGGCCCATGACTTGAACAACATCCTCTCGGGTATTGTTAGCTATCCCGAACTGTTGCTGCTCGATCTACCCCAGGAAAGCACCTCGAGACAATCCATCGAGACCATCAAGAAATCAGGCGAAAAGGCCGCAGCCATCGTACAGGACCTGCTGACCCTGTCCAGGCGGGGGGCAGTCGTCACTCAGGTCGTCGATTTGAACGCAATCATCTCCGAGCTGATGAGCAGCCCAGAGTATCAATTGCTGCGATCACGCCACGGCCACGTTCGGATTGAATCCAATTTGCATTCCGATCTTTTGCCGATCGCCGGTTCTGCGGTTCACCTGTCCAAAACGGTGATGAACTTGATTTTAAACGCGGCCGAAGCCATGCCTGATGGCGGGCTTCTTCAGGTCTCCACCGCTAACCGCTACATCGACAGACCCATAAGGGGCTACGACGAAGTCAAGGAAGGAGATTACGTGGTGCTCACGGTTCGCGACTCGGGAGTCGGCATCCGGCGAACCGACATGGATCGGATTTTCGAACCCTTTTACACTAAAAAAGTTATGGGCCGCAGCGGCACCGGTTTAGGGATGGCGGTGGTTTGGGGGACCGTCAAGGATCATCACGGGTACGTCGATCTGCGAAGCGTGGAAGGCAAAGGCACCGCCATTACGGTCTACCTGCCCGCGACCCGACAGGAACTGTCCGCGGCTCCAATCCCAACCGCGACGAAGGAGCTGATGGGACAGGGCCAATCGATCCTGGTGGTCGACGATGTGGCTGAACAACGTGAAATCGCTTCAATTCTACTGGGCCGCTTGGGCTATCATGTAAAAACGGTTTCAAGCGGTGAAGAGGCGGTAGAAAGTGTTAAGCGTCGCAGACCGGACTTAATCCTTTTGGATATGATCATGGATCCGGGAATGGACGGTTTGACTACCTACGAAAAGATTCTGGCAATATCCCCGGGCCAGAAAGCCGTTATCACCAGCGGATTTTCCGAAACCAATCGTGTGAAAGGGACGCAAGCGCTGGGGGCCGGGGATTATGTCAAAAAACCATACAATATAGAAACTATCGGACAAGCGGTAAAATCCACATTATCCGGTTGACTCGGCGGCCGTGATATCAAGAGGCCTTGTCCAGAGACTTCATCAGGGCGTTAGCCGGCCGGGCTTTTTACTCCGATGCCGCTACTGTTTCACCTCGATTGTCGTCATCATCCCCGCTTCCGCGTGGGACTGGATATGGCAGTGGGTCAGCCAGATGCCGGGATGTTCGGGTACAAATCCGATGGTAACGCTCTCCCGGGGGCCCACCAGCACCGTGTCCCGGGTAAATGGCTCGACTGCTTTTTGGCCGTTTCGCTCCAGCACTCTGAAAAAAACGCCGTGGATATGCATGGGATGAAGCCGTGAGCTGCTGTTTTTAAAGATGACCTTGCGGGGAACGCCCAGCAGATATTCAATCTTATCGGCGTTGGGCCACAGCCTCATGTTCATGGTCCAGCCGATGCCGTATTTGCCGCCGCGAATAGCATTTAGGTCCCAAATCTTGGCCGCTCCAACGTTATCAAACAATTCCGCCGGGATAAATTCCGATAGAGTTGGGGGGGTAAACTCAGGCACTATGGCGGGCTTTGACTGTGCAACTTTTAAGTTCGCTAGCGGAAATGGTTTGCGGGTGAATCGATCCTCGACGGCAAAGGTTTTCCCCCCCGCCCGCTTTGGTATCTTCAAATCTAGATCTATGCGGTTGCCTGGCGACAAATCGAATCCATCGAAAGGAAAGATTTGCGTTACCGGCTTTCCGTCCACTGCAATAACATCGGCGGAGAGCCCTTCGATGTGAGGCGCGAAAATGCGGGCGTTGGCGCCATTTATCAACCGCAGGCGGATCCGCTCCCCCGGTTTAACGGTAATTTCCGGGCGAAACTTGCCGTTGATGGTCGGCGCATTGCCCCAGCGGCCATCATGCATTAAGTCATGGCCCGTATTGAAATTCGGGTAGATTTGGCCGTCTTTTTGCAAAAGCCAATCGTCCAGCAGCCAAACGAGATCCCGTGACCAGGGCTGTTTGTTTTTTTCCTCGACAATCAACACACCCTTCAAACCTCTTTCCAACTGTTCGCTGGAGTTGAAATGAGGGTGGTACCAAAAAGTTCCGGCATCCTCCAGTGTAAGGCGATAGATGAAGTTTTCACCTGGTCCGACCGGTTCTTGGGTGACACCCGGAACCCCGTCCATGGCATTGTCGATGCGCAAGCCGTGCCAGTGGACGCTGGTCGGTTCTTTGAGGTTATTCAGAAAATTTATTGCCAGCGTCGTGCCTTCCTTGCCATGAATAAAAGGGCCTGGAATCCGGCCATTGTAGGACCAGACCGGAGTTTGAGCGTCGAAAAACGGAAACTGGTAAAGGCTTTCTTTGGCCTCCAGCTTCAGCGGCTGTTCAGCGTATGCATGGAATTGACCGAGCAACGCTAAAATAAGTGTCAAAATAGTCCATCTGGAAAAAATCATTTTTAAATCCCCTAACCCGGACAAGCCGGAATTGAAGATTGAAGATTGAAGATTTATGGTATCGCTTCAGGCTTGGGGCTTCTCTCTTCGAGCTACGACCTCACACGTCGCCTTCGGCTACGACCCGACACGTCGCTTTGTCTTTTACATCATAATCGATCATTTAATTTTTATCGTATTTAATAAGTTAGTACCAAAATTTTTCTTCATAAACGCCCTATACCATTGGTTTGCAAAGAAACTGAAATTTATTTTGCGCTATTTGCGCAAGATCAGATTGATAACTGTTTAAAGGGTGTTTTCTGCAAAATTCAAGTACAATGTTTCTTACAAGGTAATACATAATTTGAAAGTTTCATATTCAAAATAACCTCTTTCTTTAGTTTGCCACTATGTGGTATAAGATTTTTTCGTTTCTGTAAATTGTAATTCTAATACCATTGGGAGGTGTCCTAGGAACATGGAAAAGGAGAGGATTTGATATTCTTTAAAAATAAGAGATTATTCTGTTTGTTATCAATTGCTGCGTTGACTTTTTCTCTAAATCTATTCATTTTTGAGCAACAAGCCGACGGAAATTCCCATTTTGCAGAGTCACTATCTCTGGTCAGGTTCGATGAGAAAGTCGTGGCCCAGAACTTTGCACTAAACGACCTTAACGGCAATCTGGTGCATCTGAAGGACTATCGGGGAAAAGTTGTACTGCTGAATTTCTGGGCAACCTGGTGCATGCCATGTCTTGTTGAAATGCCATCCATGGAAAAGCTTTACAAGGAATTCAAGGATAAGGGCTTTATCATACTGGCGGTCGATATGCAGGAAGATTCGGAAACAGTTAAAAAATTTAAAGAAAAATTTAACCTGAGTTTTCCGATCCTTTTGGATGAAGAGGGGGTTGTCGCCACCTACTATGGGATCAGGGGTATACCGGCTAGCTATTTTATCGACCGCGAAGGTTACCTTTATGCTGCTGCAATGGGGGCGCGGGACTGGGCGAGCGAAGATGCCTTCATGCTGATAAATCACCTATTGGACAAATAATCCTGATGATGGATTGGTCATTCTCTAATTCCTGCCTGTAACTCATTTTATAGAACTGCCCTGCCTATCCCGCGATTTTACTGCGCACCCACCACATTTCCACTATGGCTTTAATCATTACGAAGCAGAAGATCACCCCGAAAAGACCGCCGCCGGGTATGTGCAGCCAGAAGAAAACCGGCGAAATATAGATTTGCAGCCACATAGCGGCAATGTCGATGAACACACCAAGGAAGGGCAGTGCGATCAACCAGGCCCGGGCTCTGGCCCCAAGATCGAGGAACAGCGTTATGGCCCCCATAAAGATAAAAAGCATGTTGAATTAAAAAACATGTATACGGCCTTCGGGTCTCCTTTCTGGCGCTGAAACTCAACCATGACTTCATTTTTGCCCTCTTGTTTACGGTTTGATATAAACACATATTCAAGACCCGTTTCCCAGCTTTGATCCAGTTTGCCCTTGGCAATCAACTGATCATAGAGTCTCGTCGCCTTTTGCAAGGCCTGAAGGTGAGTAAATGTATCGGCATGTTTGCCACCGTGGCCGAATGCCAAAGCTGCAGCAATAATGACAGTTGAAAAAACCATAGAAATGATGACTATTTTTCTGTTATGTGAAATCTTCATTTGTAGATTTTTCATATTTTCCACAGTCCTGTTAAGATGGTAAGATTTTATAAAATTCGGTTTGATCTGATTATTGTCCTTAGTCTTTTTAGACAAAGCAATTACTATGTCACACATTAATATTCACTAATCTAACTACAATTTCACCAAAATAAACATTATAAAATCGGGAAATAAAGAAAAGAATGCGAACCCAGAGGGCCCGGCTTTGGTCCAGCCCGGAGATGGCAGGCTATAACACACTGCATTAGTGGAATATTGGAATGTTGGGAATCAAAAAAGCAAGCTGCTTTTTCAAAACGGAGGAGAGGATAAGAATTCCACTGAAAGGTCGCTTTGATCCTGAATAAGTGTTGACATGAAAAAATGGATAAAAATTGAGAGAATTCCCGGAGTATTGGCTTCCTCATACGAGAAGGCCACAAGATTGGCTGTCGAAAGCTACTATCGTCAGGTTGCAGAGGAAGTGGTATTCCAATTCAAAGCGGGCACGCTGCTTGATCTTGGCACCGGCCCCGGATTTTTGCCGGTTGAAATTGTCAAGCGAGCACCTGAGATTCAGATCGTTGGAGTTGATTTGAGCCGACGGTTGATTCGCATGGCGCGCAACCGGGCAAAAAGCGCGAATTTGTCCAAACACCTCGTCTTCGAAGTTGCGAATGCCGCTAATCTGCGCTTTGGTGATGATTCTTTTGATATGGTAATCAGCACCGGCATGTTCCATTCGCTAAAAAATCCGTCCAAGGTTTTGAGGGAAATATTTCGGGTGCTAAAACCGGGTGGAGATGCCTGGATATACGATCCTGCGAAGATTATTCATTATATTGATAAAAGCCAGTGGCGGGACTCTCTCAATGCGAAAGAACGTTTTTTCCTATGGGTTTTTGGTTTGCTGGGTCTGCAAAAACCAATAGTCGTTCATACTCGCGAAGAGATCATCCCGTTAATCGAAGCCGCCGGCTTAAAGCTATATACGTTTGATGAAGGTAACGGCGAGATTAGGATTAAAATGAAAAAATAGATATTTTTAATCAAAAAAGTTCAAATACAATAATTTTTTTATTGACAACGTACAAAGTTTGCTGTAGCAAACTTTTTTCTTTTTGGGTATAGTATAATTAGACAAATCAAGAACAGGGAGGCCAATGTTCAAATGCGGATTAACTTGCGCAAAATGAATGACAATCAGGCCGGAACCATTGCGGCAATCAAAGTGGCCGGTGACCTGGGTCGGCGCATCCGGGATATGGGGCTGATACCGGGAACGGATATCAAGATTCAAGGACGGGCGCCCTTGTATGATCCGGTGGCCCTTAGGGTTCGCGGCGCGACCATAACCCTCAGAAACAATGAGGCGGATTTTATTGAAGTGGAGGTTAAAGATTGATGCAAGCGACCGTCGCTCTGGCCGGCAATCCGAATTCCGGCAAAACCACTCTTTTTAACGAACTGACCGGCGCCCGGCAACATGTCGGCAACTATCCGGGTGTCACTGTCGAAAAAAAAGAAGGCACCTATTCCAATCGAGATTTTCAGCTGCACATTGTGGATCTGCCCGGGACCTACTCACTGACGGCTTATTCTCTGGAAGAAGTCGTGGCGCGCGATTTTTTGGTTAACCAGAGACCGGAAGTCGTGATCAACATTGTGGATGCGTCCAACCTGGATCGCAATCTTTACCTGGCCGTCCAGTTTCTTGAAATGGGTATACCGGTTTGTGTCGCCCTGAACATGATCGATGTGGCCAAAAAACGGGGCATTGAAATCAATGCCCGCAAATTATCCGACCTGTTGGGTGTGCCGGTTGTTCCCACCATTGCGCGCACCGGCCGGGGAAAAAAAGAATTGATGGATAATGCCGCTCGAATTGTCAGTGAAGACCGGAAATTCGTTCCGCTCCATATCTCATATGGTGACGATGTGGACCGGGTACTGATCGAGATGGAAAAGGAAATCGAAGCCCGCAATTTTCTGACAGATACTTACCCGGTGCGTTGGATTGCTTTGAAATACATGGAAAATGACGATCAGATTCTGGAGAAGGGACAGCAGGCCGACCCGGAACTCGACGCCCAATTAAAAGAGATGGTCAAAAAGGTGTCACATCACCTGCAGGAAACTCTGGATACCTATCCGGAAGCCATGATTGCCGACCAGCGTTATGGCTACATCAAGTCAATCCTGAAACAGGGCGTTATCTACCAGAAGTACGATCAAAATCGGCTCTACAGTTCAGATAGAATCGACAAGGTTTTGACCAACCGGTTCCTCGGACCGATCATTATGCTGGCCATTCTTGCCGGCCTTTATCACGTGGTTTTCACCTACAGCGAAGTACCGGTGGGTTGGTTGGAGAGTATTTTCGGCTGGGTCGGTGCCGGTGTTTCCGCCATATTGCCGGACGGCATGCTGAAGTCTTTGATTGTCTCCGGCATTATTGACGGTGTGGGGGGCGTTCTGGGATTTGTACCGTTGATTATGTTTATGTTTTTTGGGATTGCCATACTGGAGGACTCGGGTTACCTGGCCCGGGTAGCGTTCATGCTGGACCGGGTGTTTCGCATTTTCGGACTGCACGGCAGTTCCGTAATGGCGTTTATCGTGTCCGGTGGTATCGCGGGCGGATGCGCCGTGCCCGGGGTTATGGCCACCCGGACCCTCAAATCGCCGCGCGAGCGGCTGGCAACCCTGTTGACCGTGCCCTTCATGAACTGCGGTGCCAAACTGCCGGTTTTTGCACTTTTGATCGCAGCATTTTTTGCCCGGCATGAAGCGCTGATCATGTTTATCATTACTCTGGGTGCCTGGGCCGGTGCTCTGCTGGTCGCCAAGCTGCTGCGTATTACGGTTATAAAAGGCGCCGCCACCCCATTCGTAATGGAACTGCCGCCCTATCGCATGCCGACTTTTAAAGGACTGGCCATTCACACCTGGGAGCGTACCTGGCAGTACATCAAAAAAGCCGGTACGGTGATCCTGGGATTCTCAATTATCCTGTGGGCCATGATGACCTTCCCCGGACTGCCCGAATCAAAAGTCAGGGAATTTGAAAGCCGGCGTGAATCCCTATTGAGTGCGGCACCCGTTTCAATCGTTGCTGAACTGGAGGCTGACCGCAAAGGCGTCGAACTATCGCGGGAAGCGGCGACATTGAAAGAGAAGTTGACCGATATCGATTACCGGGAGGCTGAAGCCACCTTGAGATCCTCCGTCGCCGGCCGGATCGGAACTGCGTTGGAATCCGCTTCGCGTCTGGCCGGATTCGACTGGCGCACCAACATTGCCCTGGTGGGAGGATTCGCTGCCAAAGAGGTGGTGGTTTCAACCCTCGGCACGGCCTATTCCCTCGGAGAAGTCGAACCTGAAGGAAGCGGCGCCCTGTCGGATGCACTGGCCAACGATCCCGGCTGGTCTCCATTGACGGCCCTGGGATTGATCGTATTCACCATGTTCTACGCACCCTGTTTTGTGTCCGTGGTTTGCATCTCCCGCGAGGCCGGCTCCTGGAAATGGGGGGCATTTGCCATTGCGTTTAACACACTGCTGGCTTATGGGTTGGCGGTATTGATTTATCAGGTCGGATCGTTGATTGTCGGATAAAATAAGGTATAGGGTATAAGGTGTAAGGTAAAAGGTAAAGGGTGTACGGTGTAGGGTATAGGGGACCGGCATTCGGTATTCGGTATTCGGCGCACGGCATTCGGTTAGACCTGCAAAGAAGAATGGAAGATAAACTTGGCGTCTTGGTGCCTCTGTGAGCTAATTTTTCGCTTTTGGGGGGAATTTACATAGATGGAAAACCTTATCGTTATTATTATCGTTGGGGTTGCCGCCGGTTTGCTCGGTCGCAGCTACTATAAAAAATACAAAAAAGGCAATCAGTGTGGCTGCGGGTGCACGGATTGTGCGACCGACATCTCTACTTGTGAGTTTCCTGAAGCGAGAGAGGAACAACTTCGTGAGAGTCGGAAGCCCGCATCTTTAAATTGAATAAAAAATGCGCAGCATAAAATAATTTCTCCGCTATTTTTCAATCAGTCGAATTCGTTCAGCTTATCACGTCAATTTTCAAACTGAGTCAGCTATTTTTACAGGGCGGAGAAATTATAGGGAGTTATAAAGTGGCAAATAGAGAAGCACTCAGCTCGAATATGGAAGACTATCTGGAGGCAATATTTCATATTTCTTCTGAGAAGCAGGCTGCCAGAGCCAAAGACATCGCCGACCGGCTGAAAGTGAATAAATCTTCGGTGACCGGCGCCTTGCGATCACTTTCTGAGAAAGGCTACGTAAACTACGCACCGTACGATATTATTACCCTGACAGCCAAAGGGAAAGTGATGGCCAAAGATGTGGTGCGGCGACATGAAACGCTCAAGGATTTCTTCGTCAAAATTCTGCTGCTGGACGAACAGGATGCCGAAGAGGCTTCCTGCAAAGTGGAACACGCCATTTCCGAGAAAATTCTTGACCGGATCATTAATTTTGTCGAATTCATGGAGATCTGCCCGCGCGGCGGTCGGGCGTGGTTGAAAGGCTTTCGTCGTCATTGTGAAAATGGCGATACAACAGTCCAGTGTACGAACTATATTTCGTCCTGCCTGGCCGACCTGAAAAAGAGAGAACAGCATATGCGCAATGGATCTCAGGCGACCATCTCGTTAAATGAACTGGATGAAGGCCAAAGTGGAAAGATCATTGAAATCAAAGGCCGCGGTGCCATCAATAAGCAGTTATCCGAGATGGGGGTTTCGTCCGGCAGCATTATCGAAGTTGAGTCAATGGGCTCTTACGATGATAAAGTCGACGTAAAAGTGCGGGGGTATCATCTATCGCTTAGCCGGGAAGAAGCTGGGAAAATATCGGTTGAAGTGCATGTGTGATCTACCTGAGGCGAAATTTTTATTTGGTGCTTGTGATTTATCCGGTCAAAGACCCCGCCAGTGCCAACGCCTGATCCTTGATTTCATCGGATAATGCCGCAGGCACGCTGCAGTTTCCGACGTACAATGCGCCGGATTTCCGGGCCAACAAAAAATCCACGATCCGTTCGAAGGCGGTAAACATTCCTTCCGCGTTATCCTCGTAAGCATCGGCACCGGTAACCAACAGGCCGATGCGTTTTCCCTGCAGTAAAGAGGTATGCCCCGGCTTATGGTAGTTGGTAACCAGGGCGTAACCCCGGTCGATGAGCGCCTTGATTTGAGCTGAAAATCCCCAGAAATAGATCGGCGAGGCAAACAGGACCGCGTCGGATGCGATCATTTGTTCAAAAATATCGATGGCATCGTCTTTCTGGACACAGGCAATTTCAGCGGGATTCTCACGGCATTTGGCACACCCGAGACAGCCCCCAATAGATTTGTTGTGCAGGTAGACCCGATCCACGTCGTGGCCCTGTGATTTCAGGTATTCCTCTACCCAATTCAGTACCGTTGCGGTGTTTCCTTTTTTTTTGGAACTGCCTAAAAGCGTGGTAATTCGCATATTCGATTCTCCTCTGCCGGATTTAAAACAATGTATTCATTGCCGAGGTCACAATATTTATAGAATGGGATGGGGGAGGACATAGGGGGAAATGCCTAAAATTGTGGTGTCGCTGCGCTCCAACTTTTTAATTTAAGTTTTTGAATCGTTTACTCAGCAATTAAAATCAGTAGTGTCATAAGAATTGAAACTGTCGTTGTTGGTTTGATTAAAATGATAGGATACCTTAATTTTAGTCATTTTAGTCATTTTGCAATTTTAGTCATTCTATAAGTTTATTTAGGTGCATCGCCGAAAAGCCACACAATAAAACTTAAGAATTGATATTGATGATTCAGGGAGAAGTTGTCTTCGGAATATTCTCAACGAATTCTTTTAACTTCTCCGAAAAGTTCTGTGGGATGGGTTTATCGGCAACATTTTTGCACAGGTCGACGGTTCGCTTGAGGGTCTCGAGACAGGAAAAACAGGCCACACAATCCTCCGCGTGTTTTTGAATTTCGGCGCACGTGGCATGATCCAATTCGTCATCGATAAATTCAGAGAGTTTTTCGAACATTTCCAGGCAATGTTGATGGTCGTGGTCATCACTGCTCATTGTCAAAATATCCTTTCAATTTATCTCTTAAATAAAGCCGGGCCCGATGGAGCCTTACCTTGACATTGGCCGGTGAAATATTCAGGATCTGGGCGGTCTCGGCCGTGCTGAACCCTTCGATATCCCTTAAAACAATCACCATGCGATACTTTTTCGGAATAGACAAAATCCCCTGGTTGATCGCGCCGGCCAGTTCTTCACTCAGCACCTTATCCAGCGGCAGCAAGGCCCACTCCGGTACCCGGTCCGGCGGCTCGGCTTCGTCGCTGGGGAGGAACTCGTCTAATGACAATTCCTTTTCCGGGGCGAATTTGGATTTGCGCCTCTTTTTGATACAGGTGCTGGCCGCGACTTTATAAAGCCAGTTCTTAAACTTTGTCTCGTACCGAAAATCTTTTAGATACCTGAAAACATTTAAAAACGTGTCCTGAACCATGTCCTCGGCATCACTATGGTCCCGGCACATCCGTAGGCTGAAATTGTAAAGCTTATGTTCGTATAGTTTGACAAGGTCATGGAACTTATCAATCCGGCCGGCGTTGATGCTCTGAATCAGATCAAAATCTTTATCTTTAACTTTCTTGCGATTCGGGTTCTTTTCTGTCGTCATTTTTGCTTGTCACCTGACAAGATTCCCTCAGTCAGGTGGACACCCCAAGTTTCGGCAAGACGTAGGCCTGGAGCAAAAACCAGATGCCCACGATTGCCAGCATGATTAAAATCTCTTTCATTGGTGTCTCCTCAAACGCTGCTCCATGCATCCATCCAATGCTTTCGCGGTCGGCGGCCGATACCGGCATTATCCGAGTCGATGGAACCGCTTTCTGTACTTATGCATTTATCGAACAATTGTCCACTTTTTTTTAAAAATGAGGCAATACAAACTGACAAATAAAAAGGCCATAACAAATCCAAGATGACCAAGATTTAACAAGATTATAACATCATGCGAAAAATAGTGTACCGGAAAATTTTTAACGACAAAAAGAATACCCGTAATGACGATGCCGGCCAACAGTGCTATTCTCAAAAGTCCCGTTCGGGAAACCTTTAATTTTTTGCGGCGCAGAAAAAAATAGTCAAATAGAAAATAGGACAGCAGGGCCAGTAGCAAAGCCGCCCCCAAGTAATGCACGTATCGGGTAATAAAAAAATCGGCCAACCAGCCCAAACCCGGTATGTCAGCCATATAGTAGCGTTTATAAATCGGCATCTGACCGAACCCCGTCAATGCCATTAAAAAAATGCTGAAGAGGAAAAGGTAACGCATGATCCGACTATCATGAATTGCAAGTGCTTGTGATTTACCGGTTTGATTCATTTGAGCCGCTCCTTTTTCATATAATTGTATGCTTTTCCGGCTGCCGCCGCCAAACCCGCCAGTGGCGCAATCACCATGGCAGCAACCAGGTTGTTGGCGTCGGCCATGGTGTCCCGGGCGGCAGGGAATCCAGGTTTCCCCTTTCCTGTATCTATGGACTGGTTGATATCTTCAAATGGAACCGGCGAAACATAAATCGTGTTGGTGCCGCCGTTTTCGGTTTCACCATATACATAGCCGTTGATTTCTTTGGCCAGGGCATGGGCTTTTTTGATGATTTCTTCCCGCGGTCCTATGGTTTGAACATCCTCCGGGCAGGCCTCGATGCAAGCCGGCAATTCGCCCTCGTCAACCCTGTTGTAGCAGCGGTCGCATTTGTACATGACGCCGTTGCCGGCGAAATTTGGCAAAACGTCCAGGTACAGTCCCACGCCGGTTTGCCGTTGGGGAATGTCCCAGGGGCAGACCTTGTTGCATTTGGATCCTCCCAGGCAAATTTCCGAATCTATCCTCGAGATGCCGTTTTCCTCCTGCTTGGCTGCACCCCAGGGGCAAAGTTTGACGCAGGGCGGGTTGACGCAGTGCATACAGCGGCGCGGGATCGTCAGCTCGGTTTCCTGGCCGTTGACTTCGACGCTGGCGTTTTGAATGAACAGCCAGTTGTAAGGCGTGAGCCGGTCGTCGACATCCTGTTTATCGGACCAGTCTGAAACCTTCGCCCGGGGCGGATACATTTTCGGAAATGGTTTTTGAGGATCCGGGTATTTATCCGCGTTGACCTCGGAACAGCCGGCAACACATTCGCCGCAGCCGATGCATTTGCTGATGTCCAGCAGGGTTGCCAATTGTTGGGTTTCATCGGGTTGAGCAAGGGCTTCCGAGCCCGGAATTGTGGTGGCCGCCACCCCGGCGGCAGCAGCCAGCCCTCCTTTTAAGAATGATCGCCTGGAAATCTGTTGATCCATTTTACCTCCTATTTAATCCGCCCTGAAAAACAACGTTGTCAGAGACCTATACTTTTTGCCGAATACCAAAGATTATTGGTTTAGCGTTATTGCGGCGGATTAAATTTTCAATGCTTCGCATTATTATTTCTTTTGGTTTCTTATCTCGCCGCTTTGTTGCTGGCCAAATACCCTGTTCTCTCAATTTTGAAGAAGGACCCTACCTGGTTGTGAAATTTGCCCTTAGAGAGCCGGGGGTGGTTATTTGGTTACAAAAAATAGTTCTCAAATTCTACGCATTAGTCAAGGTTTGTTGATTCACCCGAATCTATGCTTCAAAAACTATCGAGAGATGCATTGAGAATTATATTTAATTCTTCGGGGGCAGATAGATATCGAATTTGTGAAAAATGTCGGGACGGGGATGATTTTGCTTGTTCTAATTTTTATTTGATTTTGGCTTTGTATAGTCTCAGGCTGTTCGTCACAACCGATACGCTGCTGAAGGCCATGGCCAGGGCGGCCAGGATGGGGTGTAGTTGCCGCAGCATGCCTGGCAGAGTCTCAAACGGATAAAGGATTCCGGCGGCAATCGGGATCAGTAAGACGTTGTAGCCGAAGGCCCAGAAAAGGTTTTGCTTGATTGTGGTCATTGTGGCGCGGCTGAGTTGGATGGCCTTGGGAACGCCTTTCAGGCTGCCGCTGGCCAGAATGACACCGGCGGTCTCGATAGCCACGTCGGTGCCGGTGCCGATGGCCAGTCCGACATCAGCCTGGGCCAGGGCCGGGGCATCGTTGATGCCGTCGCCCACCATTCCGACCCGCTGGCCGTTTTGCTGCAGCGCTTTGACTTTAGATGACTTTTCTTCCGGCCGGACCTCCGCCAGAATTTCGTCGATGTTAACCTCGGAGGCGATGGTCTCAGCGGTCTGCCGATTGTCGCCGGTCAGCATGACAACTTTAAGATGCTGGTCATGGAGTTTTGCGATGGCGTCCTTGGATTCCGGTTTCAATGTGTCGGAGACGGATATCAGGCCGCACAGTTCCCGGTCCTTGACCATTACCATCACGGTTTTGCCCTGGGATTGGAGATGCTGAACATCTCCCTCGACAGCCTGTATGTCGATGCCCAACTCCTGGTACCAGCGGGGTTTTCCGAGCATCGCCAGGCTGCCGTTAACGCGGGCTTGAACGCCGAATCCGCCGGAAGCCCTGAAATCCGCGATTTTAATCAGCTTCATTTGACGGGTTTCGGCTTCTTTGACAATGGCCTTGCCCAGGGGGTGTTCCGAGCCTTTTTCCACCGAAGCGGCCAGCCGCAGAAGTTCTTCTGCGGAATTGCAGCAGGGCGCAATCGGCAGAATATCGACCACCGCCGGTTTGCCCATGGTAATGGTGCCGGTTTTGTCCAATACGATTGTATCCAGCCGGGTGGCGGTTTCCAAGGCTTCGCTGCTTTTAAACAATATGCCCTGTTCCGCACCCTTGCCGGTGCCGGCCATAATGGCCGTAGGTGTCGCCAAACCCAGGGCACAGGGGCAGGCAATCACCAATACCGCCACGAGCCGGATCATGGCCGGAACGAAATCACCGGTAATGGCCCACCACAGAATAAAGACCACCAATGCGATCACGATGATCGCCGGTACAAAGATGGCCGCCACTTTGTCGGCCAGGGCCTGGATGGGGGCTTTGCTGCCCTGGGCTTCCTGGACCAGGCGGATGATCTGGGCCAGGGCGGTTTCCTTGCCGACCCGGGTGGCGCTGAAGCGCAGCAGTCCTTCGCCGTTGATGGTGCCGCCGATCACAGTATCTCCCGGCTGTTTGTCGACCGGCAGCGGCTCCCCGCTGAGCATGGATTCATCCACGGCTGAATGCCCGTCGAGCAGCAGGCCGTCGACCGGAATGCGTTCACCCGGCCGGACCATCACGGTATCACCCACTTTTACCCGGGTAAGCGGTATTTCTTTCTCGACCTCGCCTACCAGGATGGTTGCGGTTTTAGGTCGCAACCCGATCAGTTTGCGGATGGCGCCTCCCGTCCGCCCCTTGGTGCGGGCCTCCAGCATTTTACCCAGTTTGATCAGGGTGATAATCACCGCGGATGTTTCAAAATAGACATGGCTCCCCAGGGCCGGCAGAAACAAAATCGCCAGCGAATAAAAATAAGCCACCGAAGACCCCATGGCCACCAGAACATCCATATTAGCGCTCTTGCTTTTGAGGCTTTTCAAGCCCCCCTGGTAATAATCCCAGCCGGTATAAAACTGGACCGGAGAGGCCAAGGCCAAAAAAAGCCAGTTGACCCAGGGCGCATGGCTCCATTGTCCGATGAGACTGAAATCGCGGCCCATGCTCAAAATAAACAGGGGCAAAGCGAACAATACGCCGACGGCGAATTTGTGGGTCTGATCTTTGATCTCGGCATCTCGTGCCTGTTGCTCGACATCTTCAGCGTCGGATCCTTCCTCCGGCGGGATGGCCCCGAAGCCCGCTTTTTCGATGGCCCCGACGATATCCTCCGCATCCAGAACACCGGGAATATATTCCACCAGGACCCGTTCCGACGCGAAATTTACCGCGGCGTTTACCACACCGGAGACCTTCTTGTTCAAGGTCCGTTCAATAGTGGCGGCACAATTGGCGCAGGTCACGCCGGTGATCGGCATCTCAATTCTGGTAGTGGTAACCCCAAAGCCTGATTTATGGATTTTTGCAACCACGTCCTGCAGCTGGAGCTGACCCGGGTCAAAGGAAACTGCGGCGCTTTCGGCTGCAAAATTGACGCTGGCTTCGGCCACGCCGTCCATCTTTTTAACCACCCGCTCAATGGTGGCGGCGCAGTTGGCGCAGGTCATGCCGGTGATGGGGAGATTTAATTTCTGCTCATCCATGGCTCGATCAGGATGCTCTCGTAATTACATCTTCTATAATTTCGTTGAAGTTCCAAATCTCAAATTCCAAGATCGTCGGAGCCTCTGAGAGACGCACTCTTAGGCGGCCGGAAAATTGATCTCTTTCAAGGTGTCTTTAATTTTATCGAGGCTGGCAGGTGCCTCCCACTCGACGTCGACTGTTTTGGCCTCGGGACTGCCCTCAACGGATTTTATGCCTTCCAGCTCGCTCAATTCATTTTTAATGGTATTTACACAATGGCCGCATGAAATGTTGGGGATTGAAAAGGTATCTTTTGTCATTTCGACGATCCTCCTATGCTTCTAAGCCTGGTTGCTTGCGAATCAATCCGGATTTTGTCCGGTCATAATAAAATTAGACACGAACGGATGATGTCAAATCGAGCTTTCCCTCCAGCGCCGAAGGCTACAGAGATCAAATTTCCGAGGGTGTTTTATACCCTCAGCGATTTAGAAGAATTGTTGACAGTGGTGGAGAGGTACACCAGAAGGAAAAGATGTGCGGGCGTTCAGAGGCTTCTATCTTCGCCCTTCCTATAACAGGCATGGTTTACCGATTATGGACGATTTTTGTGTCTTTCTGCCAATGCTTCAAAATCCGAAGTTGTCAATATCTGACCGAAGCGCTCACCGCGCTTGCTGTGTTGTTTGTAAAACCCCAGGCAGTCTTTGACGATTTCCAATACCTGCTGTTCGTTGTAAATTCCCGGCAGTTCTTTGGCCAGGCGGGGATGGCGGCCGAGTTTGCCTCCCAGTTGCACCCGAAAACCCCGGGCGCCTTCATCAAGCGTCCCGCTGGGGCAAACCTGCAAGCACTTGCCGCAGTACAGGCATTTGGCGTAATCGATCAGGACACACTCCTCCCCGGGGTTTAACGTAATCGCGTCCTCCCGGCAGGTTTCGACGCAGGCATCACATTGGGTACAAGCTTCGGCAGTCAGTTCCGGCGCGCAGGCACCGATAATGCCGATGTCTTTTATTTGAGGCTGCGAACAGGCATTGGGGCAGTCGGCCAGGGTGACTCTGAATTCGTGATGAAACTTCAGATCGCCGGTGACATGCTTTTTAAGAAAACCAATAAGGTCCTCTTTTTTGAGAAGGTTTTCGATCTTTTCTAAAAGCCCATCGTTGACGGCCGCTCGGTTGGGACACCCATTGGGTCCGAAGCAGGTGTCAACCTGATACCCCTTGATTTCTGAGGCCATGCTTTTAAGATAGCGTGCCTGAGTTGCCTTGACGTCAGCCAGCGAGACCTTCTTTTTCCCGGCCTTCCGGGCATCCTCCTCGACCCGCGCTTTAACACGCTTGCGCACGAAAAAAGGCACTTTTTTTACTGCGTTTTCCGCTTCGGTGGACCAATCCATGATAACCGCGACCTAATTGAGCTAGAACGCCAAATTAGGCGTTATTTGTTAATTGTTATTAGTTATTGGGTTTTGATTCTGGGTACGATGGATAATCATTGATAGCTGATCGTCAGAATTAAATATAAATCCTTTCAATCGGGTTTCAAATAATCAGTAACCAATAACTATTAGCCGGGTTGGCTTTCAGCCACCCGCAGCGCTTCCTGAGCCAGCTCACCGACCGAGTATTGATTGATCTGCCCATCGTGGTATACGGTCAGCCGACCTTGATCTTGAATCAGATTTTTAAGTCGTGACGATATTGTCTCGTCCATGACGGGCCCGGCGGCCCAGGCAGCCAGGCCCCTGAGGATTGGATCGGCGGACTCCATATAAGGCGGAAGGTGAGCGGCAGCGTGGTGGCCATATTGCGGGCGGGCATGCGCCAGCCGGCCGACTCCCCAGAGGACGCCCCGTTGCAGGACCGGATGCTCTAAATAATTACCTTCCGGCTGAATGTAGGAAATAAGCAGGCACCAGAATTCCGCGGCTAAAGTTACATTTTGAGCCATGGCTTCGGCCATCGACTCCGGGCACCCCCAGCCAATTCCACCGGATTCGTCATTCAACTGCCAGATAAAGCGGCGCATGACAACCCTGGCCGATTCCAGTTCGTTTTCGGCCAGATCCGATGTGACCCGCCCCAATGCCGTAACGGCACGCCACTTGACCTGTTCGTCAATGCTGCACAAAAAAGAGAAAAGCGGATTGACAACCTGTCTGGCAGGCAGCCGGCAAATTTCGCAAAGTCCCCCGGCAAAGTCATCTGCCTGCAGCAACTTTGCAACCTTTTTTTTTAATTCTCGGCCACCTATTTTTCGATGAGAAGACACTGGTATTTATCGTTTGAGAAAAAGAGCCTGTGAAAGCCAACAGAAAAAATCCAATGCGAAGCATTATTTAATTTATCCGCCGAGCCTTCGAGAAACCGAAGATCTTTGATATTAGCAGACTAGTCTGAAGACTGCATTCTGCTTTATTTAAGGCGGATTAATTAAAAGGTAATTATTTCAAAGCCGGCATCCCGGTAGCGAGCCATGCCGGGATGCCCCAACATATCCTCGAGCAGCGGTAAACCCTGGGATTTGGCTTCACTGATCGTTTCCATTTTGTTGGCACACGCCTTACACACGCCCTCCACCAGTCCTTTTGATTTACTATTTTTCCAGAGCTGATGCAGCGGATTTCCTTTTTTTTCCAGCTCCGGAATCAACTGGGTGGCAGCGCCTTCTATGATTATTTTGACTTCATATCCCTTGTCCGACATATCAAGGGCATTTAACAGGACATGAATGAAACACATGGGGTCACCGTTGAATACAAAAAGAGCTATTTTTTTCATGACCACCCACCTAAATTGAGGATTGAAGATTAATGAATTCGTAGAAAGCGGAATTCACCATGTGTTTGGTGTTTGGTAAAACACTTCGAACGTCATATCAGGATGTTATACCACTAAACACCAAATACTAAACACTCTCGTAAACAGATGGTTTTTCGACTTTTTGCGAGACTGTCAAGATTGTCAATTGAATATTTTTGGGATATCGCTATGCTCCGTCAATTTAAAATAGACCGTTCGACAAAAGACTCACGACAGGCAGAATACATTATTCGATGTCCAATGTTTGCTCTGCTCTCTGCCCTCTGCTCTCTGCCCTCTGCTCGATCATTCCCAAATCCAATATCCAGATCACTCCTTTTGCCAGAAAATACAATCCGCCGGGCAGTGTTTAATTGCCTCATCGACTTCTTTTTCCGGAAAGTTTTCTAAGTCACGAACTTCGATGTAGCCGGCATCATTCAAGCGGAATACCTCCGGACATGCTTCCACGCAGACGCCGCAAACGATGCAGTCACTTAGTTCAACAATCGGTATTTTCATATAGGATCTAGTGTTTGGTATTTCGTGTCTGGTGTTTAGTAATATTACATTCTGAGTTGGCACCATCTATGCCATACTAAACACCAAACACTGGATAATATCCACTTTTTTATAAATCAACATCCGTCTGTTCAGCAAATTAACCTTTTACGGCCTGACCGATTTTGCGGCCTAATGCATAGCAATTGGCCAATGCCTCCTGATCCGGCACATATTGAGCTCTCAGCCCGGGATCGATGATGTCGAATTTCATGGCTTCCAGCTCCTTGTTCAACATCTTTACAGCCTCCCCGCTCCAACCGTATGAGCCAAAGGCCGCACCGATTTTGTTCAGTGGCTTGAGGCCCTTCATGTAGGTGATGAAATCCGCCAGCGAGGGGTATAACTGATTGTTCAGAGTCGGCGAACCCAAGACGACCGCTTTTGCGTCAAAAACTTCCGTCATGACTTCACTGCGATGCCATTTCCTCAAGTGCAGCGGTACGGCCGGAACCCCTTCCTTGATGATACCCGCAACAATGTTTTCGGCCATTTTCTCGGTGCTGTTCCACATCGTGTCGTAGATCACAACCGCCTTCTGCTGGGGGATTTGGCTGACCCATCTCACATAGGCGTCGACGATTTTAGCCGGATCCTTGCGCCAGATGACACCGTGGTCCGGGCATATCATCTTGAATTCCAACCCGAGACTTAACACTCTTTCCAGCAACTTCTGGATGTGGGTCGAGTACAGCAAGAGGATATTGGCAAAGTACTTTTTGGCGTGCCGCATGACTTTGTCACCGGCCTCATCATCATACTTTTCAGGTCCGGCATAATGTTGTCCAAAACCGTCGCTGGAAAATAAGATCTTGTCCTCGTTCAGATAGGTAAACATGCTGTCCGGCCAATGGATCATGCGGGTCTCGATAAACGTCAGGGTTCGTTTTCCCAGGCTCAATTCTTCCCCGTTGGCTACAGGCCGATAATTCCACTTTTGCGGGAAATGTTTCGCCAGGTTTTTATGACCCATTTTGGAACAGAATATGGGCTTGTCCTCACCGATTTTGTGCATCACCCGCGCCAGGCCGCCGGAGTGGTCCAACTCGGTATGATTGCTGATTACATAATCTATTTTTTTGGGATCCACGACACTGGAGATATTTTCAATCAGCTGATCTGAAAAGCCTTTTCTCACCGTGTCCACCAGGACTGTTTTTTCGTCCACAATTAAAAAGGAATTGTAGGTTGTGCCCAAATCAGTCGAGTAACCGTGAAAATCCCTGATGTTCCAATCAATGACGCCGACGTCATAAACACCGTCCGCAATTTGTATCGCTTCCATTTGTTGTCCTCAATCTTAATATATTCGTTATTCGGGTTGCCTTGAACGAGATCTCAAATCCTATGCGGCCAAAGGCCAAAATATAAACATGATTCAGATCAAAGCAATTAGGCCCCAAGGATCGATGCCCTTTTTGCCAGAAAAGTGAATTTCTGCCAGAAAAGGGCATCAATTAAAGTTGAAGGGTCGGCTAAGACCGCCAGCCTCTATTCTTCTTTTTCGAAGTCTTCCTTGCCGGCACCGCAAACCGGGCATTCATAATCATCCGGTACGTCTTCCCATTTGGTGCCTGCAGCAACACCATTGTCCGGGTCGCCTTGTTCCGGGTCATACACATAGCCACAGATTACGCAAACATACCTGTCCATGTTCTTCCTCCTTCTCTTTAAGTTAATTGGGAGCTTAGCCTAATATTAACGGCCGGTTAAGTTATCTCTTCAATGAACTCGATTACTCGATTTTCAATATCGTCGCGAGTCTTCCGCATGAAATCAAGCGGTTGCCCGGCAGGATCAGCCAGATCCCAGTCCTGTATCGTTGCGCCCGGAACATATGGGCACTGTTCCCCGCAGCCCATGGTGATGATATAGTCGGGTGTGACATGCGAAATAGCTTCTTCCATGGTTTGAGGGCTTCTAAACGCCATGTCGATCTTCTTTTCGTGCATGACCTGCACCATGTCCGGATTCACCTCTTCAGCCGGTTCACTGCCGCCGTTGATGACTTCCAATCTGTCGCCGGCCAGCGATTGAGCAAAAGCACTGGCCATCTGGCTGCGGCAGGCATTTTCGCGGCAGGCAAAGAGCACCTTTTTTCTGCCCTGAAACGGCGCCAGGATGCTGCTCACCGCTTTCTCGACATCGTCAATAACCGTCGGATGGGCGGCCATGTCTTTGGGACCTTCTATTCCACGATAAGTCAGGCTGTTTTCAAACCTGGCGTCAATGGCGTCAAAGAAATACTGGGTGGTCAAATGCAAGCCCTCAAACAGGTTTTTGCCCCTGGTAGCCCCCACCGAAAGCAGGAAGCCCCGGCGCATGCCGGCCCCGGGATCCTTCAGCCTGAGCCGGTATTTTCTGGCCCAAAACGTCTGGCAGCGGTCAACTACAGCTTTTAATTGGGCGGACATGTTATAGAAAAAAATCGGCGATGCCACGACCACGATATCCGCCCGGCGCAACAATGGATAAATTTCGTCCCTGACATCATCATCGATCGGACAAAATCCCTTTTTCTCACACACCGTATATTCCTTGCACGGGATGATGTTTTTCTTGGTGACATCAATCGTGACGGTTTCAGCGCCGGAATTTTTGGCGGCGTCCATAAAGGTCGATATCAGAAAGTTGGTATTGCCTTTTTTTCTGGGACTACCCTGTAAACCGAGAACCAGCATAATAAGTTGTCTCGCTTGTTGATTGTCCTAATGGAGCTAAACGAACTCAATTAGGAGTTTCTGGTAATGAGCTATTTTATATGGCACTTTTTACAACTCGTGGGTCCGGATGGTTGCCCGGCTCTTTTATTTACTTTATGGCATTTGGTGCAAAGTTTGTTCATTACGTATTTCTTTTTCAGCGTACCTTGTGATTTGAGTTGCTCAATGGCTCCCGACTCCTGGGGAAACACGGAATGACAAATCTGACAATCCCCGAGATTTTTTTGATGCAGGCGGTGGGGAAAAGGCACCTTGCCCCGTTTGCCGCCCTCCAGTTCCATATTTTCGGCACCCTGGTTTTCTGTTGCCAGTGCTATGACTGTCATCGAACCTGCGACCAATGCGACCACTAAAGACAAAATCAGAAAAAGCTTTACATTCATTCAGTTCAGTACCTAACGAGGAGATACGCTCTTGCCTTCTGCTTCAACAGTGCAAGTGGTAAAATCAATCGGTTCGTTGCATCCTTTGCAAAAGTGTTCCTTATCGAATTCGTCTGAAAAAATTTCTTTTTCTTCACCGCAATTGGTACATTTGCATATGACGAGTTTCAAATTTTTGAAATCGGCATAACCCGGGCAATGCTGGGGTGTCGTATTCTCAACCATAGTTTCCTCCGTCTATTTAGTGTTAATAAATAAAATTTAAAGCAATTTGTTAACCGTCTAATTTTTTGGCAATTTCGCGCCCGTAGTCCTGGGCCATCTGCAATCCGCCGCCCAGTGAGCTGGATTTGAGACGCAGTGTGTCGCCGACCAGATCCATTTTCAATATGTGTTTCATGGTATCAAAAATACGGTCATTGGCTTCACCACTCCAACCAAAGCTGCCGAATGCCCCTCCGACTTTTCCATCGAGATTGGCGTTTTCTGCGATAAACAGAAAGGTTTTCATTCCCTGGAGCATCTCGCCATGGTAGGTGGACGATCCAAAAACATAGCCGTCATAGCCGTCTATGTCGGACTCTTTCTTGATTTCTTTGACGCTCACCACATCGGCTTCATGGCCGGAAAATCGAATGCCTTCAGCGATAAGATCGGCGATAGTTTGCGTCTCGCCGGTTCGCGTGGCATACACAATCAACACTTTAGCCATATTCTAATCTCCCGCTCAGTTGTGAATTCATTCAATTCTTTTTACCGATTCTGTCATCGGTTCCTTCATAAGCACAATCTGGCGTGTAGCAGGTGTTATCAAGAAATTCGCACTTTTCCTTGCACGATGGGCACTCGTTGGGGTGGGCATCCGCATCGAGAGTATACCCACAATTTGAGCATTTCCAGCTTGGCATTCAATCACCTCCCTTGATTCAGAGGTCAGATGACAGAAATCAGAGGACAGATCTGTCCGAGATATCGATCACTCCCTTGCTTGAACGGAGCAACCTGCAGTCGAAAGAGAGCACTGCCCGATTCTGAATTCAGTTTATCATCCGACCTTTTGGTTGTTTATTAGCCCTGACATTCTAATTTCTTTTGAGTTATTTTTTCCAGACACCATGCAGGTTGCAATACTCACGCGCTGTGATATTCTCGGCATCCGTTTTGAAAACCGCTTCCGGCTTTTCGCCGACACAAAGATACTGGCGATCGACCTTGCCGTCTGCGACAATTTCGATCCACTCGATGAGGTGTTTTTCCTCCATGGGATGCGGCACATCACCGACCTTTACTTTAACACCACCCTCGATTTTTTCAATAACGGGAACGTGTTTTTCTTTAGCAGCATCCACGGTGTTTTCCACCATCAATTTCATGGCTTCGCCGCAACAAACCAGTTCGCCTTCGCCGGGATGAATTACCTCGACCATCATGCCACAGGCATCACATTTGTAGATTGCCAGTTTTTCCGCCATCTTGATCCTCCCCTCAATAGTGTTGATTCGTTGATTGGTTTAACGGTAATTTTGGTCAGGTTTTCTAAGCTTTAAAAGCGTTAAAAAGTTCAGATTGGCGTCGGCCCCAAACATTGGAACCCTGAATCCTTGAATGGTCAAGAAACTTTTATTTAGCTTACCAGTTTTCTCCCAGCAGTTCAAAATGAGCCTGGGGGTGGATACATGCCGGGCAGAGATTCGGGGCCGCGTTGCCCTCATGCAGGTAGCCGCAATTGCGACAGCGCCAGACTTCCGTTGTTTCCCTTTCAAAAACCCTGGCGGCATCGATGTTGGCCGCGAGATCCAGATAGCGTTTTTCATGCTGTTTTTCTGCCACGGAAATGGCTCTGAAAGCCGCCGCGACATCTTTAAAGCCCTCTTCCTCGGCGACCTTGGCGAAACCGGGATACATTTCAGTGTGCTCGTAATTTTCTCCGGCGGCGGCAGCTTTTAAATTGTCAACAGTGGCACCGATGGTTCCGGCCGGAAAAGCGCCGGAAATCATGACTTCGCCGCCTTCCAGAAATTTAAAAAATCGTTTGGCGTGCTCTTTTTCCTGATCTGCCGTTTCAGCGAAAATATCTGAAATTTGAACAAAGCCTTCTTTTTTCGCCTGACTGGCGAAATAGGTGTAGCGATTGCGCGCCTGAGATTCGCCGGCAAATGCAGTCAATAGATTTTTTTCGGTCTGGGTCCCTTTCAATTCGGCCATTTAATTATTCCTCCGATTTTGTTTGTTAAAATTAATTGCTCATCGATACTTTTCAGCTAATTGCCCCAAGGTTGAGACGGATATGTTTACTTGAAATTGTATGGATGCCAACTTAAGGGTTTATTGAGTGATTTTGTCAATTTACGAGTGCAAAATTTAGAATATAGAAAGAGCGTAGTGATTCCACCATTATTCAATTTTCATTTCTATTCCTGCCACCAGCCTTTTTCGATGTGATTCAACTTTTCCTTTTCAGCCAGCTTTTTCAGTTTGAAAGCAGAGTCTCGTAAGACGCCGTAGAGAATTCCGCAGCCATTGTCTTCGCGGTCAGCGTCTCCCCGATCTGCCAGACAAATCATTTTATCGACGAGTTTCAACGTGTTGATGATATGCAGATTGCAAGGTTTCACGCGCTTTCACCCCCCACTTATAAAAATTGAACATCAGGGTAAGATGCCAAATCGGTGACGATTTAAATCCCATCTAACGGGACTGCTGGATTCAAATTCTGTGCCATTGGCAGCTGTGTGGCAGCGCTTTCACGAAAGTTCACGTGTCTTAAAGTTTCATAGGCCAAATTCCGTATTTGGGTGCTTGTGCAAAAGGGTCAATTCCGATCATTATGCGATACATGATAATGTAATGAATTAAAAGAACTTTCAACGACCCGCGAGGTAATCGCTGAATATCATAATAAAAAAGGATTTGCAACACAGTCTCAGAATATATTTTGGTACAAATGTGTCTCTTAGGACAGAAGACAGAGGTCAGATGACAGATGACAGAGGTCAGAGTTCAGATGACAGATGACAGATGACGGAAGATCCGATTTCGCTCTCCGAGATACGCCGCGGCACGCAGAGGTCAAAGTTTTGAATTCGGAAGTGGGAATGTTTCGATTGCGGATTGCGGAATGCGGAATGCGGAACGAGAGGGCAGGGGGCAGGGGGCATAGGGCTGGGGGCAGAGTTTTGAATTCGGTCTTCGACAAGCTCAGACGAGTCAAAGTCGGAGGATGAACGGATGACGGGTGAAAGAAAGGGGCATATGGTATAACGTAGCGAAAGGCGGCAGGGAAGAGCATTCTGGGCGCTGGGCACAAGGCTCAGGGTTTAAGGTTTGATGACGATGCCATTCTAAATTCAACCCTGAACCCTATACCTTATACCTTACACCTTCTACCCTAAACCCAAAGCCGGTTGCCGGTTCCCGAACACCGAATACCGAAAGCCGAATGCCGAACACCGAAAGCCGAATACCGGCATTTAAGCTGCCTGCACCTGGCGGCGCTCGATGACCTTGCCGCGGGTGCTGATGACCACCTCTTCCATTGGAATCGGGGAACCTGAAAGCTCCATGCCCTTTTTGACAATCATGGGCAGAGCCGAGCAGCATGGTACTTCCATGACCACCGAGGTGATACTTTTGATCCCGGAGACCTTGCAAATCTGGGCGAATTTTTCGATGTAATGTTGGGCATCATCGAATTTCGGGCAGCCCATCATGACCGCCTTGCCCTGCAGGAAGTCCTGGTGCAACGTCGGGAAGGCCACCGGCACGCAATCAGCCAGAACCAGAAGATCCGCGCCCTTTAGAAACGGTGCGGTCGGGGGAACGAGCATAATTTGAACCGGCCAGTGGGATAGGGCGGATTCCGCCGCCGGGCCGGCAGATGCGGTTCCGGGCTGAGCCATCGCGGGTTCGGCTTCTGCCGGGTTGAATGCCTGCATCCGGGCTGATGGACACCCGCCGGACACCATCGGCATGATTTTCGGTTCCGCTGCCTCATTGGCTTTTTTTTCGGCCAGAAATTTTTCCACGGCTTCCTCGTCGAACTCATCGGCTTCCCGCTCAACTATTTTGAGAGCATCTTGGGGGCATTCACCCAAACACGCTCCCAGACCGTCGCAGTAGATATCGGCCACGACACGGGCTTTGCCGTCTATGATTTCAAGGGCTCCCTCGGCACAGGACGGTACACAATTGCCACAGCCGTCACACAGCTCTTCATCAATTTCTATAATTTTTCTAACAACTTTCATGATTTCTCCTTTGAGCAAATTAGTTTGGTCTAATTGAACTTTTTCATATTTTGAATTAGATCAGCAGAACTTCTCTGGCGGTTTCGCGACCGGTGGGCGTCAGAAAAATCTTGTCTATTAATTCAGACAAATCATCCTTGTCCTTAGGATCGATTTTCTGCTTTTCATCAAGGTTTTCGATCAGATCAGCATCATATACCGCCTTAAAGTTTGTCGTTTCCTCGTTTCGGGGGTGATGATGATGGCCGACGATATCACAGACCTCTTCAATCAATTCCTGCTGCGCCCCTAAATTGACCAATATTGACTTCGCGACGGCGGGTCCTTCCATTTCCTGATATTTGGCAGCAGTGCTGCCATGCTTTTTTTCAGCCTCCGGGATTCCGATGTCATGCAGATATGCGGCCGACAGAATTACCGCCAGGTTGCCGCCTTCAAATTTACCGATTTTTTCGGCATAGCGCGCAACCCGGGAAGCGTGACCGATCCGCTTGAAATCGCTTTTAAAATAGCGTTTCATTTCGATGGCAACCCGGTCTTTAAGCAGATCATCTTTTTGGGCCATTAGCTCCGGGGGCAGCGTGCCCAGACATTGTTCGGCATATTGGCAGTAGGATGCACAACCGAAATCCATACTCGGGTTAACGAATCGGTGACCGCAATTGCCGCATTTGCGTGAGGTGTCATCCTTGAAAAATTCCACTTCGTGTTCGCACTTCGGGCATTTTACTTCAAAGATCGCCCCCGGCTGCCAGTATTGGGTATCTTGTCCGGGACATTTCATTGCTGAATCCTTTCGTGAATTAGTCCGCAATTAATCCGCCCCCATGTAAGGAACTTACCACAGTTGCGAAAAGTTGTTCTAACAACTATATTATTGGGACTGATCGAATGCTCGGCGGATTAATTATTAATGCTGCGCATTGTAATTATGCTTATTATTTCGAAATTAACTTTGCTGCGCTTCTAAAAATTAAGTGCATATTATCGTCTCATTGGAAATTAATTCTCTCAATTTAAGTTAGAGTATATTTTTTCTTATCGTTTAACGCTTTGACTTAGATCAAAACATCCTGAAAAATATTTCATTACTGAAATTCGTTTCTTTCGTATCTATTTATTGAAATCAAATCTTGTTTGCACAGGATATGTGAGGACAGATGACAAATAAAATAGACAGAATACCTTAATTCTTCAATCTTCAATTTTCTTTTCCGGCTTTGCCGGGTTTGGATTCAATAGCCTTGACAAAGGATTAAATACACGTAAAGAGGGAGCCATGAAAAAAAATATGGACGTTATAGCCGCTAGCCCTATTTTCAACGGACTCCCGGAAGATCAGATTGGAGCGATTCAGCAGATTGCTGTCGAGAAGCAAATTAACAAAGGTGAACTTATCTTCTCCGAGGGTGAGGACGGCAACGGTTTTTTTGTCATCGCCGAAGGCCGCGTCAAGATTTTCAAGGTATCCCCCGATGGGAAAGAGCAAATTTTGCATATTTTCGGCCCCGGACAGCCCTTTGGAGAGGTGCCGGTCTTTGCCGGCCAAAGGTTCCCGGCCAATGCCCAGGCCATCGACAAGACCCGGGCCCTGTTTCTCCCCCGAGCGGCGATCGTTGATCTGATCGCGTCGAATCCGTCGCTGGCCCTGAATATGCTGGCGGTGATGTCCAAAAGACTACGCCAGTTTACCGTCCAAATCGAAAACCTGTCGCTCAAAGAAATGCCGGCTCGGCTGGCATCCTATCTGATATATCTGGCTGATGAACAAGACACGGACGAGGTCGTCAGCCTCAAAATTTCCAAAGGTCAGCTTGCCAGTATTTTGGGCACGATCCCGGAAACCTTGTCGCGAATTTTTGCCAAGCTGTCAGGTCAACAATTAATTCGGGTCGAAGGCAAGAAAATTACCCTGCTCGATCGCGCCGGTTTGGAGGATCTGGCGGAATACGGCAAGGATATGGAGTGAGGCAGGGTTCTGAGGTTCAGGGTTCCAAGGTTCAAGGTTCGAAGGTTTTCAATCTATATCCTAATTAATCTTAAACCACCGGTTATTTATAATTAATCTCCATAGCGTTCACGAATCTGTCGTTCAACAACCATTTTAACCTCTGAACTTTGAACCTTTGAACCCAGAACCCCTTAACCCCTCTGTTCAACCAGTTTTTTGCTGAGTATCTTGATGTGTCCCATTTCCTCTTTGATAATATGATCCAGGCGACCTTTGCCCAGATCTTCCGGCACCGCCTCTTTCATGCCCAGGTAGAACACAATAGAGTCTTTTTCAGCTTCAATGGCCGCCTTGAGGATTTTTTCCATCGACGTCACATCAATTTCTTTCTCAAAAAAAACACGGGTGTCTGCCAGGGCTCGCAAATACAAAGCCGCTTCGCCCTCGGGATCAAAAACGGTTGACGCTTTTTCCTGGCTTGTTATTTCGGATCGCAAGTCTTTAAAGGTTACCTCATGAGCATCTTCCATTGCCGCCAATTCCATCAAGAAATCCTTGTTGTCAGCATCCTGTGAACTGTCAGCAGCTGAACGATAAAATTTTGCGCCGTTTCGCTCCATCTGCTCCGCCATTTCAAATACGTCATCCGCGTTGAAATCGTAACTCATTTTTGATCCTTTCTGTCTTGGTTTGTTGACCGTTTACTCTGGGGTCATGGTCCGATAATTGAGTTCATCGGCCGCTTTGCCTTTCAACCAGCTCAATAATTTCAAGTAAATATAAATACGATGAGTTGTATTGTAAAGTGAACTGATCGCGATAGCATCCCGGGCGGTTGCCGGGCAATAAACAGCCAAAAATCATACGGATCTTTAACCCAAAAGCAGGTAATCCATCGTGGGACTCTAAAAATAGATCAATTTCGGGGAAATGGAGTACAGGAGTGTTGGCGTATTGGCTGAAGGTCCGATGTCTTCTTTTTATACCCCAGCACTCCAACACTCCAATACTCCAAAATCGAGAGTTTTGAAAAGGTTAAAAGAATTATGTACCTAACAGCCTGCTTGCGAGTTGTCGGAAATCTTTTCATAATTTCTATTGACAGCACATTGTGGTATTTTATATACTATACAACTATGAATAAGAACTCTACCAGCGCCAAATCACTCATGCTCAAGGCCTTGTGTACAGCCATGGTCATTGTTCTGGGTGGAAGCCTCTTTGCCGCCGGTGCAATGGGATCCGAGGGGTGCGGCATGACATGCTGCTGCCAGACCGCTGCGAACCATATGCAGTCCTCTGCCGAAAAACAGATGCGATCACCAATGGGCTGCTGTGCGGGAGTCCCCCTTAGTCCCTGCGATATACAAGCCGCCGGGCCACTAGAATTGCCGGAGGTCATTCTGGCCTCGAGCTTTGGCAATTTTCATGATGCCGGCGGGCCTTCTGCGGTGATCAATCCCGCCGCTGACGAACGGAAAACCTCCGGGGCAAAATTTATATCTCAGGTGCTGGATCCGAAATTCAATTCTCCCCCCTTGTATTTGCAAAATTTGTCATTTTTAATTTGATACCTCCCAGATTGCAGGTGTATGCCTGTAATCTCCCGGCAATTTGATTTCCTGATTATTCAACTTGGTCCGGATCATTGCATTCAGCAACTGGCTTAAGTTGTCTGAAGTATATTACCCGTACGATAATCGTGATCATCGGCTACCCTGACGACGCCAGCCTGAATATCGGCATTGCCAGCTCCGGTAAAATACGAATAACCTACTCGATACGACGTTATTTGACCTGTAATCAATCTTTATACTCACTACTATAGGAGCCGTTCTCATGTCTAAAAAAAGAAATACAAAAAGCAGCCAATCAAAAAGTATAAACCAGGATAAAATCGCCTCCAAAAAGGCCGCTGTGCTGGGAAACGGGCGTAAAAATTACCTGCCGGTAGTGCTCGCAGCCATTGGTATCGTCGTTGTCACCGCAGTTGCAGTCTCCTATGTGCTGAAAAGCGGAGGCGAGGCTACGGCCACTGCATCCGCGCCGGCCGCCGCCAGCAGCACCTACGTATCTTTTCCTGTGAGCCTGTTTGACGACGGCAAGGCGCGTCATTTTGAGCATGTGGACGGCAATATGACCATTCGGTATTTCGTTCTCAAAAGTTCGGATGGGGTTATCCGGGCGGCATTTGATGCCTGTGATGTCTGCTGGCCGGCCGGCAAAGGCTATTACCAGGAGGGGGATCACATGGTCTGCCGCAACTGCGGCCGGCGGTTTGCCTCGGTATTGGTCAACGAAGTCAAGGGCGGCTGCAATCCGGCGCCGCTAACTCGAAACGTGGATAACAATAAATTGATCATCCAGATAAAGGACATCCAGCAAGGGCGACAGTACTTTAACTTCGGCGGCAAAGCCTAGTTGGAATTGAAGATTGATGAATTCTCAATAAGTCGAATTCATCATGTGTTTAGCGATTTGTGTTTAGTGTTTTGTGCAACAAATAGCATGTCGTATCAATTTTGCTATACCAACAAACACCAAATACCAAACACAAAAAACCGAATACCAAACACTTCTGTGAACAAATTGTATTTCGACTATTTACGAGACTGTCATTTTATTTAAGGAAGGAAGTATGAACCTTAATGCTATATCGATAAAAAACCTGTTACGTCGCAAAGGCAAGGCCGCTTTTGTGCTGGCCGGTCTGGTCATCGGGGTTTCCACGGTGGTGGGAATTATGAGCTATATCGAGGCCATGACCCACGACATCAACCATAAACTCGAAAAGTTCGGTGCCAATATCCTGGTGGTGCCCAAAACTGAAAATCTGGCGCTCTCTTACGGCGGGCTTTCGCTGGGCGGTGTATCTTTTGAAATGGAAGAAATTCGCCAAAAAGACTTGGGGCGCGTAAGTCATATCAAGAATGCCGCCAATATAGCTGCCTTGGGACCACTGGTCCTGGGTGTGGCCAATGTTGACAGCCAAAAGGTGCTGTTGGCCGGGGTCGATTTCAAGGCCGCCGAAATTCTCAAACCCTGGTGGAAAGTGCAGGGTACCCTACCGAACGGCAACGGAATCCTGTTGGGCACTGAAGCTGCCAGGGTGCTCGGTTTGTCGGCTGGAAGCAGACTGAATATCAACAATAATGATCTGGTGGTTTCCGGCATCCTTAATCCAACCGGTTCCCAGGACGATCAGCTGATATTTACCCGCCTTGACACGGCTCAGTCGATTTTCGGCAAGCAAGGGAAGGTTTCCATGGCCGAGGTGGCCGCACTTTGCAAAGATTGCCCGATCGAGGACATGGTCAAACAGATTTCCGGCGCCCTGCCCGGCGCCAAGGTGATGGCCATTCAACAGGTGGTCAAAAGCCGCATGGAGACCCTGGGCCAGCTCAAAAAATTTTCTTACGGCATATCAGGCATTATCCTGTTGATCGGCAGCCTGGTGGTGCTGGTGACGATGATGAGCAGCGTCCGGGAGCGTACCGATGAAATCGGCATTTTTCGGGCGATCGGGTATCGCAAAAGCCACATTATGCGGATCGTTTTTACCGAAGCTGCAATTGTATCGGGAATGGCCGGTATCATTGGCTATTTCCTGGGATTCGCAGCAACCAAGGCCGGTCTGGCGATATTTAGCGATAGTCACTCCGGGTTGGTTCCTTTTAGTCCTGAGCTGGCCGGTGCCGCCTTTATTACCGCATTGGCCGTGGGGTTGATCGCAAGCGCCTATCCGGCGCTAATGGCCGCCCGGCTGGATCCGAATGAAGCCTTGAGGGCGTTGTAGATTATAGTTGGTGTGGTGAATTTATGTCAAATCTGCAATAATAAATTCATCCTGTATTTATTCCGATTTCGTCACGAATAATGATTTGGGATTCTAGATTGCGGATTTCGGATTGGTGGAATCGCTGCGCTCTGTCATTTTTAATGGACCGTTCGACACAGAAGCTCACGACTGGCAGAATTCCTTAAATCTAAAATCCGAATTCGAAAATCTAAAATTGCACCCATCTTACTAGTTTAAAACCCACTGCGCACCCTGCGGTGGACAGGATTCACAAATTAATTGGAGCGAATCAACCATGAGCTACATCTTAGCTGAAAATTTAAACAAAACATACGGCAGCGGTGACGCGAGTGTTGCGGCGGTCAACGACATCAGTTTTCAAATCGAACAAGGCGAATTTGTCGGAGTGATGGGCGAATCCGGTGCCGGCAAATCCACCTTGCTCGGCATGATGGGCGCAATGAACGCCCCGACCTCGGGTAGGCTGCTTGTGGATGATATCGACATCTACAGCCTGCGGCAGGAACAGCAGGCAGATTTCCGACGGGAGTTTCTGGGGTTTATTTTCCAGAGTTTCCACCTCGTGCCCTACCTGACGGTTATCGAAAATGTTATGCTGCCGCTGGTTGTGGTGAAGGCCAACAAAAAAAAGAAGCGGGCCATGGCCCTGGAGGCGTTGGCTAGGGTCGGTCTGGAGGACAAAGCCGATCGCTTGCCGAATCAAATATCCGGGGGTGAAAAAGAGAGAGTCGCGATTGCCCGCTCGATCGTCAATGAGCCGCCGGTTTTGCTGGCCGATGAACCCACCGGAAACTTAGATACTAAAACCACGCGGGAAATCATGGAGCTGCTTCTGCAGCTTAACCGGGATGGCATGACGATTATCATGGTTACCCACAGCCCGGATTGTGCCGGTTATGCCCAGCGGATACTGCGGGTAAGCGACGGCAAATTGGAAGAAGACAACCCGAATCAAGGGCGCAGGGATAATCGGCGAAAAAACCTGGACGACCAAGAAACGTTGCCCAATTGAAATAAAGACGCCGGCCGGCAGCCTTCAATCCGGATGATCTTGGCCGCCCTATTATTCTTTTTTAAAAACGGAACCATGTCAAAATTTTTAAACGAGAAAATGGTGTTTGCCGGTATTCTGCTGCTAAGTTGCGGAATTGTTGTCGCATTTTTATTTGACCTCAATCCTCTCGTGAAGACCAGACCTGAAGATCGGAGCCTGAATCAACTGTTCGTGGATATGGGTGTCGAGATATTCCCCAACGGGACGCCTCCCCTCGATTTCAGTCTGCCGGACCTAAGCGGTGCCGATGTTGCAATATCCGGGTACAGAGGCAAGGTCGTGCTTCTCAATTTCTGGGCCACCTGGTGCCCGACCTGCGTGGTTGAGATGCCGTCAATGGAAAAATTGCACCTGAAATTAAAGGACAAAAACTTTGCCCTGGTAACCGTCAGCATTCAGGATTCCGCCCTGCAGGTCAAGCGATTTTTTTTAATGAACAAGCTTACCTTCACGGCCCTGCTGGATCTAAGTGGGAAAACGGTTCCCGTTTTCGGCATCCGCGAGATTCCAACTACCCTGATACTCGATAAAACCGGCAAGGTTGTCGGGCGGGTTATAGGATCCCGCGAATGGGACAGCCGTGAATCCGTTGCCATGTTTGAGAACCTTATCGGCGAAACGTGGACCGAGTCCAGCGAACGCAGCTCATAGCAGCAACGGTTGTCGACCATGGTTTAGGGATGTAGATCAAAATTCCACACCCATGTATCACTAGTATCGTCGTTGTGCCCACGGCCGTCAATGCTGGCCGACCTGGATCTACGGAACGATGCTATGCACTTGAGGTGAATGGTTTGGACGTTGGATATTGAAATTTGGAATTTATTTGTAATTTGGTGCTTGAGGTTTGGAATTTTTTGCCGTTTTCAGGCAAATCGGTCGCTGCCTTCTAAATCGGTTGGAATTGAATATACCTTAGCCTACCATCTTCGTGAACAACCTTGACACCCCCGCCGCATTTCCCTATATTCCTCCCTTTGGGTAGATTAATATTACTCTTTCTGATCGGGACTTGCATGATGACACAAATGGAACAATCAACAAACAGCGGGGTGCTTATTCTGGCTGCCGGTGCGAAAGGTGCCGTTGCTTCCACCCTGGCAGTAGCCCTGGCTGCAATGCGCCGGGATGCGGCCTCTGTTTTGCCCAGTTTGACTACCGGGCATATGTTCGCCGGGTTAGGCCCCTTGGCGGCCACCTGGCTGGCCGGCTGGGACACCAGCGCTGAAAGCTTTACCGCCGCCATAAAACGGCATGGTGTTCTGCCGGAAGCAATCTGGCAACCGCATGCCGGAGATCTTGATCAAACTGCGGTAATCCAAGCCCCGGACAAATCCGGTGGGTTGAGAGATCAAGTCGATCAATTGACCCGGGATATCGATGCGTTCAGATCTCAGCACCCGGGCGCGCGCGCAGTATTTATCGATCTTTTGCCTTCGGCCGCCTATCAGGATCTCAACAGCTGTCAGGACCTTTCACAGCTTTATAGCAAAGCTGATGCCACTATACTGCCGGATTTGGCCTATACCCTGGCCGCCCTTGAATCCGGTGTGCCGGTCGTAAATTTCACCCCGAATCCGGTTGAAATCCCGGTAGTGCTGGATGAGGCTGCAAAAATCGGGCTGCCCATCGCAGGCCGCGACGGCAAAACCGGCCAGACTTATCTAAAAGTGGTTCTGGCTTCGGCCCTCAAGGCCCGCAACCTGATGGTGGACGGCTGGTATAGTTTAAATATCCTCGGCAATGCCGATGGGGCGAATTTGATGGATCCTAAGCGGGCTGCCGGGAAATTGGACAACAAAACCAGTCTGCTGGATGATATTCTGGAATATGAAGTCGGACGGCAGTACGGGACACCCACCCACAAGGTCCGCATCGACTATTATCCGCCGCGCGGAGATGCCAAGGAAGCCTGGGACGCAATCGATTTTACGGGCTTGTTCGGGCTGCCGATGAGTATTCGCCTGAATCTTCTGGGGCGGGATTCAATTCTAGCGGCTCCCCTGGCCCTGGATCTGGCCCGTTGGGCGGCTGCCCTTCAGATGGCGGGCCACGCCGGCCCCATCGCTGAGTTGGGCTTTTATTTTAAAAAACCGGTGGGAGACTCACCCCCATTGACATTCCAGGATCAGTTAAACAGCCTGGCCAAGCTGGAACGCGAGTGTGAAGAGAAGTTGGCCGCCGCAAGTTAGAAATAACGACGCTTTGTTAATTAAGAGCAAAGTGCGAAGTTTTTCGCTATTCATTGAAATGACTAAAGTTGCAAAATGACTAAAATGACTAAAATTGCGGTATCCTGTCAATCTTACAGATATGCAGCAGTGCATCTGCAATAGAAATTAGAAAAGACAGAGCGCAGCGATACCATAGTTTTAGGCATTTTAGGGCAGTTTAGCTCATTTTAGTCATTCATTTCGCTGCGCCTGAATATAGGAAGAGGCTAAGTTTTCCGTTTTTGAAATCACAAATATAAGGACACCCCACCATGATCTTTGGATACAGCACCAACGCTTTCAAAAGATATTCTCTGAATGAAGCCATTGAAAAAATAGCCCGTATCGGATTTAAGGGCGTCGAGATCCTGGGGGACCGACCGCATTTGTATCCGCCGGATTTTGATGAAAAGCAGTTAACCCAGCTCAGGGAAGTTCTCGAAATAAATGACATGAAATTGACCAACCTGAACAGTTTCACTTTGTTTGCCGTTGGCGACACCTATCTGCCCTCCTGGATCGAACCGGATAAAGATCGACGCGAGATCCGCATTCAACACACCCTGGATTCACTGAAGGTTGCCAAACAAATTGGGTGCCCGAATATTTCGATTCCACCGGGCGGTCCGCTCGATGGAATGGCAAGACCGCAGGCCATGCAATTATTTCATCAGGGATTGGAACGGGTGGTGTCGCTGGCAGAAGAACTTGGCATTATGATTTTGGTGGAACCGGAACCGGATCTTATGATTGAAACCACGGCCCAGTTTAAAGCGTTCATCAAGGATGTGCGGTCCGAGGCGATCGGGCTGAATTTTGACATCGGCCACTTCTTTTGCGTCGGCGAAGATCCCAGAGCGGCATTCGAGGAGCTATTTCAGTGGGTGGGCCACGTACACATCGAAGATATCGACCCTGGCCGGGAACACAATCATTTGATTGCCGGCCGGGGAGGCATTGATTTTAAGGACGTTTTCAAATCCATGGCCCAACTTGGCTACAAATATGACATCAGCCTTGAGCTTTACACCTACCAGGACAACCCCGAAGAAGCCGGCCGGGAAAGCCTGGACTATCTGCGACCTTTATTCGAAGAAGCAGGATTGGCAATAGGGCTGTAGGCGTTTAATCTGGCAAAATGTTCCAAGTTGCTGACCGTTTTACGCTTCTGATCAGTGTTCGGGTCTCAGTGATATAAAATTCTAATAACAAAAAACAAATACCAAACAAATTACAATGACCAAAATTCAAAATCCCAAATTATTGGCATCAGATCTTTTTTGAAATTTGGAGATTGAGATTTGGAATTTCATTGTAATTTGGTGCTTGTAATTTGTTATTTCCGGTTACTCATTCTGTACCTTCAGGTTTACCGATAGAACCGGACATGGCGCATTGCGAACCACACGGTCCGTGGTCGATCCCAGGAACAGGGACTTCACCAGTCCATGTCCCCGCACGCCCAAAACGATCATATCGATATCCCGGGTATCGGCAAATTTGACCAGTTCATCATAGGGCTGTCCTTCCATGATGCTGATCTGGGGGGTGCACCAGTTGGCGGCTTCGGCCGGAACCGTGTCCTTGAGTTTTTCGATCAGCAGGTTGTGATAGTCCTGCTGAATTTCTCCCGTCATCCAGGTTTCTTCCTTGAGTAAATTCGGTTGTACCGGTGGTTCGATCACATGGGCCAGATGCAATTCAGCCTGAAATTCCTGGGCCAGACTCAGTCCGTAGTCAAATGCGCTTGCAGAATTCGGTGAAAAGTCGCAGCCGACCAGAATTTTTTTAAGCCGGACCACCTGTTCCGGGGTGTCGGCCAATTCCTGCTCCGGGCTTTGCACCACCATCAAGGGGCAGGGGAGGGTGCGCATCAGTCTTTCGGTGACTGAGCCGAGGATCAAGCGTTTGAATCCCGAGCGGCCGCGGGTGGCGGTAATCACCAGATCAATGTTTTGCTCCTCGACCGTGCGGGATATCTCATCGGCCGGTTTGCCGACTGTGATCAAGGGCTCCCAGGCTATGGGCTGATCACCGATCAAATTTTGAAGCTGGGTATTGGCGTCCTCCACTATCCGATTTTGCTGTCCGACAGGATCCAGCTGGAATTCGCCGTAAATAGCGACTGATGATAAATCAATCACATGGCAGATGATCAGCCTGGCGTCAAATTCCCTGGCCAGAGCCACCCCATAGCCGACCGTCTGATTGGAGAAATCCGAAAAATCAGTGGCACACAATATGGTTTTGAATTGAACTCTCATGGTTTTGTTCCCCCCTCTATTAGTTAGATTTCTTAAAATTTTACCCTACAGAGAGTTAAACTAAATCCACAATAAATATTGGAGTTTTGGAACAAAAAAATATCAAATAACAAGCACCAAATTTCAAACAATTATCAAATCACATTGTCCAATAATCAAAACATGTTTGAGATTTGGAATTTTGGATATTGGAATTTGTTTGTTTTTTGATATTTGGCATTTGGAATTTGTTGATATCCCTTCTCTTTTTAATCGTATGCGGTTTTACTAAACTTCTTTGACCGTCTGCGCCTATTACCCTTTTATTACCGCCACCGGCTTCAGCCGGGCTACTTTTTTGGCGATGCCGGCCCCGTGGACCACATCGACGACACGGTTGACGTCTTTGTAAGCAATCGGTGCCTCTTCCGCCAAACCCGACAGGCTGCCGGCCCTGATGTGAATGCCGGCCGCCTCCAGCTTTTCACGCAGACCGGCGCCATGCACTGATTTTTTGGCTTTTTTGCGGCTCATGGTCCGGCCGGCGCCGTGACAGGTGGAACCAAAGGTTTGGGTCATCGAGGCCCGGGTGCCGGCCAATACCCAACTGGCCGTGCCCATTGATCCGGGTACCAGCACCGGTTGGCCGATATCACGATAGATGGCGGGCAGTTCCGCCGATCCGGGGCCGAATGCTCTGGTGGCACCCTTGCGATGAACACACAGTTTGGTCTGGCGGCCGTTGATTTCATGGGTTTCAACCTTAGCCATGTTGTGGGCGATGTCGTAGATCTGGAATATGTGACAATTATTGACTTTGCCGGCCAGAACCTGCTCAAAACTTCGGCGGATGTGATGGGTAAGCACCTGCCGGTTGGCAAAAGCGTAGTTGGCGGCCGCCTGCATGGCGGCCAGATAATCCTGGCCTTCCGGGCTGCTGAGGGGGGCACATACCAGTTCCCGGTCCGGTAGACTGATTCCATATTGCCGAACTGACTTCTGAAACCGTTTGACATAATCGCTGCAAACCTGGTGGCCGAGTCCACGTGAGCCGCAATGAATCTGAACAACAATTTGCTCTTCCTGGAGTCCGATCCGGCGGGCAATGAAATCGTCTGAGATATCGTCGATGACATCGATTTCAATGAAGTGGTTGCCGGCCCCCAGGGTTCCGATTTGTCCTTTGCCGCGCGTTTTAGCTCTGGGACCGACTTTGGCGGCATCCGCCCCTGCCAGGCAGCCGTTTTCCTCGGTTCGTTCCAAATCCGAGTCTGTGGCTAACCCTTTTTTCAAGGCCCACTGCGATCCTTTTTCAAGCAGCCGATCCAACTCATTGGCTTTGAGTTTGATGTTGCCGCCTCTGCCGACCCCGCTGGGACAATTGACATATAGGGCGGATGTCAGATCGTCAAGATAGGGCGCAAGCTCCTCCCGGTCGAGGTGGGTTGCCAGCAATCGCACCCCGCAGTTGATGTCATAGCCGACGCCGCCGGGGGAAATCACGCCGTCCGGCCAGTGGGTCGCCACCACCCCGCCGATGGGAAAACCATAGCCCTGGTGGATATCCGGCATGGCCAAAGCGTAGTTCACGGCTCCCGGTAATGTGGCCGTGTTGACCAACTGTTCCAGGCTTCTGTCATTTTTAACGCCTTCCAGCAATGCGGCATCCGCGTAAAATCTTGCCGGAACCTGCATATCGTCACGATACGAGGCCGGCACTTCGTAGACATATTCCGCGATGTGTTTGAAATCATGTATGCTGACCATGAGGAAACTCCTTATTGCTCGATGCTCGATACTGGATGCTTGATACTCGATACTGGATTCTGGGAGCTCGATTCTGTAGTCTGCCCTCTGCCCTCTGTCCTCCGACCTCTGTCATCTGACCTCCGACCTCCGTCCACTGACCTCTGTTTTCTGTCATCTGACCTCTGTCCTCTCTTAAACATCGAACACAACCGTGGCCGTCAATCCTGCATCTGCTTCGATGATTTTCAAATCATGATACGTGACCGCTTTGATGTGCCTTTCCAACTTGGACGCCTTACGGCCGTAGACAGTTGCCCTGACATGGGTCGGCGATACGCTGTGCAGGTCAAATCGATGAAAAACAAGAGATTCGGACTCCGCCCAATAAGCCAGTTCGCTTAACCACTCGACCAGTAAACTTTCCGCATCGATCGCTTCCAGCGCAATGGGCTTTATTTGCTGACCAATGGATGTATCGCCTTGCGGGGCTAAAAGGCTGTTCATGCCGTCGGCGGCATTGCGCAACAGTTGCGGCAGGTCCGATCCGTAGATTTTTAAGGCCCGGTCGGCGGTGTGTTCGATTTCTTCAAAAGCCACGCCGTGAAATGGCCCGGCCCCGGTTAACGACTTGTCACCCGTCATATTTCACCGGATAAGTTGTTTTTTTGACTGCGGCAAGAAAGTAAGGCTTCTTTGCCGTGCGGAACTGGCTTATACTTTTTAGCAGCTCTTTTTCTGAATCCTAATCCGGGTCCCGATTGAAAGCATACTGTGAACAATTGCCGATACGTCGTCCGTACGCATAAGATGCAACATTTGGTTCAATGATGTCAAGCCTCAAAAAAATCTTTACTTAATTAGTTCGGTAATCTATATATTGCCTGTTTAACACCAAGATTTTCCTTCCATTTGCATCGGGCGCCAATCGTAATTAATTTCAATATATCGTATCCGCTACTGATTCGTCCATATTCAATCTAACTTTTACAGGGGGAGCAAATCATGTTCAAACTTAAACCATTGTCCGACAGCGCAATTCCGGCCGCGCTGGATAAAGCGACCTGTTACCGTTATTTGAACGAGCCTGCCGAAGCAGAGAGCATCTGCCTTGATATTTTGGAAATTGAACCGGGCAATCAAGAGGCCATAATTACCTTGATCCTCGCATTGACAGATCAATTCGAACGTGACTTGAGTAAACCTTTTCCCAAGGCCCGGGAGGCGGTCAAACGTTTGACGGATGACTACTGCCGCATTTATTACCGCGGGATTATCTGTGAGCGCCGTGCCAAAGTTCATTTTGGGCGGGGCGGCCCGGGTTCCGGGCACCTCGCCTATGACTGGTTCCGACAGGCGATGGACGCCTACGAAAAAGCTATTGACCGGCGGTTGGCCGGCAATGACGATGCCATATTGCGCTGGAACGCCTGCGCCCGGGTGATCATGAACCACTCTGACCTGGTGCCGGCCGAACAAGAGGTTATGGAGCAAATGCTGGAATAGAAAAGGAGGGCACGATGATGGACAATAATCCTCTGACTGAGTTTAAATTTTTTAGTGAAGTCAAACCTGATACCTTGAAGGCGATGGCCCGCAAGGGTGAGATAGTAGAGTATGATGTCGCCGATGTCATCTTCCGATTCGATGAACCGGCCACCCATCTCTATGCAGTCATGGAGGGTGAAGTAGATTTGAGTGTTGTTTTCAAGGACAAGGTGTTGAAGACCGAAATTCAATATGAAGAGGCCATCCAGGCCAACATGGTGGAAGAGGAGAAGTCGATCGTCGTTGATTCTGTCCGTCCGGGGCAGGTATTCGGATGGGCCTCCTTGGTCGGTGCCGGTCGTCGCACCGTCACAGCCCACTGTGCCGAGGCCAGCCGTGTATTTGCCCTGCCGGCGGCCGATCTGAAAGCAATGTTTGAAGCCGACAGCGCCCTGGGCTACGCGATTATGAAAAAGCTGAGCGATATAATCTCCAAACGCCTGCAGAAACGAACCGAAAAGTTGATCGAAACCTGGGTGGAGGCGTTTGACGTAGACGAGATCTGAAATATGACTAATTATAAATGACTAATGAATAATGACAAATGACGAATGAAAGATTCAGGGATTGGGAGATTGAGGAATTTAAGGATTGAGTAATTGAGTTAACAAAAAGACTGATTGATAAAGTAAAAAAATTAGATGAGATAGGATTCCTTCAATTCCTGAATTCCTACCGCAACTTTTTCTGATTTTTTCTTGGTATATGTAATTTGTGGGTGTGTCGAAACTCTATAGAAAAAAACAAGAAAGGCAGGACGACTTGACCTGCCTTTCAGATATCAAGTTTTAGGTTTGATTTGATTATATCTTCTTTAATTTCCTCCTAAATGCTGCAAGGCCGATTAGGCCGGATCCAAGAAGGAGCATTGTCGTGGGTTCGGGGACCGGCGACTGGACCGACGACACGATCAGGTTATCTATGGCTCCGAATCCTCCTGACACCCATTGAAACTCAACATGCGTGAGATCCGTCCAATTCAGGTCGCGGTTTTCAAAAGCACCGACAGAATCAACTTGCTCCACAACCGTTCCGCCGCCAGACAAGAAGCCCGTAATGTCAAATGAAACCGGTATTGCCAAAAAGATGGCCCCCACATCAAGAGACGCTAAATTGAAGCGCGGGTCGGATTTGCTGGTTAGCTTAATCGGATTGAAAGTGCCTGCACTCTCCCACGAATAGTAATCGCTGCCGGTAGGATTAAGGCCGGCACCCACACTCACGATGGAGGCACCTGAGTTCGGGTTAGAAAAATTGAAACCTCCCTCCTCATAATTATCACCAACAGGAACAATAAAATCAACTGGCGGATTTTGGCCGGCCACTCCCTCGAAGACGATCTGCACGGCTTGTGCAGATGTCGCTCCAAAGGCACAAACGGCTGCTATCAAAACTGCTGTCAGTATAAGTGAATTCTTTTTTCTGTCCATTTCTTCGTTCTCCATTTCGTGGTGAAGAAGTTAAATACCTTGTAGATATGCCAATTATCTGGGAAAGTAATCTGAGTAGGCAATTTTAGAAGCTATGAAGTTCTATAGTCATTAAGAATTCATCAAAAATCATGCCACCTTTATCAATTATTGACATTGTATATTTATCAACTAATTAGCTTAACGACAGGGAAAAGATGGCGGAAAAATATGTAACAAAATACCCATTAAGATGAAAAAATATTCCGAATTTTTAGGTAATAGTTTTCACATTTTTTCATGCTTCATGGAAACGCCGACAATTCGTTTGACGACAGTGAGAGGCTAGGCGAATTTGCTGCTTCTCTATTTTTTCAGATGGTCTTATCGCACTCCAGACGATAGAGTTTACGGCACCGGCAAATGCGCAGCATACCCAGCTGCGAGTCAACTATAGAGATGTTGGAGTGTCTGCTAGTGGCATCGGTGAGGTGGCTGCCCTCGCCCTCGTTCCCTGAATCCAAAACCATCCTTCCCTTGAGTATCGGATTAGCCGGGATACGAGGTTTTGGCAGGAAAAATTTTTTTAGGTAAATGGCTAATTCAAAGTTTTATTGACCGTTCACTATATTCAATTGTGAGTAAAATACGGCCAGCGTTGCTTTCATTACCAGCTGGCTTTAGGTGCTTTTCCCAAGAGACGGGAATGTTGTAAAACCGGATGGCGGTGCAGATTTAATCTGCCTCTTCCATCTTGATAAGCAATTAAAAAACTATGTGCTATCAGCTTTGAGCGATAATCATCAAATATCCAGCCACAAATGACTATACCTCAGCCTGACGCCGTTTGATCAGTTCTCGAAATATAATCAATTTTTGCACGTCCTGGGTGCCCTCGCCCAGGGACGCCCCCCAGGTGTCCATGGGGTATTTATGGATGGGATGTTCCTGGACCACGGACGCAGCACCAAAAATATCGGCTGCCCAGACTGTAAGGTTTCGAGCGACTTCAACGGCTAGGTATTTTGCCATCGATGCTGATTGCCGGAAGTCCCGGCCCTGATCGATATCCCAGCAGGCTTTGAACAGCATGAGCCGGGCGGATTCCATTTTGGCGTAGTGTTCAGATGTTTCAAATGCCTTGGCCTGATGCGCGGAGATATGTTTGCCAAAAATTTTACGTTTTTGCATATGGTTCAGGGCCAGGTCGAAGGCCCCGGCGGCGCCACCCAGGGTCAGGGCCGAAATCGGCACCCTGCTGTGGGTAAAAACTTCCAACACCTGCTGCAGTCCGCGTCCCCGGATGCCGAGCAGGTGATCATCCGGCACAAATACATTTTCAAAATTCAGGCGTGTTAAATCAGATGGAATCCACACCTGCTTGTTCAGCTTTTTGCGGCTGATCCCGTCCCGATTTAAATCGACCAGATACATTGATAAGCGACTGTTTCTGGGAGCATCAGGATCTGACACTGCGGTTATCACACCCAGATCGGCCATATAGCCATTGGTGACATAGGCCTTGCTCCCATTCAGAATCCATCCGTCAGCGATCTTTTCGGCGCTCATCGCGATGCCGGCGACATCGCTGCCGGCGATATTTTCAGTGTTTCCCAAGCACAGTATTTTGTCGCCTCGCGCCGCCGCGGGTCCGTAAGTTTGATGTTGATCCGGTGAACCGAAAAGGAAGAGCCCCATCAGGCCCAAATCTATATGCGCCAGGGCCGCGATGGCAACTCCCGGTGACGCGACAGCAAGCGCTTCAGCAACGAGAACCTCCATTAAACACGAAGTTCGGATGAGACGACCGTTTTCAAACCGAAGACCATACCAGCCGGCTTCCCCCATTTGTTGAAAAAATTCCGGGGGAAGCGAGCCCTGCCGGACCCAGGACGGCAGATTCGCTAAGATATGCTGTTTGATAAAACCCTTAAAGCGCGCAAGATCTTCAGATACCGCTGTCGGAATGGCAAAATCCATTATCTTTTCCTCTTCAGCTAGACCGTCTGGCAAAAAGATGTTACGAAATTGGAGTTAGTTCATCTTTCATTTGGATGGCAGCCATCGGGTTGCTTTAATGACGACAGATTTAATGTAAAGCAGATAAAAAAGAAAACAAGGATACTGCATTTCTTAAGACAAAATACATTGTTTACCCTATTTACAAGTTTAAAAGTTATATTTTAAAAGATAAATTACAAGATACTATATTCAAAGTATCCGTTAGCAACATTGGCAGATGTATCATACTCGTCGATCCTAGTTCTCCAGCGAGATCCTACCGGAAGCGTTAGGTGTGTTTTGCTCATATATATTGAGTATTATCAGTTTCTTATGTCGCATTTAGGAAATCCGGTCTCCAATAAAATTTTGTGTCAAACGGGTAATGAAGGAGAATGACAATGAAGGAGCTGATTGAACGAATCGCCCGTGCACTTGTGGACAAACCCGAAGAAGTCAACGTGTCTGCGATAGAAGGAAACCAGGCAACGGTACTGGAGCTGAAGGTGGCTAAAGAAGATCTTGGTAAAATTATCGGCAAGCAGGGCCGCACGGCAAGATCTCTGCGGATTATCGTTGGTGCCGCCTCAGCCAAAGAACAAAGACGGGTTGTGCTGGAAATTGTAGAATAGTTTCAACCGACCTTCTATATCTCCATGTTGCAATCAATGGTCACTATGACGTTGCGTTGCGCTGTAGTGCCCCGGTTTTCTATTTCCCCGAATTTCTGATCGTACCCGGTTCTCGGCACTTATCCCTTCTACCCCCTCCTCGGCCATGCAGTCGTTATGCTACTGGAATCAAACGCGCCGATGCCTTTTCCAGGCCGGCAGTAATCGGTATGTTACCAAAATTACTTTAAAATTAGAGTGTTAAATCTTGCCGCCTTGACTAAATAAAAACTTGGTAACATATTGATTCTAACACATTTTATGCTGGATGCGGCAGCTATAAACCATAGATTCAATGGGCAACGCCGCAGTTCATTGTGCTGCTGTGCAAACAAGGAGCAATTATATGCCGAGAAAAGAAATTGATATCGCCGATAAGATTGAATATCTCGCAATCCTGGATGAGAACGGTGAATTGGACACTGATCTGGAACCCGATATTCCGGAGGAAATTCTACTCAAGCTTCATCGCACAATGGTATTGAGTCGAAAATTTGATGAGAGATTGCTGAACCTGCAAAGACAGGGGCGGATCGGAACTTTCCCTCCCATCAGCGGTCAGGAGGCTGCCCATTTGGGAACCGCCGCCGTACTGGACCTGTCGGACTGGTTCGTGCCGGCCTTTCGCGAAACCGCGGCTGAAATCTGGCGTGGCCGTTCTCTCGAGAGTATCATCAGCTATTATAACGGCTTCGGCGAAGGTGCCTACGTCCCACCGGACCGAAATGATCTGCCGACTTCCGTTCCGGTCGGTTCTCAAATACTGCACGCCGTCGGACTGGCCTGGGCCGCGAAATACCGTAAAACAGACCGAGTGGCCATGGTCTATTTTGGCGACGGCGGAACATCCCAGGGAGATTTTCACGAAGGCCTTAATTTTGCCGGCGTTTTCCAGGTTCCGGCCATTTTTATTTGTCAGAATAATCAATGGGCGATTTCTATCCCGCGCACCAAGCAGACGAGGTCCGAGACCATCGCTCAAAAAGCGCTGGCATACGGTATCCCGGGGATTCAGGTCGACGGCAATGATATCCTCGCCGCCTATGCGGCGGCCGAAGAAGCCGTCGCTAGAGCCAGATCCGGCGGCGGTCCGACGCTGATTGAGTGTGTGACCTACCGGATAACAATGCACACGACGGCGGATGATCCCGGGCGCTATCGCTCCGACGATGAGGTGGAACAATGGATAAAGCGGGATCCGATTGCCCGGTTTCAGAAATATCTGGTGACAAAAGGATTGCTTTCGGATAACGAAATCGACAAAATTCAATCGGAGATCCTGGATGAGATCCAGAGTGCGGTTGACAATTCCGAAAACCAGATGAAAGACATGGGCGACCCAATGCATATGTTTGAATACGCCTATGCTGAAATGTCGCCTTATTTGTTGGCGCAAAAGGAGGAATTCGCCAGGGAGCTCGCAGAGATGAGAGGGGGGGGGAAGAATGGCTAAGATGACGATGATACAGGCCCTGAACCTGGCCTTGCGGCAGGAAATGGAGAAAGATGACGGTGTCATCATCCTGGGTGAGGATGTCGGCGTAGACGGGGGCGTTTTTCGTGCCACCGACGGGCTGATTAACCAATTCGGGGAGGCGCGGGTGCTGGATACGCCCTTGGCGGAATCCGCGATTGCCGGCATGTCGATCGGTATGGCTGTTTATGGTCTCAAGCCGGTTTGTGAGATCCAGTTTTCGGGATTCAGCTATCAGACTTTTCACCAGATCGAAAATCACGCTGCCAGGTTGCGTTGGCGGTCCCAGGGTCGCTACCATGTGCCCCTGGTGCTTCGGACCCCATACGGTGGCGGCGTGCGGGCCCTTGAACACCATTCTGAAAGTCGTGAGGCCTACTGGGCCCATACCCCGGGTCTGAAAATGGTGATTCCGTCCGGTCCGCGCAACGCCCGGGCCCTGCTGGTCAGTGCCATTCGGGACCCGGATCCCGTTATTTTTTATGAATCCAAAGCCCTTTATCGCGCCTTTCGCGAAGAAGTCCCGGATCAGGAGGAAGCCATGCCCATTGGTAAATCAGCGATGGTGCGGGAAGGCCGGGATTTGACCATGATATCCTATGGCGCCATGATGCGACCGACCCTGGAGGCTGCTTCGGTCCTCGCGGACCAGGATGGGGTGGAAGCTGAAGTAATTGACCTGCTCACCGTTGCCCCTTTAGACGATGAATTATTTGTCCAGTCGGTTCTGAAAACGGGCCGCGCGGTAGTCGTTCATGAAGCTCCCCGCAGTTTCGGCCCTGGGGCTGAAATAGTTACCCGGTTGATGGAAAAGGCCTTTTACTATCTGGAAGTTCCTATCGAACGCGTGACCGGCTACGATGTTATCACGCCATTGTTCAGCCGGGAAAACGCCTATATACCGAACGCGCAGCGGATAGTCAGAGCAGCGAAAAAAGTGATGGCTGGCTAATGAGGTGAGCACTGGCTATTGGGTTTAACGATAGAGCCGGTTTCAGGTGTCCCCGCTTCCGCTTTGCTCCAGACGGGATCGTAGACAGGTTTCGGGTGTCAGGTCAAAGGCGCAAATCGCAAGTTTCAAGGCTTAAGATGTATGAAGCAGGAGTATGAGGTAGAATGTAAAGGGTATAAGATGCTTGGGTGAGGGAGATAGATTGTCGAATGTCGAAATCAAGCACAGAAACAGATATCGAATTCTCCAGCGTAGAATAGCCGAAGGCCGGTATTTGCCTGTTTCATCTTTTCAAAAGATAGAGCGCAGCGATTTCATTTCTTGACACCTGACACCCGACACCCGACACCCGACACCCGAAACCTTTCTTTTCAAAAAAATACAGGGAAAAGTAAACTGATTAGAAAGTCGATACACGGGGTAAATGTGATTTCCCCAGGGAGGAAAAATGTCCAGGTCTTTTCAATTGCCGGATCTTGGAGAAGGCATTCATGAAGGCGAGGTTCTGGCTGTCCCGGTGCAGGTCGGGCAGGGAGTAATAGAAGGAGATATTATCCTGGAGGTCGAGACAGATAAAGCGGCCGTGGAAATTCCATCGCCGTTTAGCGGCCGTATACAGGAGATATTGGTCAAACCGGGAGATATTGTCAACGTCGGTGACGTGATGATGACGTTTTCAAACGGTGATGATGTTCAACCTGTTGATGATATAAAACCAACCGTTGAACAGGTATCTGCGACGGTGGCGACCAACGCCGCCGCGACGGCGGCTGCCGCGCAAAAAGGAGGGCCGTTCGACATAAAAGCTCACGACGGGCCGTTCGACAAAAAAGCTCACGACGGGCCCTTCGACGAAAAGGCTCACGACGGGCCCGTGCCGGCTTCCCCGGCGACCCGGCGTTTGGCCCGTGAGTTGGGAGTGGATCTGCATGCGGTGACGCCCAGCGGACCGGCGGGTTTGGTGACCGCCGAGGATGTGCGGGGTTTTGCCGAAACCGGCCCAAGCGTCGAGGCGTCTCCAGCCGCTGTACCCGAGGCGGTTTTACCGAGTCAGGCTCACGATGTGGCTGTGCCTCCGTTGCCCGACTTCAGTAAATGGGGTGACGTAGAGCGGGTTCCGTTTCGCTCCATCCGGCGGGCGACCGCTCGCCAGATGTCGTTGGCCTGGTCTCAGATTCCCCATGTCAACAGCCAGGATGTTGTCGATCTGACCCGCCTGGAGGCATTTCGGCAGAAGCATAAAGCAGAGATTGAAGCGGTGGGCGGAAAATTAACCATCACCGTCTTTGCTTTGAAAGCGGTGGCCACCGCCCTGAAAACCTATCCCAATTTCAATGCGACACTGGATACCCGGAATAACGAAATTATCATCAAGCACTATTACAACATCGGTGTTGCCGTAAATACGGACAACGGACTGATCGTGCCGGTTGTCAAGGATGTGGATCGCAAGAGCATCAAGGAACTGGCGCTTGAGCTGACCGATCTGGTCCAACGCACCCGGGAGCGCAAGGCAACCATCGAGGAGATGCAGGGCGGCAGCTTTACCATCACCAATGCCGGGGCCATGGGCGGCGGCTTTTTCGCGCCGATCATCAACCATCCGGAGGTTGCCATTCTGGGCATGGGTCAGGCGCGCATGCAGCCGGTTGTGAGGGAGCAGGGTAAAGGCGATTATATAATTGTCCCGCGCTTGATGATGCCGATTGTGCTTTGCATTGACCACCGGGTGCTTGACGGAGCCGATTCGATTAAATTTCTCAAAATCCTCGTCGATACCCTCGAGGATCCGGATGAGTTGCTGATGAGTATGGTTTAATTGGGTATTGGGTACTGGGTATTGGGTATTGGATACCGGCTTTCGGCGTTCGACATTCGGCGTTCGGCAGACATTGAAACCGATTGGCTGCCGCTGAATAACTATGGGTTTAAGGTATAGGGTGTAAGGTAAAAGGAACCGGCAATCGGTTTTCGGCGTTCGGCTTTCGGCAGGCCATAAAGCTGCTTGGCTGCAGCTGAAGGAGAATGGGGTTAAGGTATAGGGTATAAGGTTTAAGTTTTAAGGCCCGCGGCGTTTAGTATTGGCTTAGTTCCGTTTGCTGATAGAAATTGGCCACTGCTTCGTGAACACAGAATTATGGCCAATAACTGTTAACCGACCACTAATAACTAATAACGAATAACTGATAACTGATTACTTGCCAATGGTCGCTGAAACCAAAATACTGACTCCTTGCTGGAATCAACAGACGACCGATGAAATCCGGAGGTCTTTCTATGGTAATGGGTGAGCTTACGCAGGAGACGGAACTCCTGGTAATCGGCAACGGGCCTGGGGGATATGCCGCTGCGTTCCGGGCGGCAGACCTGGGAATGGATGTGACCATGGTCGATACGGCCCAGCGACCCGGTGGAGTGTGCCTGTTTAAAGGGTGTATCCCATCCAAAACATTTCTGTACCTGGCAGAACTAATTTATGATGCTGATAAAGCTGCATCCATGGGGATTTCTTTCGGTAAACCGCAGGTCGACCTGGCGGGACTGCGGGATTGGAAAGCCAAGGTAATCGATAAGATGGCCAATGGCTTGGTCAGCCTCAGTGAGCGGCGCGGCGTGCAAATTGTCAACGGCCGGGCTGAATTCGAAAGTTCGGGCACGGTGCGCTTGTACGATTCCGAGGTCAGCCGCATTAAATTTCGCCATGCCGTGCTGGCCACGGGTTCCCGGCCGATTCCGTTTCCCGGCACTGACTTTAAATCCGGCGGCCGAATTATGAGCTCCACCGGCGCCTTGGACCTGGCCGATATCCCCGATAAGCTCTTGGTGCTGGGTGGCGGATATGTCGGCCTGGAATTGGGAACGGTATATGCAGCGTTGGGTTCCAAAGTTACCCTGGTAGAGTTTATGGACGGGCTGCTGCCGGGAGTTGATCGGGATCTGGTGCAGCCGCTAAATAAGAAGCTCAAGGTTATCTTCGAGGAGATCCTTTTAAAAACCAAGGTCACATCCCTTGAAGAAACCGACCGCGGTGTGGGCGTCACGCTGGAAGGTGATGTCGACAATCCGCAGCAGACGTTTGACCGGGTGTTGGTTGCCATCGGACGCCGACCGGCGTCACAGGGTATCGGCCTTGAAAACACCAAAGTTAAACTGGACGATAATGGATTTGTGGTTGTCGATGATCGGATGCGCACATCCGATGAGAAAATATTTGCCGTCGGTGATGTGGCCGGCGGCATGATGCTGGCCCACAAGGCAACCCGGGAAGGCAAAATCGCGGCCGAGGTCATTGCCGGCGAGCCGTCGGCCTTCGATGTGCGAGCTATACCCGCGGTGGTCTACACCGATCCCCAAATCGCCTGGTGCGGTTTAACCGAAGAGGAGGCCCGCCGCGCAGGCCGTCCGGTAAACGTGCAGCGATTCCCATGGAAGTTTTCAGGTCGCGCAACCACAATGGGGGCGCCGGAGGGATTGACAAAAATCCTGGTTGACCCGGAATCCGGACGAATTTTGGGAGTCGGCATTGCCGGTCGGGATACGGAAGGGCTGATTTCAGAAGGGGTGCTGGCGGTTGAAATGGGCGCTTTGGCAGAGGATATGGCCCTAAGCATTCATCCGCATCCGACGCTTTCCGAAACGGAAGGCGAGGCGGCTGAGATTTTTCTGGGTACTGCCACGCACGTCTTAAATAAGAAATGACGAATGTCGAATGACGAATGTTGGAATCGCTGCGCTCTGTCTTATCTTAATAACTATTGGTGATCCACTTTCTAAATATACGGCAAAAAAATGAAATCGGACTTGGACAAATCAAAAGAAGAGCTGATTCAAGAGCTTCATTTCCTCAGACGTAGAGCTGCCGAGGCCGATGAGTTGCGGCGGCGCCTGGCAGACGTTCAAAAATCCTGCATCGAACTTAAAGCCAGCTGCGACGCCCGCACCGCAGACTACGACAAAAAGTGTGCCGAGCGGGATCAAACGGAAAAAGCCCTGCGCCTGGCGGAGATGATCGTTGACCGCAGTCCGGTGATCCTCTTCCGGCGCAGCGCCGGGGAAAATTCGCAGTTGGAGTATGTCTCCGAAAATATTCGCCAAATGGGATATGAAACGGAAGAGTTTTTCAAGGGCGAAAATTTATTTAAAGACCTCGTACATCCCGACGATAAGGAGCGGGTCGGCTCCGAAGTCAGAAGCTATGCCGAAGCTGATGTGGAAGAATACACCCAGGTGTATCGCATCCTGACAAAATCGGGCGACATTCGTTGGATTGAAGATCAGACCTCGGTTGTGCGGGATGCCGCCGGGATCAAGACCCACAACCAAGGTATTCTGGTAGATATCACCGAACGCAAGCTGGCCGAAGACGCCCTGCGTAAAAGCGAAGAGAAATTTCGCCGCATCGTTGAGACCGCCGCCGAGGGATTCATTTTGATGGACGAAGATCTGGTGATTTTTGAGGTCAATGATGCCTATTGCAGAATGCTGGGCTATTCGCGCGAAGAGATTATCGGCAAACGACCCATCGACCTGGCCACCCCTGAATTCCGACAATTTATTGTGGGCAACAAGGATCATATTCTGGCCAAAGAGTATCGCGAGTTTGAAGGCAGTGTGGTGGCCAAAGACGGCCGGCACGTGCCGATCCTGATACACGGCAACACCCTGCGGGACGATCAGGGCAACGTGATCGGCAACATGGCGTTTATCACGGACATGACCGAGCACAAAAAAGCCCTGGCCCTGGCGGGCGAAGTTCAAAAAAGCCTGCTGCCCCAGGACAAGCCGAAGGTCCAGGGCCTTGACATCGCCGGACGCAATGTTTCCTGCGACGAGATCGGGGGCGATTATTTTGACTTTCTGTGGCGGCGTGAATCCAAGAAGGGACCGTTCAGCGTCGTCGTGGGAGATATCTCCGGTCATGGGGTGGATTCAGCGCTGTTGATGACCACGGCCCGTGCTTTTTTGCGAATGCGCGCCTCGCAACCGGGGACCATCTCCGAGATCATCACGGCCATGAATCGCCACCTGACCCAGGATGTACTCGAGACAGGCCGATTCATGACCTTGTTTTATCTGAGCATCGATCCGGAACGCAAATGTCTGGATTGGGTGCGCGCCGGACACGATCCGGCGCTGGTTTACGATCCGACCAAAGAACAATTCGAGGAACTCAAGGGAACCGGGGTCGCCCTGGGCGTCAACGATGCGTTTACCTATCAGCAGAATCAGAAGGCCGGCCTGACCAACGGCCAAATTATCGCCGTCGGTACCGACGGCATCTGGGAGGCGATTAACCGGGAGGGTGAGATGTTCGGCAAAGAACGCCTGCGCGATATCATTCGCAACAACGCCGACGCGGATGCCGCCCAAATACTAAACGCCGTTTATGACCAACTCAACGAATTTACCCTGGGCCGCAAAACCGAGGATGATATCACCCTCGTCATCATTAAGGTCGATGGAATTGAATGAAACCCGAATTGAAGGATTTAGGAATTGAGGGATTTGGGGATTGAGTGATTGGGGGGTTAAAGGATAACTTAATAAAGCCAGTTGTTGCGTAGATAGTGATGGAAATGTACATCAATCCCCATAAATACAGGTATATTCCGATACTGGAATGGTTTTGCTGAATCTCACCCATGGTTGATTCTCGTGTTTTTATTGTAGGGTGGGCTGTGCCCACCTTCGACCTCTAGATTTAGCGCTATTTGGTGGGCACAGCCCACCCTACAATAAAAAATTTATGCACCGTTAGGGTTAAATTAAAAGAGATAGAATTCCTTCAATTCCTAAATTCCTAAACCCCTGAATTTCTAAATTGAAACCAGATTTACTTTTCAAGCAAGATACAGGTATAAACGAATAACGAATAACTGATAACCCCTTACCTTTCCCCCTCCCCTTGACTTAAGTCAATGCAATCCGAACACAGGCATTGTATCGTTCCTGGTAAACCCACTATTATCCAAGGAGAAATACCATGTGCCAGAGCTACAGAGTCCCCTGTACTTGCAATCAAAATACGGCTGAAATCTTTTTCGGCAAGATGATCTTGAATGAAACCGCCATCGAAGAGGTCTACTGCCCCCAGTGCAGCCGGGACGTCGACTGCCACCACACCAGCCGGGTGTGGGACAATGGTTGGGTGCTGGAGATGAACATGGATATGGTGCGACAGTACTCCGGTTCCATGGGAATCGCACCCCATGAGCTCACGGCCGAAAAGGTCTTTGACGACGGCTACGCCACCTGGGTGGGGATCACCCCGGACGATACCGAGCGCCGAAACCGAGAACGCGATGAAATCCAAAAGCTCGCCAAGGTCGATGTTCTGGCATATTTTGAGGCGATGAAAGCGTGGGGCTTAAATCGCGAGCAGAGGTTCAGTGATCAGGGGTGGCGCAAGATGAGGGGACGGTGATTGATTGCGGATCTCGGATTGCGGATTTCGGATTGATGGAATCGCTGCGCTCAGTCGTTTTAAAACAGACCGTTCGATACAAATGCTCACGACAGGCAGAATTCCTTATCGTAGGGTGGGCATTGCCCACCAATAATGGCTGATTTCGTCGATCACAGGCTTCCAGCTATTTTTAATAAAGATTCACACATAACGAATAACACCTGATTGAGCGAGCCTCGTTCAATCAGGTATCCGTTAGGTCCAGCCCGGATCGATAGTCGGCGCGTCGGATCTTTTTTCGGTCAATTTTCCATCTGCATTGCGATGTTCGAACTGTGCGGCGCCGATCCGAATATCTTTCATATATCTCGCCTCCCAAGGGTGACACTAACGATGTTGATCAGTTCAGCCTAGACCGAAATTCAGATCAATGCCGTTCAGATGGCTTGCATCGCACCAGGTTTCGATTACCCAGCGCGTGGTGCCGTAGAATTCACCGTGGCTGACGATGGTCAGGCTGGCATTGGTCGTAATGTAGCAGCGCGGCTGGCCCAGCGGTAAGCCGGCCACGTATCGAAATATACTGTCCAGAACCCCACCATGGGCCACCACCGCCACTTTAGCGCCGAATCGCCCGGCCAGAAATTCTTCAAAAAAGGCCACATTGCGTTGATAATGCTGGCGGTGGCTTTCACCTCCAGGCAAGACATAATCCGGGTCGTCCCTGTTGAATTGGTCATACACCGCGCCATGCTGCTCCCTGATTTCCGGCACCGTCAGACCCTCGAGAACGCCGTAGTTGCGTTCCCTCAGCCGGCTGTCAAACTTCACCCCATGGCCGGTGAAACCGGCAATAATCGCTGATGTCTCCCGGGTTCGTCCCAGATCGCTGCTGATCAATGTGTCAAAACTAATGGCTTGCATTCGGCGACCGAGCGCTGAAACCTGGTTGCGTCCGGTATCCGTCAGCGGGCTGTCGCCGTGCCCCTGAAATCGATGTCCGGCATTCCACACCGTTTCGCCGTGACGTATGATCAGCAGCGATTTTTTGGACTGTGTTGACATTCCACATTTTCCTCCAATTACCTAAAAAAATTAGGTAGATTTTTTCTCGTCCTCATCCTCGAAGCTTTTGAACCGCTTTCAAACCCGAGTACGAGGACGATTTAAAGTCCCTTTCTTGGGGTTAACATAGGCGTAGTTTGATAAGAGCGCTGCCTCTGGCCAAAAAAACTGCCAGTCTGATCAATGAAAAGAAACTAACGAACTTCGAACATCGAACGTCCAACATCAAACATCGAATAATGTATTCTGTCTATCTTATTAAAAAGACTGAGCAAAGCGATTCCACCCTTCGACATTCTGCGGTTCGCTTTTAAATTTTTATGTAGTTTCACACGAGGGTTGCCGTGACCCCGGTTCTGTCATCTGACCTCTGTCATCTGTCATCTGTTCTCAGCCACCTGACACCTGACACCTGAAACCTCTGAAATATCAAGGTGTGCGGTAACATCGACAGCAAATTGTCAATATGGTGTCACTAAACGCCTTGCCTACCGCCTGATCCGCTCCTTGGCCGGAGATGAATTCTCCATTTATGAATAATTGGGTTTGCATGATATATATCTCCTATCACCTGAATTTAGCACGGTTTGTTGTTCGCCTTGAAAATGGGTTATAACGCAGTCGGCTATAAGGCGCGAATTTAGCGATAAAATCTCAGGTGTTGTTTTATTTTGTAGCGGAAAACCTATACCTGAGGGCCAGTCGTTGATCCCGTGTTCTTTACGGGGGTTAGAGATTATTGGCTATGCCATCTGTCCGAGTTTATTTTGGTTTCAGGTTGCAGCCCAGCCGCTGGCCAAAAAACGGCCGGTCAAATCGAAAAAGAAACTCATTAAATGTTTCGTATTAGATAAACCACGAAATACACGAAACACAAAAAAGCCATAAAACGTTCTATTTCGCATTTTAGTGTTTTTCGTGTATTTCGTGGTTCATATATATATATATATATAGTCTAAATTCAAATACATGGATGAAGTTACATACAAGTAAAAAGCGAATCCTGAGCTCGGGTTACTGAATAAAGCGGATTTCAGGCGTGTTGGAAGGCATTTTATTTATCAGCCTGGTTTGTTCTTTCTTAATTAATTCAAACGCATCATATACCTGTCCGGTAGCCGTAATCGATTGAAAGCGAAGGGTATTGCCTGAAATCGAGATTATCTGAAAAAGCTGGGTATTTTCGGCAGCCCGATCCATCCAGTCGCGGCCATCGAGCCGATACATTCCCGGCCCGCTGACGGAAGTAACATAGACCGGACCCGGGCAGCCGCTTTGCCCGGAGCAGGATCCACGGCCGCGCGCATAAGCATGATCATGCCCCTGAATTACCAGGTCCACTTTGAATTTTTCGAAAACAGGTTTCCAGTGTTCGATCAATTTATTATTGACGCGTCCTTTGGCAGACGAATATATGGGATGATGGAAAGCGATTATTGTCCAGTTGGATTTATTTTTCGACAATATTTTTTTCAACCATTTTGCCTGATCTTCAATTTCCAGGTTCGAATTGAGGGCGACGATTCGAACACCTTGAAAATCAATGTGGTAGACGGTCTCATCAAGATCTTTCCGACCCAGCTCCGGCAGGGCAAACTGGTTTTTCCAGTAGTTTGAAAGGATTGGTTCACGCAGCCCCCGCTTTTTATACTCGTGATTGCCGGCCACCGGAATGCTGGGAACCATTGCCAGGATCCATCCCCCGGCTTCAAACCATTCTGACCATTGATGATCGGAATTGCGACGATCGACCATATCGCCGGTGTGAATTATAAAGCGGGCTTTAGGTGCTTCAAGGATGGCGGCGCGTATCGTGCGCGACCACATTGAATACACATCGTGCTGGGCATCGCCCAGGTAAATGAATGAGAATTCCTTTTGTTCATCACTTGCCGTGCGAAATTGAAACCATTCGCTCCACACATTTCCACTGCCGACGCGATAGGCATAGAGGGTATCCGCGCGGAGATCGGTAAAGTTGACGGTATGGTAATATCTTTCCCCCCTGTCGGTATTCAGCATGGTGGATTGTGCTGTGAATTGTCGGGCACTGTTGACGAAATCGGGCGAAGGGTCCGATGGGGCGATTTCAGCCAGCGCCTGGCTGATTCGAATATCAGTCCGCCATGTCACGGCCTGGGTTATCCTTGGATCACCCTGCCAGGTGAGAATGATATGTTTGAAGGATTCCGGTTGCAGTAATCCTGCAGAGATATTCTCATGCCCGGGTGTTACTTGATTTCGATTGGCGGAAGCGTTTTTACAGCTATTGAAAAGTATTAATAAAATTGTAATATACAGTAAATAGAAACGCTTTGACTCAAGCATGGGCAAACCTTATAAAATGCGGAACTTCCTTTATTGCAGTTTTCGGATAGTTTCAAAGCTGAAAAGGGCAGACCCCCCGGGCCCGCCCTTTTGCATCAGGCTATTCCCTAACGTTGTCGAACATCAACCTTTGGCCGCGCTAAAATATTCGTTGACCTTGTCCCAGTTAATCACATTGAAGAAAGCACTGATATATTCGGGCCTGCGGTTCTGGTATTTCAGGTAATAAGCATGCTCCCAGACATCGAGGCCCAGGATCGGTGTTTTGCCCTGGCTTAAAGGATTGTCCTGATTCGGTGTCGTTACGATCTGCAATTCGTTGTTGCTCCAGACCAGCCAGGTCCAGCCGCTGCCGAACAACAGGGCGGCCGTATTTGAAAACTGTTCCTTAAAAGCGTCAAAGCTGCCGAACGAAGAATTGATGGCATCAGCCACGCCACCGCCGAAGCTGGTCTCTTTTCTTAACATGGGCCAAAAAAAGGAATGGTTGAAATGGCCGCCGCCATGATTTCTGACGGCTGTCCGGATACTTTCCGGAACCGAATCGAGACTGCGCAATAAATCTTCAACACTTTTGCTTTGCAAATCCGAATGCCCGTCGAGGGCGGCGTTTAGCTTGTCAACGTAGGTCTGGTGGTGTTTGGTGTGATGAATTTCCATTGTTTGGGCATCAAAATAAGGTTCCAGCGCATCATATGCGTAAGACAATTCAGGTAGATTGTGTGACATAATAGTTCCTCCAAATATAAGAGCAATCTTATGACGTCAAGATTGTTTGGCAGATAGGATTCTCTTCCTATTCTTCAGGTTAATATAAATTAATAATTAAACCGGGACAGCATGGCCCGGTAACGTCGAATAATTTTAGTATAAGCACGAAATTTGACGGCTCAACGGTATTTGTTCTTTTTTAATACTGCGATTAACTTTTGCGGATAATCCGTCATGATTCCGTCGACGCCTAAATTCAAAAGACGCTTCATGGACTCGGTATCGTTGACCGTCCACACCTGCACCCGCATATTGCGGTCGAGGGCTGCCGCCATAAACCGCTCGTCGACAACCTCGAGATCACCATAATTCGGGGGAACCTGCAATGCCTGGGCCTTGGGCCAATAAGCCGATTCCAAGTGCATTTTCTGCAATGAATAAAACCACATTGCTTCCGAGGCCCCGGCCGATGTTGCAACGGCCGGGCAGATCGAACGGAATTCTTTCAGGGCGCCGGCACTGAATGACGCCACCATGACTTTGTGTGCCATGTTATACTGCTGTATGGTTTGGCAAAGTGAAGTGATTGCGGCAGTTTTGGGATCTTTGATTTCGATGTTGATACGCATCCGGGGAAACTTCTGAAATACTTCGGTCAGGCTGGGAATTTTAATGCCCTTGCCGCGCATGGGAAACGGATTTCCGCCGTCACCCGTCCAGCGATAGGCGGCGTCTAATTTCTGCAAATCAGCCAGGCTGTAACTATCGACCGTGCCGGATCCGTTGGTCGTCCGATCGACGGTTTTGTCATGGATGACTGCCAGGTGGTTGTCCTGGGTAAGGTGGACATCGATTTCAAGTACGTCGACGCCCAGATCCACTGCGCGCTGAAAAGTGGGCAGGGTATTTTCCGGACCCAGGCTGCGTCCCCCTCGGTGGGCGATGACCTTGAACCCGGCCGGGTTAAAGTAAGGGTGGTCCGGGATCGGTTCGGCCAGGTAGCTCAAAAGACCAAAGACAACAACCGCTAAAGAAAGTAATACGAGCGTTGTTCGAACTATCTTTGGCAGTCGATTCATGTCAGCGTGCTACCTGACCCTCACGCAATGGAATCTGTGGCGTGCGTGGCTCGTCCGGATAAAGCCGCCCGACATACTGATCGTAGCCGTTGAAAACGGGAGTCTTAAACGACTTTCTGGTATCCAGCCAGTAGGATTTTTCCTGGCTCCAGCGTGGATGGGGAATGTTGGGGTTTACGTTGGATAAAAAGCCATATTCGTGACGCTGGATTTCCCAAAAAATTTTAGGCTGTCGCGAAACAAGTTCGATCTTTACCACGGATTTAGGGCTCTTGTAGCCGTATTTCCAGGGGACAATAATTCGGATCGGTGCCCCGTGCTGCTTCAACAGTGGTTTGCCGTAGACGCCGGTGACCGCCATTGTCAAATCATGCATGGCTTCATCCATTCTTAAACCTTCGTGGTACGGCCACGGGTATCCGGGTTTTTGCTGCACACCGGGCATTTGTATCGGTTTGTGGGCGGAAATGAAACGGACATATTTGGCCGATGGCTTTGGGTCTGCCTTATGAAGGAGTTTGCTCAATGGGAATCCGCTCCAGGGAACATTCATGGCCCACCTTTCCACACAACGAAAATGATAGAGCCGCTCTTCATGCTCGATTTTAAACAGATCGTCCAAATCAAGCGTCATCGGATTGTTGCACAGTCCGGTAATTTCAAATTTCCAGGGATCCACTTCAAAATCGTCCATGAATTTCCATACCGGGCCGCCGCGACCGGGTAAAAACTCGTAGAAATTATTGTGACTGGCAGCCACGTCCCGGGGGGTGAGATCAGTTTTATGGCCCTGGGGCAGCTTAATTTCATCATTGCGTCGGGCCGGAAAGACCTCGGGTCTCTTTATGGGTTCATCCATCAGACCGGCTTGACTGTCTATCGCACCTGCAGCCAGGAAGACCGCCGGGCTCAACAAAATGCCCTTGGCCGCGGTTGTTATAAACTTGCGGCGGGAAAAAAACACTTCCGGGGCAGTGGGGGTATGGGCTGGAATATCAGCCTTGAATTTTTCGGACATTGTCGCCTCCTAACCGGACAAGCCGGTTGCCGCGTAGCGGTGATTCCGTTGGTTCGGGGAATTGAAAATTTAAGATTTGATGAAATCGTAAAAAGTCACGGTAGTGCCAGGATACCCGCATTCGCGGGTATGACGTCATGTGTATCTATCTGATATTCAATCACTTATTGTCATTCCCGCGAAGGCGGGAATCCAGAATAATGGTAAAATTCCACTTTTCGCGAAATCGTCAAGATTTAAGATAGAAAATTTGTGGAGGTCACTTCGCTCCGTCCGTTTTTTAATCAAAAAATTACATTAAGTATCCAATCTTTATCAATGATAAATGCGCACTGAAGAAAACCGGTGAGCCTCGTAATCTAGGTCGCATATCCAGAAAGACCAAGTTTCCATTAAACTCTTGTGGGAGCGGCTTGCAGCCGCGAAGTTAAATGATCGCGTCTGCAAGCCGCTCCCACAAAGCATTTAACTTGTTTTTACCAGACAACCGTCCAACTGCTTTAAGCAGGGCGAAGCAAGTAAACAACAATCGGGCCATAAATCTCCTGCATTCCTCTTCTGCCGGGTACGGAATCGTTATTTTGATCCAATGGCTTAAATTTGTTGTCTCATCCGCGCGTTGTCAAGCGATGCACAGGATACACCGTGTTTTTGAAAGGTTACCAACATATTCTTGACAATGCCTTTCCGATTTAATAGGAAAAATTTTACCCCAATTGAGTTAAAACCAATTGATAGTTATTCGTTATTTGTTAGTGCTTTGAAAGGAATCCGAGAGATTTTGATATGACACTGTTTCGAATAACGATTAACAAATAACTGATAACACCGAATTGAGCCTGAGCATTTTTCCCTCAATGAGGATTTCTGCGAACGCTGCATCTGCCCGGGTCCGGATACATTTATTTTGACCGCCCTCAGACCGGGAAACACCGAAAACCAAGTCCTGTCAGCCGGCTGTTCTTCGAAAAACCTTTCACCTTCAGGAAAAATCATAACATGGGAATCCAAACGGATACGGACTCGGCTAAACTGGATGCCGACGGTCAGCAAAGACGCAGTCAGGTAATCGTTCACCGGGTTTTTTTGGCATCACCGGGCGATGTTCGGGATGAACGGGAGCTGGCGCGGACCGTCATCGAACAGATTCGCGCCGAGCGGGCCTTTCGGGGCCGCATTGACCTTGAGATTATTGCCTGGGACCAGCCGGGAGCAAGGGTCGCCATGGAAGCCAGCCTCACGCCCCAGGAGGCGATCAAAAGAGGACTCCCCCAACCGTCGGAATGCGACCTCGTCATTGTCATCCTCTGGTCGCGAATGGGAACGCCCCTGCCGGCCGACTACACCAAACCCGATGGGACCACCTATCTCTCGGGCACCGAGTGGGAGTTCCATGATGCCGTCACCGCTGCGAGGCACTCCGGCCGGCCGGCGGTCTGGATCTATCGACGCAGGCAAGAACCACAAGTCGGTTTAAATGATCCCGACCTTGAGGAAAAGCTGCAACAATGGAAAACAGTCGAGTCCTTTTTCCAGAACTTCGTCTCCGAGGACGTCTCACTGGCCGGCGGCGTCAATGCCTACCAGTCGCCGGATGATTTCAGCAGGCTATTCGAGCAGCATCTGAGGGATCATCTGACGAGTTTTATCGGAAAGCGATTTGACGGTAGCGAAACCGAACCCGAATTGGGGCCGTCTCAAAACGATCCGCAATCTGTCTTCAATCTGGACCGCGAAATCAGCGCCTATTGCAAAAAGGCCGAAGCCCTGCATGCGAACCTGCCGGTGGCGGGTTTCGCCACCCAGCTTAAAGTGCCGATCGATATCGAAGAGATCTATATCCCCCTGCATGCCATGCTGGACCTGCGAGGGGTGACCGAAGAGGCGTTTTTGGATGCGGATCATGCGGCCAGGGAATTGCGACAGCATGACGCTGGACTTGAAATTTCGATTCCGGAAGCCTTTATTCAATCCGAGAAGCGGGGGCAGCGGGGGATTGTCATCCTGGGGGATCCCGGCTCGGGCAAAACCACCCATCTCAAGCGTCTGCTGCTTTGGTGCCTGCGGGGCGGACCGGAGACGATCGGCCTGCCGGCGGAAATGCTGCCGGTTTTTCTGCCCTTGCGCAACCTCGATCGGCTGGATCAGGGACTGGATGCGTTCATCCAGGATCAATTGGCGGTCCCGCATCTGAAAACCGCCCCGGGTTTTGGCGAACGCCTGCTGCAGCGCGAGAATCTTCTCTTGCTGCTGGACGGCCTGGATGAGGTCGCCGATCCGGACCAGCGCCGGCAGGTGGCCGAGTGGATCATGGATGCCTTGCGCTGTCACCCCTCCTGTCGATTTGTGGTGACCTGCCGGTTTGCCGGATATAGCCCCAAAGTGCGCCTGGGAGAAAATTTTCTCGAAATGCACCTGCGGCCGCTCACCGAGGACCAGGTCGAGGTTTTCATTCACAACTGGTATAAAATCGTTGAAACGGGATTGGCCAAAGATCCCGAACAGGGCGAAGGGATAGCGCATGAAAAAGCGGCCGAACTAGTCAAACGTCTGCGCGAGCCGGATTTTCGGGTGCGGCGTGTCTTCGAGCTCACGCGCAATCCATTGCTGCTGACCAATATTTGCCTGGTGCATCGCCACCGGGGCGGCCTGCCGCAAAATCGTGCCCGCCTATATAAAGAGTGCATCGACGTGTTGCTGGAGCACTGGCGGGCGGCCAAGGACCTGCCGGTGGGCGTCACCGCCCAGGACGGTATGCGGGCGCTGCAGCCGGCCGCGTTGTGGCTGCATCAAAAGGAGGAACGAACGCGAGCCACGGCAGCCGATTTGGCCCCCCACATCGAGCCCGTTTTAAAAGCGCTGGAATGGTCCGGAAAAACGGCGGAGGAATTTCTGCGCACCATCCGGGACGACAGCGGTCTGTTGACCGGCTGGGACATCGACCACTATGGATTTATGCACCTTGGGTTTCAGGAGTACCTGGCGGCCAGGGAGATCCGCAGCCGGGCCTTGGCGGAAGATCGGACGGTTTTGACCGAGCTGGCATCCCACTTCGGGGAAAGCTGGTGGCAGGAGGTAGGGCTGCTCCTGCTGGCCCTCGAGGATCCTTCCCTGTTTGTGCGCTATATGCGCGAGGTGGTCAAGCTGCCGGCGTTCGCGCAGCACCCGGCCCTGGTGGAAATGTGTCTGGACGATGCAACGGAAAAATACCCCAAGCCATTTGTGGACCTATTAAAAATTGTTCCCGGAGAAGATGCCGACCTTTGGAAGCGGCAGCTTGCAGCCTTGCGTATTCTGGTACGCCTGGATCCGACAGCGATCAAAACGCGTCAACAAAGACTTGCACGGCATCCATCAGAAGACATCCGCCGGTGGATCGGCGACCGCATCGCACAAACGGCCCTGGATGTTGTTGTTGCGAGACAAGGCGGTTATGAGCTGGTAAAAATTTCCGGCGGCGGATTTATGATGGGATCGGCGGAGACGGAAGAGGGGCGTTTTGAGTGGGAATCCCCGTTGCACGAGGTCCAGGTTTCGGATTTCTACCTGGGGCGATTTCCGGTAACAAATGAGGAATACGGGCGGTTTATGAAGGACAACCCGGAACTACCCGAACCAAAATACTGGGCCGATCGGCGTTTCAACCGGTCCCGGCAGCCGGTGGTCGGAATCAGCTGGGAGGATGCCGGGCGCTATGCCGCCTGGGCGGGGTTGCGGCTTCCGAGCGAGGCCGAATGGGAATACGCCTGCCGGGCCGGCACGGATACGCGGTTTTACACGGGTGATACGGAAGATGATCTGGAACGAGCCGGCTGGTATATTAAAAATTCGGGTGAAGAACTTCATCCGGTCGGTGAAAAGGAGCCCAACGCCTGGGGGCTTTACGACATGCACGGCAATATCTTTGAATGGGTGGAGGATGATTGGCACGACAACTATCAAGGCGCACCGGATGATGGTCGTGCCTGGGTTGATGATCCAAGAGGCGCTTTCCGGGTGGTGCGCGGCGGCGGCTGTGGCGACGTCGCTCAACGCTGCCGGTCGGCGTACCGCAGCGGCGTCCGGCCCGGCGTCCGCGGCAGCTACGTCGGCTTTCGTCTCTCCAGGTCCATTGTACTTGGCCATCTCGAGGACTGAGTGATGAGGACTGGGGACTGAGATATGAGGACTGGAGACTGAGTAGGCTGGTGAGGCTTTGAAAAGATGTGGCCTCGAGGAGCGCTGTGCTTGAAGAGCGTTTCACTTTATGAGCGCTTCGCTTGAGGCGGCAAGGAAGGGGGCTGAGGGCTGAGTACGGAGAAATGAGGACGGATAGATGGGGACTTGGGGGCTGAGTAGATTGGTGTACCATTGAAAAGATGGGGAATCGAGGAGCGCTGCGCTTGAGGAGCGTTTCACTTTATGAGCGCTTCGCTTGAGGGGTTAAAGAAGAGGACACAGGGCTGAGGAACCGTTGGTCGCCCTGATGGGCTATTCCACGGCAAGCGGATAACCGCAACCTCAGGGCGTGATCAATTTCGTCACTGAAAACCTGGTCCCCCCTCCGGGCTGGAACGTTGGAATATCGAAGATCCGCCTACGAGGACTGGGTTTAGCGGTATGGGATCTCTATTTATACAGATGGCACGGAACAGTTTATAAAATCAGACCATCATCCGATTTCGATTCCCAATATTCCACTATTCCAACATTCCATTATTCCATTCGGAGATTTTAGTAAAATCCACCCCTCCAGTTTGAAATCAAAGCCGGGCTCTCTGGGCTCGGATTCTATACCCCGCTTTAGACCCATCACTCCAACACTCCATCACTCCAGCACTCCTATATTTAACATCCGGGGACACTGAAATTCTGCTTCAATAAATTCCGAATCGGTAAAAAGAGGGGCTGCCGCCCGGGCGGCCATTCCGACCATTGCCACATAACACATTTATGGGGTTCTTTGACTTCCGGCTCACCGGAATCATGGTCGGCGATGACAAAAAGGGTGACGTAATGTTTGTCTTCGGCAGCAAAGATGTCATTGGTGTAAGGGCCGAAGCGCATGTTTTTGATTCTCAGACCGGTTTCTTCAAACACTTCCCGCACGGCACAATCGGTGATGGATTCGTTGAACTCCAGATGACCTCCCGGAAAAGCCCACGTGTCCGCCCCATGTGCGTTTTTGCGTTTTCCCAGCAGCACGCGATTGTCCTTGATCACGATAACAGCCACACCGATTAGAGGTCGACTGTCCATTTTGCGATCTTCTTGGTTGTCAATATTGCCACTCCCTTGGCATATGGGAAAAAGATCAAAGATCAAAGCATATAAGCTCAAAGATGAAAGCTCAAAGGTGAAATGAAAAAGCTGAAAGCATAAAAGCTCAAAGCTCAAAGGAATTTAAAGACTCAATTCCTTTTTCCGACTTCGTCTAGCCTGAGCTTGTCGAAGGCCGCATTCCCACTTCCGACTTCAAGTATCAGTCCTCTGCGTGCCGCTGCGTAGCTCGGAGAGCGAAGTCGGGTCCTCTGACCTCTGTCCTCTCCTTTACCGCATCAAGCGAAGCGCTCATCAAGTGAAACGCTCTTCAAGCGCAGCGCTCCTCCAGGCTGGATCTTTCCAAGGCCTCACCAGCCAGCTCAGCCCTCAGCCCTCTACCTTCCACCCTCTACCCCCAGTTTTTCCGCCTTAAACCTACTCGCATGCAGCTCCTCGACCAGTTCGTGTTCATTCTCGATACCTTTTTCAAAGGTCGTTACCCACGTTGCAATTTCATCGATGCGATGGGCATCGCTGCCCCCGGTTCCAGGGAGGCCGAGCATTTGCGCGACCTTGCGGGCCATTTCGTTTTCGTCTTGCGCCAGTTTTCCGTTGCCGATCTCCACGGCATCCACAAACTCAAATATTTTGCGTTTGCCGGCTTGCGCGACCGTCATCTGGAGCTGGCCGATGCCAAAGGTTTTGAAGCCGCGAAAAGGATGGGCCGCGATCATGAATCCGCCGGCCTGCTGAACTTTTTGCCGCAGCTCCTGGATCATCATCACTTCCTTGATGTCTTCATAGAATCCGAAAACCAGAACATCGCCCTGGTTGGTGGTAAATTCGTTGCCGCGAAATATTTTAATCCCGTTTTCCCGGGCGAGCTTATCCACCGCAGCGGGATCCCATAGAACCTGGTGCTCGGTGAGACAGATGCCGTCGAGCTTCAATCTTCGAGCTTCTTGAACCAGGGCATGGGGATCGATATAGCTGCAGGCGGAAAGCGGGGATGTGTGAATATGCAGATCGATGCGCATAAATTATCTTTCGAAGAAAAACCGTGTTGACACAAATACTAGACTAAATCCCGATAAAACATTTAGGTAAATTATTGCATTAGATATTAAAAGGTTAAAGTGATCTTTCCTTTTGACGACGATTTTATGGACGATGAATGGAATTATTCCACCAATTCCTGTAATAATACCCAATATCAGCCCAGTCGCTGAATTTTTATCGATTTCTAGTAAGCCGTAAAAAAGGAGTATAATGATTGGAATATGAAGAAGCAAAAAACCGGTGATTTTGCCGGGCAACTTCAATATCTCCCATTCCTTTTCATAGGCGGATTCGATCTCATGCAATAGCAACAACGTTGCGTTTACAATATATAGCATTGTAATCGTTTTCATTTGGGATCATATGCCGGCTGCAGTGCAATCCATTGTTCCACAAACTCCGCCTGATCCAGGCCGGGATCGGTTTCAAGCGCCCGCCAAAGGTCCTTGCTCAGGCAAGCCTGATCGAGGCTGCGGCCGCATTCGATGATGATTTCGGCGAAATGCTCGCAGCCCTGGCGGCCGATTTCCTTCATGATGCGGCGGTCCCAGCCGTCCTCCCGCAGGGACATGCCGACAGCGGTTTGAAGCACGGGCAGGGCCTGGGGACAGACAAAATTGGTATAGCGTTTCATGAGCCCTTCAATGGCCAGGATCTCCCCGTCGGAAAGACGCACATCCATGTTGATTTCCATGCTGTAGATATGATCGTCCTGAATGCCATTGAACCTTACGATTTCTTCATTCGGGAACTCAGCCCCGATAATCTGACTGCGGCTGAAAGTTTTCATTTTGATTCTCCGTTTACGGAATTTGTAAATGACTAAATTCCGGAAATTCAGGAATTTAGTAATTCAGGAATTGAAGGAATTCTACCTGTCGTGAGCTTTTTTTGTCGAACGATCTGATTTATTTTTTTGGGTTTATCTTTTAATCCCCCAATTCCTTAATTCCTAAATTCCTCAATTACTACCCAAATTTGGTTGAAATAATAAATTCACGACGATAAACATGGTATCTAATTTAAGGCGTCTATAGTCATTGCATTATCGGGCTGTCATCCTGAAATGCCACGCAACTGCGTACCAGCCTGGGACTATTTTTGACCATTTCCTTCAAAAAAGTCAGCATTTGCTCGTCGTCAAGCTGCTCTCCCGCCTGGACCACCGGACGGGTAAAATTGAGGATGACGGCATTGGCGCTTTCGAGCACCGCCTGGGCCAGTACGGGACAACCCTGGGGACCCTCCAACAGCCCCTGGACAATCTTGCGGAAACCGGCGCCGACTCTGACGCCTTCAATTTTTTTGATCAGCTCGGGCGCCGCCTGCCAGTTCTTGGGGACCAGCCCATCCAGGACGGCTTCGGCCTCCACAATTTCAAGGTCCGGCACCTGCACCCTGATATTGACTTCAGCCGTCAGTAAATCGTCCGTCAAGCGCCATGCTAACCCGATGCTGCCATCTGCCTGGGGTTCGACCTCCACGACTTTGTTTCTTAAAAAACGCAATATCATCTATTTTCTCCTAAATTTGTTGAGGACAAATAAAACATCTAATGAAATAATGACGAATGTCGAATGTCGATTGACGAATGGTGGAATCGCTTCAGGCTTGGGGCTTCGCTCTTCGAGCTACGACCCAACAAGACGGCCCGACACGTCGCTCAGTCGTTTTAAAATGGACCGTTCGACAAAAGACTCACGACAGGCAGAATACCTTAAATCCAAAATCCGCATTCCAAAATCCAAAATTTGGTTTTTGAAGTTTCTTTTCTTTGATCAGCCCGGCTGTCCTTTAGCCGGAGGCAGCGCTCGTATGAAACATCTTAAAGAGCTTGTTCGACCGAGTAAATCGCGGTTGAAAACCGCTCCCACAATCTAAAATAACGCTATGCATCGATGTAAATTCCGTTTCAATTTGACTGGCCGTTTTTCGACCGGCAGCCGGGCTGACATTTCAAACCACATGTCTCTATGTCAAATAAAATGATAGAATACCTTAAAACCGCAATCCGCAATCCGCAATCCGCAATCCGCAATCCGAAATCGAAAATTTTCAATCAACCTTATTCTTTCTCTCCCTCTGGATCTTTTTCAATTTCTGCCACAGCTGCTTCACCTGCCGGCGGGTTTGCTCCTGGGAGCCGGAGTTGTCGATGAACAGATCACAATAGCCCTTTTTTTCATCTATCGAGAGCTGAGAACTGATCATGTTCATGGCCATTTCCTCCGACGAACCGTCACGTTTCATCAGGCGTTTCTTTTGTTCCTCCTCGGAGGCGTAGACCATTAGGACGTTATGAAAAAAAGATTGCATATTGACTTCGATCAACAGCGGCACCACGGCCTGGATGATGACATCCGGATCTTCAGCGGCAAACTGCTCAACCTGTTTGAAGAACTCTTCATAAATGCGGGGGTGCTGAAAACTTTCAAGTTTTTTCTTTTTTTCCAGATCCTGAAACACGATTTCACGTAACTTGTTGCGGTCCAGGCTGCGGTCTTCTTTCAGCACCTGCTCCCCGAAGAAAGCGACAATATCCTGCCAGGCCGGCTTGTCGGGTTCCACCACCACCCGGCTTAAAACATCGAAATCAATGGTGCGGGCGCCCAGCTCCGCCAGCATGTCGGCCACGGTGGTCTTGCCGGTGGCGATGCTGCCGGTCACTCCTAACAGCAGCCGGTTGTCGTTGCCCCTGAGCTTGTTGATCATATCTTCCGCTCCATAGGCGGCCGGAAACGCATGGGCCACATCGCTTTCCGCACCCGCATAGCTGATCGGGTAGCGGATGCCCCGTTTATACAGCGCTTCCATCCCATTGAGGGCCTTGTCCATCATTTCCGCGGGAATGGCCATGACCATTTCATCATCCTGGGCGTGGCCGTAGCGGCGCTCGCCATAGCAGGGTATGCTCAACGCCGGTTTACCGTTGAGGTAACAGCGTGCAATGGCATCGCTGCATGAACTTTCCCCAACGCAATAAAACTGCATGACTTCGTAATTTTCAAACTGAAGCGAATTGATCAACAGCATCATCTGAGCCGGATTGGCATAAATCAGGACAATGTCGGGGTCAAAGGGATTGTATACCAGGGGGGCCATCGCCACTGCCTGATATTTACCGCTCGGAAGCCGCGGAATTTCAGCTTCATACTTTTTGGCATCGGCCCTGCTTTTGGTCCAAACGATACTGCGGAATGTGCCGTCTTTCATGTAGTCCGGAATATCCGTCAACCCAATGATCGAAGGACATACCACCGACATGAAGTCGGCCGGCTCGGCGCCGACGGTCCAGTCGAAGTTTCTGACCATGTTGATCAGCTGGCAGAGCGTGGACTTGTGGTTCATTCGCCTAATAAAAGGAATCTCCGATAACGCCTGCCGTTCTTCATATAATTTAAAAGCCACCGGAAAAGACTTAAGCCGCATCAACTGCTCCAGCCTTCGAATCGGCGTTTCCCAATCACGGGCAGTGTTCATGTTGCTCTCCCAACCCGGACAGGCCGGTATTGAAGATTGAAAATTGATGAAATCGTAAAAAGTCGAATTCATCATGTGTTTGGTGTTTCGTGTTTGGTGTTTGGTAAAACACTTCACACTTTATATCAAGATGTTATACCACTAAACACCAAATACTAAACACTCTCGTAAACAGTTCGTTTTTTGACTTTTTACGAGACTGTCAAAATTGATAATTGAAAATTTGTGGCATTCCATCATTCTATTTGCAGGCGCAGCATATCGACTTGACGATGACTTTATTGCGATCCCTTCTATTATGGCGTTTGAACTGCAGCTTTTAAGATGCGAGCTGGGTCGCTGTCGCCAACAGAATTTCACATCCTAAAGCGATGTCATCCAGCCGGGAGTATTCCTGCGGACAGTGGCTGAAACCGTCTCGGCTCGGAACGAAAATCATACCGGCCTCTGTCAATGGCGCAATCAGGGCCGTGTCGTGCCCGGCACCACTGATCATTTTATAGGGTTCCACATTCATGGCTTTCGCTTTTTCCTCCAGCATTTCGATGATTCTTGCCGAAAGTTTCACCGGTTCGGCCTCCGACAGCTCTTCGATCTCGAATACCAGCCCCCTTTCGTTGCAGATATTTTTCACCGTGTGATGCATTTTGCCGACTGCGGATTGGAGAATCTTGCGGTTCGAATCCCGGACATCCACACTGAAGTTGACCTGCCCCGGTATGACATTGACCTGCGCCGGTTTACAGGTAATTCGGCCGACGGTCGCCACGGCATTGGGGCCGGCATCCCGGGCGATTTGATCTATCTCGATGATGATTCTGGCGGCTGCCTGCAAAGGATCGGATCGGTCCTCCATCGGAGTCGTACCGGCGTGATCGGCCGTACCTCTGATGGTGATATTCAGTTGACGGATGCCGGCAATGGCTTCCACCACCCCAATTCGACGGTCGCGTTTTTCCAATACAGCGCCTTGCTCAATGTGGACTTCCAGCATGGCTCCGAGGTCAGGGGGGATGAGTCGGTTGTTATCGGTGATTGCCAGATCGGCTTGGGCCATGGCTTCCAGATACGACACGCCCCGGTTGTCCCTAATCGACGACAACTGCTCGTTTTCCAACAGTCCGGTCCAGACCGAGCTGCCGAGAAGGCCGCGGCCGAATCGGGAGCCTTCCTCTTCGGCAAAAATGACCACATCGACCGGCCGTCGATGAGGTGTTTTATCTTCCACAAAAATGCGGGCAACCTCGAGGGCCGCCACGACGCCTACGACACCGTCAAATTGTCCCCCATGGGCCACCGTGTCCAGATGGGAGCCCATCATTATTGCCCGGCTATCCTGGCCGGAACCATTGAGCCGGCCCCTGATATTGCCGCCCCTGCAAATATCCGTCTGTGCTCCGATTTTTTCCAACTCCTTTAGAACGTAATTGACAGCCGCGCGGTATTCCGGTGAGAAAGTCGGTCGGGTGATACCATTGCCGGGGGTCGCATTGAATGAATTTATCGTTTCAATGTCCAATTGAATTCTATTAGTTTGAACTCTCAATTCGTGCCCATCCTCCAAAAAATCAGATTAAGTTTGTTGTTGCAAATCGGTTATCAGGTAATAGTATCAACTAATGTAAAAAAATTCAGTTTTTTGGCTGAGATATTGCGGCAAACCCGGGCGCATTGTCAACCGTTTTCTTTTTTCCATTGATACACGCCCGGCAAGTGTGGCATAGGTTTATGGAGAGGACAGAGGACAGATGACAGATGACAGAGGTTGATGAAGTCGGAATGCGGAGATCGGAAAAAACAGCGTGCAGGGCAGGGGCAGAGGACGGATGACAGTTAACAGATGACAGAAGACGGAGGGCAGAAAACAGACGAAAGAAGACTGAAGAAAGACGGCAAATGTCAGAATCTGAGAAGGAAAAATGTCAGAGGACTGAAGGCGGAGGACAGGCGACAGATAACAGGTGATAAACAGCAAATTTGAGACAGGTTAAAATTTTACGCCAACGGCGGAAAAGGTTTTAGGATTAACCCAGGTCAGATTCACGATCATATTGATCAACAATGGACCCGATATTGCACATACTTCAATCTAATTTCTGTTTTTCTATTTTCTGTTCTCTGTTCTCTGACCTCTGTCATCTGTCATCTGTCATCTGACCTCCGAACTCTGTCACCTGACACCTAACTTTAGTCTGGACCAACTATTGGGACTTAACCGAGGATTAACTTTAGATAGAAAAGAGGTGAAGCTATGGTGGACATTCACAAACTGGTCAGTGAGCAAAAGGAATTGGTTATCAAAACCCGGCGGGATCTGCATCGCATACCGGAAGTCGGCTATACGGAAGAAAAAACATCGGCCTACGTGGCGGACTATTTGACCCGCGAAGGTCTGGAGGTGCAGACCGGGATCGCGCAATTCGGGGTGGTGGGGTTGTTGAATACCGGTAAACCCGGTCCGACCGTGATGGTCAGGGCCGATATCGACGCCCTGCCCCTGCAGGAGGAAACCGGTTTCGAGTTTGCCTCGACCCATGACGGGGTGATGCATGCCTGCGGCCATGACGCGCATATGTCGATGGGGCTGGTTGCCGCGACGGTTTTAAATAAAATCAAAGACGAATTAACCGGCACGGTGAAATTCATCTTTCAACCCGCCGAGGAAGGCCCCGGCGGCGCCGAACCCATGATAAAGGAAGGTGTGATGGAAAATCCCAAAGTGGATTATGCCATTGGGTGTCATGTCTGGCCGGAAATTCCGGAAGGCACCATCGGCGTTCGCTCAGGACCATTCCTGGCCGCCATGGATCGCTGGGACCTGAAAATTATCGGCAAGGGCGGACACGGTGCCATGCCCCATCAATGCGTCGATGCGCTGGAGGTGGGAACCCAGGTTGTCAATGCTCTGCAGCGCATCTCCAGCCGGCATATGAGCCCCCTGGAGCCGGTCGTCGTGACTGTCGGCAGTTTTCATGCCGGGACCGCATTTAACATCATCCCCGGCGAAGCAGTGCTGAGCGGCACCACCCGAACATTCAACCTGGATGTTTGGAACTCCTGGGAGGAGCGCATGGATAAAATCATTCGCGGCGTCTGCCAGTCGATGGGGGTAGAATACGAGTTCAAATTTTCCAAGGGTTATCCCCCCACCATCAATGACGAGGCCATGTCGGATTTGGTGCGTCGCTGCGCGGCCGAGGTGGTCGGAGCAGATAAGGTGGTCGAGCCCTCCAAAACCATGGGTGGAGAAGACATGTCTTTTTTTCTGCAAAAGGCCAAGGGCTGTTTCTTTGCGCTGGGAGTCGGCAGTGAAGGCCGTGCGCCGGTTCACAATCCCCGGTTTACTTTCAATGAGGATGTTCTAACCCTCGGCGTGGAAACTCACTGCCGGTATGCGTTGGAGCTATTGACCTAGTTGTGGGATTCTGGGAATATTGCCTTTGAGTTGCTTACTAAGGAATTTCTGTAAAAATAAGGCTCAGGAGTAGTGGAGTAATGGAGTATTGGAGTATTGGAGGAATTACATTTCGGATTTTGGATTGAAATTTTCAATCTATAAACTCCTATATTCCGCAATCCGCAATCCCAAATCCGCAATCGGGTTGCTCCAACACTCCGACACCATGCCTTCGATATAGCCGATATTCTTAGACCTTGCGGCGAGGACCAAGTCTCATATTTGGAGCAACGATGACCCGGTTTCGTCTCTTCTGCCTCAAAAACGTAATGTTTGCGGCAAACTTAGCAGCTACCGGCGTGGGAGCCGGGTTGCTCTATGTTATTTACGAGTTTGTCCTGCGGGAGCACCAGCCGGATAAAGTTGAATTTCATATACGCACCTCCAATTACCTCGGGATCATCTTCGCCCTGCTCTTTGCGGCGATCGTTGTTTATGAATGGCCCATTCGTCGCTACCTCGACAGATTGGGATCCAATGAATCCATGCCTGCCGGTCTCCAGGCAGTTGTTGAAAAACGGCTGTTGAACGAGCCTTATTACATTATCGGCATCGATATGACCGCCTGGATCCTCGGTGGTGTGACTTTTGCTGTATTCGAGCACCGCTATGGCCTGGCATGGCAGGAAATCAGCATGAACCGATTTGATGCCCTTTTAACCGGCCTGGTATCGACAACCCTGGCCTTTTTTCTCCTCGAAAGAATATTGCAGACCTATCTGGTACCCCACGTTTTCCCGGGGGGGAAATTGTATAATGTCAGAGGCGCCCGGCGCATCAATCTCACCGTCCGGTTATATGCGGTTTATGTAGCTATTTGCTTGATCCCGCTGCTGGCAATCCTGGCCAGTCTCTACCGTGTTTCCTTTTCCAGCCGTCCGCCGGCTGAATCCTTTGACATGTTTGCCTCTGGCCTACGGACCATCGTTCCAATTGTGATGGCCGTCGGCGCCGGACTGGTCCTGATCATCGCGCTGAATCTAAAAAAATCCCTGGACGCGATGGTGCTGGTTTTAAAGCAGGTTGCCGGGGGCAATTTGGGATTGCGGGTCAGTGTCACCTCCAACGACGAGATCGGATATGTCGGCGATGTGATCAACGATATGACCGAGGGGCTCAGGGAACGCGACAAAATGCGTCATTCGCTGGACTTGGCTATGGAGGTTCAGCAAAGCCTTCTACCCAAAGGCAATCTGAAAATCAACGGATTTGATATTGCCGGAAAAAGTATATACTGTGATGAAACCGGCGGCGATTATTACGATTTTATTTTAGCGGGAGAACCCGACGATCGAAATATCGGCGTGGCGATTGGTGATGTATCCGGCCATGGCATTCCCTCGGCTCTGCTCATGGCAACGGTTCGTTCATCCCTGCGGCAGCGCTTATCACATGCCGGAAATATCGATCGGATTATCACCGACGTCAATTGTCAGTTGGCGCGTGATGTCGAGGATACGGGCCAGTTTATGACCATGTTTTATCTGAACATCGACGTGCCAAATCATAAAGTTTACTGGGTTCGCGCCGGCCATGAACCCGGCATATTCTATGATCCGGACACCGGCGCATTCGAAGAGTTGAAAGGCCCCGGTCTTGCACTCGGCGTGAACGAAGCGTGGCAGTATGAGATGAACGAAAGAATCGCACCCACTCCCGGCCAAATCATCGTTCTCTCTACAGACGGAGTATGGGAAGCCCATAACCCTGAAGGAGAAATTTTCGGCAAAGCGCGTTTGAATGAAATTATCCGCCAACATGCCGCCCGCAAATCAGATGAGATAATTGCAGCAATTATTGCAGCGGTGAATCAATTCCAGGATGATTCCGGGGCGGAAGATGACATCACATTGATAGTTGTCAAGAGGGAGGGAGAATAGGACCCGGGATTGTGAGCATTTGCAAAATCTGCATTTATTATTACAAACTGTTTTTATTCCTTTGACATCGCGAGCTTTAATTTGGGATTTTGGAATGCGGATTTCGGATTGATGGAATCGCTACGCTCTATCGATTAAATCGTCGATACGGCGCCACTCAATTCCTTATGATATAAACAGGAAAGGAGAATAAAAATGATAAGGATACATATCAGAAGATCCGTACCGGAAGACAAAAAAGAAGATCTGCGGCGGCTGGTCAATCAACTGAGATCCATCACGATGGGTACCCCGGGATACATTGCCGGCGAAACCTTGACCCGAGTGGATAAACCCGGTGAGAGTTTGGTGGTCACCAAATGGCAATCCCTATTTTACTGGAACCAATGGTTTGAGAGCAAGGAAAGGGCCGAGATTCAGCGCCAAATTGATCAGTTGCTGGGGGAACAGACTCGATATGAGATATACGAGTATGACTAGGCGGTTAGTAAAATCATATCGACAACCTGCTGACGATCTTGCTGCGCACCTTGGTAATACAGAGGTCCCAGGTGTAAGGTTTCAGGTGTCGGGTGTCAGGTGTCAGCCCAGCCTTTGGTCGCGGGCGACCAGTATGATCGGAATTAGAAACTCTGTTCCTTCACCAACCTATTGTCGGCCACCCTGCCAACCGAAAACGGCGGGCCCAACGGCTTGCCCTTTCAGTAGCGTGGACGAGGACGAGCAAGATCTAAACACCCTATTTGGGGGAAAAATTGATGTCTGATTCGAGGACTTAGCACCTCGGTCTCCTGACACCTGACACCCGACACCTGAAACCAGGCCTTTTTGCAAAGTTAGAGTTGATGCAAGTTTCGGGTATCTAATCCAGGACCGATAAGCGTTGAATGATCTAAATTATAAAGAAGCGCTTTTGTACGTGATGAGCGGTACCGGCAACACTTACCGTGTCAGCCGCTGGATCGAGGAAATTGTCAACCGGCATCAGGTTGAGACGAATGTGGTGATGATCGAGGACGCCGATTTCGACAATGACATTCGCCCATCCCCTGATGTTCTTGTGGCACTATTGTTTCCCACACACGGTTTTATGCCGCCCTGGTCAATGATCAAATTTTTGTTCAGGATTCCTATGCGCAATAAAATACCGCTAATCTGTGTGGCCACCCGCGGTGCACTAAAGATCGGACCATTGCAAATTCCCGGGGCATCCGGTTTCGCAACTTTTTTTGCAGCCATCCTAATGCTGGCCAAAAGATATCGGGTCAAGGCCGTTTTCAGCCTGGATATGCCTTCGAATTTTATTAATTTTCACTGGGGGCTGCATCCGAAAAACGTTGCTAAAATATCAAATAAAACCCATTCGCGGCTAGAACTGTTGATACCCAGGATTCTGAATGGCGGGAGAATTTTTTTCACGCGCAATAATCTGTGGGAATTTGCATGGTGTGTATTTTTATTCTGGCTGGTCCCGCTTCTGCCTATCGCCTATTTGATAATCGCCCGGATGTTTATGGCCAAAGTAATGTTCTCCAACCACAAATGTATCGGCTGCGGAATGTGTGCCCGGCTTTGTCCCAATCAGGCCATTGTGATGAAATATGCCGGCACAAAGAAACGCCCTTATTGGACCTATCACTGCGAAAACTGTATGCGCTGTATGGGTTATTGCAGCAAAAAGGCGGTGGAAGCCGGACACTCCTGGGCTGTTATGCTCTATTTCATTATATCCGTTCCGGTCGTATCATATGTCTGGATGTGGCTGCATGCGGCATTGGACTTCTATCCGGTGGGATATGGTTACTGGCCGATGGAAGTTGCCTACATTTTTGGTTTTTTGATTTATATTTTTTACTTTTTACCCGCTGTCTTTTTGTCGTACTGGATCTTTTGGCATCTGATTCAGTTTCCGGTTTTCAATAAACTTTTTTCTATCACAACACTTACCCATTACTATCGCCGCTATCATCAGCCGGATACCAGGCTCAAAAATCTGGCCGGGAGTAAGGGCAACAATAGAACCCGAGTCGAGCGAAAACCGCTAAATTAGTGTCTATTTATTATTTGAACTCGTGATGACATAAGAGCGGCGGCCTCCGGCTAAAGAACAGCCGGTCTGATCAAAGATGGAAACTAAGATTATGTGCTAAAGTAGGGTCGATTTCCGCACAGTTGATTAAGTTGAATGGTTGATTGAGTTGACTGGGTGATCACCCTACCCAACTTAATAAGCTTAATAAACGCTACGGAGACCCGCACTGCGGCTGCTGGCCGCCTTCGCCCCAGCGATTTGCTGACACCTGACACCTGACACCTGACACCCGAAACCTTCTTTCTTGTGTAGTTTCACACGAGAGATCAAACAATATGGCAGACAACACGCAAAATCCCATGGACGAGCCGCGCTACTGCGGAATTCCGACTTTTATGAGAACCCCGTACACAACGGACCTGAGCGATTTGGACATTGCCCTGGTCGGCGTGCCCTATGACGGCGCCGTGGAAGCGCGATCGGGCGCCCGTCAGGGGCCCCGGCAGATCAGAGATATGTCCAGCATGATGCGGTCCATTCATCATGTTACGCGAATCAATCCCTATGAATTGTGCCGGATTGCTGATGTCGGTGATGTTCATTTCAGCCAAATTTTTGATATTGCCGCCAGCCATGCCGACATCGCCGGCTTCTACTCAAGGCTTCATCAGGCCGGCATTGTTCCCATAAGCGCCGGCGGTGACCACTCCATTACGCTGCCGATTATGCGGGCGATTGCTTTCAAAGATCCGGTCGGCCTGGTGCATATCGATGCTCATACGGACTGCTGCGATGAGGAGATGAATTCAAAATATAGCCATGGCACGCCTTTCCGGCGAGCGGTCGAAGAAGGCCTTTTGGACCCGAAGCGAGCTATTCAAATCGGGATCCGGGGTGCCGCCAGTTCCGATGAATGCTGGGAGTTCGGCCCCAAGCACGGCATCCGGATTATGTATATCGAGGAATTCAATAAACTCGGTATCGAAAAAGTTATCGCGGAGGCACGTCGTGTGGTAGGCGACGGTCCAACCTATATTTCCTTTGATATCGACAGCCTCGATCCCGCGTTTGCGCCGGGGACGGGGACGCCCGAGATCGGCGGCCTGACTGCGACAGAAGCCCAGGGTTTGATCCGTGGCCTCCGGGGGTTGAATCTTGTGGGGGCGGATGTGGTTGAGGTGGCGCCACCGTTTGATTCATCCGGCACCACGGCTTTGATCGCCGCTACCATAATGTACGAGCTTCTATGCATTCTGGCCGAGAAGGTGGCCGCAGACAAACGCAGATACCCGCAGACATTTTAGGCCGGCCGACTAGGCCTCGTCACACTCGAAGCGCGATTGCGACACGACAAGCCTGACAGGACTGAGTTTTCCATCGCTTTGCGATTAATATTCAAAAGGAATGACGCCGATAAAAACTCTGCCTGAAATCGAAATTCTGGTAAGAACGGGAATTGAAAGCGGTGCAGCCCTTTCCGGAACCATTCAAGCAGAAAATATTGGATTTCAAAGGTTATTGTTTTTATTTAGAGAAAATGTAGTGTTCATTGATTGCTGCAGATTACTGCATTCAGCCCCGTCGAGACCCCCCTCGAACTTTATAACCAAATCAGCGTTCGCCATTTTTTTAAGAACACTTTACACATTTTCGCACTCTCAGACGTTATAATAGATAGAGACTAAATTTATCAACCGTGTCGCAACAATCAGGTGAAGATATGGATGAAGTGTATCAAAGACTGATCAGTCCCATCGAAAAGCGCATGATAGGTATTGTAGCACGGATTGTGCGCGACCCTGAGGATGTAGCGGATGTGTTTCAAGAGGTGTTGGCGTTGATATGGTCCAAGCTTGAGCGAATTGATCGGCATCCGAATCCTCATGCTTATATTATCCGTATCTGTATCACGCGCGCCTATGACGCCTTACGAAATAGGGCCCGGCGAAGGCGCCATGAAACCCGTCTGGAGAGCATCAAGGCAAAGATGTGGCCGGCTCGCTCGCTCAGTTATACAAAAGAGGGGGATACGGCGACGGTGATTCGCGATGCTATTGCAATGCTTCCGCCAAATCAAGGGCAAGCTGTATTGTTACGGTTAGTGGAGGGTTCCCCATATCACACAATCGCCGGCGTTTTAGGATGTTCCGAAGCTACGGCACGTTCGCATTATTCAAAAGGCAAGGCACGGTTGGTAGTACTTTTGGGTGAGCTTGGAATCTCATCCTACACAGAGGAGACGTGCAATGAGCACTAAAAAAAACGTGAAAAATGATCATGTCTGGAAAGCCATGCATGAATCTCTAAACATCGAGGTACCGGAGAACCTTGAAAAACAATTGAAGAAGACCCTTAATTCCTTCCGCCAAGACATGCGAGAACATCCCTATATTCGGAAGCTGGAAGGGCGCCAATTTCCGCTGGGGCGTAATCTATTCTTTTTCTCACGGCGTTGGGTTCGGCCTTTTCTGTTGGGCGGAATAGGATTGACTGTCGCCATCGTTGTCGGGCTATTTATATTGGGAAACAATCCGCCGACCTGGGCGCAAGTGCAGGAGCGTTTTGGCACCATGCCTTTTTTTGCTGCTTCAATCTATAGAAGAAATGTTATAATTGGCGACCAATCACCGAATCCCTTAGCAGAACCTGAATTGATTGAACTGTGGGCCGAACAAGGGAATCGCGTTAGGATACGGAGCGGTAGTAAATTGACCTTCGTTGATAAAGGTGAGATTTTAAATACCTTTGATTTACTTACACGCAGCGAAGATTATCCAGATTCTAATACTTATCTTATTTCTAATAAATTAGGAAAATCAAATAAATTTTCCCTTGATTCGATTCTGATGGGAAAAAACCGCTCTGTGCCTGAACACATCCCAAAAGAGTTCCTCGAAAAATTAAGCTCAAGCGGGCTCGTCGATACCACGTCTCGTGTGATCCCTGATGCGGGGGTCTCTGAGGGTATCGTGGTTTTTGATATTGGGTACTTTTATAATAATGCCTTATACCTGAGAGCACGGGCTTGGGTGTTACGGCAAAGCAGGCTCCCGATTCGAATAGTTATGTGGGAAGTTGATAGGCAATTTACTGGGCAGTTGGTCCGTTCTCCAATGTGGGATATAATATTTAATTATTCAATGGAACCACCAAAGGAATTTTTTGAGCCGAAGGCATTTGCAGCTAAATTAGAAGACCAGACCAATAGCATAGAGGATTTATTGTATATGTTCCATCAGCATGCCGGTGGCAATTTATAGATTACCCGATGCAGATATGCGTGATTAGTTATTAGCTAAATGGTGCTATTATGAACAGAATGTGTCGCTTAATGGGCGTTGTCTTGACCATTGTCGTATTCATCTTTTTTACAACGATTGTCAGCCAGGCCCAGGACGGGGTGACTTTGACCGATGAAGTCGTCCCGCGAGGCAAAACCCCTCCCCGGGAAATGCAGCCTGAAGACTGGTCCGATCCTAACGAGCTTAAACGGACATGGGATGGTGCCAAGATGCGAATTTCCCTTGCGACCGGTGCTTTCGCTGGTCGGTGATAAAGATCCCTGGTTTCGAAATCCGGTGCTGCAAGGCGACTGCGGTGAATTTATGGCCAATGATGAAAGCCTATCCGTTGTTTTCAGTTCCGGCAACCTTCGTTATGAGCATGCCCTGCTCGAACGACCGGAAGTTAAGCGTATTGTCAGTAAGTTTCTGGGAAAGCACATTAATTAGTCATCAACAATTCGTGAATCTCTTCGAAACTTGGGGTGTAAAAATGCTAAAGGTCACACCACATCCAGACTATCCTCCCAAAGATGGAAGATATGTCAGGGGCAATGATGCGTCGCCGGTTCAGGTTGGCTTAGTATGAATCTATCATGGTCGATCTTGCCTTGTAAGTCCGCCAATGAGGTCGTGCAAAGGAGGTACTTCGCATGGAACCTTCTGAGCACAATTCAAAGTGGGGTTCCGGTGCTTATGATATTCATAGGGATTCAGTTGAGAGGATTCCGAGATGATCAGACCATCTGCTCCCCCGCGAGCAGAATCCATCCGGCAAATGGTTTCCCGACCTTGTACTTTCGGTTTATTGAGGCTATTGTCATGCCCCTAGTTTAATCGATCGGCCGAATAGGCTAATTAGTCTCAACGAAATACCCATCGCTACCCACAACAAAGAAATTCTTGTCCAGCTCACCCTCATCCTCCAAATTGAGTCCGTTCAGCGCTCGATCATAGAAGGCCATAAGTGATTCGTGCATCCCTTTTTTCAGGTACTCCTCTGCCTTACGACTGTCGCCAAATACCCAATCCTCATTTGGCGACCTGCTTCTTGGGTCGAGCGCAAGCATGATCATTGTTTGATAGGGCCGTAGGCAATTCTCCATGAAATTTCTTTTCTTCTCGATGTCTTCTCCGTAGTTGTCACGCAGATTCTCCAGCAGTTTCAATGCGGTGGTGTAATGCTGCTTAGCCTTGTCGAATTCAGACTTAGCTCTGAAAACGTTGCCGAGGTTATGCTCGATTCTCCACACCAGGCGCACGACGCAATTTTCTTTGGCGATTGGTAGAGCCTTTTCGTAGTGCTCCTGGGCCCGTTTCAAATCTTCAGATACGAAATAAGCACTCGCGAGATTCATCAAACCTCTGGCGACGTTGTCCTTGAAGCCGCCGGCTTCGGCTATTTCCGTGCCCTTCTTTAAGCAGCGGCGAGCTTCTTTTTGGCTCTCGTTGATCAACAGGTGAACAAATCCAACGTCGATGTAAAAATGCGCCACCCAAGGAGCGTCATCGATCTCTTTTGAGATAGCAAGACTTTCTTGCCAAAGCTCTATTGTTTTGTCGTACTTCTTTTGTCGACGATATATAGCACCAATCTGCGCTTTCGCGTGGGCCTCCACCGACCTCAAGCGCGGATCATCGGCAGATCTCGCTAAATCGATTGCCCGATTATGAGCATTGAAGGCTTGATCGTATTCATGTAGCTCTCTGTGGTTCTCACCAATGTAGTCGAGACAGATGCCGTAGGCGACACGCTCATCAATGTCGAGGCCACCTTCCGCATACAGCTCCCTATACGCTATTTCGGCTGTACGCAGCTCATCCCTGCTGCCGATAAAATCACCTTTGTGGAAAAGGCTGACGCCCAGGTAGCTCTTGGCTTTTGCCTTCAGTAGCTTATCCTTGATGCGCACCGCCTTATCTGCAGCTGCCTCGAGATCGCTCACGGCCGCTGCCTTGTTCCCCAGCATTTCTTGAATTCTGCCCAAACCGCAGAGAATGTGAGCAGCTTGACCTTCAGCAATAAAGTCACCCTTGCAGAGCGCTTCGCCATGAGGCAAAAGCTTGGCCAGAGCATTTGGATCTCTGTTACTGCGACCTTCCAGCGCCGCCGCAATTTCGCGGTCTAACGCCGAAGCTATGAGGTTGATGAAACGCTGCTGCAGACTAGGCCTGTCCCGGAGCCGCATGGCGACATACGCCTTTACCAACCGGTGTACTATAGGGTCCTTATCCGCGTCTCTACTTATGATGCCCCATTTGTTGGATAGCCTGCCGATGCTTATGGCTAGCGAGCTGTCATCCGGCTTGCCGTTAGTCGGACTAAGCACCTCAGAAAGGAACGTCTTGGGCACCCCCAAGGGCCGCATGAGACAGAGACAATGGATAATATCCCGTTCTGCCGGTGAAATAATTCGGTCATAGCTAAGTTTGAACGTTGAGGCGATATCCCTAGTATGGAGCGGAAGGGTATCAATGTGTTCCTGCGCGAACTGCTTGCACGATTCGATTTCTCCCAACTCGTTGATGGTAGCGATCATTTCCTTGATCGACATACCCGTACAGTTAAGAAATCCCTTAGACAGTTCCAGCGCAAGGGGAAGTCCGCCGAGTCTTTCCACCAAGACCTCCGCCTCCTTGCCAAAGGTGTACTCGCCGGAGTTGAGAATCTCCATGCCCTCGCGGGTGTCCATCGGCTCCACGAACACCGTGTACTTTTCCCCAACCCTTCTCCTTGTTGTAACAATCGTGAAGATCCCGGAACCAACCATACGAAGATATGGACTCAAGTCCGCCGTTTCGGGGAAGTTATCATAGACTATTACCTCGATCTTGCATGGAATAGAAAATAATAATTGAAAAACCATCTGGGACTCCTGTAACAATTGGGTTTCGGAACCATTAACCCCAAAAACAGGAGGTACCCAGATGGTAAAACGACGAAAAAACC